>VFQN01000121.1_pt1 | contig 167803 bp, 163 predicted proteins | sample 3512371 | NCBI WGS metagenome assembly VFQN01 (sample SAMN10412370, study PRJNA504923) | tailings metagenome | isolation source: Replicate 2 from Balatoc abandoned mine | place: Philippines: Itogon, Benguet | collected 2017-08-28
TCGACACGGTGTTCCAGCCCGACGCCCAGCCGGAGGTCTATCTCCAGAATGCGCCGACCGACGACGAGCGCTACTACGTGCCCTTCACCCAGACCGTCTCCTCCCGTCCGCTGTGGATCTCGCCGACGCAGAACAAGTGGTGCGATATCCTGATGGCGAAGAAGGCGGGGCTGGTGAACCGCCACTACCACCCGCATGAGGTCTTCGCCTACACGATATCGGGCAAGTGGGGCTATCTGGAGCACGACTGGACGGCGACGGCTGGCGACTTCGTCTACGAGACGCCCGGCGAGGGCCACACGCTCGTCGCCTATGAGCACGAGCAACCGATGAAGGTGTTCTTCCAGGTCAAGGGGCCGCTGATCTGGCTCGACGACAAGGGAGAGCCCGACGGCTTCTTCGACGTGCACAACTACATTGCCCTCTGTCGTGACCACTATGAGAAGGTCGGGCTCGGGCGGGATTATGTGGAGCGGCTTTTTCGCTAGAGCCGCTCCAGCCGAAGCGAAATCGCTTCGGCGTCAGGTAAAAGGGCCTGTTTCCTGTGGAACAGCGACGGGCGCGGCGATGTGCGACCTTCTGGTCACCGGATGAGAGAGGCTCATCCCAAAGAAATCAGGAGAGACCCCATGCGCAAGATCATCGTTTCCGCTGCCATCGCCGCCGTCGCTGCCGTCTCCTTCGCCGCCCCCTCGCAGGCCGGCTACTACAGCTACGGCTACAAGCCGCATTGCTTCATCAAGAAGGTAAAGTCCTACGACTACTACGGCAACGTCATCATCAAGAAGATCAAGGTCTGCAAGTAAGCACCTCCCCATTGACCTCCCCGAAGGCCCGGATGTTCCCTGCATCCGGGTCTTTTGCCGTGCTGCGGTCAGATGCTCATGCCGCCATCGACCATCAGCATCGTGCCGGTGACGAAGCTTGCCTGGTCAGAGGCGAGATAGAGCACCGAGCGGGCGATTTCCTCGGCGCTGGCATGGCGGCCCATCGGGATGAGCCTGTTGAAGAAATCCGTGCCGTCCATGCCGGTCGCAGCGCCGAGGCCCTGTTCCACGGCAAGCTGGAAGCCGTTGTCGACAGGCCCGGGATTGACCGTGTTGACGCGGATGCCACGTGGGGCAAGCTCCTTGGCAAGGCAGCGCATCAGGCCGGTCTGGGCGTGCTTGGCGGTGATATAGGCATAGACGCCGGGATCGCCGCGCGTCGCCGCCACGCTCGACGTGATGATGATGCTGCCGCCGTCGCGCATATGCGGCACGGCGTGTTTGGCGGCAAGGAAGGCGCCGCGCACATGCACCGCCTGCACGGCGTCGAAGATGTCGAGCGGATAGTCGGCGATGGGTGCGACCGTGCCGAAAGTGCCGGCATTGGAAAACAGCACGTCGATGCCGCCGAAGCGCTCGACGGCAATGCCGATATAGGCCTGCGTCGAGATATTGTCGGTGACATCGGCTGCCGCGCAGGCCACACGCTCCTTCGGCAGGCCCGCAACGGCCCGTTCAAGCGCCGCGCGGTCGTTGTCGACGAGCACGATATTGGCACCCTCGGCAAGGAAAAGCAGGGCTGCGGCAAGGCCGATGCTGCCGGCCCCGCCTGTCACGATGGCGGTCTTGTTGTGGAGGAGCGCCATGGGTCAGATCGGATAATGGATGGCGCCGTCCTGCACGGTGATCCAGCGCAACTCGGTGAATTCGGCAATGCCGGCCTTGCCGCCGAAACGTCCGTAGCCGGATTCCTTGACGCCGCCGAAGGGCATCTGCGCCTCGTCATGCACGGTCGGGCCGTTGATGTGGCAGATGCCGGATTCGATGCGGCGGGCGACCTGCATGGCGCGGTTGACGTCCCTGCCGAAGACGGCGGCGGAAAGGCCGTATTCCGTGTCGTTGGCGACGCGCACCGCCTCGTCGATCGAGCCGACGCGGATGACGCTGACGACCGGGCCGAAGCTCTCCTCGCCGTAGATGCGCATGGCGGGCGTCACCCGGTCAAGCAGGGTGGCGTCGACGATCGTGCCCCGCACGCTGCCGCCGGCCGAGAGCGCCGCGCCCTTGCCGACGGCGTCGCGGATGAGCTGTTCCAGCCTCTGGGCCGCATGGGCATCGACGACCGAGCCAAGCGGTGTGTTGCCCTCGCGCGGATCGCCGGCAACCAGTGTGGCGGCTTTTTCCGCAAGGGCTGCAACGAAGCGGTCGGCGATCGTCTCATCGACGACGATGCGCTCGGTCGACATGCAGATCTGCCCCTGGTTCATATAGGCGCCGAAGGCTGCCGCGGCGACGGCTGCGTCGATATCGGCATCGTCGAGCACCACGAAGGGGGCCTTGCCGCCGAGTTCCAGCAGCGCCGGCTTCAGGTGGCGCCCGGCGGTCTCGGCGATGATGCGGCCGACGCGGGTGGAGCCGGTGAAGTTTACGCGGCGCACGGCGGGATGGGCGATCATCGCCTCGACGATGGCGGCGGCATCCTCCGGCGCGTTGGAGATGGCGTTGAGCACGCCTTCCGGCAGACCGGCCTCGTGCAGCGCGTCGACGATCAGCCGGTGGGTGCGCGGGCAGATTTCGGAAGTCTTCATCACCACCGTGTTGCCGCAGGCAAGCGGGGTGGCGAGCGAGCGCACGCCGAGAATGACTGGCGCGTTCCACGGCGCCATGGAGAGGACGACGCCGGTCGGCTGGCGCAAGCCCATGGCGAGCGAGCCGGGGCGGTTGGAGGGGATGATCTCGCCGGTGATCTGCGTCGTCAGCGATGCGGCCTCGCGCAGCATGTCGGCGGCAAGGCCGACATTGAACATTGCCCAGCCGGCCGTCGCGCCCGTTTCGGCGGCCATGGCGGCGACGAAATCGGCGGTTCTCGCCTGCAGCTTGTCGGCGGCGGCAAGAAGCAGCTTGCGGCGCTGGCCGGGCCCTGTCGCCGCCCAGGCAGGGAAGGCCTTCGCCGCGGCATTGACGGCCTGGCGTGCATCCTCCAGCGAAGCGGCGGCGACCTCCGAGGCGACTTCGCCGGAAATCGGGTTGATGCGGGTGAAGGTGCGCCCGTCGGAGGCGGCCTGGTCGAGATTGTTGATCTTCAGTCCAAGGACGGACATGGTTTGCTCCCTGCTTGACATTCAGACGGTTGCGCCGAGGAACGCGCGTTTTACCGCGTCGTCGTTCATCAGTCCTGTTGCGGTATCCTCGCCGACGATGCGGCCTGCCTCCAGAAGGTAGCCGCGGTCGGCGATCGAAAGGCTCATCTTGACGTTCTGTTCGACGATCAGGAGCGCCAGCCCGCTCTCGCGCACCCGGCCGAGCGCGGCGAAGAGCTCGCCGACGACGACGGGGGCAAGGCCGAGGCTCGGCTCGTCGAGCATCAGGAGGTCGGGCTTCGACATCAGCGCGCGGCCGATCGCCACCATCTGCTGCTCGCCGCCCGACATGGTGTTGACGAACTGCCGGCGCCGGTCCGCGAGTTTCGGGAAGAGGCCGTAGACCAGCTCGCGGCTCGCCTTGTCATGGGCGCGGGCGCGCCTGGCATAGGCGCCGAGGGTAAGGTTCTCCTCGACCGTCAGGTCGCCGAAGACGCCGCGGCCCTCCGGCACCAGCGCGATGCCGGCTTCGAGCACCAGATGCGCGGGCCGGCCGGCAATGTCCGCGCCGGCAAAGCGGATATCGGCGCCGGGATCGGGCCGGACGAGGCCGGCGGCGGCCTTGAGCAGCGATGACTTGCCCGCACCGTTGGCGCCGAGCATGACGACGGTTTCGCCTTTACCGACGGTGACGGAGATCCGGTCGAGGGCAAGGTGCGGGCCGTAGTGGAGGGAGAGGTCGCGGATCTCAAGCATGGCCGTCTCCGAGATAGGCGCGCACGACCTCCGGATCCCGCAGCGTCTCGGCGGTCGGGCCGTCGGCGATCTTGCGGCCGGCATTCATCACGATGGCCCGCCCGCAGAGCGCCCGGATGGCATCCATGACATGCTCGACAAGGAGCACCGTGATGCCGCGCTCCCTCAGCGACAGGATGAGGTCGATGCCGGTGCGAAGCTCCGTCGGATTGAGGCCGGCGAGCCATTCGTCGAGCAAAAGCAGTTCCGGCTCGGCGGCGAGCGCCCGGGCAAGCTCCATGCGCTTCTGGTCGATATAGGTGAGAGAGCCGGCCGGCTGGTCGGCGCGTCCGGCAAGGCCGACGGCGGCAAGATGGGCCTGGGCTGCCTCGTGGGCTGCCTCGCCCCAGAGCTTCCGGCGGCCGAAGGCAAGCGCGGTCACGACGTTTTCGGCCACCGTCAGCGAGGGAAGCGCGCGCACCAGCTGGAAGGTGCGGGCGACACCTTTCCTCGCAATGCGGTTCGGGCCAAGGCCGGAAATCGCCTCGCCGTTGAGGGCGATCCGCCCGCCGGTCGGCGGCAGGAAGCCGGAGATCATGTTGAGCACCGTCGTCTTGCCGGAGCCGTTCGGGCCAAGCAGGCCGACGACCTCGCCGCGCTCCAGCGAGAAGGAGACGGCGTTGACGGCGGTAAGCCCGCCGAAGCGCTTGGTAAGGCCGGTGAGGGCGAGAAGTTCGCTCATCGCGCACCGCCTTTCCTTAGCCGGCTTTCAACAGCTGCCAGCACGCCCTTCGGCAGGAGGAACACGATGGCGATGAAGACAAGGCCAAGGATGATCGGATAATGGTTCGGAAAGTTGGCGGAAAGCCACTCGAAGAGCAGGAAGAGCGGAATGGCGCCGAGCAACGGGCCCCACAGCCGGTCCGCCCCGCCGAGCAGCGCCATGATCAGCGTCAGGAAGGAGATGGTCGGGTTGAAGACGATGCTCGGCTCGATATAGGTCCAGCGCGGCGCCTGGATGGCCCCGACGAGCGTGATGATCACGGCACTGACGGCAAAGAGCGCGAGCTTGAGCTTGGTTATGTCGATGCCGCAATGGCTCGCCACCACCTCGTCGTCACCGATGACCTTCAAGGCGAGGCCCCAGCGCGTGCGGCCGATGCCCCAGGAGAAGAGGAAGGTGGCGGCGGCGAGCGCCAGCAGTTGCCAGTAGATCCCCTCCGGCGTCACGGGCAGGAAGATGTAGCGGCCAAGCGTGCCCGTCACGTTGACCTCGTACCAGGTGACGAGCTGGCGGATGAGCTCCGCAAGACCGAAGGTGAAGATCACGAAATAGACGCCGGCAAGGCGGAGCGTCGAGAGACCGACGACCAGCGCCACCGCAAGGCCGATCATCGCCGCGACGAAAAGGACGAGCGGATAGGGCAGGGTCTCGCTGAAGACGCCGACCGTATAGGCGCCGATACCGAAGAAAGCGACGGTGGCGAGCGAGACATAGCGCGTCGGGCCGGAGAACAGGCCCCAGGCGGTGGCGAGCACCACATAGCCGGTCATGCCGATCATCAGTGTCACGGCATAGGGTCCGGCGAAGAAGGGCAGGGCGGCGAGCGCGGCGAGAACGAGGCCGGCGACGAGGAGGCTGAAAAGCGTGCGTGCCGTCATCGTGCGCTCCTCCCGAAGAGGCCGGCAGGGCGCCAGAGCAGGATGGTGAGGAAGATGAGGTAGGTGGCGGCGAGCGTCAGGCCCGGATCCACATAGGTCGCAACGAAGGTCTCGACGAGGCCGAGCAGCAGGCCGGAGAACAGCGCGCCGAGAATATTGCCGACCCCGCCCATGATGACGACGATCAGCGCCTTCATGGTGAAGACGACACCGGCCGTGGCGGTGAAGGTCTGGTACATGGAGATGACCACACCGCCGGCGGCCGCCAGCGCTCCGCCGATGGCGAAGGCGGTGCGGGCGGCACGCTCGACATCGATGCCGACGAGCGGCGCGGAGGTCGGCGAGACGGCGACGGCGCGCAGCGCCGTGCCCCAGAGGGTGCGGGTGAGGAGCAGGTACAGCCCGCTGCCGAGGACGATGGCGAGCGCGAAGGCGATGAGGCGGTTGGCCGCGATGGTGGCCCCGAACACGCTGACGCCGATGTTGAGATAGCTGTAGCTCGTATAATTGCTGCCGAAGAGCACCAGCATGACGCCCTGGATGACGAAGAGCAGGCCGAAGGTGGCGAGGATGGAGTCGATCTCCAGCGTCTCCCGGTTCTTCGCACGGCGCACCAGCGGGCGCATCATCAGGCCGTAGACGAGATAGCCGAAGACAAAGCCGAGCGGCACGGCGGCAAGAAGGCCGAGCACCGGATTGATGCCGAGACCGTTGAACAGCACATAGGCAAGGAAGGCTGCCGCGATGATCGTCTCGCCATAGGCAAGGTTCATGATGCGCGCGATGCCGTACTGGAGCGTCAGCCCCATCGCGACCAGCGCATAGGTTCCGCCGAGCACGAGCCCGGACAACAAGACCGTGACGAGCATGGCCGCTCCTTACATTTGCCGGCCGATGGCATGCACCGCGCCGTTTTCAGTCGATGGCAGAATGCCCCTCATCCGGCCTGCCGGCCACCTTCTCCCCGTGAACGGGGAGAAAGAAACCTGGCTATACCGTTACCATCCCCCTCTCCCCGCTTGCGGGGAGAGGGCCGGGGTGAGGGGCAGTCGTGCCCGTTCCGGTCGTGAGCGAGGGAAAGCGCCGGTCCGCCAAAGCGCCCTTCGATCCCGCGTGACGAAGGCCGCTACTTCTTCCACGCTTGCCGCGGCAGGATCGGCTGGCTGGCGCCGGTACGGTCTGCGGGGGCGATGCCGACGAACTGGCCGTTCTGCCACTGGCCGGTCCACCAGAGCTTGCGAAGCTGGTTGTCTTCCATCTTCGTTTCGCCGAGCACGGTCTGGAATGTACCGGTCGACAGCTCCGCGGACACGGCCTCGCGGTCGAGGCCCTTGCGCTTGATCGCCTCCTGCAGCATCTGCAGCGAGGCATAGGTGATGACGCTGCCCCAATAGTCGGGACCTTGGCCGGTCACCTCCTCGTGGCGCTTGCGATAGGCGGCATTCGCCTCGTTCGCCGGATCGATGCCGCCCAGGCTCATGATGCCGGTGGCATTGTCGCCGTTGTTCTTGCCATAGACCGGAAAGCCCGTGCCGACGCCGAGATAGAGCAGCTTCGGATTGAAATCGGCGACCTGCGACTGCTGGGTCAGCGCGAACGTATCCGGCGGATAGGAGAAGGCGACGAAGCTGTCGGCGCCGCTCGCCTTCGCCTCGTTGATCATCGGCGAAAAGTCCGACGTGCCGACCGAATAGGTCTTGTCGTAGACGAGTTCGATGCCGGCTTCCGCGAAGGCCGGCCGTGCGGCGTTCACGAGATCGATGCCGAAGCCGTCGGCGACCGAGACCATGGCGACCTTGTTGTTGAGCGTGCCGTCGGTGACGGCCTTCTTGATGAGGCCGGCGAGCGCGCCGGCATAGTCGTGGCCGCCGCCGAGCATCCAGAAGCTCTTCTTCCAGCGCTTGACGAAATCCGGCGCCTTGTCGGTAACGGAGGAGACGGCGAGCTGGGGGTAGCCGTAGCGGTCGAAGAGCGGCGCGGCGGCAAGGTTGAAGCCGGTGCCCCAGGGCGCGAGGATGAAGTCCGCCTCGTCCTGCGTCGCCAGGCGTTCGACGGCGCGTACCAGCTCTTCCGAGGTGGACCGGTCGTCATATTCGATTACCTCGATCGGCAGTTTCTTGCCGTCGGGCAGTTCGAGCCCGCCGGCGTCGTTCACGTCCTTCACCCAGAGCTGGTAGTTCGGCAGCGTCGTGATGCCGGCGCCGCCGGCATTGGGGCCGGTCTTGGAAATGGCGTAGCCGATCTTCACCGAGCTGCGGTCCTGTGCCAGCGCGCCCGGCGCGATGCCCGTCGCCAGGAGGGCGGAGGCAGCCGCCATCACGCGCAGGACGTGCCTGCGTTGCAGAGATTTCATCGTCGATTCCTCCCAAAAGGCCTGCTCTTCCGGCAGGCGTCGCGCCAAGGCGGGCAGCGGCCGCATTCTCCTCCGGGCCTTCTGTCGCCTCTTGACGGATGAAAGGTTAGCCGGACGCGGGGCGGGGCGGAATAGACTTTTACAAGAGATACTTGTACTTTTCACGGCAAGGAGACCGTCGCCATGCCCTTCCAGGATGCTCTTGCGCCGCAGCATCGCGCCGCCGGCAACACGCCGCCGCTGCCGACGGAGGCGCGGCTCTTCCGTGGTGCGCTGTCGCAGTCCGGCTGGACCTTCCGCGGCGGGCGCAACCGCGTCTTCCTGCTCCTCTCCGGCAGCGGGCGGGTGTCGCTCGGTCCGGCGGATCTCGGGCTTTCCGGCCCTTCCATCGTCTGGGCGCCGGCCGGCGAGCGCGGCACGGTGCTCTTCGATGCCGGCGCGGAGGGGGCGGCGCTGGCGATCCCGGAGCTGGCGCTCGGCCCCGCCATGCCGACGGGGGCGATCTTCGCCGAGGTGCGCGACGCCATCGCCCGGCCGATCCTCGGCGCCAAGCTGGCGCTGGCGGATGCGAGAAAGATGCTCCAGACGGTGGAGACGATCGAGGCGGAGCTGCGCGAGAACGCGGCGGGCATGCAGGAGGTGGTGCGTCATCACCTTGCCCTCTTGCTGATCGCCATCTGGCGCCGCGCCAATCCGGCGACGGAAAAACCGAAACCCTCGCCGCGCGCCACCGTGCGCAGCTTCCTGCACCTCGTGGAGCTGCATATGCGCGAGCAATGGTCGCTGGCCGACTATGCCGCCGTCCTGGGCGTGACGCCGGACCGGCTGAACACGGCGGTGCGGCGCGCCACGGGGCGTTCGCCGATGGAGCTGATCCATGCCCGGCTGATGATGGAGGCGGAGATGCTGCTCGATGGGTCGAGCCTGCAGATCGCCGAGGTCGCCGAAGCGCTCGGCTTTCGCGATGCGGCCTATTTCAGCCGGTTCTTCAAGCGACTGGCCGGGGTCTCGCCGCGCGCCCGGCGGGCGGGGCTTGCCAGCCGGCAGGTGCGCGCGGAAACCTCCTATGCCGCCTGGCCGTAGATCTCAGAACAAGGTTTCGTAGATTTCCGGCTTGAAGCCCGCTATCAGGGCGCCGTCGCGGTCGAGCATGGGGCGCTTGATCATCGAGGGCTGGGCGAGCATGAGTGCGATCGCCTTCCCGGCGTCAAGGGCCTGCTTGTCGGCATCTGGCAGGGCGCGGAAGGTGGTGCCGGCACGGTTCAGCACCGTCTCCCAGCCGAGCGCATCGACGAAGCGCGTCAGGCTCGCGGCATCGATGCCTTCCGCCTTGTAGTCGTGGAAGCGATAGGCGACGCCCTTGGTGTCGAGCCAGGTCCGGGCCTTCTTCATCGTGTCGCAGTTCTTGATGCCGTAGATCGTGACGGTCACGCCGGTCTCCTTCGTTTTATGGTCGCCGCCTTCATAGAGCGATTCCGGCAAAACTGCGCAGCGGTTTTGCGTCCGGACGTCACGTCACTCCGAGATAGCGGCCCGGACGATGGTTGATGGCGAGCGTCATGTTGACGACGACGGCACCGAGCACGGAGAGCGCGAGGCGATCGGGCGGGATGACGAAGGCGGCGGTGGCAAGGATGGCGAGATCCACGGCGAGCTGGAAGTAGCCGGCCCGGATGCCGAAACGGTCCTGCAGATAGATCGCCAGCACATTGATGCCGCCGAGGCCGGTGCGGTGGCGGAAGAGGATGAGCAGGCCTGTTCCGGACAGCGCTCCGCCCATGACGGCCGCATAGAGCGGGTCGAGGTGGGAGAAGGAAATGAGGTCGGAAGTTAGCCGGGTAAAGATCGAGACGAGCGTGACGGCCGCGAAGGTGCGCAGCGTGAAGGCCCAGCCGAGCTTTTTGACCGCAAGGACATAGAAGGGCAGGTTGATGGCGAAGAACAGCCACCAGAAGCCGACCCCGCTGGCATATTGCAGGAGCAGGGCGAGGCCCGCCGTGCTGCCGGCGAGCAGCACGGCCTTGGTATAAATCACCACGCCGAGCGCCATGAACATCGTGCCGACGACGATGGCGATGGCATCCTCGTAGGCGGAATGGCGCTCGGGCCGGGCTGCTGTTTCGACAGACATCGTTTCCTCAGAGGCTCAGGAACTTCTCGATCACCGCATCGACCTCGGCCGATTTGAGGCCGGCAATGTTGATGCGGCCGGAGGTTGGCATGTAGATCGCGTGTTCGGCGCGCAGCTTCAGGACGTCCGCCTCCTCCAGCGGCAGCAGGGAGAACATGCCCTCCTGCTCGCGGACGGCCGTCAGCACCTGCCAGCGGCCGGAGAGGCCGGCAGCGAGGCGTTCGCGGATCGCGGTGATGCGCAGCCGCATGGTCTCGATTTCCGCCATCCAGTCGGCCTTCAGCGCGTCGTCGCCGAGGATCGTCGCGACGATGGCCGCGCCGTGGTCCGGCGGCATGGAATAGCTGGTGCGGGCGAGGGCCGCGAGGTTGGTGCGCACGGACAGCGCCGTCTCCGCGCTGCCGCAGGCGGCATAGATCGCCCCGGTGCGCTCGCGGTAGAGGCCGAAGGACTTCGAGCAGGAGACTGCGACCAGCGCTTCCGGCACGGCGGCAAGCAGCGTGCGCAGCCCGGCGGCATCCTCGTCAAGGCCGCGGCCATAGCCCTGATAGGCGATGTCGACGAGCGGCAGCAGGCCGCGTGCGGCGACGAGCTCGGAGACGGCGCGCCACTGTTCCGCGGAAAGATTGGCGCCCGTCGGGTTGTGGCAGCTGGCATGCAGCAGCACCGCATCGCCCGGCGCGGCGCCCGAAAGCGCCTCCATCATACGGTCGAAGAGCACCGTCTGCGAGGGGATGTCGAAGAAGGGATAGGTGACGACCTCGAGGCCCGCCGCCTTGAAGATGCTGGCATGGTTCGGCCAGCTCGGCAGGCCGAGCCAGATGCCCTTGACGCCCATGCGGGCCATCAGGTCGGCGGCAAGGCGCAGCGCGCCGGACCCGCCCGGCGTCTGCAGCGCGGCGGTGGCGCGGCCGCGGCCGGCTTCGCCCGTCGTCAGTGCCCACAGGCGCTCCAGGAAGACCGGATCGCCCTCCGGGCCGACATAGGCCTTGGTCGGCTGCGTCTCGACGAGGCGCCGCTCCGCCGCCTTCACCGCACGGAAGATCGGCGTCGCACCCGTTTCGTCGCGATAAACGCCGACGCCGAGGTCCACCTTGCCGGCGCGCTCGTCCGCCCGGAAAAGGCCGATCAGGGCAAGCAACGGGTCGTCGGGCTGGCGGGTGAGGGCGTCGAACATGGCCGGGTTCCTTGTGCGGTGGGTCTGCAAGCGGTGTAGGCCAAAGCTACCGCAAAATCGACCATGATATTGCGGTGAAAGCGCAAGAAGCTTTTGTCTTCTTGCTTTCCGCTGCTAGATTGGTGCAGGTTTTTGCGTGGAGCGGGACATGGGCAGGAAGCCGGACGATGAGCTGACGCTGGACCAGACGGATCGGCGCATCATCCGCCTGCTCGTCGAGGATGCGGGGCTCTCCAACAACCAGCTCGCCGAGAGGGTCGGCCTCTCGCCGGCCCCGCTGTCGCGACGGCTGGCGCGGCTGGAGGCGAGCGGCGTCATCCGCCACACGGTGATCGTCGATCCGCGCGCCGCCGGCATCGGTTTTCAGGCCTTTCTGGAGGTGACGCTGGAGCGCACGGCCCCGCGCGTCGGCGAGCGCTTCATCGATCTCGTGCGGCGCATGCCTGAAGTGGTGGAGTGCCACACGGTCGCCGGCGATTTCGATTTCCTCCTGAAGATCGCCGTGAAGGACGTCGCCGACTATCGTCGGCTGCTTTGGAGCGAGTTCGAGCGGATCGGCGAGATCAAGACGCTGCGTTCGACCATCCTGCTCGACAGCCCGAAAATGCAGGTGAGTGCGCTTCCCTAACCATTTTCACGGAACCTTCTTGGTCGTGAAAGGTTGCCGATCGGGGCGAAGCGCCCATATGATGGAGGCGCCACAAGGAAGGACACGTGGACAGGAAACTGAACGACAAGATGATGTCGACCGCATTGCTGTCGGCCATCCGCAACCGCCGCGGCCATCGGCCGCCGGAAAACAATCGCCCCGGCGATACCGTGATCGCGTCCTACAACGTGCACAAGTGCGTGGGCGTCGACCGGCGCTTTGATCCGGAGCGCACGGCAAGCGTGATCGCCGAGATCGACGCCGACATCATTGCCATCCAGGAGGCGGACAAGCGTTTTGGCGAGCGTTCCGGCCTGCTCAATCTCGATGTCCTCGAACGGGACTGTGGTCTCCTTCCGGTGCCGATCACCGCGCTGTCGTCGACCGGCCATGGCTGGCACGGCAACATGATCCTGATCCGCAAGGGCGCTGTCGGCGGGGTGCGCCAGCTGAAGCTGCCGGGCGTCGAGCCACGCGGTGCGCTGGTCGTGACGCTCGACCTGCCGGTGGGCAAGCTGCGGTTGGTCGCCGCCCATTTCGGCCTCCTGAAACGCTCGCGCGAGCAGCAGGCCATGGCGATCCTCGCGTCCGTCGCAGAGGAGGAGGAGATGCCAACCCTGCTCGTCGGCGACCTGAATGAATGGCGCATCGGCCGTAGGTCCTCGCTCTCGCGCCTGCAGCCGACCTTCGACCCCGCGTCCGGCGCGGTGCCGAGCTTTCCTTCCCGTTTTCCGGTCCTCGCGCTCGACCGCGCGCTCGGCCATCCGCACGATCTCGTCACGTCCGTCGAGGTGCACGACACACCGCTTGCGCGCGTTGCGTCCGATCACCTCCCGATCAAGGCGCATATCGACCTCAAGGTCGTCTGGGAGCGCTCGTTCGACCCTACAGATAGGGTGAGCCAAGCCATGTGATGCGCTCGACGAGGCGCTGGGCGAAGGGACGCGCCCGGAGCTCATCGAGCTTGACCTCCTCGGCTTCGGACAGAGCGGCGGCGATACGCTGGCCGATGAGATCGGCGAAGTCCGCATCGATCACCTCGATATCCACCTCGAAATTCAGCCGCAGCGAGCGCGGGTCGATGTTCGACGAGCCGATATAGGACCAGGCGCCGTCGATGACCGTGAGCTTGGAATGGTTGAACGCGCCGGAGGCCCGCCAGATTCGGCAGCCGTGTTTCAGCATCTGGTCGAATTGCGCCGTCATGGCGAGATCGACGAGCTTCAGGTTGTTGGCCGATGGCACGACGATGTCGATTTCCACACCGCGCCGCGCCGCCGTGACGATCGCGCTGATCAGCTCGCGGTCCGGCAGGAAATAGGGCGACATGATGCGGATGTGCCGCTTGGCGATGGAGAGCGCGCCCATCAGCATGCGGTGGTTGGTTTCAAGGCTCTTGTCCGGGCCTGACGGCACGACGCGGGCGAGCATGCCGCTTTCCGGTGCGTCCGGCGGCGGGGCGATCTGCCAGGCCTCGCCCGCCAGCTCGTCGCCGCCGGAAAAGCGCCAGTCCTCGTAGGCGATGCGGAAGAGATCGCTGACGGCGGGGCCGGTCAGCCGGAAATGCGTGTCGAGCGCTGCCGCCTCGCCGGAGAATTCGGCGCAGAAGCCGGCGCGGATGTTGAGCCCGCCGGTAAAGGCGACGCTGCCGTCGACGATGAGGATCTTGCGGTGGGTGCGCAGGTTCGCATAGGGCAGCCGCAGGCCCATGACGATATTGCCGTTGAACACGTCCACAGGCACGTTCGCCCGCTGCAGATCGGAGACGATCGACGGGATCGAATAGCGCGCGCCGACCGCATCGATCAGCACGCGCACCTGTACGCCGCGCGCCACCGCGCCCGACAGCGCGGCAACGAAACGCTCGCCGGCGGGATCGCGGTCGAAGATGTAGGTTTCGAGCAGGATGGAGCGTTCGGCGGTGGCGATGGCGGCCAGCATGGCCGCATAGGCCTCGTCGCCGGTCGACAGCAGATGGATGCGGTTGCCGGATGTCAGCTTGCAGCGGCCGACCGTATCGCCAAGGTGCTGCATGGCGGCGAGGGCCCGACCGTAGGCCACCTGCATATAGGCATTGGAAACGTCATATTCCGCCATATGGTGCCAGCCGGCGGCAAGCAGTCCCTCGCGGCTGAGATTCAGCGTCTTGCGCCGGATGCGGTTCACTCCGCCGATGGCGTAGATGAGCGGGCCGACGACCGGCGACAGCATGATGACGCCGACCCAGCCGATCGCCGCACGTACCTCTTCCTTCGTCATCGTGGCATGGATGGCGGCGGGCACGCCGAGAACGATCGACAGGGCGACGAGGATGTGCGGCCAATAGGCGGAGAGCGTCTCAAACATGATGCGTGCGGATCATCCCAAGGCGGCTTCGTCTTCGCGTGTGCAGATGTCACACCCGCTTGTTGCGGTTGCGCGTCACGCTGGTTTCGCACCTATATATTGCTTCGGGTGAGGTGATTGCGAGGGGCGGGACCCGCCCTTCGCAGGTTTCTTTCCGGGCCTGCGGTTCAGTCCTCCAGCGTGCCGGGCTTGCGGTTCCTGCGGGTCGCCTCGTGGCAGGCGATCTTCATAAGGTCGTCGCCGCGCCGCGCATAGCGGGCGGAGCTGCGGGTGGCGATCAGCCCGTCGTGGCCGGCGGTCACCGCCAGCGTGCCATCCTGCGCGCCGGGCCGGGTAATCAGCGTCGCAACCAGATCGCCGGCTTTTACCGTCTCGCCGATATCGCGGTGGAAGAGCACGGTGCCGGGCTCCGGCGCCCGTACCATCTCGATATTGTCGAGCGGCACGGCGGAGCCGGCATAGGCTTCCGCTGCATGGGTGGGGTCGGCGACGACGCCGCGGCCGGCAAGGAAGCGCCACAGGCCAGCCGCATCCGCCTTCGCCATGTCGGGATAGACGTCGCGCTTGCCGCGCAGCTCCACGGTCACCGAGAGGCGGCCGGGCACGCTGCTCAGCTTTTCTCCGCCCTGGCGTTTGAAGGCGTAGCCGACCGCCTCCTCGAAGGCGGTGCTCTCGCCATCGGAAAGGAACACGGCTGCCATGTCGAGCGCCGCCGCGAGATCGGCCGCCTCCGGCCAGAAGGCCTCGTCGATATAGGCGTATTGCAGGGATTCGTCGTCGCAGTGCAGGTCCAGCACGAGGTCTGCGCCGAGCGCGGTGTGCAGCAGCGTACGCTTCAGGCGGTCGACGGCGCTGCGCCGGTCGATATCCTCGAGCAGCGTCTCCCGCTCGCCAAGCGCCACCAGCGGAAAGTCACGGTTGAAGTTGGTGCGCGTGCCGAGATCGAACCGGCCTTCCATCTCGCCGAAATGCGATTGCGCAAGACCGATCGGATTGGCCTGCGGGATGACGGTGATGTCGCCGCGGATTGCCTCGTCTTCCTCTGCCTTGCGCAGCCGCTCCAAGAGAAAGTGCAGGAGCGCGGTGCCCGGCAGTTCGTTGGCATGCAGGGCCGCCTGGATATAGACGGAGGGCGCCGCGGCATCGTTACCCTTGAAGCGGTAAACGGGAATGCGCCATTCGATACCTGCCGTATCGCCGCCGATGATGATCTGCGAATGTTCCACGTTGTCTCCTCGCTGCTTCGCTTTTGGGGACGGGTTATGCGAACTGGCGCAGACGGGCGCAAGTCCCCGGTGACAAACCCGCCGTCGCGCAGGAAACGGGTTGAAAGCAGTCGGGCAAAGCCCGATCTTGTGACAAACGGGAACAGGAGCCGCATATGACCGGCAAAACCCACTATCTGATCTTCGACACCGCGGGTGGCCCCTGTGGTATTGCCTGGACCGCGTCCGGCGTCGTACGCTTCCAGCTTCCGGGCGAGGATGCGGATACGACGCGCCGCTTGCTTCTGCGCCATCTGCCTGAAGCGGAAGCGGCCGAGCCGCCACCGGCCGTCGCCAGGGCGATTGCCGCCGCGCGGCACTATTTTGCCGGCGAGGAAGCGGATTTTTCCGACGTGCCGCTCGATCTTGCCGGCCAGAGCGATTTCTTCCTGGCGGTCTACGATGCCGCCCGCCGGGTGCATTGGGGTGAGACGACGACCTACGGCGCGCTTGCCCGCGAACTCGGCGCCGGGCCGGAAGCCGCGCGTGAGGTCGGCCAGGCTATGGCGAAGAACCCGGTCGCGCTCATCATCCCCTGCCACCGCGTTCTTGCCGCGGGCGGCAAGGTCGGTGGCTTTTCTGCACCGGGCGGTTCGGTGTCCAAGCTGAAGATGCTGGCGCTCGAAGGGGTTTCCTTTGCCCCACCGGAGCCGGCGCAGCAATCCTTCGGGTTCTGAGCACGGGCCAGCAACGCTCGCCCGTGCTCATTTCAGGCGTCAGGCCGCCCGGTTTTTCAAGCGGGCATGGACGACAAGCGTGATCGTGGCCATTGAGGTGGCATAGCCGACCAGGGGCCAGGCCGTCGTGCCATCGAGCAGGATGACGAAGGCGGTGCCTGCGAGGCCGGTGATCAGGCTCTGGACGCAGAAATGCAGGGCAACCGCCGTGCCCGCCGTCTTGCCAAAGGCTCGGAGCGCACCATTGGCGGCGACCGAGGCCGTCAGCACGATACCGACGGCCATCACCCACACGGGCGGCAGGACGGTCCAGAAGGACGGTGCCGCCAGCATCTGCCCGAGCGCCAGCAGGCCGGCACCGGCCAGCAGCAAGGTCATGCCGCGCACCATGCAGCCGGGGATACCCCAGCGGCCGACAATACCCTCCGCAAACCGGGCCGTCGCGATCATCACCAGCGCCGCGCTGGCAAAGGCCAGGCTGAAGCCGAACTCGGAAAACCCGGCCTCATCCATCAGGATACGCGGCGCCGTCGAAAAGAAGACGAAGAACGTTCCCATGGCGGCGCTGAAGGCGAGCGTGTAAGTCCAGAAGGCGCCGCTTGCCAGCACGGGGCGGAAGGCGCGTGCCTGTGCCATCGCCGCGGCTGGCCGGGTTTCATGCCATTGCGGCAACGCCCAGAGCAGCATGATCACGGCGGGAATGCCGAGCGCGACGAAGAGTGCCCGCCAGCCGAAGGCACCCGCGATGAGGGCGCCGGCAATCGGTCCGAGGGCGGGAACGAAGGCCAGCATGGCGTTCATCAGGCCGTAGATGACGGCGTTTTCCGGCCGCTCGGCATAGACGTCGCGAATCGTGGCGAAGAGCGCCACCAGCGTCGCCGAAGCGCCCACCGCCTGCAGCAGCCTGAGCGACAGGAAGAGAGGCGCGGAGGTGGTTGCCGCAAGGCCGAAGGAGGCCGCAGCGAAGATTGCCGCCCCCGCAATCAGCACCGGCCGCCGGCCGATCCGGTCGGAAAGCGGGCCGAAGAGCACCTGCCCGACGCCGAGCACGATCATGTAGACCGTCAACGTCAGCTGCACCATTTCCGGCGTCGTGTGCAGGATCGCGGGCATGGCGGGCACCACCGGCAGGTAGATGTCCATGCCGAGCGAGGCAAGAATGTTGAAGGGGGCCAGCAGCAGGAGTGCCGCCGGAAGGCTTTTGGTCCACGGGCGTGGATCTTGAATACGCATGACTGTTCATCCGCTAAATGAAAACATTCGGCGGCGTCTGCGCTGTCGAAAAAGAAGCGTAAGCAGAACGCCGCAACAACCAGGGTGTCGTTGCGGCCTACTTCACTGCTGTCTTGGATCCCCGCATGCGGTCTCCTATTCCCACTCGATCGTGCCCGGCGGCTTCGACGTCACGTCGTAGACGACACGGTTGATGCCACGCACCTCGTTGATGATACGGGTGGCGGCGCGGCCGAGGAAGTTCATGTCGTAGTGGTAGAAATCGGCGGTCATACCGTCGACCGACGTGACGGCGCGCAGCGCGCAGACGAACTCGTAGGTGCGCCCGTCGCCCATCACACCGACGGTCTGGACCGGAAGCAGAACGGCGAAGGCCTGCCAGATCTTGTCGTAGAGGCCTGCCTTGCGGATCTCGTCGAGATAGATGGCGTCGGCTTCGCGCAAGATCTCCAGCTTGTCGCGGGTGATGCCGCCCGGGCAACGGATGGCAAGGCCCGGCCCCGGGAAGGGGTGGCGGCCGATGAAGCTATCGGGCAGGCCCAGTTCGCGGCCGAGCACGCGCACCTCGTCCTTGAAGAGTTCGCGCAGCGGCTCGACGAGCTTCATGTTCATACGGTCGGGCAGGCCGCCGACATTGTGGTGCGACTTGATGGTGACCGAAGGACCGCCGGTGAAGGAGACGCTTTCGATGACGTCGGGGTAAAGCGTGCCCTGGGCGAGGAATTCCGCGCCGCCGAGCTTCTTGGCTTCGTCCTCGAACACTTCGATGAACAGGCGGCCGATGATCTTGCGCTTGGTCTCCGGGTCGGAGACGCCTTCCAGCTCTCCGACGAACCGATCGACCGCATCGACATGGATGAGGTGCAGGTTGTAGTGCTCGCGGAACATGGCGACGACATCGGCCGCCTCGTTCTTGCGCATCAGGCCGTGGTCGACGAGGATGCAGGTGAGCTGCGCGCCGACCGCCTCATGGATGAGGAGCGCCGCGACGGAACTGTCGACGCCGCCCGAGAGGGCGCAGATGACGCGCTTGTCGCCGACCTGCTCGCGGATCGCTTCCACGGCGCGGGCGCGGTAGGCCGACATCGACCAGTCGCCCTTGATGCCGGCGATCTTGTGCACGAAGTTGGAGAGCAGCTTCGCGCCGTCGGGCGTGTGCACCACTTCCGGATGGAACATCGTCGTGTAGTAGCGCTTCGCCTCGTCGACGCAGATGGCGAAGGGGGCGTTTTCGGAGGTGCCGATGATCTCGAAACCCTCGGGTGCGACGGTGACGCGGTCGCCGTGGCTCATCCAGACCGGATATTTTTGGCCAACTTCCCAGAAACCCTCGAAAAGCGGGCTCGACTTCAGGATCTCGACATCGGCGCGGCCGAATTCGCGGGCGTGCCCGCCCTCGACGGTGCCGCCGAGCTGGGTGGCGAGCGTCTGCTGGCCATAGCAGATGCCGAGGATCGGCAGGCCCGAATCGAAGACGACCTGCGGTGCGCGCGGGCTGCCCTGGTCGAGGACCGATGCCGGGCCGCCGGAGAAGATGATCGCCTTCGGCTGCATGCGGTGGAAGGCTTCTTCCGCCGACTGGAAGGGAATGATCTCGCAATAGACGCCTGCTTCGCGCACGCGCCGCCCGATGAGCTGAGTCACCTGGCTGCCGAAATCGATGATGAGAACGCTGTCGGGATGAGCTGTCTGGGTCATGGCGAGCCTTTAATGAAAATCCTGTCGCCGCGCAACGGGGAAATGCCGGATTTTCAGCCCTTCAGCACGACGGTCCCGTCGGCGATGGCCGCTTCCAGCCGGTCGACGGCCTCGGCGAGCTTCTCGTCGATGACGTGGAGATACTCCGTCCAGTCGCCGATATGGCTGAGTTCGGCCTTGCCGTCGGATATGCCGCGCAGGCCGACCAGCTTGACGCCGAAGGCCTGGCAGGCGCGCAGTTCCGCAAAGGTCTCCATCTCCACCATGTCCGCGTCGATATCGGCATAGGCGGTGCCGGAGACGATGTTGGCGCCGGTCGAAAGCCGTGCCTCGGATATGCCCGGAATGCGTACGGGAAGCTGCACCTCCACCGGCAGGTCGAGGAAGGGCGTCGCGCCGCGGGTGAAGCCCAGCGGCGAGGCATCCATGTCACGATAGGAGACGGAGGTCGCCTGGTAGACCCCGGTCTGCTCCAGCACCGCCGATCCGGCCGAGCCCAGCGAGACGACGAGATCAGGAAGATCGTCCTCCGCTTTCAGATGGCAGAGCGCGAGCGTCAGCTGCACGGCCGCCTCCACGGGGCCGACACCCGTCATGAAGGGCGTGATGCGGGTTTTCAGGTGGGGGCCGTATTCGGCATCGACGGCCATCACATAGAGGATGCGGTGCGGGCCGACGGTCTTGAGGGAAACGCTCATCCGGCAATGTCCTCGCGTCCGCGCACCACCATCATCGTGCCCGTCATCGAGGCGATGAGTTTTGCCGGGCCGTCCGAGATGGCATAGCCGCGCCCGTCGGCGACGATGATGTTGGAGCCCGGCTTGGTGACCTCGCCGCGGAAGAGGAAGCGCTCGCCGCGCCCCGGCGACATGAGGTTGACCTTGAACTCGATGGTGAGGATCGCGGCATCCGCGTCGATCACCGAATAGGCAGCATAGCCGCAGGCGGTGTCGAGCGCGGCGGAGATGACGCCGGCATGGAGGAAGCCGTGCTGCTGCGTCAGCTTCTCGTCGAAGGGCAGCTCGATTTCCACCGTGCCATGCTCGATACGGGTGAGCTCGGCGCCGATGAGCCGCATTGCCGGCTGCCGGGCGAAGCTTCGGGTGATGCGATCGGCGAAATCGGCCGGTGGAAAATCGGTCATGGTGCACACAGGTCTGCCGGCGTGCCGGCGGGATTGGCGAAGATGGCCGAACGTTTGCACGGGGCATGCTGCACTGCAAGCGCCTTTCCGTTCCCAGGGAAGATTGCGGCGCCCATGACCGCCCTGGGGCACGCTCAGCGGCGCGGCATCAGGCTGGCAATATGCTGGTCCCAGGCGACAGCCTCCCGGCTGCCTGCGAAGCGGCCGTCATAGGAGGAGACAGCAAAGCCCTGCGGCGCTGCGGCGATACCCGCGGCGTCGGCGACCGTTTCCTCCCGCAGCACCTGGCCGCTTTTGGCCTCCAGAACGACAAAACGTCCGCCATTCGGCGAGGTGAGGCCGACAAGGCCTTCGCGCCGGTTGACGGCGATGGCGCCGACATAATTGGCAAGGCCGATCGTGGTCTCCTCCGGCAGCGAGAGGAAGGTCAGGTCTTCCCCTCGGCCGAAATGGCCGACGAGCGGCGGCAGGTCGTCGCGCGGCCCCTCATACTGGCAGGCGAACCAGATACGTCCCGTGACGTCGAGGTCGATATGGCGGGTGGAAAGCTGGCGCAGTTTTTCCGGCAGCGCATGACGCTCGACAAGCGCGCCCGACGTGGCGTCGATCAGGGCGAGCGAGGGCTCCATGTGGTCGAGGTTCAGCTTGGTGCGGCCGAAATCCGGATGGGTTTCGATACCGCCGTTCGCGGCGATCAGCAGGCGGCCGTCATCGCTGACGGAGAGATCGTGCGTGCCGATACCGTAGGTCGAATATTCTCCGATGCGGCGGTAGCCGTCGCCGGCATCATAGAGGCCGATCACGCCGCGATTGGCGTCGAAGTCGTTCTCGCTGGCATAAAGGATCCTGCCGTCCGGGGAAAAGCAGCCGTGGCCGAAGAAGTGCCGGTCCTCGGCAGCGGCGATGGTCACGGGTGCAGCCCGGCCGTTGCGGTCGGCGATCAGGGCGAAGGTTCCGGGGCGCCGCGCAAAGGCGACGAGATGGCCGGTTGCGGGTGAAAAGGCCATGCCGTGGCTGCGGGCCGGCAGCGGCGTCCTGTCGATGAGCGTGCCGTCTTCCGCCAGGACTGCGATGCCGAAGCTTCCATCGCGTTCCATATAGCCGGAGGCGAAAACGGCGTCGGTCTGCGACAGTGCGAAGGACGGCCGAGGTCCAAGCGCCGCAACCCAGGCGGCACCCGCCATGCGCAGGAAGGCGCGACGGTCGACAAGCGTGCTTGCGGCGCCCGCGGCCCGCATCAGTCGCCGTCCGCGAAGGAGAAGCCGGCGCCGAGTCCGATTGCCCCGCCATATTCGGTGTTGAGGCGCAGGATGAGGTCGCGCGTGTTGACGAGGAGGAAAGCGATCTTCTCTTGTTCCTCCGGCGTCGAGACGGCCTTTTCGATGTCGGGATCGATGGTCGGTGCGACGCGGTGCAGTGATTTCAGCACGAAATCGATGTTGCCGGCGATGGACATGAAGTTGGGGTCGATGAGGTCGGCCATGCCGGATGTGTCGAACAGCGCCTGCAGGCCTTCGATATTGGCGTTGATCGAGGTCCAGGTGTTGCCCGAGCGCCAGAAGACCGCCGATTTCGGCCGCGCCGTGCCGCCATTGCGGTAGAAGGTCTCGATGCGCTGGTCGCGCACCGCCTCCGCCCCGTGCACGAGAATGCCGAGGAGGGCGGTGACCGCCTCCTTGCCGGTGCGGAACACCGGGTTCTGCGGGCCGGGATGTTTCCAGTCCTGCTGCACACCGCCGGGGGCGTCCCACGCGGCAACGAGCTGGCCGGCCGTCGTCTCGATGTGGCGGGCGACGGCGGCGGCATAGCGGCAGCGGAAACCGTTCGGTGCTTGCATCAGGGTTTCCGCGCCGGTGCCGTAGAGCGCGAATTCGAGCGCGCCAAAACCCTGGATCGCAACGCTCTTGCCGGCCATGGCCGCTGCGTTCGTATCGGCTTCGTCGGCTTTTTGCAGCAGGGCCTGCACCTGTTTCAGGCCGGTGCTCTTGCGGTCGGGATAGAAGAGGATGCGCTCGAAGCGGTTGTCGTCGATGACGGGGCCGATGCGGACGATCTCGATGCGGCCCCAGTCGGCGACCGCCTGCCGGAAGGCATCGTCGACGGCTGTCCGGCTGCCTTCGGAGGGTGTCTTGCAGAAGGCGGCGGTTGTTTCGGCGAGCGTGCCGGCGGATGCCTGGAAACGACGGTAGCCGGGACGGATGACCTCGTCGACCGCGCGCGTCATGACGCCGACCACGCTCTCGTCCGTCAGCGCGGGCGGCACGGGTGCCTCGCCTTCCTGTGCCAGAGCCGGCAGGGTGGCGGAAAGCATCGCGAAGGCCGTGAGAACGGCGGGAAAGCGAAAGAAGGGACGGGGCCGGCTTGGCATCAGAGGCTCTCCAGGAAGGTCAGAAGGGCGTCGCGGTCCTGTTTTTCCAGCGCGGCGAAGCGGTCTCGGGCCGCCTGAGCCTCCCCGCCGTGCCACAGAATGGCCTCGGTCAGGTTGCGAGCGCGCCCGTCATGCAGGAAGAACGTATGACCGTTGACGGTTTTTGTAAGGCCGATACCCCACAGCGGCGGCGTGCGCCATTCCCGCCCGGTCGCCACGCCGACCGCCTGTCCGTCCGCAAGGCCTTCGCCCATGTCGTGCAGCAGGAAATCGGAATAGGGCCAGATGAGCTGGAAGGCATGGGCCTTGTTGCCGGCATCGCGCCGGGTGACGAACTTCGGCTGGTGGCAGCGTGTACAGCCCGTCTCGTAGAAGACGCGCTTGCCGTTCAGTGTTTCGGCGAAACTCGCCTTGCGCCGGGCCGGCACGGCAAGGTTCTCCGCGTAGAAGGTGACGAGGTCCATCACCGGTGGCGGTGCCTCGGCATCGCCAAGCCGCGTCTGCACGCCATTCGGACGTTCCAGGCAGGCGGTCTGGGCAGGCGTACAGTCGCCTTGGTGCAGCGGCACTTCCGGCGTCGAAAGGCCGATGTCGAAGGCGAAGGCGTCGGCGCTCTGCTGGCGCACGGTGGCCGATTGCGCCTTCCAGCCGAAGCGGCCGAGCGCCTTCTTGCCCGTTGTCGGATCGATGGCGACGGCGGCCTTGCCGCTGATGCCGTCGCCATCCGCGTCGTCGGGGTCGGCAAGGGCGAGGATGTCTGCTTCGTGGATTGCCTGGATAAGGCCAAGGCCGAGCATCGGCTGGGTGACGCGCGGAGAAAGCGTCGTCGTCGCGTCGAGATCGCCATATGCGAGACCGGCGACGGAATATCTTGGGCGGCGCAGCGTGACGACCTCACCACCGGCAAGCGTTACCGGCTCCTCGGTATAGTCGATCACCATGCGGCCCTCGGCCTTGAGGCCGGGTATGGCGAGATCCTGGAGTTGCCGGCCATAGATCGGGTCCGGCAGGCTCATCTCGCGCAAATCTTTCAGCGCCGTCTCGTCCTCCGGCGTCCTGGCCGCACGGGCGAGCCGCAGGAACATCGATGTCGCCTCGGCGGCGCCTTCCGGCGGATGGCCACGGCCGTCCTTGATGTGGCAGGTCTGGCAGGAGCGCGCATTGTAGAGCGGCCCGAGCCCGTCGGAGGCCTGGGTGGAGGAGGGTGAGGAGACCCAGAGTTTCTGGAAGAGCGCGTTGCCGAGTTTGAACGTCTCTTCTTCCTCGAAGGTGATGTTCTCGGAAAAGTGGGAGAAGCTGTTGATGTTGACCGATGCGAGCGAGGTCGCCGCCCCGCCGGACATCGCCTCATATTGCTCGGCCTTGGAAAAATCCGTCGCGAGCGCCGTCACCGCGGCGACGCGCTTGCGATCCTTTTCGGAGAGATCGTCGCGCCCGCGGTCGGTGGAATGCGCATTTCCCAGAACGAAAACGCCCGCCGCGACGGAAATCGCGGCAGAGACCGCGAGCAGGCGACGGGCGGGGCGTTCTGTCATTGCTGGGATCGGGCCGCCGTCCCACGGGGAGGCGGCCCGCCTTCTATCATTGGAAGACAGCGTTAGGATTATCCAGGCTGTCTGAGCCTTCAAGCTCGATCTTGCCGAGGTCCAGCGACCCGATGACGCGCTCGATCGTCTTGGTCTGGTCGATCAGGCTGTCGACGGCGGTCTGGACGACCTTGTTGCCCTCCGCGTTGCCTTCGCCGATCATCTGGTCATAGGCTTCGCCACCTTCCGCACGGTCCACCAGCGCCTTGAAGGCGGTATGGCTGGCGTCGAGCTTGGCCTTCATCTCGGTGTCGAGCGCGGCGTCCTTCTCGGCGACGAGTTCGGAGAGCGACGGGCCGGTCAGCTTCGACCCGTCCGGGCGGGTATATTCGCCCGTATAGACCGTCTGGATGCCGACGACGTCGTAGTAGTGCGAGTTGTGCGTGTTGTCGGAGAAGCAATCGTGCTCTTCTTCCGGATCGTGCAGCAGGAGGCCGAGCTTCATGCGTTCGCCGGCCAGTTCGCCATAGGAAAGCGAGCCCATGCCGGTCAGCATGGCGGTGATGCCGGCCTTCGGATCTGACGTCACGTTCTTGGTGGCGTCGCCGTCGGCGGCCCAGGCCTTCACCATTTCTTCGAGGTCGGTGACCAGCAGCGAGGAGGCGGCCTTCAGGTAAGCGGCGCGGCGGTCGCAGTTGCCGTTGGTGCAGGCGGCCTTGTCATAGTCCGTCGCCGGGCGGTTGCCGGCCCCCTTGCCGGTCCCGTTGAGGTCCTGGCCCCACAGCAGGAATTCGATGGCGTGGTAACCGGTCGCGACGTTGGCTTCCACTTCGCCCGCCTCGTGCAGTTCCTGCAGGACCGCCGGCGTGATGGTGGCGGCGTCGATCGTCTTGCCGCCGATCTCCAGCTTCGGGTTGGCGATGACATTGCCGACGAAGAGTGCGTTCTCGTCGCTTTCCGTGCCGTAGCTGGCATCGACATAGTCGATCAGACCTTCGTCGAGCGGCCAGGCGTTGACCTTGCCTTCCCAGTCGTCGACCAGCGGGTTGCCGAAGCGGTAGGCTTCCGTCTGCTGGTAGGGCACGCGGGATTTCAGCCACGCCTCGCGCGCGGCCTTCAGCGTTTCGTCGCTCGGCTTGGCGATGAGGGCGTCGACCGCCGCGTCGAGTGCCTTTGCGGCGTCGAGCGAGTCGGAGAATTTGGCATGCGCGATTTCGGCATAGTGCTTGACGATCGCCGCCGGGTCGGCCGCCGCATGGGCGGAGCCAATGGCAAGCCCCGAAGTCGCGGCAGCGAGCGCAAAGGCGGCCGTGCGGAGGAAGAAAGTGGTCATGACGTCTCCTGGTGTCCTGTTCGATGTGTCCCCCGACACCGGACGTCACGGCTTGCCTCCCTTGGCCGCCGCCGCCCGGATGGTCCGGCGTACCGCCGGGCCCGGGATTATTCAGGCATTGCTGTCATGGACCAAATAAAAACTGGTGTCAAAGTGTATAGTTTAGAACGGTTTCAAGCTGTTCCGGTACATTTGACAGAGCGCAATCGCCTCAGGCCCTACGGCCCATCGCGCAGAAGAAGAAACCGTCCGTATCGGTCGAGGCCGGCGTCAGGGTGACGGTCTTGCCGTCGCGCGACCAGGGCTGGGGCCTCTCAGCACCGAACAGCGCCTTCCAGTTGTCGGTCGCGGACAGGATCTCGAAATCCGGATTGGCTGCGCAGAAGCCGTGAACCTGCTCCTCGTTCTCCTGCGGCAGGATCGAACAGGTCACATAGAGCAGGAAGCCACCCGGGCGCACGAAGGCGCTGGCATTGGCGAGCGCTTCCTGCTGCTGGGTGAGGCGCTCCTCGAGGTTCTTTTCGGTAAGGCGCCATTTGGTGTCCGGCCGGCGCCGCCAGGTGCCGGTGCCCGTGCAGGGGGCATCGACCAGCACGCGGTCGAAGCGGCCGTTCAGCGGCGAGAGGCTGGAAATGCTCTCGTGGACCTGCACGTTTCGGGTGCCGGCGCGCTTCAGCCGCTCGATGATCGGGGCGAGGCGCTTGCGGTCGGTGTCGTAGGCGTGGACCTGGCCCTTGTTATGCATGGCGGCCGCCATGGCGAGCGTCTTTCCGCCACCGCCAGCGCAAAAGTCCAATACCTGCTCGCCCTCCTGCGGGACGACGAGATCGGCGACGATCTGCGAGCCTTCGTCCTGCACCTCGAACCAGCCCTTCTGGAAGGCGAGGTCCGCGGTGACGTTCGGCAGGCGCGAGGGGCCTTCGCCCGCGGGAATGCGGATGCCCTCGCGGGCGATAGTAGAGGCGACGGCGGCGTTGCGTTCCAGTGCCTTCAGCACCTTGTCGCGGCCGGCCTTCAGCGTGTTGGCGCGCAGGTCCAGCGTCGGCCGTCCGGCAAGCGCTTTCGCTTCCGCCAGCCATGCTTCGCCGAAATTGGCCTCGAAGGCGGGCTGGATCCATTCGGGAATGTCGCCCTGCACATGCGGCGCGGCGTCATCGAGATTGCGGGTACGGAAAGCGGCGAGCTTCTCGTCTGAAAAGGCTTCGGGCGCAAAGCGGTCGCCGTCGAACTCGGCGGCAAGCGCCTCGGGGGCGAGGCCCCACTGGCGCAGAAGTACAGCATAGCCGAGTGCGGCGGGGCTGTCATCGTCCATGAGATAGGCGTGCGACAGTTTCATGCGCAGCGCGTCATAGACGATATTGCCGATCGCGGCGCGGTCGCCGGAACCGGCGAACCGGTGGGAAAGGCCCCAGTCCTTGAGCGCATCGGCGACGGGGCGCCGCCGCGTCTCGATATCCGTGAGAACCTCGATGGCTCCCGAGAGCCGCCCACCCAATCGCATCCGCATACTCCGTTTTGCGTCGTGGTAGCGGCGGAATGCGCGAAGGGCAAGCCGGGAGCCGCAGAATAGCGGTCGTCAGCCGATGACTTCGTAACAGATCTTGGCGTGGCCGGAGCGGATCATGCCGATGTTGGAGGCGGCAGCCTTGGAGAGGTCGAGCACCCGGCCGCGGATGAACGGACCGCGATCATTGATGCGTACCACGACACTCTTGCCGTTGTTGGCGTTGGTGACCTTCACCTTGGTGCCGAAGCGCAGGCTGCGATGGGCGGCCGTCATGAGGTTTGGGTTCATGCGCTCACCGGAGGCGGTGCGCGAGTGCAGCGCATACCAGGAGGCGCGACCGCAACCGGCGGCCTGAGCCTCCGAGAACGTAACGAAGGATGAAGAGGCGGCAACGAGCGAAGCAAGCGCGAGGCTGGAGAGCTTGAGCATCATGTATCGGATGACCTTCCGGGAAAGTTGTGAATTTCCACTGTGTTGATCGCCGTATGAGGAAGCAAAAATGGCAAAAACGTGCCTCAACCCGCCGCAATTGCTGTCGGGGGCCGGCAGGATATACAGTCCATCGCCAGCGATGGAGTTTTAATCTTCGTTAACGTGACAGGAAAGAGTCTTGCGAATCAGTCACTAAACTGGATCGACTTGCGGACCGGAATAGTCATCCGGTAATCGCGCAAATTTTCGGAAAAAACTTTCAATATTAGCAATTTATGCGCAGGAATTCGGCGGCAAAAATGAGGCAAATAAATTAAAGGTTGTGCAAAATCGCAAAAGCCGGCTGGCAAGGCCCGGCCTCTCAGCCTCGCCAGCGGCCAGACGCGTGGAGTTCGGCGAGCGACTGGCGATAGTCCGGGAAGCGGAATTCGAAGCCGGCAGCGCGCAGCCTGGCATTCGAGACGCGCTTGTTCTCCCCATAAAAAGACCGTGCCATGGAGGAAAGTTCCGCCGTCTCGAAAGGAATATCCGGCGGCACCGGCAGGCCCATCAGCCGGGCAGCTTCCGCCACCACGTCCTGTGGCGGGCCGGGCTCGTTGTCGGTGATGTTCCAGACGCCGCCAAGGGATTTCTCCGCAAGGAAGAGAGCCGAGCGGCCGATATCCTCGACGCGGATGCGGTTGAACACCTGGTCCTTCTTGACGAGGCGCCGTGCGGTGCCCTCGTCCATGTTGCGCAGCGCATTTCGGCCCGGGCCGTAGATGCCGGCAAGGCGCAATACGGCGACGGGCAGGTCCGAGATCCTGCCGAAGTCGAGCCAGTGGTTCTCCGCCTCCACCCGCTCGATGGAACGGGCGGAAACCGGGTTCAGCGCGGTGTCCTCGTCCACCCAGCCGCCCTTGTGGTCGCCGTAGACGCCGACGGTGGAAAGATAGCCGGCCCAGGCAAGCTTCGGCATCAGGGCAGAGAGGGAGGGCATGCCCGCGCGGAACAGCGGATCGCCATCCTTGCCGGGCGCGATGGACTGCACGACATGGGTGGCGCGTGCCATGTCGGCGGCGAGGGCTTCGGGAACCGGGCCACCGTCATAGAGGATCGGTGCGATACCGAGCGCGCGAAGGTCGTCCGCCTTCTCCGCCGAGCGCGTCGTGCCGGAAACGGAAAAGCCGGCCGTCTTGAAGGTCTGGCCGATGGCCTTGCCGGAAAAACCGGCACCGAGGATCAGGAGGTGCGTCATCGACAGTCTGCCTTCGCTCTTTCATATTCCGCGCGCACATCCGTGTCCGCGTCGTCCGTCCTTCCTGCCGCAAATTTCCCGAATTCGGAAGCCGTCATCAGCCGGGAAAGCGCCCATGCGGCCATGCCACGCACCACGGTTGACGCATCGTCGGCAAGGCGAATGCATTCGACGATCAGGCTGCGGTCGCCGGAATTGCCGGCGGCAATCAGCACGTTGCGGATAAAGCGGTCGCGGCCGATGCGCTTGACCGGCGAGCCGGAGAAATGAGCACGAAAGCCGGCATCGTCGAAGGTCAGAAGATCGGCAATCGCCGGGGCCTTCAAATCCTCGCGGGCGATGAGCTTCATCTGCGAAGCGGCAGCGGCGAACTTGTTCCAGGGGCAGGCGGCAAGACAATCGTCACAGCCATAGATGCGGTTGCCGATCCTTTCGCGGATGTCCGGGTCGATCGGTCCCTTGTGCTCGATGGTGAGGTAGGAGATGCAGCGCCGCGCATCGAGCTTGTACGGTGCCGGAAAGGCGTCGGTCGGACAGGCGTCGAGACAGGCGCGGCAGGAGCCGCAATGGTCGCGCTCCGGTTCGTCGCGGACAAGCTCGGCCGTGGTGAAGAGGCTGCCGAGGAAGAGCCAGGAGCCGTGCGTGCGGCTGACGAGATTGGTGTGTTTTCCCTGCCAGCCGAGCCCGGCGGCGGCCGCGAGCGGCTTTTCCATCACGGGAGCCGTATCGACGAAAACCTTCACATCCACCCCGCCGCGGGCGGCAAAGCGTGTCGCCACTTCCTTCAGCTTGCCCTTGATGAGGTCGTGATAGTCGCGGTTCTGCGCATAGACGGAGATCGCCGCCCGATCCGGCATGGCGAGCACGGCGCGCGGGTCGTGTGCCGGGCCGTAGTTCATGCCGAAGAGAACAACGGAGCGCACTTCACTCCACAGGACGCGTGGATCGGCCCGTCGCGCCTCGGTCTCCGCCATCCAATCCATGGTGCCGTGATAGCCGGCGGCAAGGAAATCAGCGAGCCGGGGCGGCGCCTCCGGAATGGAATCGGGGCCGGTGATGCGGCAGAGGTCGAACCCCTTGTCCGCCGCTTCCGTCTTGAGGAAGTCGGTCAGGCGACGCCGGATCCTGTCGTCGCCCGACATCGTCTCGTCCTCAGAAATCGAGGTCCGCGTAGTGCGAAACCGGGGTGACGCCGCGCACGCGCTCGGCGAGCAGCGGGCGGAAGGAGGGGCGGGATTTCAGCCGCTGGTACCACTCCTTGGCCTGGGGTGCATCCGTCCAGTTGATCTCGCCCATATAGTCGAGCACGGAAAGACAGGCCGCCGCGGCAAGGTCGGCATAGGAGAGGCGGTCGCCGGCAAGATAGGTGCGCGAGCCCGCGAGCCAGGAGAGATACTTCATGTGCTGGCGGATATTGGCGCGCGAATTGCGCAGGATCTTGCTGTCCGGCGGGCCGCCGCCCTGGTCCGGTGTCATCTGCAGCTTGAAGATGCGCTCGCGCACCAGCGGGCGCGTCACGTCCTGCTCCATCTTCTGCAGGAACCACTCCGTCAGGCGGCGGATTTCCGCGCGCTGGAACGGGTCTTCGGCGAGCAGCCGGCGGTCGCGCTTCAGAACGCCATGCGTCTCGTCGAGATATTCGGAGATGATGCTCGCGCCACAGAGCGCCCGCATGCTGTCGTCGACATAGACGGGCAGCGTACCGGCCGGGTTGAGGGCGAGGAAATCACGCCGGTTCTCCCAGGGCTGCTCCTCGGCAAGCTCCGTCTGAAACCCGTATTCCGCCAGGATGAGGCGGACGAAGCGGGAGGCGGCGGACATCGGGTGATGGTAGAGTGTGGGCATCAGGCTGCTTTGCTGGTCTTGCGGAAGGGGCTGTGGCCGGGTCGAGCGCGCATGCGGGCTGATTTGACCATGGCTGATTTGACGAACCTATAGAAATTTGGTGGTACAAACACAAGCGAATCGGGCTTTTTGCCGTATGTCCGCTTCATTTCGTGGCTTTCTTCCCCTTTTCCCCAAGGAACCTACATGGCAGACCAGTCCATTGTCAGCGCCCTCATTCTCGGATTGATCGAGGGCCTGACCGAATTCATCCCGGTATCCTCCACCGGTCATATCCTGCTTGCCGGGCACTTTCTTGGCTTCAAGTCGCCGGGCAACACCTTCGCCGTGCTCATTCAGCTGGGTGCGATCCTCGCCATCCTCTCGGTTTATGCGGCCAAGCTGCTGAAGATCGCCTTCGCGCTGCCGTCGAGCCCGGAGGCGCGCCGTTTCGTCATCAGCGTGCTCATTGCCTTCCTGCCGGCGGCCGTCATCGGCGCGCTGGCGCATGACTTCATCAAGACGGTGCTGTTCGAAACACCCATGCTGATCTGCATCGTGCTGATCGTCGGCGGCGTCATCCTCTATGTAATCGACCGCCTGCCGCTGCAGCCGCGTTATACGGATGCCATGCAGTATCCGCCGTCGCTGGCCTTCAAGATCGGCCTCTGCCAGTGCCTTGCCATGATCCCCGGCACCTCGCGCTCGGGCGCGACGATCGCCGGCGCCTTGCTGATGGGCACGGACAAGCGTTCGGCGGCAGAATTCTCGTTCTTCCTCGCCATGCCGACCATGGTCGGCGCCTTCACGCTGGACCTCTACAAGAACCGCGATGCGCTCTCGTCCGATGATCTTCTCGTCATCGGTGTCGGCTTTGCCGCAGCTTTCGTGGCGGGTCTCTTCGTCGTGCGCTCGCTGCTCGACTTCGTGTCGCGCCGCGGCTTCACGCTGTTCGCCATCTGGCGCATCGTCGTGGGAACACTGGGCCTGATCGGCCTTCTGATCTTTGGATGAACGTTCTTGGCCGGCTCTCGGGCCGGCCGGCCTTACTTGACCGAGGCGGTCGTGCAGGGATCGACGCCGTAGGCCGGCGAACAGCCATGCTTGCCGGCGGAGACCGTCGACGGCGCGGCAAAGGATCCGGCCACGATGATCAGAGCCGAAAATCCGAAGAAGATTGCAATTGCCTTGCCCATTGCGCCGAAAGCCTCTCAAAGTCCTGAAAATACGCCGCAGAACTGTCATCAGTACGACGCGACGGGGGCGGTGTTTATTCGCTGGTCCGAAGACAATCAATATCGCGACATGCTGAATCGCGCGTAAATGCCGCAGCGATTTTTTTTACCGCTGCATAAGTGCAACAGCCAGCCCAAAGCGCTTTCACAAAACGCGACCGGCCGCCGCGGGAAAGCCCCTGCGGCGGCCGGTTTCGTTCGCGAAAAATGGCTCAGGCCGTACGGTCGATCCGCGTGAACTGGCCCTGCGGGCGGTAGCGCACGAGGTAGCTCGGCAGGATCGCTTCGACAAGAATGGGCTCGATGCCGATCGCTTCCAGCGTGCGGCCTTCATTGCGGGCCGCATCCGAGACGATGTTGTCGGACCGCAGCAGCGTCACCTGGTCGGCCGTCAGCGGCGGCTTGATGAAGGGCACCAGCGACGCGACGGAGCCCATCAGCGAGGCGATGCCGAAGGGCAGCGAGACGAGCGGGTTCTTGCGGTCGACGATGCGCAGCATCAGTTCAAGACACTGGCGGAAGGTCAGCACTTCCGGGCCACCGAGTTCGTAGACGCGGCCGCGCTCGATCGTGCCGTCCACCGAGCGGGCGACGGCTTCCGCCACGTCGGCGACATAGACCGGCTGGAATTTCGTATGGCCGCCGCCGATCAGCGGCAGGACGGGTGCATAGCGCGCCATGGTGGCGAACTTGTTGAAGAAGCCGTCTTCCGGGCCAAAGACGATGGAGGGGCGCAGGATGACGGCGTCGGGAACCGTGCGCAGAACCGCCGCTTCGCCGCGGGCCTTGGTGCGGGCATAGGACGAGCCGGAAGCCTCGTCGGCGCCGATCGCGGAAATGTGCGTCAGCTTGGCGCCGATGGCGCGGGTCGCCTCGGCGACGGCGCGGGCGCCAAAATCCTGCACGGCGTCAAAGTTGTTGCGGCCGCTCTCAAAGAGGATGCCGACGCAGTTGATGACGTGGTCGGAGCCTTCGACGGCGCGATCGACCGACTGGCGATAGCGCAGGTTCGCCTGCACGAAGGAGATCTGGCCGACGCCGCCGATAGGCTGGAGGAAGCCGGCGAGATCCGGCCGGCGCACGGCGACGCGGATGCGGTAGCCGCGACGCGCCAGCGCGCGCACCACATGACGTCCGACGAAGCCCGAGCCGCCGAAAACGGTGACGAGCGGCGGAAGGTTGGACAAGGTCATGAGGCTGCTCCTGAAGAACATTGTAGGTAGGTAGCGCCTACATAGCCCAAACCGTTCGCAAGGTGAAGCGCGGCGAAGCGTCTCTAGCGCCGGGTTTTTCCGCGGTCTGGATCGGTCGGCTCAAAAGCCTTCGACAACCACCATTTCCGCATCCGCCACTTCCTGGCGGATGGCCGCGGCGATCTGGTATTCCGGCGAATTGTAACAGTCGACGGCCGCCTGCAGGGAGGGGAACTCGATGATCACGTTGCGCGCACGCACGCGACCTTCCAGCCGTTCGAAGGCGCCGCCGCGGGCAATGAAATTCGCGCCGTACTTTTCGAAGGCCGGCTTGGCGGCGGCAACGTAGTCCTTGTAGCGCTCGGTGTCGCGCACGTCGACCTGTGCGATCCAGTAGCCCTTGGGCATGTCTCTCTCCCTCTTTGGTGTTTATGCTGTGAGCGCGCCGTCCATTTCGGCAAGGATCGCCTTGGCTGAGGCGAGCGGATCGACCGCGTTGACGATCGGACGGGCGACGACGAGATGGCTGGAGCCGGCCTTCAGCGCATCGGAAGGCGTCATGACGCGCTTCTGGTCGCCCAGATCGGCCCCCGCCGGGCGGATGCCGGGCGTGACGATCGCCATGTCCGGGCCGACGATCTTGCGCACGGCTTTGGACTCTTCCGCAGAACAGACAATGCCGCCCATGCCGGCGATGCGGGCCTGTTCGGCGCGGCGCAGCACCAGCGTATGCGGATCGTATTCATAGCCGGCATCGATGACGTCCTTGGCGTCCATCGAGGTCAGCACCGTGACGCCGAGGAGGCAGAGGTCGGAACCCTTCGCCGCGGAAACGGCGGCGGCCATGGCCTTCGGATAGGCGTGCAGCGTCAGCATGGACATGCCCATCTTCACGATGTTCTCGACGCCCTTGGCCACCGTGTTGTCGATGTCGAGCAGCTTCATGTCGAGGAAGACCTTCTTGCCGTCCTTGGCGAGGTCGCGGGCGAATTCCAGGCCGCCGGCGAAGACGAGCTGGTAGCCGATCTTGTAGAACAGGGTGGTGCTGCCGAGTGTCCGGACCACCTTTTCCGCCTCCGCGATGGTCGGAACATCGAGGCCAACGATCAGGCGGTCGCGCGCGGACATGGTCAAAACCCTTTCCAAGATTCCATTGGCGTCCACTCGCATGCGACGGCCCGGTCCGCAAGCCGGAATGCGAAAAGATTGCCGCCGCCTGCCGGCTGGTCGCCATCCCGGCGGATGGGCGTGCCTTTGAGGTGGCATTTCAGCAGCGTGCCGACGCCGCCATGGCCGACAAAGGCGATGGGAACGTTCTGATCATGCCCAGCCAGCGCACGCTCGATGGCGTCAACGATGCGCGCCTGCGCATCCACCGCGCGCTCCCAGCCGCGAAAACTCGTCTCTGGATGGGCGAAGAACGCGTCTGCCGCCGCTTCGAAGGCATCGGGCGTGAGGTAGCCTGTGGCGGAACGGTCGTTCTCGCCCATGGCGTGGTCGGTCTCGATGGCAAGGTGGCCGCCGGCAAGAATCTCCGCCGTCTCGATTGCCTTGCGCTCGCCGCTTGCCACGAAGCGGCCGATCTGTCGCGCCCAGCCGGCGGAGGCTGCGAGCAGCGCTCGCTCGCGGCCGCGCTCGGACAAGCCCCAGTCGGGCACCGGTACGGCCGGGTCGATGGCGACCTGCGGATGGGTGATGTAGAGCGCGAACATTGCCGCCCCTCAATGGGTGCGGCGGTAGGTCCAGAGCTGCGCCGGCGGAATGTTGCGCACGACGAAATCGAGATGGGTGATCTGGTAGCGATCCGGCATGGCGACGACGGGGGAGAGCGGGCCGTAGGAGATCTGCACGACGGGGCGTCCGGCCGGAATGCGGGAGAGCAGGTCCTCGATCAGCGACACGCGCTTGTGCATCGGGAAATTGAGCAGCGGCACGGCGGAGACGACGCTGTCGAAGGTGGCATCGCGGAGGTCACCAAGCGTCTTGTCGAGGTCGAAGGCATCGCCGTTGATGAAATTGACGCCGTCAAAACGGGCGACAAGGTGGTTGTAGAAATCCGTGGAGAATTCGACCGAGGTCAGCTTTTCCGGCGCAAGGCCGGTCTCGAGGATTGCCTTGGTGATGACGCCGGTGCCCGGACCGAGCTCCAGCACGGGAAGGCCGGAAGCGGGATTGACGACGCTCGCCATACGGCGCGCGGTGATCGAGGAGGTGGGGATGATCGAGCCGACGGCCCGCGTATTGCTCATCCAGCCCTTGAAGAAGCGGATCTCGTCGTCGAATTTCTTGCCGAGCCGTTCCTTGACCTTCACACGCAACGTCATGCCATCCCCCTTCATGGTACGCTTCCGGCCGGCGGCAGGCTTCATTCCCGTCCGCTTCGTTCGGCCATGCCAAATATGTGACGCGGTTTGCGTCAAAAACAAGTCTGATTGCGCCGCCGCCCGCAAGTTTCCCCTGCCGGCGAAAGCACTTCCTAAAAAAGAACCCGCCGGCGGGCCGGCGGGTTCCAGAACAGTTTCCCCGATACGGGAGGCCTATACGCGCATCGGCATGAGCACGTAGAGCGCGTCGTCACCGGCGAGATCGCGCACCAGCGTCGGCGAACCGGGATCGGCCAGCATGAACACGGCTTCCGTGCCGGAAAGCTGCGACGTGATATCGAGAAGGTATTTTGCGTTGAAGCCGATTTCGAGCGGATCGCTGTCATACCCGACCGGCAGTTCTTCCGTCGCGCTGCCCGAATCCGGGTTGTTGACGGTCAGCGTCAGCTGGCCCTCGCCAAGCGCCAGCTTGACGGCGCGGCCGCGCTCGGAAGAGATGGTGGAGACGCGGTCGACGGCCTGGGCGAAGGACTGGCAGTCGATCTTCAGCTCCTTGTCGTTGTTGGTCGGGATCACACGCTGGTAATCCGGGAAGGTGCCGTCGATCAGCTTGGAGGTCAAAACAATCGAGCCGATGGTGAAGCGGATCTTCGCGTCCGAGACCTCGACGGTCACGGTCAGCTCCGGGTTGTCGACCAGCTTCTGCAGTTCCCCGACCGTCTTGCGCGGGATGATGATACCGGGCATGCCCTCGGAACCCGAGGGCGCTTCCACGTCGGCGCGGGCAAGGCGGTGGCCGTCGGTGGCGACGGCGCGCAGCTTGAGCTGGCCGTTGCTTTCGATCGTGTGGATGAAGATGCCGTTGAGGTAGTAGCGGGTCTCCTCGGTCGAGATCGCGAACTGGGTGCGATCGATCAACATCTTGAGGTCCGTCGCCTTCAGGCGGAACGTGTGCGAGAAGCTGCCGGCGGTGAGATCCGGGAAATCGGACTGCGGCAGGCACTGCAGCGAGAATTTCGAACGGCCCGAGGTGACCGTCATCGAGGAACCGTCGGTGCTGGTGGCGAGCAGCACTTCCGAACCGTCCGAGAGCTTGCGCACGATGTCGTACAGCAGATGTGCGGGAACGGTCGTCGCGCCGGCCTGCTCGATCTGGGCAGGCGTCGCTTCGGTGATTTCGAGGTCGAGGTCGGTCGCTTTCATGTCGAGGCTCGCGCCGTCCGCACGCAGCAGCACGTTCGAGAGGATCGGGATCGTGTTGCGCCGTTCGACCACGCGATGGACGTGGTTCAGCGACTTCAGAAGATTGGACCGCTCGAGAGTAATGCGCATGGAACTGTACCGCTTTCGACCGCTAGCACGCCGGAGGCCGGCGCGGCATTGCCTTGAAATCCCGGCGGGCGCCGGACGATGTGGACGGGCAAAATGGCAGAAACATGCGGAACTTTGCAAGTGCTAACGGCAGAGGACACAGGATAGTCAACGCCCGGACCTTGCGAGGGCCTGCCCGCTCGCCCATAAGGATGAGGACAGGCGGCCGTCCAGCGGCTGGAAAGGCGACGGGCGATGCGGGATGACGATGCGGCAAACGGCGGTAGCGGAGGCGCGAAGACCTTTCGCCTGCACAATGCCGTGATACCCACCCGGCCGCTGGAGCCGGCGCTTTATCTCGTCGCGACGCCGATCGGCAACCTCTCCGATATCACGCTGCGGGCGCTCGAGACCCTGGCGGGCGCTGATGTGCTAGCCTGTGAGGACACCCGCGTCACCCGCGTCCTGCTCGACCGCTACGGCATTGTAAACCGGCCTTACGCCTATCACGAGCACAATGCAGACGAGGCGGGTCCACGCCTCATCGCCGCGCTGGAGCAAGGCAAATCCGTTGCTCTCGTCTCCGATGCCGGCACGCCGCTTGTTTCCGATCCCGGATACCGGCTGGCATTGCTCGCCATTGCTGCGGGCCACCGCGTCGTGCCCATTCCCGGCGCCTCCGCCCCGCTTGCTGCGCTCGTCGGCTCGGGCCTCTCCAACGAGGCCTTCTTCTTTGCCGGCTTCCTGCCGTCCAAGGACAAGGCGCGGCGGGATCGTCTGGCCGAGCTTGCCGGCGTGCCGGCGACGTTGCTGTTCTTCGAATCCCCGCATCGCATCGCCGCGACGGTGGCGGCGGCGGCCGAGGTGCTCGGGGAGGGGCGGGCGGCCTGCGTCTGTCGTGAACTGACCAAGACCTTCGAGGAGTTTCGCCGCGGAACGCTCGGCGAGCTTTCGGTATTTTACGGCGACGGCCACACCGTCAAGGGCGAGATCGTCTTCGTCATCGGCCCGCCCGGTGAGGCCGCCGCACCGGAGGCGGAGGATGTCGACCGGTTGCTTGCCGCGCTCGTCAGGGACATGCCGGCCGGCAAGGCGGCGACCGAGGCCGCGCGGCAGACCGGCCTGCCGCGGCGCGATCTCTACCAGCGCCTCATCGACCTGAAGGGCGGCGATGGGCAATAGGCCGGCGGATCCGGGCCGGCTGAAGGCCTTTCGCCGCGGGCACGTCTCCGAATACATTGCCGCGCTCTACCTTGTCGCCAGGGGTTTTCGCATCCGTGCGATCCGCTACCGCACGAAGCTCGGCGAAATCGACATCATCGCGCGACGGGGCGATCTGGTCGTCTGTGTCGAGGTGAAGGCCCGCCGTGATGTCGACAGCGCTGTCTTTGCCGTCACAGGAACCGCGCAGCGGCGCATCCGTGCGGCAAGTGAAATCTGGTTGTCGCAGCAGCCCGACGGCCACCGCCTTTCCCTCAGATATGACATCGTCGCCGTACGCCCCTGGCGGCTTCCCCGGCATCTGCCGGATGCGTTTTGATCAAAAGGAAAATGTAACGAAACTGACACGAAACCGTAACGCGCCCGTCACGGTGGCCCCTTAGTGCACCCCTCACACCAAATCCGGTGAAGAGGAGCAACCCATGTTCAAGCCGCTTTCCCTCGCAGGTTTCGCACTCGCGTTTTCCGCCTCGGCGTCGATGGCCGCCACCAACATCACGTGGTGGCACGGCATGGCCGGTCGCAACGGCGAAGTCATCAATGAAGTCGCCAAGAAGTTCAACGAGGCCCAGTCGGCCTGCGCGCTGACGCCGGTTTCGAAGGGCACCTATGAGGAAGCGCTCGCTTCCGGCATTGCCGCCTTCCGCTCGGGCGAGCAGCCGAACATCCTGCAGGTCTTCGACGCCGGCGCGGCGACGATCATCAACGCTCCGAACGCCGTCATCCCGGCTGAAGACCTGATCACCGGCGCCGGCCACAAGTTCGACCGCGAAGCCTTCATCGAGGGCGTGCGCTATTTCTACGCTGCGCCGGATGGCAAGTTCGTCGGCATGCCGTTCAACTCCTCAGCGCCGATCATGTACGTGAACACCGAAGCCCTGGAAAAGGTCGGTGTGGAAGCGCCGAAGACCTGGGAAGAGTTCGAGGCGATCGCGCCGAAGCTGAAGGAGGCCGGCTATCTGCCGCTCGTCCAGTCGCAGCTGACCTGGCAGTTCACCGAAAACTTCTTCTCGCGCCACAACATCCAGTTCGCAACGAACAACAACGGCTACGACTCGGTCGTTGACACCAAGATCAACATGACGGACCCGAACCTCGTCATGATGTTCACCAAGCTGAAGTCCTGGGCCGACGAGGGTTACTTCGGCTACTACGGCGCCGGCTGGAACGACAACCAGAAGCTTTTCGAAGAGGGCAAGGCCGCCTTCTGGATCGGCTCTTCGGGTTCCTTCGGTGGCCTGACGAAGACCGCGCAGAAGCCGTTCACCGCGACCTTCCTGCCCTATTGGCAGAGCGTCGAGGGCGCCGGCACCAACTCCTTCATCGGCGGTGCTGCGCTGTTTGCCATGTCTGGCAAGTCGGACGAAGAGAACAAGTGCACGGCCGATTTCTTCCAGTTCCTGACCTCGCCGGAAGTGCAGAAGTTCTACCACCAGGCCACCGGCTACGTCGCCATCACCAAGGCGGCCTACGAGCTGGCGAAGTCCGAAGGCTACTATGAAAAGACCCCGGTCGCCGAAGTCGGCATCAAGCAGCTCATGCTGCCCTCGGGCGACTGGTCGAAGGGCTACCGCCTCGGCTTCTACCCGCAGATCCGCGAGATCATGGAGCGTGAATACGGTCGTATCTTCGCCGGCGAAACGTCGGTCGAAGACGCCCTGAAAACGATCGAGACCGAGGCGAACGACCTGCTCGCCCGCTTTGCCAAGACCGCCGGCTGATAGGTTCAGCTCCGGCCGGCCCCCCTTCCCGCCCGCCGGCCCCCCTCTCCCCCCCAGCGGGGGGGAAGGAACCAAGCCCCGCCGTTCCTCCCCCCCCCCCCCCCTGGCTAGGGAGAGGGTTGGGGTGAGGGGCAGTCGCCCGCCGCCTCCGCTCTTTCAAAGGCCACGACATGAAGCGCGTCCAGTTCTCGTCGCCCTACCTGCCCTATCTCTTTATCGCGCCGCAGATGGCGATCATCTTCGTTTTCTTCTACTGGCCGTCCGTCCAGGCGATCCAGTCGTCCTTCTATCTCGAGGATCCCTTCGGCTTCGGTTCTACCTTCGTCGGCCTGGCGAACTATTCGGATGCGCTCGGCTCCACACAATACCAGGCGATTGCCCGCTTCACCGTGGTCTTCACCGCGCTCGTCACCTTCCTGTCGCTCGGCATCGGCATGCTGCTCGCCGTCAAGGCGGATGCGGTGCTGAAGGGAAGCGCGACGTACAAGACGCTGCTGATCTGGGTCTACGCCATCGCCCCGCCGGTCGCGGGCCTGATGGGCATGATGTTCTTCGACCAGCATATCGGCCCGCTGGTCAAGCTCGCGGCCTTCTTCGGCTGGGACATGAAGGTCGGCCTCAACTACACCGACACCGCGATCGCCATGATCATCGTGTCGGTGTGGAAGCAGATCCCGTACAACTTCATCTTCATCCTCTCGGGGCTCCAGAGCATTCCGGCCTCCGTGCGCGAGGCGGCCGCCATCGACTGCCGCTCCGGCTTCCGACGCTTCTGGACGATGACGCTGCCGCTGCTCGCACCCACTGCCTTCTTCCTGCTCATCATCAACATGACCTATGCCCTCTTCGACACCTTCGGCGTGATCGACGTGATGGTGAAGGACAAGGCTGCCAACAACCCGATCACGCTGGTCTACAAGGTTTACATGGACGGCTTTCGCGGCAACGACCTCGGCGGCTCCTCCGCCCAGTCCGTCATCCTGATGATCGTCGTCTTCGTGCTCACCATCTTCCAGTTCCGCTTCATCGAGCGGCGCGTGCACTACAATTGAGAGGCCGCCCGCCATGAACCGTACCCGTCTGTTCGATCATCTCATCCTCATGCTCGGCGTCTTCGTCATGGTCGCGCCCGTGGTGGTCGCCTTCATGACCTCCACGCACGATGCCGCCGACATCCACAGGAACGGCCTCTCCATCACCTGGGGCGGCAATTTCACCGAGACCTACAACACCGTTTTGACGCGCGAAGGCGGCTTTACCGGCGAGATCACCGGTGCGCGCATGATCTGGAATTCGCTGATCCTTGGTGTCGGTTTCGCCGCGGGCAAGATCATTCTGTCCATGCTCGCCGCCTATGCCATCGTCTATTTCCGCTTCAGGCTCGGCACGCTGTTCTTCTGGATGATCTTCACGACGCTGCTGCTGCCGCTCGAAGTGCGCATCGTCCCCTCCTACGAGGTGATGAACAAGCTCTCGCTCACCAACACCTATACCGGTCTCATCGTGCCGCTCCTGGCATCGGCCACCGGCACCTTCTTCTTCCGCCAGTTCTTCAAGTCCGTGCCGGAGGAACTGCTGGAGGCCGCGCGCATCGACGGAGCGGGGCCGATAAAATTCTTCATCGACGTGCTCGTGCCGCTCTCGCGCACCATGATCGCCGCCATCTTCATCATCATGTTCGTCTATGGCTGGAACCAGTATCTCTGGCCGACGCTGATGACCACGGACGAACGCTTCTTCACGCTGGTGCGTGGCATCAAGCAGATCCTGCTCGTCTGGGTCGGCTCCAACATCCCCGATTACAACGAGGCCTTTGCGCTGGCGATCCTCGCCATGCTGCCGCCGGTCATGATCGTGCTGATCTTCCAGCGGTGGTTCATCAAGGGCCTTACCGAAAGCGACAAATAGGAGGGTCGTCCCATGGCATCGATTGGTATCAAGGACGTGTCCAAGATCTACAATGGCGGCGTGACCGCCGTCAGCTCCGTCTCGATCGACATCGCCGACGGCGAGTTCATCGTGCTCGTCGGTCCCTCCGGCTGCGGAAAGTCGACGCTTTTGCGCATGGTCGCGGGGCTGGAGACGATCAGCGAGGGTGAGGTGACGATCGGCCCACGCGTCGTCAACGATGTCGATCCGGCCGACCGCGACATTGCCATGGTCTTTCAGAACTATGCGCTCTACCCGCATATGACGGTCTACGAAAACCTTGCCTACGGCCTCAAGAACCGCCGCACGCCGAAGGCCGAGATCGACGCGCGCGTGGCGGAAGCCGCCCGCATGCTCGAACTCCAGCCCTATCTGGAGCGAAAGCCCCGCGCGCTCTCCGGCGGCCAGCGCCAGCGCGTCGCCATGGGCCGCGCCATCGTGCGCAAACCCTCCGCCTTCCTCTTCGACGAGCCGCTCTCCAACCTCGACGCGAAACTGCGCGTCTCCATGCGCGGCGAGATCAAGCGCCTGCAACGCCGCGTCGGCACGACCTCCATCTACGTCACCCACGACCAGCTCGAAGCCATGACGCTGGCAGACCGCCTCGTCGTGCTCTCCGGCGGCAGGATCGAGCAGATCGGTCGCCCGCTCGACGTCTATCATCGCCCGGCGACAACCTTCGTTGCCAGCTTCATTGGTTCGCCGGCTATGAATCTCGTTTCCGGCGAAATCCATGGCAACAAACTCGCCCTCGGCCCGGCCCTCATCGACCTCGGCGCCACGGTCCCGGCACAGGGCACTGTGACCGTCGGCCTGCGTGCCGAGGACCTGCGTCTCCATCCGGGCGGGGAGGGCAGCCTGCCTTTCCGGATCGATTATGTCGAGGAACTGGGCGCCCAGCGTCTTGTACATGGTTTCGTCGGCGACCAGCCGCTCGTCGCCGCGGTCTCCTCGGAAAATCCGCTGCCGGAAACCGCGTCGCTCTCCATCGCACCCTGCCGGCTGCATTTCTTCGACAGTGCCAGCGGTCGGCGGATCGACTGGTCGGGCGAGGACCGGTCGGAAACCCATGCCGCCGGCATCCCGGCGCTGGAGCCCGCGTCATGATCCGCACGGTCGTCGACAGGTTGACCGCTCCCACTCCGGCGGAGCGTGCGGCGATAGCCGATCTCGAAAAGTCCATTCCGGCGCACGATGCCCGGATGGCGGAGCTTGCCTGCATGAACGCCGTGGAGAAAGGCGGCCGTGCCGAGCGCGCCGAACCGTTGCCCTTTCCCTTCACTGTCGCCGCCTGGAACCTCGAGCGTTGCCTCTTTCCGCTCGAAAGCGCCGAGCATCTCGGCGCGACCGGTGCCGAGATCGTGCTGCTCTCCGAAATGGACGATGGCATGGCCCGCACGCGCCAGCGCCACACTACGGCCGAGGTCGCCGGCGATCTCGGCATGGCCTATCTCTACGGCGTCGAATTCATCGAACTCGGCCTCGGCTCCGACACGGAGCTGGAATTCTGCAAGGATCCGTTCAATCGTCGCGGTCTGCACGGCAACGGCCTCATGGCCACCGTGCCGCTGCACCAGCCTTTCCTGCTGCGGCTGGAAGGTGAACGGTTGTGGTTCATGGGCGAGGTCGACCAGCCGCGTCTTGGCGAGCGCATGGCGATCGGCGCTGTCGTCAACACGGAGACCGGCCCACTCGTCCTTGCCTCCACGCATTTCGAAAGCGCCACGACGGCCGCCTATCGCGAGCGCCAGATGATCGGCCTGATCGACGCGCTCGACGCCGCTTTCCCCGGCCATCCCATCCTCATCGGCGGCGACCTCAACACGGGCAACCACGCCGACGGCGATTTCGAGGCCGAGGGGCTTTTCGCCCGCGCGGCCGAACGGGGCTTCATTCGCCACGGCGGCCCGCTGGACGGGATGACGACACGCCCGAGCCTCATCACGCGCTGGCCCGAGCGGGCGATGAAGCTCGACTGGTTTCTTGCACGCGGCCTCGCCGTCTCGCAGACGCAGATCGTCTCCTCGCTCTGCCCCTCCGGACGCCCGCTTTCCGACCACGACCTCATCACCTGCCAAATCGATGGCTTAGCCTGACCCCGTGCGAGGCCCGTTGCCATCGCGCCGCCCGCACCCTAAATGTGTCGGGCATTCCTGAGGGGACTTTCCATGGCAAAGATCAAGAACGTCGCGGTCCAGATGGACCATGTGTCGACCATCAACATCGCCGGCGATTCCACGTTCGCCATGAGCCTTGAGGCGCAGAACCGCGGCTACAGGCTTTTTCACTATACGCCAGACCGGCTGAGCCTGCGCGACGGCAAGGTCTACGCCACCGCCGAGCCGATGGAATTGCGCGACGTCAAGGGCGACCACTATACGCTCGGTGACCCCGAGCGCATCGACCTCTCGACGATGGATGTGGTGCTGCTGCGCCAGGACCCGCCCTTCGACATGTCCTACATCACCTCGACGCATCTCCTGGAGCGCATCCACCCGAAGACGCTGGTCGTCAACGACCCGGCCTGGGTGCGCAACTCGCCGGAAAAGATCTTCGTCACCGAATTCGCCGACCTCATGCCGGCAACGCTCATCACCCGCGATCCCGCCGAAATCCGCCGTTTCCGTGAAGAGATGGGCGACATGATCCTGAAGCCGCTCTATGGCAATGGCGGCGCCGGCGTCTTCCATTCTACCAAGGACGATCGCAATCTCTCCTCGCTGCTCGAGATGTTCGGCCAGATGTTCCGCGAACCCTTCATCGCCCAGCAGTACCTGCCGGACGTACGCAAGGGCGACAAGCGCATCCTGCTCGTCGATGGCGAGCCGGTCGGTGCCATCAACCGCGTGCCTGCCGAACACGACGCCCGCTCCAACATGCATGCCGGCGGCCGGCCGGAGCCGACGGAGCTGACGGCGCGCGAAAAGGAGATCTGCGCCCGGATCGGCCCGGCGCTGCGCGAGCGCGGCTTCCTCTTCGTCGGCATCGACGTCATCGGCGACTATATGACAGAGATCAACGTGACCTCTCCGACAGGCATCCGGGAGGTGCGGAAGTTCGGCGGCGCAGACATCTCCGCCCTGCTTTGGGACGCCATCGAGAGCAAGCGCTGAGCCGCTTGCCACCCGCGGCAAGGACCGTTGCGGGGCGTTCCGTTCGCGAACGTCCCGCCTTCGTTCCGTCCTTGCAACCGAGTACAACCGGTGCGCGGAAAATTCCCTCGCAAGTTCTGTAATTGTTCTTGTTTCATTCCGAATTCCATGCCAGATTTGCGCCTGCAACCAGAAGGGGTTGCGGCAATCGTTTTCGGCGAAAACGTGTCGCGGTGCCTTGCGCGAAATGAAGCGCGGCGCGGCGGGAGCGGGCGGGGGCAATCATGGTGGCGCGGGTCGGTACGATTGCATTTCAGGGCATCGAGGGTGTGCCCGTCGATGTGCAGGTCATGGTCGCACCCGGCAAGGTGGGCATGCAGATCGTCGGCCTGCCGGACAAGGCGGTTGCCGAAAGCCGCGAGCGGGTGCAGGCCGCCCTGCACGCCTCGGGCCTCTCCTTGCCGCCGAAGCGCGTGACGGTCAATCTCGCTCCGGCGGATCTGCCGAAGGAAGGCAGCCACTACGACCTCGCCATCGCACTCGGCCTCATGATGGCGCTCGGTGCCGTGCCGGGGGATGCGCTGGAGGACTACGTCGTCATCGGCGAGCTGAACCTCGATGGCACGATCGCCGCGGTCGCCGGGGCGCTGCCGGCGGCCATGGGGGCGAATGCGCTCGGCAAGGGATTGATCTGCCCCGCGGAAAACGGTGCGGAAGCCGCTTGGGCCGGCGGCGATCTCGACATCCTGGCACCGCGCAGCCTTATTGCACTCGCCAACCATTTCAAGGGCACGCAGGTCCTGTCCCGGCCGGCGCCCGCCATCCGTACGGCAGCGGCGGGCCTGCCGGATCTTGCCGATATCCGTGGGCAGGAGAGTGCCAAGCGGGCGCTGGAGGTCGCGGCGGCGGGAAACCACAACCTCTTGATGGTCGGCCCGCCGGGCTCGGGAAAATCCATGCTCGCCGCGCGCCTTGCCGCCATCCTGCCGCCGCTCTCGCCGCGCGAGCTGCTGGAGGTCTCGATGATCCATTCCATCGCCGGCCAGCTTTCCGGCGGTCGGCTGTCGGATCGTCGGCCCTTTCGTGCACCGCACCATTCCGCCACCATGGCCGCGCTGGTCGGCGGCGGATCGCGGGCAAGGCCCGGCGAGGTGTCGCTCGCCCATAATGGTGTGCTCTTCCTCGACGAACTGCCGGAATTTTCGCCGCAGGCGCTCGATGCCCTGCGCCAGCCGCTTGAAACTGGGGAGTGCATCATTGCCCGGGCAAACCATCGGGTGAGCTACCCTGCCGCCATGCAGCTCGTCGCGGCGATGAACTCCTGCCGCTGTGGCATGGCGGGTGAACCCGGCCGCAGCTGCGCCCGCGGTCCGCGCTGCATGAGCGACTATCAGGCCCGCATTTCCGGTCCGCTGATGGACCGTATCGACATCCGCATCGACGTGCCGGCCGTTTCGGCGACGGACCTCATCCGCCCCATGGCTGCCGAGGCCAGCGAGACCGTCGCCCGCCGCGTTGCCCGTGCCCGCGCCCTGCAGGTCGATCGTTTTGCCCGGCTCGGCATGGCCTCCGTCACCAGCAATGCGCGTGCTTCGACCGCGCTCGTCGAAAAGGTGGCGGAACCCGATCCCGGTGGCCTCCAGCTTTTGCGCGATGCCGCGGAAAAGATGCATTTTTCCGCCCGCGGCTATCACCGCATCCTCAAAGTCGCCCGCACGCTCGCCGATCTCGACGAAACGCCCATCGTCGGGCGTATTCACCTTGCGGAGGCAATCTCCTACCGCATTGCGAGCGAACGGCTTTCCGCGGCGGCGTGATCCTGGAGCATTTCCAGCCGAAGCGGGATCGTTTCGGCGGCGGGCAATGCGGAAGAAACAAAGGAGATAGAGCATTTCCGGTGAACACGGATTTACCGGAAATGCTCCAGCGATGTGGGTGCACCGTAAAACCAAAACCCCTCCAGCCGAAGCGAAATCGCTTCGGTGCCGGCTGGTGTTGAGAACAAGTTATGCAGCCACTCCGGTGAGCCTGATTTCATCGGGATTGTTCTGACGGACGCGTAGACCTCCCGGTCGTCGGTGCCATTCGTCGCGCCGTTGCTGATCAAGTGCCTCCCGCCTTGGGGGCCGAGGATTGTGTCGCGACCCGAGCCGTCCTTGATGTGGAGAGGATCGTGCCAGGTTGATCGGTGGCGGGCGAACGGTGCGCCTGCCGATAGAGGCTCAAACCGGGTCTTTGAAGACGGCTTCGATAGCGTGCCCGTCGGGATCGATCACGAAGGCCGCATAGTAGGCCGGACCGTAGTGGAGCCGAAGGCCGGGCGGGCCGTTGTCGCGTCCGCCGGCGGCAAGGGCGGCCTGATGGAAGGCGTCCACCGCGCTGCGGCTCGGTGCGGCGAAAGCGACGTGAAAGCCCGGTCCCGGCGGGGCGGCGAGCATGCCGCGGTCCTTCAGGCAGAGCTTGTCGCCACTGCCCGGCGGCCCGTAGCCGATGGCCTGATCCGGTTCGCCGGGGCGGATATCCGACCACACCCGCCCGTAGCCGAGCGGCGCCAGGGCCGCGTCGTAGAACGCGGCTGCGCGGAGAATGTCGCGAACGCCGAGGGAGAGATGGTGGAGCATGAAGTGCCCGCCGGGAAATGGTGGCGGCCCGCCTTGCGCATGGCGCGACGGGCCGGGAGCCTCAGCCGCCGAGACCTTCGAAGAGCGCGGTGGAAAGGTAGCGCTCGGCAAAGGAGGGGATGATGACGACGATGGTCTTGCCGGCGTTTTCCGGGCGGCTGCCGACCTTGACGGCGGCGGTGAGCGCTGCGCCGGAGGAGATGCCGACCGGTACGCCTTCCAGCCGTGCCACGAGGCGGGCATTTTCGAAGGCCTCGTCGTTCGTGACGGTCACGACCTCGTCATAGACGGACGTATCCAGGACCGCCGGCGCGAAGCCGGCGCCGATGCCCTGGATCTTGTGCGGGCCGGGAGTGCCGCCGGACAGGACCGGGCTGTCGGCCGGCTCGACGGCGACGACCTTGAAACCGGGCTTCCTTGCCTTCAGCACCTGGCCGGCGCCGGTGATCGTGCCGCCCGTGCCGATGCCGGAAACGAGGATATCGACCGCGCCGTCCGTGTCGTTCCAGATCTCTTCGGCGGTCGTCCGGCGATGGATTTCGGGATTGGCCGGGTTCTCGAACTGCTGGGGGATGATCGCGCCGGGAATGGTGGCGGCCAGCTCCTCTGCCTTGGCAATCGCGCCCTTCATGCCCTTCGGGCCTTCGGTCAGCACAAGTTCGGCACCGAGCAGCGCCAGCATCTTGCGCCGCTCGACCGACATGGTCTCCGGCATGGTGAGGATGAGGCGGTAGCCCTTGGCGGCGGCAGCGAAGGCGAGCGCGATCCCCGTATTGCCCGAGGTCGGCTCCACCAGCGTCGAGCTGCCGGGCGTGATCCTGCCATCGGCTTCGAGCGCCTCGATCATCGCCACGCCGATACGGTCCTTTACCGAGGCGATCGGGTTGAAGAATTCGAGTTTTGCAAGAAGGGTGGCCGAAATGCCCTTTTCCTTCGCAAACTTGTCGAGCCGCACGATCGGCGTATCGCCGATCGTCTCGGTGATGGAGGCGTAGATACGGCCGCGGCCGGGTTTGCGGGTGTCGGTCATCGGGTGCTCCCTCGGTTCTCGTTCCGCAGAAGATAGGAGCGAATGGTGCCGGAGACGAGTCCGGATTTCGCGACAAAAGTGCCGAAAGCGGAATAATCCGTTTCCTGCCGGCGCAAAACCGGATGAACCTTCACGCCGCGCGGGTCGCGATGTAAGCGGCGGTCCCGGCGAGGATGCCGGCGGCGACCCGGTTCATCCGCTGCAGCGCCTTCGGCTGCTTCAGGAGAAGCCTCGCGCGCGAGGCAAGGGCGATATAGGGCACCAGCACGACGAGCAGCACCACGAAGGTCGCGGCAAGCAGCATGCCGTAGTCTTCGAGGCCGATCGCCTCGAGATCGATCAGCGTCGGCACCAGCGCGACATAGAAGAGCATGGTCTTCGGGTTGCCGAGCGTCACGAAGAGACCCGAGAGGAACGACATCGTCATGCTGCTCGAGGTCCGCGCCTCGATATCCTGCGGGATGAGGCCGCTCGTCCAGAGCTTCCAGGCGATATAGCCGAGATAGAGCGCGCCTGCGATCTTGATCAGCATGAAGGTCGTGGTGAAGGTCTGGGCGATGAAGGCAAGGCCCAGGATGACCGCCGTCAGATAGATCATGTCGCCGAGGATGAGGCCGAGCCCCATGAAGAAAGTGGGCCGGAACCCCGAGCCGAGCGCCCGCGCGACGATCGCCGTGATGCCGGGACCGGGAATGATGGCAGCGATGAACAAGGCGCCACAATAGGCAAGCAGGACAGCGACGGTCATGACGGAACTCCGAAGAATCCTGTTCTTCTAACGCATTTCCAGCCCAGGAGCGAAGCGGTTTTGTAGCGCTCTAGACGGAACGGAAAACCGGGCTTTGGAAAACTGCGCTGCACACCTTTCACGCCTCCATGGCGTCTGGGGAGATGGGCACTTGCGGCGGGCTGGAAACGCGCGATATGTCTTGTTCCAGCCATGGAGGATCGTGGATGCCCGACGTCACCAGCCTTGCCGCCTTTGCCCTCATCGCGCTCGGCATGGTGCTGACGCCGGGCCCGAACATGATCTATCTCATCTCCCGCTCGATCTGTCAGGGGCCGGCAGCTGGTCTCGTCTCGCTTGGCGGCGTGGCGCTCGGTTTCGTGTTCTACCTCATCTCCGCAGCCCTTGGCATCACCGCGCTTCTGATGGCGGTGCCCTATGCCTATGATGCGCTGCGGTTTGCCGGCGCGCTCTATCTGGCCTGGCTTGCCTGGCAAGCGCTACGTCCCGGCGGGCGCTCTGCCTTCGAGGTGAAGGCGCTGCCGCGAGACAGCAACCGCAAGCTTTTTCTCATGGGCCTTTTGACAAACCTGCTGAACCCGAAGGTCGCGGTGCTCTATCTCTCGCTGCTGCCGCAGTTCATCGACCCGGCAAAGGGCGATGTCTTCCTGCAGGCACTGGTCCTCGGCGGCACGCAGGTCGCCATCAGCATCAGCGTCAACGCACTGATCGCTGTTTCCGCCGGCTCCGTTGCTGCCCTTTTCACGGCTCGTCCGCGCTGGATGCTGGTGCAGCGCTGGCTCATGGGCACCGTGCTCGCGGGGTTTGCGCTGCGCATGGCGATGGATGCGCGCCGCTGATCAGAACTCGGCCATCGGCGGCAGCGCGAAAGGTTGCTCCGGCGAAAGCCCATCCGACCCGCGCAGCATGAGCACCATGTCGTTTTCGTCCGGTAGACCTGTGCCCGCCCAGCCCAGATGATCGGGTGCAAAGTGCACGGTGACACGGGCAGGTGCGGTGTGCAGGCTCGCCAGGATGTCCGCAAGGCTCGGAATGCGCGCGCCGACGACATCGAGGAGATCGACGCCGCCATCCTCGCTCATCTGCCAGGCGATCGCGGTATTGGTCTCTTCCATCAGGTCGAGCCTGAGGTCCGGCATCAGCGCGGCATTGAAGAGGAACATCTCCTTCTGCCGCAGCGGCGCAAAGTGATCGGATACCGGTCGGCGTCCCTCAAGCAGGCGGCCGAGCAGCGGGACATCGGCCTCGCTGCCGATATCGAGCCGTCGAAGCGGCCCGGCCCGGCCGCCTGTCGGCGCCGGTCCTTCGAAACGATGCTGTGCCAGAACGCGAAAGCCATGGCGGCGGTAGAGATCCGGCGTATCGGTCAGAAGCACGACGGCCTCGAACCCTTCCGCATCGCAGTGCCGGAGCGCCGCTTCCATGACGTCGCGGTAGAGTCCCTTTCCACGGTATTCCGGCCGCACGGCGCCCGATTGCAGGCCCGCGGCGCGCACGAAGGTGCCGTTGACGACAAGCGGCAGGGAAAAGGCGCTGATATTTGCGATGCAGCGGCCTTCGCCGTCGAACCAGGCAAAGGGGATACTGGTTGGGTCCGGTCCGCCGAGCCGGTCCATGACCGTCACATCGATGTCGAAGACATCCTCAAGCAGACCGGCGAGCGCCCGCCAGGCGGCGCTGTCGCCGAAATAGTCCGAACGGAAGGAAAGGTCTTCGCGGTGGGGCATCGACCTAGCGTACGCCAGTGGAGCCGAAACCGCCGGCTCCGCGTGTCGTCTCGCTCGCCGTCTCCGCCTCGCGCACGGCGACCTGCGTGACCGGGGCGATCACCATCTGCGCGATGCGCATGCCGCGCTCGATGACGAAAGGCTCTTCGCCGAGATTGACGAGCAACACCTTCACCTCGCCGCGATAGTCGCTGTCGATGGTGCCGGGCGTGTTGAGGCAGGTGACGCCGTTCTTGAAGGCAAGGCCGGAGCGGGGGCGGACTTGCCCCTCGAAACCGGACGGGATTTCGAAGACGAAGCCGGTCGGCACCAGGGTGCGCTTGCCAGGCAGCAGTGTCAGCGGTTGGTCTTGCGCCACGGCGGCACGCAGGTCCATGCCGGCGGCGCCGCCGGTCTCGTAGGCGGGAAGTTCTATGCCCGCGCCATGCGGCAGGCGGAGAAGGCTGAGCATGGGTTGGGTGGAGGCGTGTGCGTTCATCCGCCCATAAGCCGGCCGCAGTCCCACCCCGTCAATTGCATCTTCCCGGCGGAGCCTGTAAAGACCGCGGCAACTCACAGGATATTGCAGAAAATGGCCGAAACCCTTGCAGAGGCGGTCTCCCGCCGCCGCACCTTTGCGATCATCGCGCACCCGGATGCCGGTAAGACCACCCTCACGGAAAAGCTCCTGCTTTTCGGCGGTGCCATCCAGCTCGCCGGCGAAGTGAAGGCGAAGAAGGACCGCATCCAGACCCGTTCGGACTGGATGAAGATCGAGCGTGAACGCGGCATCTCCGTCGTCACCTCGGTGATGACCTTCGAATATGACGGCAACGTCTTCAACATTCTCGATACGCCCGGCCACGAGGACTTCGCCGACGACACCTACCGCACGCTGACGGCGGTGGATGCGGCGGTCATGGTCATCGACGCCGCCAAGGGCATCGAGCCGCGCACGCTGAAGCTGTTCGAGGTCTGCCGCCTGCGCGACATCCCGATCATCACCTTCGTCAACAAGATGGACCGCGAGAGCCGCGACCCCTTCGAAATCCTTGATGAGGTGGAAGAGAAGCTGGCGCTCGACACCGCGCCCATCACCTGGCCGGTCGGCCGCTCGAAGACCTTCTGCGGCTCCTATCACCTGGCCGAGCGCACCTTCCGCGGCTCGGACACGCAGGTGCAGCCGACGAAGATCGACGACCCGGCCGTCGTGGCGAAGAACCTGCCGGAAAACGAGCGGGCCGCCTTCACCGAAGAGCTTGAACTCGCCCGCGAGGCCTGCCGGCCCTACGATCAGGAGGCCTTCCTTGAGGGGCACATGACGCCGGTCTTCTTCGGCTCGGCGCTGCGGAATTTCGGTGTGCGCGACCTCATCAACGCGCTCGGCGCCTTCGCGCCGCCGCCGCGCGATCAGGTGGCGGATATGCGCAAGGTCCACGCCTCGGAAGACAAGATGACGGCCTTCGTCTTCAAGATCCAGGCGAACATGGACCCGAACCATCGCGACCGCATCGCCTTTGCCCGCGTCTGCTCCGGCATGCTGGAGCGTGGCATGAAGGTGCGCCTTGCCCGCACGGGCAAGACGATCGGCCTTTCCGCCCCGCAGTTCTTCTTCGCCTCGCAGCGCCAGCTGGCCGATACGGCCTATGCCGGCGACGTGGTGGGGATTCCCAACCATGGCACGCTGCGCATCGGCGACACGCTGACGGAAGGCGAGGCGCTGGTCTTCGAAGGCGTGCCGAACTTCGCGCCGGAAATTCTGCGTCGCGTGCGGCTGGAAGACGCGATGAAAGCCAAGAAGCTGAAGGAGGCGCTCCAGCAGATGGCGGAGGAGGGCGTCGTGCAGCTCTTCTCGCCGGAAGACGGCTCGCCCGCCATCGTCGGCGTCGTCGGTGCGCTGCAGCTCGACGTGTTGAAGGAGCGGCTTTCGGCGGAATATGGCCTGCCGGTCTCCTTCGAAATGTCACGCTTTTCCGTCTGCCGCTGGATTTCCTCGGACAGCGCAGCGGAGCTGGACAAGTTCGTCACCCAGCGCCGCGGCGATATCGCCCGCGACCTTGACGGCGACCCGGTCTTCCTGGCGCAGGATGCCTTCTCGCTGCGCTACGAGGCAGAGCGGTATCCGGCAATCAAGATGGTTGCCATCAAGGAATACCACGTCACAAAGGCCTGATTGGGCGGGTTACCTGCCTGCGAATCCATCGGCCGCCTTCTCCCTGCGGACAGGGAGAAGGATGCATGGCACCGGGGGCAAACGCTCCTGGACGCCACTTTCGGCGTGACAGGCGCCGCGTCATTTGCGAAAACTCGTTTAAGACAGGGGCGTCCGCCGGAAGGCGGGCTGAGAAGCACCCTTTGAACCTGAACCGGATCATGCCGGCGGAGGGAGTCGAACGGGTGCCGCATCGCAGCCACCCCGAGGCCACCCCTGCCGAAAGGAGGCGAGATGGCCGACACAATCGCAAACATTCTCTCGATCGCGGGCTCCGATCCCTCGGGCGGCGCGGGCATACAGGCGGATCTCAAGACGTTTGCCGCGCGCGGTGCTTACGGTATGGCGGCCCTGACGGCCCTGACGGCGCAGAATACGCAAGGCGTTTCCGGCGTGCATCTGGTGCCGCCCGGCTTCGTGGCGGCGCAGATCGCCGCAGTTTTCGCCGATATCCGGGTGGATGCGGTGAAGATCGGCATGATCGCCTCGGCAGAGATCGCCGAAGCCGTGGCCGCTGCCCTCTCGCCGCATCGTGATGTGCCCATCGTGCTCGATCCGGTCATGGTCGCCAAGGGCGGGGCTTCGCTCCTGGCGCAGGAGGCCGTCGCCGCACTGACGCGCCAGCTGCTGCCGCGCGCAAGCGTGCTGACGCCGAATCTGCCGGAGGCGGCTGCCCTCCTGGGCGAGGCGGAGGCCGTGGACCGGGCTGGTATGGAGGACCAGGCAAGGCGGCTGCTTGGCTTCGGGCCGAAGGCGGTGCTGCTGAAGGGCGGTCACCTGCCGGGCAGCGAGAGCCCCGACGTGCTCGCGACGCCAGACCGGCTGCACTGGTTCGAGGGTGTGCGGGTGCTGACACGCAACACGCATGGCACCGGTTGTTCCCTGTCGAGCGCAATCGCAGCCGAACTCGGCAAGGGACTGGCGCTCCCCGATGCCCTGGCGGCGGCCAAGCGCTTCATCGCCGGTGCCGTGCGCATGTCGGATGCGCTGACCGTCGGCTCCGGCCACGGCCCGCTGCATCATTTTCACGCTCTTTAGGACCGGTCGGCAGCCCGCTCAGGCCGTTACCGCTCGGCGAGTGCAAGCCTGAGGCCCATGAGGCCGAGGGCGGCGGCGAAGCTGCGCTGCATCCAGACGATGACCGCCGGCCGGCTCAGCACCTGCCGGCGCAGGCCGGCGGCAAGCGCTCCATAGCCGACGAAGACAAGGAAGGTGAGCGCCATGAAGATGCCGCCGAGGAAGAGCATCTGTCCGGTGGCATCGCCGGAAGTGCCCGCCGGGATGAACTGCGGCAGGAAGGCGAGAAAGAACAGCGAGAGCTTCGGATTGAAGATGTTGGTGAAGATTCCCTTACGCACGATCCTTGCCGCGCCGCCGACCGGTGCCTGCTCCGGCCCGACATCCAGCGCATTGCTGTCCTTCAGCAGGCTCCAGGCGATGAACAGGAGATAGGCGACACCGATATAGCGCAGCACCTCGAAGGCGAGCGCACTGGCATGCAGCACGGCGGCGAGGCCAACGACGCTGGCGAGGATATGCGGGATGATGCCGAGCGTGCAGCCGAAGGCGGCCAGAACGGCAGCGCGGAACCCGCCGCTGATGCCGAGCGCCAGCGTATAGATCACGCCGGTGCCGGGCAAAAGGATGACGACGAGCGAGGTAATGAGGAATTCGGAAGTCATGTCTGGTTCCATGCGGCTTGAAAGACGGCAGGGAATACCGGACGGGCGGCGCGGGTCTTGAACGAAATTGCGGGATGCAGGCCGTTCAGGCGCGGGCGGCGAGATAGGTGCCGGGTGTGTAGCCGTAGCGGCGGGTGAAATTGCGCGTCATGTGGCTCTGGTCGGCAAAGCCGGCCGCAATCGCTGCCTCGGCGAGCGGCGTGCCGGAAGCAATCAGCCGCCGGGCAAGCTCGGTGCGGCGCTGGAGCAGGTAGGCATGCGGTGTCAGGCCGGTGAGGCGGGCAAAATCGCGCACCAGCCGGAAGCGGCCGAGCCCACACTCGCTGGCAAGGTTTTCCAGCGTCACGGCCGAGGCCGGATCGCCGTCGAGCCGGTCACGGGCACGGCCGATCGCCGCGGGACCGTCCTGCCGCGGCGCCTGTTCGCGCAGCACGGCGGCAAGCAGCAGGAGAAGCTGTTCTTCGCGGCCGAGCGCGCCGGCGCTTGCGTCGAGAAGCAGGGTGAGCAGCCTCGAAAGCAGGCCCGCAATGCGCCCGTCCTCCAGCACCGGCGCGTAGAATTCCTCGCGCGGTCGCCCTTCGAAAATATCTTCGGCGGCCGCTTGGACGAGCGCGGCCTGCAGGTAGAGCATGAGCCAGGCACGCGCGGCGCCGCCGATTGGCGCGCCGTCATGCACCTCGCCGGGATTGACGGTAATCGTGTTGCCGGCCGCTGCCTCCACCAGCCCGCGCCCGCTCGCCGATTTCTGCGCACCGCGTTCGATGAGACCGATGCCGTAGGTCTCGTGCGTATGGCGCGCGAAGGTATGTCGGCTGTCGGCAAAGACCGCCTCGATACCGTCGAGGCCCGTTCGCACGATCTGGAAACGCTCCGTCGCCATGGTTCAATCCGTCGCGACGCCGGGAAGCGCCGTCGCTTCTCCGAACCAGTCGAGGGCCGAGCGGCACCAGATCTGGCTTTTCGGGGAAAGCGCGGCGCGCTGGTTGATGCTGCCCCAGCGGATGCCCCACGTTGCAGCATCGGTGCCCGTGCCTGTCGTGAACAGCGGCGAACCGCATTCGGGGCAGAAATACTGCAGGCGCTTGCGGCCGTTCTCGGCCGTCTTCGTGTAGAGTTTCGGCGGATTGCCGGTGAGGCGCAGGGCGTCCTTCGGAAGGCTCGCGGTGACGCGGTAGGGCGAGCCGGTCAGCCGCTGGCAATCCGTGCAATGACAGATGGAGACCGCCTCGGGGTCGATCTCCGCTTCGTAGGTGACGAAGCCGCAATGGCATTGGCCGTCGATCCGCATGGTCTATCCTTCCGCCGCGGGACAGGGCGGAAGGATAGGGTTTCGCGGCCGCGCGTCAATGCGCCGGCTTGATGAAGGTGCCGTTCTGCAGTTCGCGCATCGCCTGCTGCAGCTCCTCGCGCGTGTTCATCACGATCGGACCATGCCAGGCGACGGGCTCCTGGATCGGCTTGCCGGTAACGAGCAGGAAGCGGATGCCCTTCTCGCCAGCCTGAACCGTCACCTCGTCGCCCGTGTCGAAGACCACGAGCGTGCGGTTGCCGGAGAGATCGCGAATGTTCAGCTCCTCGCCCTGGTACTCCTTCTCCACCTTCACGCCGAACGGCTTGGAGGCATCGCGGAAGGTGCCCGAACCGGCGAAGATATAGGCGAAGGCGGAGCGGTAGGTATCGACGGGCAGCACCTTGCGCTTGCCCGGCGGTACGGAAACGTCAAGATAGACCGGTTCGGCGGCGATGCCGTCAACCGGCCCGCTCCGACCCCAGAAGCTGCCGCTGATGATGCGCACCGCCGTGCCGTCGTCATCGACGACGACGGGGATGTCGGCGGACTTGATATCCTGATAGCGCGGCGCGGTCATTTTCAGCGAGGAGGGCAGGTTGGCCCACAGCTGGAAACCATGCATCTTGCCGGCAAAGTCGCCACGCGGCATTTCCTGGTGCAGGATGCCGCTGCCAGCGGTCATCCACTGCACGTCGCCGGCACCCATGACGCCGTTGTTGCCGAGGCTGTCGCCGTGTTCCACGGTGCCGGCCAGCACATAGGTTATGGTCTCGATGCCGCGATGGGGATGCCAGGGGAAGCCGCGGATGTAGTCCGCAGGGTTGTCGTTGCGGAAATCGTCCATCATCAGGAAGGGATCGGTCATCGAGGGATCACCGAACCCGAAGACGCGGTGCAGCTTGACGCCGGCGCCTTCCATGGTCGGCTGGGCGATGCTTTCGTGCTTGACGGGGCGTATGGACATCGGGAGGTCCTTTCGGTCGGGTTGCTTGCAGCCCTTATACGCCCCGGTCATTGTTCACGAAATCCGGCGCCCGGGAAACGGACCGTTCACAAAACGCATGTTCCGCCGGAAACTGCGCCCTTTGCTGCTGTCATCATAATGACACGCATGGTTTCGGCCCGTTTACATTCGTTAACGCAATTTTACCCATTTGCGTTGAAAATCCGGGCAGTGCCATGGTTAATGCGTCGGGTCCATCACCGGTTCGTGCCGGTCTTCGAAAGCGAGAGTAGCGTCATGTGCCGTTGGGCAGCCTATCGTGGAGAGCCGCTTTTCCTTGAGGAACTGGTGTCCTCGCCTGCCCATTCGCTGATCGAGCAATCCCACTGCGCCACCCGTGCCAAGACGGCGACCAATGGCGACGGTTTCGGCATCGCCTGGTATGGCGAGCGCGCGGAGCCCGGCCGCTACCGCGACATCCTGCCCGCCTGGTCGGATTGCAACCTGCGCAGCATTGCCAGCCAGGTGCGCTCGCCGCTGTTCCTTGCCCATGTGCGTGCCGCAACCGGCGGCGGAACGCGGCGCGACAATTGCCATCCCTTCGTCAACGGCATCTGGTCCTTCATGCACAATGGCCAGATCGCCGACTTCGAGCATCTGCGCCGGCCGCTCGAAACCATGCTCGACAACGACCTCTACATGGCCCGCACCGGCTCGACGGATTCCGAGCTGCTCTTCCTGCTCGCCCTGCAGTTCGGCCTTGCCCGCGACCCGCTCGGCGCGATGGCCGAGACGATCGCCTTCGTCGAGCGGCTCGCCGCCCATCTGGAGCGCCGCGTGCTCGTGCGCTTCACCGCCGCCTTCACCGATGGCGACCAGCTCTATGCGGTGCGCTATGCGACGGACTACGCCGCGCCGACGCTCTACGCCGCGCCAATGGGTGCGACGGGCGGCTATTGCCTGGTCTCCGAGCCGCTGAACGACGATACGGAAGCCTGGGTGGAAATCCCCGATGGCAGCGCCGTCGTGCTCGGCGAAAACGGCGTCGACGTGCGCATCTTCTCTCCCGCTGGCCGGCCGGCACAGGCGATGGAAGGGCGTCTCGCCCTCGTCAAGTAAGCCGTTCGGCAATCCAGCCGGCAAGGCGACCGGCGACGTCGTCCTTCGAAAGATCCGGCCATTGCTCGACGCCGCCGGCGGTGATCAGCTTCACGCTGTTGCGCGTGCCGCCCATGATGCCCGTTTCCGGCGAGACGTCGTTGGCGACGATGAGGTCGGCGCCCTTCTTTTGCAACTTCACGCGGCCGTTGCTCTCGACATCCTGCGTCTCGGCGGCAAAGCCGACGACGACCTTCGGGCGTTTGGCATGATGGCCGACGGTCTTCAGGATATCCGGGTTCTCGGCGAGCATCAGCGGGGGCGGCCCTTCGCCCGGCTGCTTCTTGATCTTCTCGCTGTTCGGTGTTGCCACGCGCCAGTCGGCGACGGCCGCGACCATGACGGCGATATCCGCGGGCAGTACGCCGAGGACCGCCTGCAGCATCTCGTCCGCCCGCTCGACCTTCACCACCTTGACGCCCGGCGGATCGCTGAGCGTGACGGGGCCGGACACCAGCGTCACCTCGGCTCCGAGCCGGGCGAGCGCTGCGGCGATGGCGTGGCCCTGCCGGCCGGAGGAGCGGTTCGCGATGTAGCGCACGGGGTCGATAGGCTCATGGGTCGGCCCGGACGTAACGACGGCCTTGCGGCCGGCCAGCGGCCTTGCGCCGCCATCGAGCAGGCCTTCCACCGCTGCGACGATCTCGAGCGGTTCGGCCATGCGGCCAAGGCCGGCTTCGCCGCCCTCCGCCATCTCGCCGGCATTGGGGCCGACAAAGGCAAGCCCGTCCCCCCGCAGCGTCTCGACATTGCGCCGGGTCGCCGGATGTGACCACATTTTCGGGTTCATGGCAGGAGCCAGCAGCACCGGCCGGTCGGTGGCGAGCAGTACCGTGGAGGCAAGGTCGTCGGCGAGGCCGTTCGCCATCTTCGCCATGAGATCGGCCGTGGCGGGGGCGACGACGATGAGGTCGCAATCGCGCGCCAGCCGGATATGCCCGACATCCTGTTCGTCTTCGCGGGAAAAGAGGTCGGTATAGACATGGCCGGCCGAAAGCGCGCCGACGGCAAGCGGCGTGACGAATTGCTGCGCGCCCGCCGTCATGACCGGACGAACCTCGGCGCCGCGCTCGCGCAGCCGGCGGATCAGGTCGAGGCTCTTGTAGGCGGCGATGCCGCCGGACATGACGAGGAGGATGCGTTTTCCAGCAAGCGACATGGTGGGTCCCAAACAATTCCAGCAAAAGCGCTGAAGCGGTTTTGCGCCCGCAATCGTGTGAAAACAAGACGCTGGAGTGTTTTCGTGCTTCGAAGAAGCGCGGAAACCTCCAGCCGCCTGTAGCGCATGCCCCACGCTCGGAAGGACGACTGCTCCGTCCTGCCCGTTGCGGCAGTGTTTTCAGGTCTTGTCCGGCGGCGGTTCCCCAACCGTGGCCGGCAAGGCGCCTAGTGGCAGACCTTCACCTTCTTGATGACGAGGTTGCCGTAGTAGTCGTATTTCTTGATCTTCTTCCAGAAGCACTTCGGCTTGTGGCCGTAGTAGTGCGTGGCAAGCTCGACGGCGCTTGCCGGCCGGATCGTCGCGGGGTCCGGCGTCATGCCGGCGAGCGACGGTGCGGCGGAAGCACCAAGGGACATGGCGGTAATGGCGATGGAAACAAGGATCTTGCGCATGGACGGCTCCCCTCTGGCCCTTTGGAGAATACGGTCTTGCAATGCGATATGTCGGTTATTCCGACTTTTCTAAAGTAGCATCTTTCCCGTCCTGCGGGAACAGGCGCGGCGGGCCAAGACAGGGTGATTCAGGCGTCGTCGTTCGGAATGTTCAGCACATGGCCGCAGGCTTTGCAGTGCACGGCATCGGTCTCGTGGCGCGAGAGGCCGCATTGCGGGCAAGGGAAGTTCACCTTGTAGGGCCGCACGATCGCCTGCGCGAGGCGGACGAAGAGCGAGATGCCGATGATCATCGTGACGATGGACGTGAGCTTTCCCAGCGTGCCGGGCAGGGTGATGTCGCCGAAGCCGGTGGTCGTGACGGTCGCGACGGAGAAATAGAGCGCGTCGACGAAGCCTTCGAAACCCTCGGCGCCGTAGAAGAAGTTGCTGTAGACGAAGCCGGTGACGAGGAAGAGGAAGACGAGGAAATTCACGCAGGCCTGGATGACCTCCTCCTTCTCGCCTTGCCCGATGCGGTGCAGCAGCAATGTCACCAGCTTGCTCTGGCTGATCGCCCAGATGCGCAGGACACGCAGGAAGGCGAAATTGTGCAGCTGATTGGGAAAGAGCAGTGTGCCGAGCACGACGATATCCACCCAGGTCATCGGCCGCGTTGCCCAGTAGCGCAGGTTCGGCGCGATCAGCGCCCGTGCGGCAAGCTCGAAGGCGATGATGGCGGCGATGACGTAATCGACGATGATGTAGGCCGGCCCGGTGCGCAGATACGGGCCGGCGATGAAGAAACCGAGGATCACGATGTCGACGAAGAGCATGGTGACCTGGAAACGGATCGCCTCCCGGTCGCGGCCGAAATAGAGCCCGCGCAACTGCCGCCGCACCCGTTCGAGAAAGGGCGGCGGTTCGGTTGCGGTCAGAGGTTCGTCAGCCATGCCGAAAGACTAGCGCCCGCCAAAGGCCGGTCAAGCGTCCCGTCAGAACCGCGCCTTCATCGTCGCGAGGAAGGTGCGGCCGGGTCCGGGCAGGCGATCTGCCATCTCGATGTCGTTGTCGAAGATGTTCAGCACGCTGAGGCCGGCCTCCAGGTGCCCGCTCTCCGATTTCCAGGTCAGTGCGACATCCGTCGTCCAGTAGCTGTCGAGCGTGCGGCCACCCGGTGCGCCGTCCTCCTCGTAATATTGCGAGCCGAGCCGCGGACCGACGAAGCTCTGGGCGAGCGTTGCCGTCCAGCGTGCAGGGTGCACATAGGTCAGGCCTGCCTGCGCCACATAGTCGGGCACCAGCGGCACGTCGAAGGAGGGGTCCCAGCCGGTCGTGGTGTCCTTGCTGGTGTTCCAGGTGAAGGAGCCGAAGGCACCGAGACCGTCGGCGACCCAGTAGTTGGCGCTGATCTGCAGGCGGTCGATCTTGCCCGTGTCCGTCAGGAAGCTCGCCATGAAGTCTTCCGGTGTCAGCGTTAGGCCGTTGAAGCGCAGGTGCTGGTACTCGACCGCGGTGAAGAAGCGCTCGTTCCACTCGGCATCCCAGCGCACCGCCGTCGTCCGCGTCTGCCCGCCCCGGAAAAGCGGCAGCTCCATCGGGGCAAGCCCGACCGTCGTGACGGGCGAAAGCGTATAGTTGCTGGCGAATTGCGTATCCTGCCGATAGTAGGCGCGCAGCCAATGGTTGTCGTTCGGCGCGAAGGCGATGCCGAGCCGGTAGTCGACCGGTCCCCAGCGCGGGCTGTCGCCGTCGAAGCGGGATTGGAACGCGCCTGCCTGGATCTGCAGGCTATCAGAAAGTTCAAGATAGCCGTCGATATAGGCCTGTGTCGTCGAACTGCCGCCGTTGGCGACGCCGAGGTCCTCGATCTCGCCGGTCGTCAGGTTGGTCGAGGTCGCGGAAATCCGGAAATCGCTTTCTGCCGCTTCTATCCCGTAGCGCAGTGTCAGCGGCCCGATGCCCAGAAGATGACCGACGCCATAGGTGAAGATGTCCTCCCGCGACCTTTCATTGATGCGATAGACGACGGGTGGGACAACGCTGTTGTCGGTGGAGCGGGATCGGGTCAGGTCGTCCACCCGGCGGTTGACTGCGAAGGCTTGCACCACGTTGCGCTCGCCGATGACATGGCTCCACGCGACGCCAAGCTCGGTAGCATCCGTCACGCTGTCGTTGAAAGGGGCAGGATTGGAGGTCTGGCCGGGATAACCGACCTCCTGCCGGATCCTGTTGCCGAAGAGGTAGACGCTGTCGGTCAGCGTCGGCTTGATGCCGATGCGGAAAAGCCCGCCCAGAAGGTCGTTCTCGTCGTTCTCCCGGGCGCTCTCCGGTCGGAAGAGGCTACCCTGCAGATAGTAGCTGACCGGCATGGGCGTATAGCTCGTGCCCTGGAGGAGGATGTCGCTCGCCCAGCCGGTGTCGGCGCCGTAGCCTGTGAGTGTTCCGCCCAGCGAGGCCTCGAAGAAGTTACGGGTCTCGAGGCTGTTGCGCTTTTCCTCCGAAGCGATGGACAGGGGGGCGAAAAGCCGGGCCTGAAGTTCCGATGCGATGGAGGACCCGCCGGAGGCGGAACGGTCAAGGCCGGAAAGCGGCGTATTGACGAAGGGGCTGCCGCCACCTGCCGCGCCTTCGTCCACATAGGTCGTGGAGACGAAGGGGTCGTAGGACCGGTCGGCATAGAACTGGCCCCATTCGGTGAGGCCGATATTGTCGAGCGCCACGCCGAGATAGGAGGAGACCTGCCGGTTGGTGTCGTAGCCGGAATAGTAGCCGCCGCGTGCCTGGCGGCGGCGCAACGCCTCGCGGGCGTCGAGGATGGCGTCGTCGGCGCGGAACTCATCGATCGCGATGCCGGCGCGGATCAGCGCGATGCTCGGATTGTCCTTGTCGAAACGATCGGCATTGTCGAGCGCCTGGGCGGTCTCGGCATCGGCGCCGCTCTGGTAGTTGGCGATGGCAAGGCCGATCAGCGCGTCGCCGGCCGTCGGATTGACGGCCGCGGCTTCCTGCAAGACCTTCTCGCCTTCCGCGGTCTCGCCCATGCGCAGCAGATAGCGACCCTTGGCGGCAAGCACGGCGTAGGAGGTGGGGTCGAGTGCTTCGGCGGCGTCGATCGCCGCCTTTGCCGCTGCCATCTGGTCGTTGTCCATCAGGAAACGGGCGTGGTTGGCATGCAGCGCAGCGTTTTCCGGGTTGAGGGCGATGGCGCGCCGATGGGCGGCATTGGCTTCGACGATGGCGTTGCGGTCGCTCTTGAGGATGCCGATCTCGTTCCACACCGCATCGTCGCCGGGGGCGGCCTTCACCGCCCGGTCGAGATCGGCAAGGGCACCGTCGACGTCGCTCGACACGGTGGCACGGAACCGAGCGCTGACAAGCAGGTGGGCAGGATCGTCCGGATCGATCGATCCGGCGCGGTCGAGCGCTGCGCGCACCTCGTCGCGATCGTCGAGTTCATAGGCAAGGCTGGCGCGCATGGCGGGCAGGGTCGCATCCTTCGGGAAACGCTGCTCGGCCTTGCGCAGGAACGCGATCGCCTCGACCTCGCCCTGCAGGTTGGCGATGACGGTGGCCTGGGCAAGGGCCTCGCCGGCCGATTTCGGCGTGCGGTTCAGCACGGGAGGGCGTGCGCTGGTGTCGGGATCCTCCAGCGAGAGGGCGATCCACGCGCCGTACTGCGCCATGGCGCGCCGTTCGCCGGCAAGATGCGGCATCGCCTTGCGGAAAAGCCGGATCGCCGCGTCATATCGCGTGGCCTGGCCGGCGATCATCGCCTCGACCAGGTTGGCGCGGGCTTCCAGCGCGGCGGGAAGCGGGCGCGGCAGGCGGGCAAGGGCGGCTTCGGCTGCGGCCCTGCCGTCATAGGCGAGCGCCGTCTCGGCAAGCTTCAGCCAGTCCTCGCGGCTGCGGCCGGCTTCCGGCGTATCGAGGATGCGTCGCCGCTCGGCGCGGGCTTCGGTGCTTTGCGCACCGCTGATCGGCAGGCTCGAGAAGGTGCCGCGTACCTCGCTGTAGAGCAGGACCTGCTCGCGCTCCTTGAGATTGACGAGGATGTACTTGCGCGGTGCCTCGCCGATCCGCGCCACGGCGCCTTCGCCCTGGCCGACTGTCACCGTGCCCTGCGCATTGGATAGCTCCACCGTGCCTTCGAGCACGGTCAGCGTCGTGCGGTCGCCCTCGGCGCGCAGCGTCCAGTCCGTGCCGCGAATGGCCGCCGCCGCCGCGGGCGTGTCGACGGTCAGCCCGCTGCCGCCGCGGTCCGCCCGGCCCCAGATCGTGCCGCCTTCGAGATTGAGCAAACTGTCCGAGGCGCCGTCGATCTTGCGCACGCGCAAAACCGTCTCGCGCGCCATGCGCACCAGCGTGTTGTCGGCAAAGCGGATGGCAAGGCTGCCGATGGCATTGGTGCGAAGCGTATCGCCGGCAAGGAGGTCCTGGTTGACCTCGACGCCGCGCCAGTTGTCCACCGCAACGAAACGCACCTCCTCACCGGATTTGCGATCCACGACGGCGCCATCGACGGTTGAGCCGCGCGGCAGAATTTCGGCCGACGCCGGAAAAAAGCCCGCAACGATCGCGAGGGCCGAAACGCCCAGCTTCAACACACGCATGTTTCTTGTTCGTCCACCCTCGAAGGCGACGATATGGATGCAATTTTTCGGTGTTGTCAACGCGCGGAGAGCAACCCGTCAGGTAAGCGTCCAGGCGATATAGATGAGTGTTGCAGCAATGATCCAGAGTGCCAGCCGGCCGGAGCGACTGTGGCGCGCCTCGGAGCGGCCGATCGCTTCGGCGGTCTCTGCATCGAAACGCAGGCCTTTTTCGGCCATGCTCGTGATATCCTGCGAAAGCTTTTCCGCCTTGGCCGCGATTTCCGGGGCCGCCTCGGCCAGCCGCAGGGCGGCATGGGCGCCGTCGCGCAGGTCCGTCAAAAGCCGCTTCGGCCCCAGATTGTCCCGGATCCAGTCCCCGACAACGCCCTCGGACGCCTTCCACATGTTGAAACGGGGGTTCAGCGTGCGCGAGACGCCTTCCACCACCACCATGGTCTTCTGCAGCATGACGAGTTCGGTGCGGGTCTCCATGTCGAAGAGTTCTGTCACCTCGAAAAGCAGGGTCAGGAGTTTTGCCATGGAGATGGTCTCGGCCGGTTGGCCGTGGATCGGCTCGCCGATGGCACGGATCGCCTGGGCGAAGCTGGCGGTATCATGATGCGAGGGCACGTAGCCCGCCTCGAAATGCACGTCGGCGACGCGCTGGTAGTCGCGCGTGATGAAGCCATAAAGGATTTCGGCAAGGAAGCGGCGCTCCTTCTTGCCGAGCCGGCCGACGATGCCCATGTCGACGGCAACGATCACGCCTTCGGGATCGACGAAGAGATTGCCCTGGTGCATGTCGGCATGGAAAAAGCCGTCGCGCAGCGTGTGGCGCAGGAAGGACTGGATCAGCGTGTCGGCCAGCTTGTCGAGGTCATGGCCGGCGTTACGCAGCCCCTCGACATCGGACATCTTGATACCGTCGATCCACTCCATGGTGACGACGTCGCGCCCGGTGCGTTCCCAGTCGACCTTGGGCACCCGGAAACCGGGGTCGTCCTTGGTGTTCTCGCCGAGTTCCGAAAGCGCGGCCGCTTCGAGGCGAAGATCCATCTCCACCTTCGTCGTCTGCTCCAATGTGCGCGTCACCTCGACCGGCTTCAGCCGGCGCGTGTTGGGCAAGATGCGTTCCTGGAGGTGCGCGGCCGCATACATCGCCTCGAGATCGTGGGCGAAACGCTGGCGCACGCCGGGGCGGATAACCTTGACGGCGACCTTGCGTTCGCCGGTCGCGTCGCGCACCGTCGCGGGATGGACCTGCGCGATGGAGGCAGCGGCGATCGGGTCGCCGAAATTCACATAGAGATCGTCGAGCGGCCGGCCGAGCGAGCCTTCGACAGTGGCGACGGCCGCTTCGCGCGGAAAAGTCGCCATGCGGTCCTGCAGGGCGGAGAGATCGACCGCGATCTCGGCGCCGACGACGTCGGGCCGGGTCGCCAGGAACTGGCCCATCTTCACATAGGAGGGGCCGATACGCTCGATGGCGCGGGCGAGGCGGTCGCTGCGGTCCTCCTTCGAAGCCCGGCGGCGTTCGAAGAGGCCGGCAAGCGTATGCGCGGTGCGGGCGAGCGGCGGCATGCCCTCGGTCGGCAGCGCCGAGACGACGCCCTCGCGCACGAGAACCCAGCCCACGCGGGCGAGCCGAAGGTAGGCACCGAAAATACTCATGCGGAACGGTGCCGCTTGCAGGAGGACGGGGCCATGCTCAGAGCTTCCAGCCCGAATGCAGCGCCGCAATGCCGCCGGTATAGTTGGTGAAGGTGACGCGGGAGAAGCCGGCGGTGCGGATCATCGCGGCAAAATCCTGCTGGTTCGGGAACTTGCGGATCGATTCCACGAGATACTGATAAGGCTCGGCATCCCCGGTGATCATCTTGCCGAACTGCGGGATCGCCTTGAACGACCAGGTCTCGTAGAACGTGTCGAGCAGCGGCATCTCCACTTCGGAGAATTCAAGCACGAGCAGGCGCCCGCCACGCTTCAGGACACGGTAGGCCTCCGACAGCGCCACATCGATGCGCGGCACGTTGCGGATGCCGAAGGCGATCGTATAGGCATCGAAACTGCCGGTCTCGAACGGAAGCTCCTCCGCATTGGCCTCGACGAAATCGAGATTGGCGGAAAGGCCCTTCTTCGCCGCCCGGTCGGCGCCGACCGACAGCATCGAGCCGTTGATGTCGAGCACGGTGGCATGGGCCAGCTTGTCGGAAGCCTCCACGATGCGGAAGGCGATGTCGCCCGTGCCGCCGGCGACGTCCAGAACTCTGTAGGACGGATCCTTGCGCGGGTTGAGGCTCGCGATCATCGCGTCCTTCCAGGCCCGGTGCAGGCCGGCGGACATGACGTCGTTCATGATGTCGTAGCGCTTGGCCACCTTGTGGAACACGTCGTTGACGAGCGCCTGCTTCTCGCCCTGCGGCACCTCGCGAAACCCGTAGGAGGTTTCCATGCCGCCGTCCGCGGATGTGCGCTGTTCCGTCATCGTCGTCTCCATGGGCCGGTCTGTCGCAGCCGGATTGCCGCAAAGACCATAGCGAATTGGCCGGGGCCGCGCTATCTCACGCACAGCACCCGTCGCTTCGCCGGGTATATAGGACATAGATTGCCGAGAGGGAAATGCCGCGCCGCGGCAAATGCGCTCAAGGTTAAATCGAAGGAGAACGTAATGCCGGAATTGCCGGAAGTGGAAACGGTGCGCCGCGGCCTTGCCCCGGTCATGGAGGGAGCGACGATCCGCCGGGCGGAGCTGCGCCGCCCAGACCTGCGCTTCCCCTTCCCGCCGGCCTTTTCCGAGGCGGTGTCCGGCCGCCGTGTCGTCTCGCTCGGCCGCCGCGCCAAGTATCTGCTCATCGATATCGACGGCGGAGACGTGGTGATCGCCCATCTCGGTATGTCCGGCTCCTTCCGGGTGGAGGGTGCCGAGCCACCCGGCGATTTCCACATTCCCCGCAGCAAGGACGCGCGCCACGATCATGTCGTGTTTCATCTGGAGACGCCGGAAGGCGAGCGCCGCGTCATCTATAACGATCCGCGCCGTTTCGGCTTTATGGACCTTGCCCGGCGGGAAGATATCGCCGCCCACGCCTTCTTCCGCGATCTCGGCGCCGAGCCGACCGGCAATACATTGGATGCCGACTACATCGCCGCCAAGTTCCGCGGCCGCCAGACGCCGCTGAAGGCTGCTCTGCTCGATCAGAAGAATATTGCCGGCCTCGGCAACATCTATGTCTGCGAAGCCCTCTGGCGCGCGCATCTTTCGCCGGAAAGGCTGGCGGGCACGCTGGTAACGGCTGCGGGCAAGCCGAAGAAGGAACTCGTCTACCTGACCGAGGCGATCCGTCAGGTGATCGCCGATGCCATCGAGGCGGGTGGTTCGACCCTGCGCGACCATATCCGCGCCGACGGCTCGCTCGGCTATTTCCAGCATTCCTTTTCCGTCTATGACCGCGAGAAGGAGCCTTGCCGCACGCCGGGCTGCGCAGGCACGATTGGCCGCATCGTGCAGAGCGGCCGATCGACATTCCATTGCGCCGCCTGCCAGAAATAGAACAGAGGAGAGAACCATGACCTATGAAACCCTGCTGGTGGAGGCGCGCGGGCGCGTCGGTCTCGTCACGCTCAACCGGCCGCAGGCGCTGAACGCGCTGAACCGCAAGCTGCTCGACGAGCTGAAGGGCGTGCTTGCCGCCTTCGAGGCGGATGCTGGCATCGGCGCCATCGTCATCACCGGCTCGGAAAAGGCCTTTGCCGCCGGCGCCGACATCAAGGAGATGCAGCCCTATGGCTTCGCCGACGCCATGATGGAGGATCTTGCCGCCGGCTGGGACGATGTGGCGGCCTGCCGCAAGCCGATGATCGCCGCCGTCAGCGGCTTTGCGCTCGGCGGCGGCTGCGAGGTCGCCATGATGTGCGATTTCATCATCGCTTCAGAGACGGCGAAGTTCGGCCAGCCGGAAATCACGCTCGGCGTCATCCCCGGCATGGGTGGCACGCAGCGCCTGACACGCGCCATCGGCAAGGCCAAGGCGATGGACCTCATCCTTACCGGCCGTCTCATGGATGCGGCCGAAGCCGAACGCGCCGGCCTTGTCGCTCGTGTGGTGGCGCCGGAAAAGCTGCTGGAAGAGGCGCTGGCCGCGGCGGAGAAGATCGCCGGCTACTCCCTGCCGGCCACCATGCTGGCGAAAGAGGCGGTGGGCCGCGCCTACGAGGCCGTGCTGGCCGAGGGCATGCGCGCGGAGCGCCGCCTGTTCCACGCGCTGTTCGCCACGGAAGACCAGAAGGAGGGCATGGCGGCCTTCATCGAGAAGCGCAAGCCGGCCTTCCGGCATCGCTGAGACCGCGGTTGGCGTTTCTTGCAGAATCCGCGTTGACGTCGTCGTGGTTTCCCGCTATACGCCGCCCACAGTTTGGAAAGCCGAATTCCAAGGTTTTCCGATATTGCTCCCGAATTGCTTTGATGACAGGTCGCAGTGACCCGGCACGGCGAGGGTGGAGTTTGTGTCAGATTTCTGAAGAGAGGCATAAATGGCCAATACAACCTCGGCAAAGAAGGCGACCCGCAAGATCGCCGCGCGCACCGCAGTCAACAAGTCGCGCCGCTCGCGCGTCCGCAACTTCATCCGCAAGGTCGAAGAGGCCATCGCCTCCGGCGATCAGGCTTCCGCCGCTGCCGCTCTGAAGGCTGCCCAGCCGGAACTGATGCGCGCCGCCACGAAGGGTGTGCTCCATTCCAATACAGCATCTCGCAAGGTGTCGCGTCTGGCGAACCGCGTGAAGACGATGTCGGCCTGATAGTTCCATCGAGCTATGCAATATTAGAAAAAGCCCGGCGCTTGCGCCGGGCTTTTTCTTTGGTTTTTTGACCCGGCCATGGTGAATGTGCAAGGCTTGATCGTGTCAAAAGAGTGACGAAGAAAATCCTTTAAATTCAGTTACTTGCAGGAGGTTGGGTGGGGTTCTTCCGCCTTTCGTTGCGGGAGTTTGACAGCAATTTGAGTCAAGCGAATTTTTATTTTTTTCGTTTTTTGGGGGTTCCGAAAAGGACCCGAAAACAAAGCCATTGATTCCTAACAGATTCTCCTTTGGCCCCCCGATTCCGAGTCAGGAACGCGCTTGCGAGTCAACGGCTGCCCCTTAATTTTGCGTAAAATTCGTGATTGATCTTGGTGCCTGATCCTGCCTAAATGCTTTCCACAGGGGGCGCGGACACAGCCTTAAAATGATCGCTGACAAGACTGTCTCATGAAGACAGCGGTGATTGTTTGTCCCCTGTGACGGAGCGGCTCCGCTTCGTAAAATCATCCAATCGGCAACACTTGCCCCAGGTGCCTCACCGCACACTGGCGAGGGTTTTTGTGACTATTGGTTGCGCCGGTTGCAAGGGTCGTGAGGACGATCCGGATGGTGAGGGCATGCCCGCCGTACGCTCGACGAGGGAGTGAGCGGCGCGGCCACAGACGGGGCTTGATGATCCGGCATGACAACGGATCCGATGGACCCGAATTGTGTTTGGGAAACAGGTTCGTGCCGAATGTAGGGGGTCGGCATGATCGGGGCACCAGCTCCCGGACCGGGCGATGGCTCGGCACGGCCGGGGGGTGGCAAACATGAAAGGCGCCGGCAGGAATGCCGACGTGGCGAAGGACGCATGAAAGGCGGCAAGATGCAGATGAATACGGCCAGAACGGCTGGTGCATTCGCGAATGGGGAAAATGCACTGAAGGCGCTCCCGCAAGAAGGGGTGCAGGCGGCGGGGGTTCCATCCGATATGAAGCAGGACGCGATTTTCGAACGGGTCAGCGCGCGATTGAAGGCGCAGGTTGGTCCGGACGTCTTTGCGAGCTGGTTCGGGCGGTTGAAGGTCCACTCCGTTTCCAAGAGCGTCGTGCGCCTGTCGGTGCCGACGACGTTCCTCAAATCCTGGATCAACAATCGTTATCTCGATCTCATCACCAGCCTGTTCCAGCAGGAAGATGCCGAGATCCTCAAGGTCGAAATCCTGGTGCGCACTGCAACCCGCGGCGCCCGCACCGGACTTGCCGAGGATACGGCCGTCACCGAACCCGTCGCGCCGCAGGCGCAGCCGCGCCGCCCGGCAAGCGGCCCGCAGCCCGTCGCCAGCGCTGCGGTCTCTGTTGCCGCAGCCGCCCAGCCGCGCGCGCAGCAGTCCAGCCCGCTCTTCGGCTCGCCGCTCGACCAGCGTTATACGTTTGATGTCTTCGTCGAGGGCACTTCGAACCGCGTCGCTCTCGCCGCTGCCCGCACGATTGCGGAAGCCGGTGCCGGTGCCGTGCGCTTCAACCCGCTCTTCGTCCATTCCAGCGTCGGCCTCGGCAAGACGCATCTCCTGCAGGCGATCGCGCTCGGCGCCCTGTCGAGCGCCCGCAATCCGCGCGTCGTCTATCTGACGGCCGAGTACTTCATGTGGCGCTTCGCAACCGCGATCCGCGACAATGATGCGCTTTCCCTGAAGGAGACGCTGCGCAATATCGATCTCCTGATCATCGACGACATGCAGTTCCTGCAGGGCAATTCGATCCAGAACGAGTTCTGCCACCTGCTCAACATGCTGCTGGATTCCGCCAAGCAAGTCGTGGTCGCTGCCGACCGCGCGCCGTGGGAGCTGGAATCGCTCGATCCGCGGGTTCGTTCCCGTCTCCAGGGCGGCGTCGCCATCGAAATGGAAGCGCCGGACTACGAAATGCGCCTCGAAATCCTCAAGCGCCGCCTCGCCGCCGCGCAGCAGGAAGATGGCTCGCTCGACATTCCGGTCGAGATCCTGAGCCACGTCGCGCGCAACATCACGGCAAGCGGCCGGGAACTGGAAGGCGCCTTCAACCAGCTGCTCTTCCGCCGTTCCTTCGAGCCGAACCTTACGATCGAGCGCGTCGACGAGCTGCTCGGCCATCTCGTCGCTGCCGGCGAGCCGCGCCGGGTGCGTATCGAGGACATCCAGCGCGTCGTGGCGAAACACTACAACGTCTCGCGCCAGGAACTGGTCTCGAACCGCCGCACACGCGTCATCGTCAAGCCGCGGCAGATCGCCATGTATCTGTCGAAGACGCTGACGCCGCGCTCCTTCCCGGAGATCGGCCGTCGCTTCGGCGGACGCGACCACACGACCGTGCTGCACGCCGTGCGCAAGATCGAGGAGCTGATTTCGGGCGACACGAAGCTCAGCCACGAGATCGAACTCCTCAAGCGGCTGATCAACGAGTAGACCTGCTCCGCTTCGCCGTGCCAATGCCGTGCTTGCCGCTGGGTTGGCACGGCATTCTGCCTTTGAGGGGCCCGGCATGAGATTGCTTGTCACCTACATGGAACAGCGCGTTGCGCCGGCGGGCCAGCCCCTGCTGGCGCCCGTCGCGGGCCTGGCGCTGCGGCAGGAGCGCATGTCCGTGCCGGATTACCTCGCCCTGTACCGGACAATCGGCACGCCGCTCGGTTGGGACTCCCGCCTGAACATGACCCGGGAGGACCTGGCGCTCTTCCTGTCTGCCGCCTCGACGGAAACCTTTGTCCTGCGGGAGGAGGGGCGGCCGATCGGTCTTTGTGAATTCGATGCCGTGGCCGCGCCTGATTTCGAGCTCACCCATTTCGGTCTTGTTCCGGCGGCCGATGGCCGGCGCCTTGGCCCCTTACTGCTGGACGCTGCCCTGCGTGCCGTGTGGGCGCGCACGACGCAGCGGGTTTGGCTCCATACGGACACGAATGATCACCCGAAGGCGCAGGCGACCTACGCTCGGGCGGGTTTTGAGACCTACAGGCAGCAAATGGAAGATTTCGACGACTGAACGGCCTTGTCTCAGTTTCCCCGCACCGCCCGGGCCTCCTCCGTCAGCCATTGCCGCAGCGCTGCGACAGCCGGCCGGTCCAGCGCGCCGGGCGGATAGACGATGTAGTAGGCAAGGCCCGTCGTCACGCCGCGTGAAAAGGGGGCGATGAGCCGGCGCTCCTGGACTTCGCGCGCCACCAGCGACAGCCGAGCCAGTGCCACGCCGTCGCCGGCCTTGGCGGCTTCGATTGCGCCATTGCTGTCGGTGAAGACCGGGCCGCGCTGCACGTCTATGCCGGCAACGCCCATCGCCTCCAGCCAGAGCCGCCAGTCCTGCCGGTGCACGTCATGTATCAGTACGTGGCCGGAGAGGTCCGCCGGCGTATCCAGCGGGACCTTGTCCTTCAGAGCCGGTGCGATGACGGGCATGAGGTCGTCGTCGAGCAACCTTTCGCTGACAAGGCCTTCGTAGCGGCCGAAGCCGTGGCGGATCGCGATATCGACGCCGTCACGGGCAAAATCGACGAGGCGGTTCGAGGCGCTGATGCGGATGTCCGCGCCAGGCAGGCGTTCCTCGAATTTCGGCAGGCGCGGCACGAGCCACTGGGCGGCGAAGGTCGGCGTGCAGCTGATCGACAGCGTTGCCGGGGATCGTGCCCGGACCAGCAATTCGTCGGTCGCCTCGCGCATCATGCGGAAGGCCGAGCGCATCGCCTTGAAATATCCTTCGCCCTCCTCCGTCAGCCGGATCTGTCGCGGTCGCCGCTCGAAGAGTTGCACGCCAAGCGATTGCTCCAGCTCGCGGATCTGCAGGCTCACGGCACCGGGCGTGACATTGAGCTCGCCGGCGGCGAGCGTGACGCTCAGATGCCGTGCCGCCGCTTCGAAGGCGCGCAGGCCGGAGAGGGAGGGAAGGCGGCCGTTCATAATTTAGTTTTCCTCGCTGAAAAGCCGAAATATGATCGTTTGTACGGCACGGAAATCCGCGGAATTATAACGTGAAAACCGGATTTCGACATCCGGGCATCACGTTCGATTTAGAAAATTTCGCAAGGATGTTCTGATGGCCAACCGTAATATGACCGCAGGCGAATGGGGCCTGCTCATCGCGCTCTCGCTTCTCTGGGGCGGTTCGTTCCTCTTCAACGGCATTCTCGTGCGCGAGCTGCCGACGCTCACCATCGTCACTGCCCGCGTCGGCCTTGCCGCCCTCGCGCTCTGGATGGTCGTGCGCCTCGCCGGCTATGCCATTCCGCGCAGCAGGGAGGTGTGGCTCGCCTTCCTCGGTATGGGTGTGCTCAACAATATCATTCCGTTTTCGCTGATCGTCTGGGGCCAGACGCATATTGCGAGTGGCCTTGCCTCCATCCTCAACGCCACCACACCGCTCTTTGCCGTTATCGCCGCCCATCTCCTGACGACGGACGAGAAGATGACGGGCGGGCGCCTCGTCGGTGTCATTGTCGGCTTTCTCGGCGTGGCGCTGATGATCGGTCCCTCGGTGCTCTCCGACCTCGGGGCCAATCTCCTGGCGCAGCTGGCCGTGCTCGGCGGCGCTGTCTCCTATTCGATTGCCGGTATCTTCGGTCGCCGCTTCCGCCGCATGGGCCTGCCGCCGCTGCTGCCGGCCGCAGGGCAGGTGACGGCTTCCGCCGTGCTGATGCTGCCGGTTGCGCTGATCGTCGACAAGCCATGGACGCTCGCCATGCCCTCGGCAGGGACCTGGATGGCCTTGTTCGGCCTTGCCTTCCTTGCCACCGCGCTCGCCTACGTCATCTTCTTCCGCATTCTCGCCACGGCAGGTGCGACGAACCTGATGCTCGTGACCTTCCTCATCCCCGTCAGCGCCATCCTGCTCGGCGCGCTGGTTCTCGGCGAGGTGCTGGCGTCGAAGCATTTTGCCGGCATGGCGCTGATCGCCGTCGGCCTTGCGGCCATCGACGGGCGTCTCCTGCGCATGATCACGGAAAAGCGCCGGCCGATCGGCTCTGACGCTTAGCGCATGGTTTTGCGGGGAGTACGAGTTCGGCGGACATGTGCCGAACCGGGCCTCTGGAACAATGTTGGAAAGACACTCCAGGAAGGCCGTTCCAGTGAGGGAGTTTCATTGGAACGGCCGAAGGGTCAGCAGGCGAGATCCGCCACGACGGCGTCGAGAATCAGCATGCCGGCCGGCGTGCAGCGTAGCCGCGAATTGCCAAGCCGCTCGATGAAACCGTGTTCGATGAGGAACTGTTCGCGATCCGGATCCGGATCGCGACCGGACAGCGCCTGCCAGCGGACGAGGTCGATGCCTTCCTTCAGGCGAAGCCCCATCAGCAAAAGTTCGTCCGCCTGCGCCTCGCGCTCCAAAAGCTCCTGGTCGACCATGCCGTGGCCCTCCGCCTCGACAAGCTCCAGCCAGCCCTCCGGCTGCCGCTCCGTCGCGGTGGCGATTTTTGCGCCGCCTGTCGTAAGGCGACCATGTGCCCCGGGGCCGATGCCCACATAGTCTCCATAGCGCCAGTAGGTGAGGTTGTGGCGGCTCTCCGAACCGGGACGGGCATGGTTGGAGACCTCGTAGGCCGGCATGCCCTCGCGCTCGGTGATCTCCTGCGTCGCCTCGTAGAGCACGGCGGACTGCTCGCCGTCGGGGACGACCAGCTTGCCGGCCTTGTGCAGGCCATAGAAGGGTGTGCCTTCCTCGATGGTGAGCTGGTAGAGCGAGAGATGATCGACGGCGTAGGAGACGGCCTCCTTCAGCTCCCGGTCCCAGTCCTCGACGCTCTGGTTGGGGCGGGCGTAGATGAGGTCGAAGGACATGCGCGGAAAGATGTCCCGCGCCAGCCGGATCGCCTTCAGCGCATCGGCAACGTCATGCAGCCGGCCGAGAAACTTCAGGTCCCGGTCGTTCAGCGCCTGAACGCCGAGCGAGACGCGGTTGACGCCGGCCGCGCGGTAGCCGCGGAACCGATCGGCTTCGACGCTGGAGGGGTTTGCCTCCATGGTGATCTCGATGCCATCAGGCACATGCCAGTGGCGGGCGATGCCGTTGAGGATCGCATCCACCGTCTCCGGTGCCATCAGCGAGGGCGTGCCGCCGCCCATAAAGATGCTGGTGACGCTGCGCGAGCCGGTGAGGCGGCGCATCGTCGCCATCTCCTTCAGGAAGGCCTGCACGAAGCGCGGCTGATCGACCGGCTGGTGGCGCACATGGCTGTTGAAGTCGCAATAGGGGCATTTGGCGGCACAGAACGGCCAGTGCACATAAATGCCGAAACCGGGGTCGGAAAGGTCCGCTCTCATGCTCGGCCGGATATCGAAGGGCACCGCCGTCATCGCGCCTCAAGCCTTCAGGCAGGTTTCGACGAAATGCTTGAAGGCACGGGCGCGGTGCGACAGTGCGGCCGCATCCCCCGGCTTCCAGCCGTGCTTTTCTTCTGCGCTCATCTCGCCGAAGGTCGTCTCATAGCCGTCCGGCCGGAAGACCGGATCGTAGCCGAAGCCTTGCGTTCCGCGTGGTGGCCAGACGACGTGGCCTTCCACTTCGCCGCGAAAGAGTTCGGTATGGCCATCGGGCCAGGCAAGGCACAGCACGGAAACGAAGCGCGCCGTGCGGCCCCTGGTTTCGGTGATGCCCTTGTCGGCAAGCGCCTTCTCCACCTTCTCCATAGCCATGGCGAAGTCACGCGTGCCGTCTTCCTTTTCCGCCCAGTTTGCCGTGTAGACGCCCGGCGCGCCGTCGAGTGCGTCGATGACGAGACCGGAATCGTCCGACAGGGCGGGAAGGCCCGAGGCCTTTGCCGAGGCAAGCGCCTTGATCGTCGCGTTCTCCTCGAAGGTCGTGCCGGTTTCGTCCGGCTCCTCGAATTTCAGTTCGGCGGCGGATTTGGCAGAAAAGCCGAACGGGCCGATCAGGTCTTCGATCTCGCGGATCTTTCCGGCATTGTGGCTGGCGACGACGATCGTCTTGGTGTCGAGCTTGCGCATGAAAATCCTCAAGCGATGTTCCAGAGGCCCGGTTCGGCACATTCGAGGCTGTTGCCGGCAGGGTCGCGGAAATAGATGGAGCGGGCGCCGTTCGGCCAGCAGAAGTCCGCTTCGATGGCGATGCCGGCTTCTTCGAGCTTTTTCACCCAGAAATCAAGCGCCGGGCCGGGCACGCGGAAACAGGCATGGCCCGGGCCCTTCGCGCCATGCACCGGCACCGGAAAGGCGTGGGGCGGCGGCGGATGCACGGTTTCGGCAGGATTGAAGATCAGGAGCACACCGGCGCCGCAGCGGAAGAAGACGTGGCGGTTCGCCTGCCGCGTGATCGTTTCCAATCCCAGGATGCCGCCATAGAAGGCTTCCGCCGCGTCGAGGTCGTCCGCGTAGAGCGCGGTTTCGAGAATGCCTTCGATCGCGGCGGTCATGACGAAACCTGTCTCAGGCGACAGCCTGCTTCTGCAGGGTGACGAGATCGGCGATGCCGGCGCGGGCAAGCGCCATCAGGCTGGAGAACTCCTCCTCCGTGAACGGCTTGCCCTCGGCGGTGCCCTGGATTTCGACGATACCGCCCGAACCGGTCATGACGAAATTGGCGTCGGTCTCCGCGGCGGAATCCTCGAGATAGTCGAGGTCGATGACCGACTGGGCGGCGAAGATGCCACAGGAGATCGCGGCGACATGGTCCTTCAGGACCTTCTCCACCTTGATCATGTTGCGGGCTTCCATCCACTTCAGGCAGTCGTGAAGGGCGATCCAGGCGCCGGTAATGGACGCCGTGCGCGTGCCGCCGTCAGCCTGGATGACGTCGCAGTCGACGGTGATCTGGCGCTCGCCGAGCGCTTCGAGATCGACGACGGCGCGCAGCGAGCGGCCGATGAGGCGCTGGATTTCCTGCGTGCGGCCGCCCTGTTTGCCGGCAGCGGCTTCACGCCTCATGCGGTCGCCGGTGGCGCGGGGCAGCATGCCGTATTCGGCGGTGACCCAGCCCTTGCCGCTGTTGCGCAGCCATGGCGGCGTCTTGTCTTCAAGGCTGGCCGTGACGAGCACATGCGTGTCGCCGAACTTGACGAGACAGGAGCCTTCGGCATGTTTGGAAATATTGCGCTCGAAGGAAACCTTGCGCATCTGGTCGGTTTTTCTGCCGGACGGCCGCATTGCGAACTCCTGTCTGAATTATCTGGGAAGCTGCTTTAGACCAGATCGCCGGGCGAGGGAATGGCAGCGCGGCGCAAGGCTTGTGTTTTGGCGCCTTGCGGCGGAAAATCGCGGCGGGAAAATCCGTTTTGCGCTCTCTTGCGAAATCACTATATTCCTGTCGGATAACAGGGTTTGCAGCGGAAAGATGGTTTTGAAGAAATCTCCGGGTCCTGACAGTCAGGCAGCGCTCGACGAGCGTTCGGGCGAAATCTTCCGCCGTATCGTCGAAAGCTATCTGGAAAGCGGCGAGCCTCTCGGCTCGCGCAACCTGTCGCGCATTCTGCCCATGTCGCTCTCGCCGGCCTCCGTGCGCAATGTGATGAGCGATCTTGAGGAACTCGGCCTCATCTATTCGCCGCATATCAGCGCCGGACGCCTTCCGACGCAGCTTGGCCTGCGCTTCTTCGTCGATGCCTTCATGCAGGTGGGCAACATTTCGTCGGAGGACCGCGCCTCGATCGAGCGTCATGTGCGCCCGCACGGCCAGAAGCACACCGCCGTCGAGACCATGATGAACGAGGCGAGCCAGGCGCTGTCGGGCATGTCGCGCGGGGCCGGCCTCGTCATCACCACAAAGAACGACGCCATCCTGAAACATGTCGAGTTCATCCGGCTGGAGCCGACCAAGGCGCTCGTCGTGCTGGTGGGCGATCACGACCTGGTGGAGAACCGCATCATCGAGCTTCCGGCGGGCGTCACGAGTTCGCAGCTCACCGAGGCCGCCAATTTTCTCAACGCCCACCTTGCCGGCAACACGCTGCTGGAGGCGCGCGCCCAGCTGCAGCGGTTGCGCGGAGAAATCAGCGGCGAGCTGGACAAGCTGTCGCAGGACCTCGTCGAGCGCGGGCTGATGGTCTGGTCCGGTGGTTTCGATGAGGGCAAGCCGACGCGGCTCATCGTGCGCGGCCGGGCGAACCTCCTGGAGGGGCTCGCCGGCGCCGAGGATATCGATCGCCTGCGCATGCTCTTCGACGACCTCGAGCGCAAGGACAGCCTGATCGAGCTCCTGAACCTGGCCGAGACGGGGCCGGGCGTGCGTATCTTCATCGGCTCGGAAAACAAGCTCTTCTCGTTGTCCGGTTCCTCGCTGATCGTCGCCCCCTATCGCGACGGTGACGACAAGATCGTCGGCGCCGTCGGCGTTATCGGGCCGACGCGGCTCAACTATTCCCGGATCGTGCCGATGGTGGACTACACCGCCCAGCTGATCTCGCGGCTTTCACGCTGACGGCCTGCAAACCGGGCATCAGCCCTTGATTTTTCGGGATCAAAGCTCGATATCGGGCCCAAACCCTTACAAGATGGAATTCGGAGTACGTCATGACCGACGAGAACAAGAACCATGGACCTGACGAAGCGGTAGAGAACATTCTTGCCGCCGACACGTTTGCGCCGGAAGAGGCGGGCGATCCGGCAGAGCCGGATCCGGTCGATGCGCTGCGCGCGGAAAATGCCGATCTCAGGGACAAGTACCTGCGTCTCGCCGCCGAGATGGACAACCTGCGTCGCCGCACCGAACGCGACGTGAAGGATGCCAAGTCCTACTCCGTCGCCGGCTTTGCCCGCGACATGCTGGCCGTGTCGGACAATCTGCGCCGCGCGCTGGACGCCATTCCGGCCGATGCCCAGACCACGGAAGATGCCGGTCTGAAGGCACTGGCCGAGGGCGTGGAGATGACCGAGCGTTCCATGCTCGCCGCCCTCGAACGCCACGGTGTGCGCAAGCTCGACCCGATTGGCGAGAAGTTCGACCCGAACTTCCACCAGGCCATGTTCGAAGTGCCGAACACTGATGTCGCCAACAACACGGTCGTGCAGGTCGTGCAGGACGGTTACGTCATCGGCGAACGCGTGCTGCGCCCGGCCATGGTCGGCGTTTCCAAGGGCGGCCCGAAGGCGCCTGCCGGTGATGCAAGCACCGCACAGGCCTGATCAGGACCGACAGGACAAAGAAAAACCGGCGGTCGCAAAACCGCCGGTTTTTTCGTGCCCATTCTAGAAAATGTCAGGCCGCGTTCGATGCCTGCTCCTCGCTGAGGCAGGCATAGATGGCGCTCTCGCTGTCGGAGGCGCGCAATTTGGCAACCATGGCCGGATCGCGCAGCACGCGGGCGATGCGCGAGAGGGCCTTGAGGTGATCCGCGCCGGCACCTTCCGGGGCCAGAAGCAGGAAGACGAGGTCGACCGGCTGGTCGTCCAATGCCTCGAAGTCGACGGGGGTTTCGAGCCTCGCGAAGAGGCCGGTGATCTGCGAAAGCTCCTTCAGCTTGCCGTGCGGGATGGCGATGCCATTGCCCACGCCGGTCGAACCGAGCCGCTCGCGCTGAAGGATGACGTCAAAAATCTCGCGTTCCGGAAGCCCGGTGATCTTTGCCGCTTTTGTCGCCAGTTCCTGAAGCAGCTGCTTCTTGGAGTTGGCCTTCATCGCCGGAATAATCGCACTCTGCTGCAGCAAACCTGCCAATGCCATGCTTTTGTCCTCGTGCGCTGGGTGAAGGTTTGAAGAGGCGTGGCGCCCGTCCCGGCGCCACGCTCCCGTCACTCAGCCTTTGATATTGGCTGGGTCGATCCAGCCAATATTGCCGTCGTTGCGTCGGTAGACGATATTGAGCTGCTCCGAGCCTGCACTGCGGAAAAGAAGAACCGGATCGTCCGTCAAGTCGAGCGCCATGACGGCGCTGGCGACGGACATGGTCCGCAGTTTCTTCGTGCTTTCCGCAACGATGGTCGGCGCGTAGTCCTCGGGAAGCTCGTCGTCTTCCTCGGGGACCGAATCCATCACCGTGTATGCCACTTCTGCAAAGGCATCGTGACCATTGCCGTTGTGGTGATCCTTGAGCTTGCGCTTGTACCGACGCAGGCGCTTCTCGATCCGTTCTGAGGCCGATTGGAAGGCCGCCAGGGGATCGTTCGCTTCGCCGTTTGCCTGCAAGGCCATGCCGGTATCGAGGTGTACCTTGCAATCGGCACTGTACCGCGATCCCGCTTTTTCCACGGTAACCTGGCTCGAATATCCTCCGTCGAAATATTTGGTTACGGCCTCTCCGACCTGCTCTTCAATGCGCTGACGGAAAGTTTCGCCGATTTCCATATGTTTACCGGATACACGCACACTCATGGAGGTTTCCTCTCTTTCGTGATTTGCGTGCAACAGTCTATTCCAACCTTATCCACGTTCCAAGCGTTTCACGCATGCGCTGTTTTTTGCATCGCACACTCCAGAAAAGCGGGGATATATCTGGAATTCCGGTCTGCCTTCCCTTCGGAAGTGGGGCGCGCATTAGCCCGTCCCGTTAACGAAGTCAATTCCCGAGTTCACGCAATCTTAACGTCTGTCATACGCAAAGGCCTGATATCCCGGCTTTGCTTCACGACGCGGCGGCTTTGGCCAGCGCCCGCTTTTCCCGACGCCGCTGCACGGAGGAGGGGATGTTCATCGCCTCGCGGTATTTTGCCACGGTGCGGCGGGCAAGGTCGACGCCGCCCTGACGCAGGACATCGACGATATCGTCGTCCGAGAGCACCGCGTCGGGCTGCTCCTGGGCGATCATGGTGCGGATGCGGTGGCGCACGCTTTCGGCCGAATGGGAATCACCGCCTTCCGCCGAGCCGATCGAGACCGTGAAGAAATATTTCAGCTCGAAGAGCCCGCGCGGCGTCAGCATGTACTTGTTCGAGGTGACGCGGCTCACCGTCGATTCGTGCATCTTGATCGCCTCGGCGACCGTCTTCAGGTTTAGCGGGCGCAGGTGGTCGACCCCGTACATCAGGAAGGCATCCTGCTGGCGCACGATCTCGGTCGCCACCTTCATGATGGTGCGGGCGCGCTGGTCGAGGCTGCGCGTCAGCCAGTTGGCTGTCTGCAGGCATTCGTTGAGGAAGCCGGAATCCGCGCTTTCGCGGCGCGTACGGCTGGAGACGGAGGCGTAATAGTCGCGGTTGACGAGCACGCGCGGCAGTGTGTCGGCATTGAGCTCGACATGCCAGGTTCCGTCCGGTGCAGCGCGCACGACGATATCGGGCACCACGGCCTCCGAGGCGCTGTTCTCGTAGCGCGTGCCGGGTTTGGGATCGAGCTTGCGGATTTCCGCCAGCATGTCGATGAGGTCCTCCTCGCCGACGCCGCAGAGTTTCTTCAGTGTTGCGAAATCGCGTCGGGCGAGCAGTTCGAGGTTGTCGACGAGCGCGGCCATGGCCGGATCGAGCCGGTCCTTCGCCTTCAGCTGGATGGCGAGGCATTCGCTGAGCGAGCGGGCAAAGACGCCGGGCGGATCGAGTTCCTGCAGGCGGTAGAGCACGCGGTCGACGTCAGCCACCGGCTTGCCGAGGCGCAACGCCGTCTCGGCCGTGCTGCCCTGGAGATAGCCGGCCTCGTCGAGCTGGTCGACGAGATGCTGGGCGACCAGTCGATCGACTGCATCGGGAAGGATGAAGGGAATCTGCTCGTTCAGCACATCGCGCAGCGTCTTGCGGGTCGCCACGAAGTCATCGAGGTCGTAACCTTCGCTGTCCTCGCCGCCGCCAGGCATGGATTTCCACTGGCCGATGAGCTCCGGCGCGTCGGCGGCGCGGGGGCCGGCATCGTCGGGAAAGACGTTTTCGAGGCCGCCGTCAAGCGTTTCGGGCGCGCTGCCGGCGCTGCCGCTGGTCGCGTTGTCATAAAGATCCGGCTGGAAGCCTTCTTCGCCGCTGCTGCCTTCTGCATGGCCGCGATCTTCGCTCGGCAGGGCATAATCCTCGCTGCCGCGTTCGTTTTCCCGCGCGCCCTCCTCACCGGAGGCGATCTCCAGGAGCGGATTCTTTTCGACTTCCTGCGCGATAAACTGGTTGAGCTCGACATGAGTCATTTGCAGAAGCTGGATGGACTGCATGAGCTGGGGGGTCATCACCAGCGACTGGTTCTGGCGCAGGAAAAGGCTGGCTGCGAGTGCCATGCGGACGCTCTACTCCCCGGAAAAGCAGCCTCCGACCGACAGGATCCAGGAGGCGAAATCCAACTGGCCCAAAAATTGCTTTTTTGATGGGTTTGGTCAAGCGCCAGCCGCGAACTTGGTGAAAATCGCAGCGATCACGCATGGAGTTTGCGTCAGAGGCTGAAATTATCGCCAAGATAGAGGCGGCGCACATCCGGATTGGCGACGATATCGTTCGCCCGGCCATGGGTCAGCACTTCGCCGGCATGGATGATATAGGCGCGGTCGATGAGGCCCAGCGTCTCGCGCACATTGTGGTCGGTGATGAGGACGCCGATGCCGCGCGAGGTGAGATGGCGCACCAGCGCCTGGATGTCGGCGACGGAAATCGGGTCGACACCGGCAAAGGGTTCGTCGAGCAACATGAAGGTCGGGTCGGTCGCAAGAGCCCGGGCAATTTCGAGACGTCGCCGCTCGCCGCCCGACAGCGCGATGGCCGGCGACTTGCGCAGGTGCGAGATCGAGAATTCGGCAAGCAGGCTGTCGAGCTTCTGCTCGCGCCGGGCTTTGTCCTTGTCGTGCACTTCCAGAACCGCCCGGATGTTCTCCTCCACCGTCAGCCCGCGAAAGATCGAGGCTTCCTGCGGCAGATAGCCGACGCCGAGACGCGCGCGCCGATACATCGGCATGGTCGTGACGTCGTTGCCGTTGATCTCGATCGAGCCCACATCGACAGGCACGAGACCGGTGATCATGTAGAAACAGGTCGTCTTGCCTGCACCGTTCGGGCCGAGCAGGCCGACGGCCTCGCCGCGGCGCACGACGAGCGACACGCCGTTGACGACACAGCGGTCGCGATAGCTCTTGGTCAGCCCGCGGGCAATGAGGGTCCCGTCGTAGCGCGAAAGATCGGCGCTGCGCTGGGGCTCCGGCGCAACCTTCCTTGGGCGGCGCGTCAGACGGGAGAGCAAAGAGGAGGACACGGTTCGGGCGCTATATCAGTTCGTGGTCTTGCGGGACTTGGGGTCGAGCTGGATCATGACACGGCCGCCGCAGGCGTCGAGCTTGGCCTCGCCCGTGCGCATGGTCACGGTCAGCTGGCAGCCGACGAAGACGTTCTTGCCCTCCGACAGAACGACCTTCTCGCCCTTGAGAAGCAGGGTCTCGTTGACGAGGTTGAACGTGCCGGTGTCGGCTGTCGCTTCCTGCGTGCCGGATTTCAGGTAGACCTTCTCCGAAACGTCGATCTTCTCGATGTCCGCATCGCCGCTGGCCACCGAACCGCCACCGCCGGCAGCGTAGTAGACGACCATCTTGCCCGCCTGCAGCGTGGTCGTACCCTGCACGACCTTCACATTGCCGGAAAACTCGGCCTTGTTCTCCTGGTCGCGGATCTCGAGCTTGTCGCTCTGGATCTGGATTGGCTTGTCGTTCGACAGCTGCATGCCCTTCATGCGGCTCGACGTCTGCTGGGCGCCCGCGGGAACCGAGATCAGCGCGAGGCTTGCGGCAAGAACGGAGATGCTGGCGGCCCGGAGCGGGGCGGAGAGAGTGGCGAACATGGCGCTCTTACTTTTCTCGGTTGCGGATGGCGGCGGGGTCGACGTCGACGACGACCTTGCCCTCGAAGACGACGATCCGGCCTTTATCCGTCATTCTCAGCGACTGCGCAACAATGGATGCTTCGCGCGAGCGGATGGAAACCGGCTCCTGCGTCGACATGTTGCCGCCGTCGATATCGAGATGGGCGGAGCGGAAGGCGGCTTCGAGGCCGGTGCTGAGGCTGATGGTGAAGGGGGCGATCATGTCGAGTAGGTTCTTGCCACGGTCGTAGACCCCGGTGGCGGCGACGACTTCGGCAATCGTGCTTTCGTTGACCGGCACCTTCGCCTTGATGTTTTCCAGCGTCAGCACGTCCGGCTGCTTCATGTCCTGAAGTGCGCGCTCGGCTTTCATGGAATAGCTGACGCCATCCTTGTTGCGGCCGGAAATCGCCGGATTGCGCATCACGATCTTGCCGTCCTCGATGGTGGCGCTTTCCACCTGCAGGTTGGACGGAACATAGGTGCGCACGATGGAGACGATGACGAAGATGACGCCGATGACGATGGCGGCGACCGGCAGGGCGACCTTCAGGAAGCGCACGCGGGCAGAATGCCGCGTCGCGAGGCGGTAAGCCTCGGCGGAAGCGCCTACGCCCTGTGCACCCGACGGTGCTTCTGTCACGGTGTCCAGCATTGTGCCTGCAAGATAGAGTGCCGATATGGCCTTCGCTGCGAAACGAGGGGTCCTGTCGATAACGGGCCCCATATGGCGATTATTCCTCAACAAACAATGTCTGCCCAGGAAAGTTCAGCGACGAATTGCCATTTGCGTCTGGAATGCCATATCGATAGGGCCTTCGGCAAGCCACCCCGCAACCGGGCGGCCACCAGAATTAGGGACAGGGAATGGATCACTCCGCCATCGCCGACCGCCGGCAGCTCCGCCGCAAGCTGACCTTCTGGCGCATCGCCGCCATCGGGATTGCGCTTCTCGCCGTTTTCGCCGCGGCTGCGTGGCGCTGGCCGGATAGCGGCGCACGCGACCATATCGCCCGTGTCAGCATCACCGGCATCATCCAGGACGATGCCGAACTCCTGGAACGCCTCGACCGCATCGCCCGCAACGACCGGGCGAAGGCGCTGGTCGTGACAATCTCCTCGCCCGGCGGCACCACCTATGGCGGCGAGGTGATCTTCAAGGCGCTGCGCAAGGTGGCGGAAAAGAAGCCCGTCGTCTCCGACGTGCGTACGCTCGCTGCTTCCGCCGGTTACATGATCGCGACGGCCGGCGACACGATCATCGCGGGCGAAAGCTCGATCACCGGCTCGATCGGCGTGCTCTTCCAGTATCCGCAGATGAAGGAACTGATGGACAAGATCGGGGTCTCGCTCGAGGAGATCAAATCCGCACCTCTGAAGGCCGAACCTTCGCCGTTCCATCCTGCCAGCGAGGAGGCCAAGACGATGATCCGCGCCATGGTGATGGACAGCTACGACTGGTTCGTCGACCTCGTCGTCGAGCGCCGCAAATTGCCGCGCGCCGAGGTGCTGCGCCTTGCCGACGGCAGCATCTTCACGGGTCGCCAGGCGCTTGCCGCCAAGCTCGTCGACCAGCTCGGCGGTCCTGAAGAGATTCGCGCCTATCTCGAAGAGCGCAAGGTATCGGCCGATCTTCCCTTCGTGGATTATCGATCGACGAACCGCTCGGGCTTCTCCTTCATGGGCGCCAGTCTGCGCGACTTTGCTCGCTCCATTCTCGGCCTGCCGCTCGACCTTCAACCGACGATCGAAAAGCTGACCGGCGAAAAGTTGTTTCTTGACGGTCTGGTCTCGGTTTGGCAGGTTGATCGCGATTGAAAAACAAGAATTTTTGAGGGGGATACTGTGATCAAGTCGGAACTGGTTCAGATTGTCGCCGCGCGCAATCCCCACCTTTACCACCGCGACGTCGAGAACATCGTCAACGCGGTGCTCGATGAGATCACCGATGCGCTCGCCGGCGGAAACCGGGTGGAGCTGCGCGGCTTCGGCGCCTTCTCCGTCAAGAACCGCCCTTCTCGCTCAGGGCGCAACCCGCGCACGGGCGATGCGGTCTTCGTCGAGGAGAAGTGGGTTCCCTTCTTCAAGACTGGCAAGGAGCTGCGCGAGCGGCTGAACCCCGGCCAGGCCGACCAGGACGACTAAAGCGCGGGCGCCCGACCGGCGCCTTGCGCCAGAAAGGTGACGCCATGATCAAGAGAGTAGTCAACATCCTCGTGCTCATCCCGATCGGCATCGTGCTGATCGTGCTGTCGGTGGCGAACCGGCAATCGGTGACGCTGGCGCTCAATCCGTTCCGGCCGGAAGACAGCGTGCTCTCCGTCACCGCGCCGTTCTTCGTCTATCTCTTCCTCGCGGTGATCTTCGGCTTGGTGATCGGCTCGCTCGCCACCTGGTTCACCCAGGGCAAATACCGCAAGCGCGCCCGCATCGAGGCGAGCGAAGCCGTCAAGTGGCACGGCGAGGCGGAAAAGCACAAGACGCGCGCCGAGGCCATCGCCTCGCAGGCAATGCTGCCGGTTTCCGGGAAGTAGGCGCTTCCCGCGTCAGGCCGCGCCCCCGTTCAGCTTTGTGCCGAGATCGGCAAAGAATTGCGTCGCGAGCTTCTTTGACGTCGAATCGATGAGACGTGAGCCGAGCTGCGCGAGCTTGCCGCCGATCTGTGCCTTGACGTCATAGGCGAGAATCGTGCCGTCGCCGTCCTCGGTGAGCCGCACATCCGCGCCGCCCTTGGCAAAACCCGCAATGCCGCCCTTGCCTTCGCCGGAGATCGTGTAGCTCTCGGGCGGGTTAAGGTTCGACAGCGTCACTTCGCCACTGAAGCTGGCAGAGACGGGGCCGATCTTGATCTTCACGGTGGCTTCCAGCTCGTTCGGTGATTTCATGGTGAGCGACTGACAGCCCGGGATACAGGCCTTCAGTACATCCGGATCGTTGAGTGCCGCCCAGACGGCCTCGCGCGGGGCAGCAATGCGTTCTTCGCCGGACATGTCCATGATCGATCCTCCTTCATTGAAGCAAAACTATCGCAATCGGAAAGCGCTTTGCCAAGTGGGGGAGGGATGGTATGGGGACCGCTTGTTTTCCGGCATTGCCGGCGAGAAATTCAACCGACGACGGACGATCGATCGTGAAGGACAGACACCGCCGGCCGAAGAGCGGCCCCGCCGCGCCCGCCAGGGCGCGCGCCGAGAGGGCCCCGGCCGCAAAGGCCTCCGCCCCGCCGAAGAAGGAGCCGCGCCCGGCTCCCGAGGCGCCGGCACGCCCGTTGATGCGCCGCGAAGGCGAAAAGCCGGCCGAACGCGTGCCGGTCATCCTGGAAACCGCAGGGTCCGACCAGTATCGCCTGATCGACAGCGGCGCCGGAGAAAAGCTCGAACAATACGGCCCTTACCGCATCGTGCGGCCGGAAGCGCAGGCGCTCTGGCAACGCAGCCTCCCGGGCATCTGGGACAAGGCTGACGCGCTTTTCACCGGCGATACGGACGAGGACGGCATGGGGCGCTGGAAATTCCCCAAGGCCGCGCTCGGCGAGACCTGGCCGATGCACTTGCTCGGCGTCGATTTCCACGGCCGCTTCACCGCCTTCCGCCATGTCGGCGTCTTCCCGGAACAGCTCGCCCACTGGAGCTGGATGAAGGAGAAGGTCGAAACGGCCGGCCGGCCCGTCAAGGTACTCAACCTCTTCGGCTATACCGGCGTCGCCTCGCTGGTCGCCGCCAGCGCCGGTGCGGAAGTCACCCATGTCGATGCCTCGAAGAAGGCGATCGGCTGGGCGCGCGAGAATCAGACGCTCGGCCGCATGGAAAAGCTGCCGATCCGCTGGATCTGCGAGGATGCAATGAAGTTCATCCAGCGCGAGGAGCGCCGCGGCAGCAAATACGACATCATCCTGACCGATCCGCCGAAATTCGGCCGCGGCCCGAACGGCGAGGTCTGGCATCTCTTCGACCATCTGCCGCTGATGCTGGACGTCTGCCGGGAAATCCTGTCGCCCAAGGCGATCGGTCTCGTGCTGACGGCCTATTCGATCCGCGCGAGCTTCTACTCCATCCACGAACTGATGCGCGAGACCATGCGCGGTGCCGGCGGCACGGTGGAATCGGGCGAGCTCGTCATACGCGAGAGCGGCCCTGACGGCAGGGATGCCGGACGTGCGCTCTCCACCTCCCTCTTCAGCCGATGGGTCAGCGCATGAGCCACGATCATTCTCCCACGCGCCGTGTCGGCCAGGTGAAGGAGGTGACGAGCCTTTCGAACCCGATCGTCAAGGACATCAAGGCGCTCGCCAACAAGAAGGACCGCGACGAAACGAAGAGCTTCATGGCGGAAGGCCTGAAGCTGGTCATCGACGCGCTGGAGCTCGGCTTCGAGATCCGGACGCTGGTCTATGCCAAGAACGTGAAGGAAAAGCCCCAGGTCGTGCAGTGCGCGACGAAGACGGTGGCGCGCGGCGGACTGGTGCTGGAAGTCAGCGAGAAGGTGTTGGCCTCGATCACCAGACGAGACAATCCGCAGATGGTCGTCGGCATCTTCACCCAGCGCTGGACGCCTCTCCGGGACCTGAAGCCGCAGACCGGCGAGACCTATGTCGCGCTCGACCGGGTGCGCGATCCCGGCAATCTTGGAACGATCATCCGCACGGCAGATGCGGCGGGCGCGAGCGGCGTCATCCTCGTCGGCGAGGCGACCGATCCGTTCTCGATGGAGACCGTGCGCGCTACGATGGGCTCGGTCTTCGCCGTGCCGCTGGTCAAGACGAACGTTGCCGATTTCCTCGCCTGGAAGAAGGCGGCGGGTGTCGAGGTCGTCGCGACGCACCTTGCCGGCGCCGTCGATTACCGCACCATCGATTACAGGAAGAAACCCGTCGTTCTCCTGATGGGCAATGAGCAATCCGGCCTGCCGGACGAGCTGGCCCGGGCAGCGGATGCGCTTGCCCGCATCCCGCAGGCTGGCCGCGCCGATTCGCTCAATCTTGCCATCGCCACCGGCATCATGCTCTTCGAAGCCCGCCGTCACCTGCTGACGCTGGAAGCCCGCGCATGAGCGAACGCATTCCGCTGATGTCCCGGCCGATACCTGTCGTCGTCGTCATCCTCCTGGCGCTCGCCGTCGACCAGGTGGTGAAATTCGCCGTCGAGATGTGGCTTCCCTTCCAGGAAGCGGTGCATGTGATGCCGATGCTGGCGCTCTACCGCACCTACAACTACGGCGTCGCCTTCTCGATGCTCTCGGGCATGGAGACCTGGTTCATCATCGCGCTGCGGCTCTTCGTTGTCGGCTTCGTCGTGTGGCTCTGGCGCCAGACGCCGAAGGCGCGGGGCGTCGCCCATGCCGGTTATGCCTTCATCATCGCAGGCGCCTTCGGCAACATCATCGACAAGGTCATCTTCGGCTACGTCATCGACTACGTGCTTTTCTATACGGAAACCTGGTCCTTCGCGGTGTTCAACCTCGCCGACACGTTCATCACCATCGGCGCTGCACTGGTCATCCTCGATGAACTCCTCCTGCTGCGCCGGCGCGATCGTTAAAATTCGAACGACTTGCTGAAGCCGATTTGAACGGTCCGCGTGTTATGCGGACGGTCATGAGCGAACCTGTGAAGCTACAAGACCGGCTCAAGGCCGAATTTGTCGAAGCGCCGCGCCCTTCCGGCCGTACACGCACACAGACGGATGCGGCGGCCGATCCGCAAGCCGTTGCGGCGACGGTGCCCGCCCCCAAGTCCGAGCCGGAAAGCCATGCGATGGTCCGCAGCATGGTCGCCGGCGTCGGCCTGCTGTTCGGTGCGTTCGTGCTGGCCACCGGCATTGCCGCCGGGTTCTACATCGCCGCTGTCGTGCTCGGCCTGGCCGGTATTGCCGGTGGGGTCTTCCTCTTGCGCGCGCATCGACCGGCATCCGGCATCGAGACGACACATGACCGCTCCTGGGAGCGTAGCGAGACCTCTGAAATCCTCTCCGCCATCCATGACGTGCTCGGCGACATCGTCGTCATGCGCGCGCTCGATGGCCGCATTCTCAGCGCCAATGCCGTTCTCAGCGACCTGACGGGTGCAAGCGAGGTCGTCGGGCGAACCTGCGAGGGGCTCGGCCTCACCTTCCGCTCACAGGCCATCGCTCATCGCTACGACGTCGATGTCGAGGGCCCGGCGGGCAAACGCATCTATTCCTGGCACGATGTCACGGTGCGCGATCCCGTATCCGGCGATCTCGTCGTGCATTCCATCGCCCGTGATGTCACCGAAGAGCGCCGTGCCGAGGGGGAGCGCGAGCGCGCCCGCCAGCGCGCCGAGGAGGCGAGCGCGGCAAAGTCCCGCCTGCTCGCCACCGTCAGCCATGAGATCCGCACGCCGTTGTCGGGCATCCTCGGCATGTCGCATCTCATCGGCCAGACACGACTGACGGCCGAGCAGAAGAACTACCTTGCCGGCATGCGCCAGTCCGGCCACGCGCTCGTCCAGCTCGTCGATGATCTTCTCGACTTTTCCACCATCGAGGCTGGCCGCTTCCAGCTGCGCCCCTCGGAAGAGCCGGTCCGGCCGATGCTGGAAAGCGTCGTGGAAATGCTCTCCCATCGTGCCCATGAAAAGGGTATCGAGATCGGCTCCTACGTCTCGCCCGACGTGCCGGGCCTTCTCCTCTATGATGCGCCGCGCCTGCGCCAGGTGCTCTACAACGTCGTCGGCAATGCGGTGAAATTCACCCACACTGGTGGTGTCCTTCTGGAAACCACGCTCGATCGCGGCGCCGTTATCATCCGCGTCACCGACAGCGGGCCCGGCATGAATGCCGAGGAACAGGCACGTATCTTCCATGAGTTCGAGCAGACCGGAAGCGCCGCCCAGCGCAGTGGCGGCACCGGCCTTGGCCTTGCCATTTCCGCCCGCATCCTCAGTGAGGCCGGTGGTGCGCTGACGCTTGAAAGCACGCCCGGCAAGGGCAGTACCTTCACCATCCGCATGCCGGTCGATCGTCCGCACAAGGTCGCGGGTGCGGGCGGTGCGCGCAAGGGCGTTCTGAAGGGCAGCGTGGTCTTCCTTCTGGCGCCCGCCGGCCCGGCCTCCAGGGCGCTGGTGCGTACCATCGCTGCGCTCGGCGGCACTTGCCATCTGGCGACAGGTCTCGACGAGGCGCTCGACCTTGCCCAAGGCCTTGCCGGCAAGCGGGTCGAGCTGACCGACATCATCGTCGACAACCGCCTTGCCGGCGTGTTTCGCCGGGAGCTTGCCGACATTGCGATGTTCCGCGACAGCCGTGCGCGCCGGATCTATCTCGTCAATCCGGAGGAGCGCAGCGGCCGCGCGATCGGCAATGGCGAAGGCTACGATTCCTGGCTCATCCGACCTCTGCGCGAACGCTCGCTGGTCGAGGTGCTGCGCGGCCGCATGAAGGGCATCGAGGTGCGCGATGCGATCAACGACAATCGCCCGATCCTGAAGGATCTGCCGCCCGCCGCCGCCGAGCCGGTAGAGGCAGTCCCGACGGGTGCGCGCATCCTTCTCGCCGAAGACGATCCGGTCAATGCCATGCTGGTGCGCTCGGTGCTGGAGCGGGCCGGCCATATCGTACGCCATGTGCCGGACTATCCGGCCCTTGTCTCCGCGCTTGCGGGGGCGACGGATGCAGGACCCTTTGCCGCCGATCTCATCCTCACCGATCTCGGCATGCCCGGCGGCGAGGGCAAGGAGATGATCACCCGCATCGTGCGGTGCGATTACGGCAATGCCCGCCTGCCGGTTGTCGTGCTGACGGCGGACAGCCGGACGGGGCTGCACGAGGAGCTTCTGGCGACAGGCGCCGATGCCGTGCTGGCCAAGCCCGCCGATCCCGTTCAGTTGATTGCGGAAATCGCCCGCCTCGCCCGGCGCGCATCCGCCTGATCTTCGCCGGCTTACGGCTTTTCGCTATCCAAGCAGGCCTTGCGTCATTATCTTGTTGCAGAATCGTGGTTAAAACCGCGAAGTTTCGTTTGACGGGTACACTGCCATGACGCTCGACCTCGCCCAGACCATCGCACCGGCAGAGATTCTCCAGAAGACGGCCCCGGCCGCGGGCCGCTCGGGTACGGATGTGCTCGGCCGCATCGGCAATCTCGAAACACGCATCGCCCGTTCGGTCACGGAAATCGACGCAGCCCAGGCCGTGCGCTACCGCGTTTTCGCCGAGGAGATGCAGGCGAAGCTTTCGCCGGACGCCGTTCGCCGCAAGCGCGATATCGACGCCTGGGACATGGTCTGCGACCATCTCCTCGTGCTCGACACCTCGATCGAGGGCGACGCGGAAGAACAGATCGTCGGCACCTACCGCCTGCTGCGCCAGGACGTTGCCGCGGTCTCCGGCGGTTTCTATTCCCAGTCGGAATTCGACGTCGACGCGCTGATCGCGCGTCATCCGGAAAAGCGCTTCATGGAGCTCGGCCGGTCCTGCGTGCTGCCGGCCTACCGCACCAAGCGCACGGTGGAACTGCTCTGGCAAGGCAACTGGGCCTATTCGCTGAAGCACGGCATCGATGTGATGTTCGGCTGCGCCTCCTTCCACGGCATCGTGCCGGAGGAGCATGCGCTGGCGCTATCCTTCCTGCACCACAACGTGCTGGCGAAGGACGAATGGACCGTTTCGGCCCGGCCGGAACTCTTCCGCACCATGGACCTGATGCCGTCGGAAGGTATCGACACGCGCAAGGCGCTGTCGGCATTGCCGCCGCTCATCAAGGGCTATCTGCGCCTTGGCGCGACTGTCGGCAGTGGTGCCGTCGTCGATCACGGCTTCAACACGACCGACGTTCTGATCGTGCTGCCGATCGGCAAGATCTCCGGCCGCTACCTCAATTACTACGGCGCGGATGCCGGGCGTTTCGCCAGCTAAACAGTTTCATTGAAGGTCAGCATAGTCTGATTTGTCGCCCGTTCCCGACCTCCGGGACGGGCGGCTTTTTTGCGTTCGCGGCAGGGGCGAAGGCAAGGCGTTCCCGCAGCGGCGTGCGGGAACGCTCCGGCGTGTCAGACACCGGAATTATAGGCCGCCAGCGCCGCCATGTTGACGATGTCGCTGTCCTTTGCGCCCATCGAGACGATCTGCACCGACTTGTCGAGACCGACGAGCAGCGGGCCGATCACCGTCGAGCCGCCGAGTTCCTGCAGCATCTTCGTCGAGATCGATGCCGAGTGGAACGCCGGCATGACGAGCACGTTGCCCGGGGCGGAGAGGCGGCAGAACGGATACTGCTCCATGATGCGCGGGTTGAGCGCCACATCGGCCGCCATCTCGCCGTCATACTCGAAATCGACGCGGCGGCGGTCGAGGATCTTCACCGCTTCACGCACCCGTTCAGAGCGCTCGCCAGAGGGGTGGCCGAAGGTGGAGTAGGCAAGCATGGCGACGCGCGGCTCGTAGCCGAGGCGGCGGGCGAGACCGGCCGCTTCCTCCGCGATGTCGGCCAGCTCCTCCGAGGAGGGCATGTCGTGCACCGCGGTGTCGGCGACCAGCACGGCACGGCCGCGGCAGAGCGCGAGCGATGCACCGATGACCCGGTGGCCAGGCTTGGCGTCGATGCAGCGGCGCACGTCTTCCAGCGCGGTGGAATAGTTGCGGGTGAGGCCCGTCACCATGCCGTCCGCATCGCCGAGCGCCACCATGCAGGCCGCGAAATGGTTGCGGTCGTTGTGGATCAGGCGCTGGGCGTCGCGATAGAGGAAGCCCTTGCGCTGCAGGCGGGCATAGAGATAGTCGATATAGACGTTGTTGCGCTTGGAGATGCGGGCATTGACCAGCTCGATGCCGGGCCGGTCGAGATCGATGCCGGCACGTTCCGCAGTCTCGCGGATGTGTTCCTCGCGGCCGAGCAGGATGGCAGTGCCGAGCTGCTGGTTGGCATAGGACACGGCGGCGCGCATCATCTGCTCTTCCTCACCCTCCGCAAAGACGACACGCTTCGGCTGGCGGCGCACGCGGGCATAGATCTGCTGGAGCGTCGAGGCGATCGGGTCGCGGCGTGCCCTGAGGTCACGAGCGTAGGCGTCGAGGTCGGGGATGTTCTTGCGCGCGACGCCGGTTTCCATCGCGGCCTTGGCGACGGCGACGGGGATCGCCGAGATGAGGCGCGGGTCGAAGGGCACGGGAATGATGTACTGCGCGCCGAAACGCGGGCGCACGCCCTGATAGGCGGCGGCGACGTCATCCGGCACATCTTCCTTGGCGAGATGGGCAAGCGCCTCGGCCGCAGCGATCTTCATCGCGTCGTTGATCGTGGAGGCGCGCACGTCGAGCGCGCCGCGGAAGATATAGGGGAAGCCGAGGACGTTGTTGACCTGGTTCGGGTAGTCCGAGCGGCCGGTCGCCACGATCGCGTCATCGCGGATGCGGGCGACCTCTTCCGGGGTGATTTCCGGGTCGGGATTGGCCATGGCAAAGATGATCGGCCGCGGCGCCATGGCGCGGATCATCTCCTCCGAAAGCGCGCCCTTGGCCGAAAGGCCGAAGACAACGTCGGCGCCTTCCATGGCTTCGGTGAGCGTACGGCGGTCGGTCTTGACGGCGTGGGCGGACTTCCACTGGTTCATGCCGTCTTCGCGGCCCTGGTAGATGACGCCCTTGGTGTCGCAGAGAATGACGTTTTCGGGCGAAAAGCCCATTGCCTTGATGAGTTCGATACAGGCGATGGCGGCTGCGCCCGCGCCGTTGCAGACCAGCTTCGTCGTCTTGAAGTCGCGGCCGGTCAGCGCCAGCGCGTTGATAAGGCCGGCGGCGGCGATGATGGCGGTGCCGTGCTGGTCGTCGTGGAAGACCGGAATGTCCATCAGTTCGCGCAGGCGCTGCTCGATGATGAAGCAGTCGGGTGCCTTGATGTCCTCGAGGTTGATACCGCCGAAGGAGGGGCCGAGGTAGCGCACGCAGTTGATGAACTCGTCGACATTTTCGGTATCGACCTCAAGGTCGATCGAATCGACATCGGCAAAGCGCTTGAAGAGCACCGACTTGCCTTCCATGACCGGCTTGGAGGCGAGAGCGCCGAGATTGCCGAGGCCGAGGATCGCGGTGCCGTTGGAGATGACGGCGACCATGTTGCCGCGTGTCGTATAGTCGTAGGCGGTCGCCGGATCCGCAGCGATGGCCTTCACCGGTACCGCGACGCCCGGCGAATAGGCCAGCGAAAGATCGCGCTGTGTCGCCATCGGCTTGGTCGGCGTGATCTCAAGCTTTCCGGGGCGCCCGGACGAGTGGAAATCCAGCGCTTCCGTGTCGGTGACTGTTGCCCTCTGGCGGTCGGATTTGTCGGTTCCCGGCATGCTTCCCCCTTCACACTCCTGTGGGCGATAGGCCCATAACTCCTCGCAGGTGTTGTTTTCTATAGCGCCCCGTGGCTAGGGTGACACCTCTTTTTTAGGAAGAACTGACTCTCCGTGAACGATCAGATCGTGCGTCCGAACGATATCCTGTCGACGGCAGACCTTGCCACTGACGAAAGCCGCGCATCGGCAACGCCGATGATGGAGCAGTATATCGAAATCAAGGCGGCCAACCCGGACAGCATGCTGTTCTACCGCATGGGTGATTTCTACGAGCTGTTCTTCCAGGACGCCGTGGACGCCGCCCGCGCGCTCGGTATCACGCTGACGAAGCGTGGCCAGCATATGGGGCTCGATATCCCCATGTGCGGCGTGCCCGTCCACGCCGCCGACGACTATCTGCAGAGACTGATTTCGCTCGGCTTCCGTGTCGCCGTGTGCGAGCAGGTCGAAGACCCGGCGGAGGCAAAGAAGCGCGGTTCGAAATCCGTCGTGCGGCGCGATGTCGTGCGCCTCGTCACGCCGGGCACGCTGACCGAGGAGAAGCTGCTCTCGCCTTCCGACGCCAATTACCTGATGGCCGTCGCCCGCATTCGCGGTGGGGCTGAGCCCTCGATGGCTCTTGCCTGGATCGATATTTCGACCGGCATTTTCCGGCTTTCGGAAACCAGCCAGAGCCAGCTTCTTGCCGATATCCTGCGCATCGAGCCGCGCGAACTGATCGTGCCGGACACCGTGTTCTACGATCCGGAATTCCGCCCGGCACTCGACGTGCTCGGCCGCGTGGCCGTGCCGCAGCCGGCCGTGCTCTTCGACAGCGCGACGGCGGAAGGCCGCATCGCCCGCTATTTCGGCGTCTCTACGCTCGACGGTTTCGGGACCTTCTCTCGCGCGGAACTCGCCGCGGCGTCGGCGGCCGTCGCCTATGTGGAAAAGACACAGATCGCCGAGCGCCCGCCGCTCGGCCGGCCGGAGCGGGAAAGCTCCGCCTCCACGCTCTTCATCGATCCGGCGACGCGCGCCAATCTCGAACTGGTGCGCACCCTGTCCGGCGAGCGTTCCGGCACGCTCCTCAAAGCAATCGACCGCACGGCGACAAGTGGCGGTGCGCGCCTTCTCGCCGAGCGGTTGATGTCACCGCTGACCGATCCGGACACGATCAACACGCGGCTCGATTCGATTGGGGCACTTGGCGACAGACCCTCCTTCTCGGAGGATCTGCGCGCGGTGCTGAAGCGGCTGCCCGACATGCCGCGCGCCCTGTCGCGCATTGCGCTCGGCCGGGGCGGGCCGCGCGATCTCGGCGCGATCCTGCAGGGCCTTTCGATCTCCGGCGACGTCGCCCGGTTGATGGGGGGCGAGCAGCTGGACGGCGAGCTCGCCGAGGCAGCGCACGCTGTGGGTGCCCTGCCGCTCGACCTCTCACACAGGCTGGCGGTGATGCTCGCGGACGAGCTGCCGCTCCTCAAGCGCGACGGCGGGTTCATTCGCGAGGGGGCGGATGGCGAACTCGACGAGATGCGGGCACTGCGCGACCAGTCGCGCCGCGTCATTGCCGGGCTGCAGCTGCAATATGCCGAGGAAACGGGCGTCAAGTCGCTGAAGATCAAGCACAACAACGTGCTCGGCTACTTCATCGAGGTCTCCGCCGGCAATGCCTCGGCGCTGACCGACGGCGACGAGGCGAAGGCACGCTTCATCCACCGCCAGACCATGGCGGGCGCCATGCGTTTCACCACGACGGTGCTGTCTGAACTGGAAACGAAGATCGCCAACGCCGCCGACCGGGCGCTTGCCATCGAGCTCGCTGCGTTCAACGGCCTCGTCGATGCGGTGGTGGCGGAAGCCGAGGCCATCAAGGCGGCCGCGCGGGCGCTCGCCGTCGTCGATGTCTCTGCCGCGCTTGCGGCACTCGCCGAGGAGCAGGCCTATTGCCGGCCCATCGTGGATCGCTCCACGATGTTCGCCATTGTCGGCGGGCGGCATCCGGTGGTCGAGCAGGCGCTGCGCCGCCAGCAGGCCGCCGCCTTCGTCGCCAATTCCTGTGATCTTTCACCCTCTGATGGCAAGGGCCACGGCGCGATCTGGCTGCTCACCGGCCCGAACATGGGCGGTAAGTCGACCTTCCTGCGCCAGAACGCGCTCATCGCCATCCTTGCCCAAATGGGGGCCTATGTGCCGGCCGAAAGCGCCCATATCGGCGTCGTCGACCGGCTCTTCTCGCGCGTCGGCGCGTCGGACGACCTTGCCCGCGGCCGCTCTACCTTCATGGTGGAAATGGTTGAGACGGCGGCAATCCTCAACCAGGCGACCGACCGCTCGCTTGTCATCCTTGATGAGATCGGCCGCGGTACGGCGACCTTCGACGGTCTTTCGATCGCCTGGGCCGCCGTCGAGCACCTGCATGAAGCCAATCGCTGCCGTGGTCTCTTCGCTACGCATTTCCACGAGCTGACGGTGCTGTCGGAAAAGCTCGGCCGTCTTTCCAACGCCACAATGCGCGTCAAGGAATGGGACGGCGACGTGATCTTCCTGCACGAGGTCGGCCCGGGTGCGGCGGACCGCTCCTACGGCATCCAGGTGGCACGCCTTGCAGGCCTGCCGCCATCGGTGGTCTCGCGCGCCAAGGATGTGCTGGCCAAGCTGGAGGACGCGGACCGCAAGAATCCGGCAAGCCAGCTCATCGACGATCTGCCGCTGTTCCAGGTCGCGGTGCGCCGCGAGGAGATCCAGCGCAGCTCCGGCCCGTCGAAGGTGGAGACGCTGGTGAAGGACCTCAACCCGGACGACATGACGCCGCGCGAGGCGCTCGATGCCCTCTATACGCTGAAGAAAGAACTTGGCAATCGCTAGCGCCTGAGGTCATTGTCCTCGCCTGCGGAAAGGGTCTATAGCGCATGCGAACCGAACGGGCGATCGACGAGAAGCGGGACGCAGGCCGGCATCCGATGGAAAAGAAGCTCCTGGCGCCGGCCGATTCCGGACTGATCGACGTGCCCGCGCTGCGCGCCAGATGCGAATTCATCGCCAGCACCAATGCCGACTACCGCGACCGCATGCGCCGCGAGTTGCTCGCCGAGTTCAAGAAGGTGAACACTGCCGGCCGCGAACGGGCGCGCGAACTGCTCTTTGCCGATGGCAGCGGCCTGCAATGCGCCGCACGCATTTCCTGGCTGCAGGACCAGCTGATCGCCGTCCTGCACGATTTTGCGCTCAACCACGTCTTCAGCGCCGGCCAGGCATCGCCCGCCGCGCGTATCACGGTGACGGCCGTCGGCGGCTACGGCCGTGGCACACTGGCGCCGGGCTCGGACATCGACCTGCTCTTTTTGCTACCTGCAAAACCGGCCGCCTGGAGCGAGCCCGCCATCGAGTTCATGCTCTACATCCTTTGGGATCTCGGTTTCAAGGTCGGTCATGCGACGCGCAACCTGGAGGAATGCATCCAGCTTTCCAAGGGTGACATGACGATCCGAACAGCGATCCTCGAGGCGCGCTACATCTGCGGCTCGGTGGCCCTGTTCGAAGATCTCGCCGTTCGTTTCGACCGCGAGATCGTGCGGGGCACCGGCCCGGAATTCATCGCCGCCAAGCTTGCCGAGCGTGACGAGCGCCATCGCAAGGCCGGCGATACGCGCTACCTCGTCGAACCGAACGTCAAGGAAGGCAAGGGCGGGCTGCGCGACCTGCACACGCTGTTCTGGATCGCCAAGTATTTCTATCATATCCGCGACCCCGCCGAGCTGGTGAAGCTCGGTGTCCTCTCGCGCCAGGAATACAAGCTCTTCCAGAAGGCCGACGACTTTCTCTGGGCGGTTCGCTGCCACATGCATTTCCTGACGGGAAAGGCGGAGGAGCGGCTTTCCTTCGATATCCAGCGCGAAATTGCCGAATGCCTCGGCTACCAGCCGCATCCCGGCCTTTCGGCGGTCGAGCGCTTCATGAAACACTATTTTCTGGTTGCGAAGGACGTCGGCGACCTGACGCGCATCTTCTGCGCCACGCTGGAGGACCAGCAGGCCAAGGAAGCACCCGGCATCACCGCCGTCATCAGCCGTTTCACCCGCCGCACGCGCAAGATCGCCGGCACGCTGGATTTCCTTGAGGATCGCGGGCGCATCACCATCGCCGACCCTGACGTTTTCAAGCGCGATCCCGTCAACCTGATCCGGCTCTTCCACATCGCCGACATCAACGGGCTGGAGTTCCACCCCGATGCGCTGAAGCAGGTCACGCGCTCGCTGAAACTCGTCAATGCGGCGCTACGGGAGAACGAGGAGGCCAACCGCCTCTTCCTGTCGATCCTCACCTCGCCGCGCGATCCCGCGCTCATCCTGCGCCGCATGAACGAGGCGGGCGTGCTCGGCCGGTTCATTCCAGATTTCGGCAAGATCGTCGCGATGATGCAGTTCAACATGTATCATCACTACACGGTCGACGAGCACCTGATCCGTGCCGTCGGCGTACTGGCGGATATCGACCAGGGGCGCGAGAAGGATGCCCATCCGCTGAGCTACCAGCTGATGCCCAGCATCGAGGACCGCATCTCGCTCTATGTCGCCGTGCTGCTGCACGACATCGCCAAGGGCCGGCCGGAGGACCATTCCGAGGCGGGCGCCAAGGTCGCGCGCAAGCTCTGCCCGCGCTTCGGGCTCTCGCCGAAGCAGACGGAACTCGTCGTCTGGCTGATCGAGGAGCACCTGACCATGTCGATGGTCGCGCAGACCCGCGACCTCAACGACCGCAAGACCATCGTCGACTTCGCCGAGAAGGTGCAATCGCTGGAACGGCTGAAGATGCTGCTCGTGCTGACGGTCTGCGACATTCGCGCCGTCGGCCCGGGCGTATGGAACGGCTGGAAGGGCCAGCTGCTGCGCACGCTCTATTACGAGACCGAACTCCTGATCTCCGGCGGCTTTTCCGAGTTGTCGCGCAAGGAACGCGCCCATGCCGCGCGCGAAATCCTCTCCGGCGCGCTTCCGGCCGACTGGAGCCAGAAGGACCGCAAGACCTATACGCGCCTGCACTACGATCCCTACCTGCTGACGGTCTCGCTCGAAGATCAGGTGCGCCATGCCGCCTTCATCCGCGAGGCGGACAAGGCGGAGCAGCCACTGGCGACGACGGTGCGCACCCACTCCTTCCACGCCATCACGGAAATTACCGTGCTCTCGCCCGACCATCCGCGCCTCCTGACGGTGATCGCCGGAGCCTGCGCGGCGGCGGGGGCCAACATCGTCGATGCGCAGATCTTCACCACCTCCGATGGCCGGGCGCTCGACACGATCCTCGTCAACCGCGAGTTCCCAAACGATGCCGACGAGATGCGCCGGGCCGGCACGATCGGCCGGATGATCGAGGACGTGCTCTCCGGCCGCAAGCGCCTGCCCGAGGTGATCGCCACCCGCACGAAGAGCCGCAAGCGCAACCGGACCTTCACCGTCTCTCCGGCGGTGACAATCTCCAACACGCTGTCGAACAAGTTCACGGTTATCGAGATCGAGTGCCTTGACCGTCCCGGCCTCCTGTCCGAGGTGACGGCGGTGCTGTCGGACCTCTCGCTCGACATCGCCTCGGCCCATATCACCACCTTCGGCGAGAAGGTCATCGACACCTTCTACGTCACCGACCTCGTCGGCCAGAAGGTCACCAACGACAACCGGCAGGCCAACATCGCCGCGCGGCTGAAGGCCGTCATGGCGGACGAGGCGGACGAGCTGCGGGACCGCATGCCGCCCGGCATGATCGCACCCGTTGCCGCCACGCCGAAGAGGATCAGGACGGAACAATGAGTCTGGTGAAGAAATTCGCGACCGTGGGCGGCGCGACGCTGGGCAGCCGCGTGCTTGGCTTTGCGCGCGAAACCCTGATGGCGGCCGCGCTCGGCACCGGGCCGATGGCCGACGCCTTCTATGCCGCCTTCCGCTTCCCGAACCTCTTCCGGCGCCTCTTCGCCGAAGGCGCCTTCAACGCCGCCTTCGTGCCGCTCTTCGCCAAGGAGATCGAGGCCGGCGGCATCGACGGCGCGAAGCGCTTTTCCGAAGAAGTCTTCGGCGTCCTCTTCACCGTTCTCCTGATGCTGACCATTGCGATGGAGCTGCTGATGCCGCTCATCGTTGCCTGGATCATCGCGCCGGGCTTCGTGGGGGACGCGGAAAAGTTTGACGTGACGGTGAAGCTCGCCGTCGTCATGTTCCCCTATCTCATGTGCATGTCGCTGACGGCGATGCTGTCGGGCATGCTGAATTCGCTGCATCACTATTTCGCCGCCGCCGTCGCGCCGGTCTTCCTCAACGTGGTGCTGATTGGCGCGCTTAGCTATGGGCTCTGGCAGGGCGCCTCGCCGCTGGAAACGGCCTGGTATCTCTCCTGGGGCGTGCTGGCCGCCGGTCTCCTGCAGATGGCCGTGCTCTATGCGGGTGTGCGCCATGCCGGCATGAAGATCGGCTTTCGCCGGCCGCGCATGACGCCGAACGTCAAGCGCCTGCTCTGGCTTGCCTTCCCGGCGGCCGTGACGGGCGGCATCACCCAGATCAACCAGCTGATCGGCCAGATGATCGCCTCCACCAAAGACGGTGCCATCGCCGCCTTGCAATATGCCGACCGCGTCTACCAGCTTCCGCTCGGCGTCGTCGGCATCGCCGTCGGCGTCGTGCTGCTGCCGGAACTGGCCCGCGCGCTGAAGGGCGGGCAGGAGCGGGAGGCGGGCAACCTGCAGAACCGTTCGCTGGAATTCGTGCTCTTCCTGACGCTGCCGGCCGCCGGCGCCATCTGGGTCATCTCCGACGAGATCGTGCGCGTGCTCTACGAGCGCGGTGCCTTCAGCCCGGAAACCACCTCCATCGTGGCGGGAACGCTCGCCATCTACGGGCTCGGCCTGCCGGGTTTCGTGATGATCAAGGCGCTCAATCCCGGCTTCTTCGCCCGCGAGGATACCAAGACGCCGATGCGCATCACGCTGCTGTCGGTGGTCGTCAACTGCATCCTGGCAGTGTCGCTCTTTCCGCTGTTCTACGAACGCGGCATCGCCACGGCCGAGGCGGTCTCCGGCTGGCTGACGGCGGTGCTTCTCTTCGTCACGCTGGTGCGGCGCGGCCACTGGCCGCTGGAAAAGGCGCTGCTCGGGCGCGTCGCGCGCCTGCTTGCCGCGACCGTCGTCATGGCCGTCGTGCTCGACTACGCTTCCCTCCATTTCGCTGATCGCCTTTCATCCGCCGCACCGCTCTACGAGCAGCTGATGGCGCTCGGCCTGCTGATCGCCCTTGCCATGGTGGTCTATTTCTCCGTTGCCTTCCTCATCGGCGGCGCGGACCTCGGCATGATCCGGCGCAATCTCAAGCGCAAGGCCAAGGCCACGCAGAGCGAGGAAAGCGCGGAATAGACGCCTCAGCGTGTTGCGAACCGGGCACGCCTGGCAAGGCGTGCCAACCCGCGGCAATAGCGCCAGCTGCGTCTCGACCCGACATCGACATGCACGATCCCGTTGCAGTAGGTGCCGATGCCGCCGATGGCCGGCGCGGATCTTGCGGCCGCGACGATCCGCTTCACCGATACGCCCGGCACGCGGATATCGGCGGCGAGGCATTTGCGATGCAGCGATCCCCTGCGCCCGGCAGAGCGATGGCCGGACGTGACGAGCGGTCTTCGACCGACCTGCCGGGCGATGTGGGACAGGATGCCCCGCAGCTTGCCGGGGAAACATCGGTGCCGCACGCGCGGCGTCTGGACGGTGTAGATCTTCGCCGCGCCCCTCTCGGTTCTTGCAGCATGTTTGTGCTTGCCACTTGCCGTGGCTTCGCTCGCGAAGAGCGAAGTCAGCGCCATCATGCAGGCAAGCAGGGTCGAACAGCTTTTTCGCATGGCACACTCCGGTTTGCGCCTTTGCGTCGAAACGCGGCTTGTCAAAACCTGTGTCCCTGATCCCCGCGGGGAGAGAAGGCCCGGAAAGTGTCATTTATGAGGAGCCTCTGATGGGCCGTTTCCCCGGCCGCGCAGGGGCGGTCTTGATCGCGGTCGCTCTGCCGTGCATAAGCGGCGCGTATTTTTTTATGCAGTTCCGGCCGGAAAGCCGCTTCGCCGTTTCCCGGAATTGCTTCACCAACGGAACCAGGCCTTCCACCCGCCTGAAGGATATCGCCATGAGCGCATTCAAGCCCCTCGTCTTCTCCGGCGTGCAGCCGACAGGAAACCTCCATCTCGGCAACTATCTCGGCGCGATCCGCAAGTTCGTCGCCCTGCAGGAAGACAACGACTGCATCTATTGCGTGGTCGACCTGCACGCGATCACCGCGCAGCTCGTGCATGAGGATATGCGCAGCCAGATCCGCTCGATTGCCGCGGCCTTCATCGCCTCCGGCATCGACCCGAAGAAGCACATCGTCTTCAACCAGTCGGCCGTGCCGCAGCACGCCGAGCTGGCCTGGATCTTCAATTGCGTGGCGCGCATCGGCTGGATGGAGCGCATGACCCAGTTCAAGGACAAGACGGGTGGCAAGAATGCCGAACAGGTCTCGCTCGGGCTGCTCGCCTATCCGAGTCTGATGGCCGCCGACATTCTCGTCTACCGTGCCACCCATGTGCCGGTCGGCGACGATCAGAAGCAGCACCTGGAGCTGACCCGCGATATCGCGCAGAAGTTCAACATCGATTTCGGCAGCCATATCCGCAAGGCCGGTACCGGTGTCGATATCGTCGTCGGCGAGGAACCCGTGCATGCCTATTTCCCGATGGTCGAGCCGCTGATCGGCGGCCCGGCACCGCGCGTCATGAGCCTGCGCGACGGCACCAAGAAGATGTCGAAGTCGGATGCATCCGATCTCTCGCGCATCAACCTCACCGATGATGCCGACACGATCTCCAAGAAGATCCGCAAGGCCAAGACGGATCCGGATGCCTTGCCGAGTGAAGCCGAGGGACTGAAGGGCCGCCCGGAAGCGGAGAACCTCGTCGGCATCTATGCCGCGCTCTCCGACAAGTCCAAGGCGGAGATTCTCGCCGAGTTCGGCGGCCAGCAGTTTTCTGTCTTCAAGCCGGCGCTTATCGACCTCGCGGTCAATGTTCTCTCGCCCATCACGGACGAAATGCGCCGCCTGATGGACGATACCAGCCATATCGACGGCATCCTGCGTGACGGTGGCGAAAGAGCGCGGGCGCGGGCCGAAAAAACCATGAAGGAAGTTCGCGACATCATCGGTTTTGTGCAGTAAGGTCGCCTCGAAACGTCCTTGAGAGAAGGGGGCCGTATGGTTTCTCGACGACTTTCCCGCCTTGAAGGCCACCGCCGGAAATTCCTGGCGGTCATCGACGACACGCCGGAATGCCAGCGCGCCGTCCACTATGCGGGAATGCGGGCGAAGAACTCCAACGGCGGCGTCGTTCTGCTCTATGTCATCGCCAACGGTGATTTCCAGCAATGGCTGGGCGTCGAGGAGATCATGCGGGCCGAAGCGCGCGAGGAGGCCGAATCCGTGCTGGCCAAGGCGGCACAGGCCCTGCGCGAATCGGTCGGCATCGAGTCGGAAACAGTGATCCGGGAAGGTGTTGCCAGCGAGCAGATCAACGCGCTGATCGAGGAAGACAGGGATGTTGCCATCCTCGTGCTCGCCGCCGGCTCCGCCAAGGAAGGGCCGGGGCCGCTGGTCTCCTCGCTCGCCAGCCGCGGCCAGGCCTTCCCGATTCCGGTGACGGTCATTCCGGATTCGCTTTCGGACGAGGAACTGGACGCGCTGAGCTGATCTCCAGCCTTGAAGAGCGGTACGGAAACGCCTATCTTCTTTTGAATAATTCTAAATATTCTGGCCGATCGGCGAGCGCCCGGCCGCACGGAGAGAAAGATGTTCATCCAGACCGAAGCGACGCCAAACCCGGCGACCCTGAAATTCCTGCCGGGCAAGGTGGTGCTGGAAACCGGCACCGCCGAATTCCGCGACGAGACGGAAGCGCGCGCGGCCTCGCCGCTGGCCGCCCGCCTGTTTGCCGTTCCCGGCGTCAAGAGCGTGTTCCTCGGCTATGACTTCATCACCGTCACCAAGGACAACGCCGACTGGCAGCACATGAAGCCGGCGATCCTCGGCAATATCATGGAACACTTCATGTCCGGCCAGCCGGTCATGGCAAGCGGCGCGCTCGGCGGCAATGAAGGCGATGAGGACGAATTCTTCGACGACGGCGACGAAACGATCGTCGCCACCATCAAGGAGCTGCTCGACAGCCGCGTGCGCCCGGCCGTGGCCCAGGACGGCGGCGACATCACCTTCAAGGGGTTCCGTGACGGCGTCGTCTATCTCAACATGAAGGGGGCCTGCTCGGGTTGCCCGTCCTCGACGGCGACGCTGAAGCACGGCGTGCAGAACCTTCTTCGTCATTTCGTACCGGAAGTGCAGGAAGTTGAAGCCGTCATGTAAGGCCTGCCCCGCAACGCGCCGGTGCCCGTCATGATCGTCCTTGCGATCGACACGGCGGGTACGGGTTGCCATGCGGCGCTCTATGACCCTGATGAAGACCGGATCCTCGGCGCCGCTGGCGCCGATATCGGCCGCGGCCACGCCGAGCGGCTGATGGAATTCGTCGACGCGGCGTTTGATGCCGCCGGCCTCACCTTCAAGGATATTGGTCGGATCGCGGTCGCCATCGGCCCCGGCTCCTTTACCGGCATCCGTGTCGGCGTGGCGGCGGCGCGCGGCCTTGCGCTGGCGCTCGGCGTCCCCGCCGTCGGTGTTTCCACCCTGTCGGCGCTTGCGGCCGACCATCGGGCCACCTCTCCACTGCTTATTGCGATGGATGCCAAACGGGGCGAGGTCTACTGGCAGCGTTTTGCCGCCGATGGTACCGCGCTGTCAGCACCGACAATCGCCGCTCTCGAAGAGGCGCGCACGCTTGCGGCAGGCCATGACGGTGTGATCGCCGGCTCGGCGTCCTCGCTTCTGCGTGACGGTGCGCAGCCGGGCAGCGACAGTGTCGCCATCGCCACCGTCGCCCGTCTCGGTGCCGGCCTTGACCCTGTGGATCACCCTCCGAAGCCGCTCTATCTGCGCGGTCCCGATGCCAAGCCGCAGGCGGGTTTCGCGATCAAGAGGGCATGACGGCATGTCCTTGAGCGATTACTTCACCCGCAAGCCGGCCTTTGACATCTTTCCCCTGGAAACCGCTGATGCAAGCATTGCTGCAGCGCTGCATCGCGCACGTTTTCCCCAGCCTTGGAACGACGGCGAATTCCACTCGCTGCTGCTGCAGGAGCCGGTCTATGGTTTCCTGGCGCTGAAGGAAGGTGCGCTCGGCCGCATGGCCGGCGGCTTCGTGCTGGCCCGTGCCGCGGCGGGGGAGGCTGAGATCCTGACGATCGGCGTCGACGGGCGGTTTTCCCGTGCGGGCCTTGGCTGGCGGCTGATGCAGGCGGCCCTGCGCGAGGCGAAGATGCGCGGTGCCGAAGACATTTTTCTAGAGGTCGACGAAGGCAATGTCGCGGCCCGCGGGCTCTATGCCAAGCTCGGCTTTGCCAAGGTTGGCGAGCGCAAGGCCTATTATGTCGCTGCCGATGGTCACAGATCCACGGCGCTTGTCTTGCGGCGCGATCTTCGCTAGTCCCCTATCGGGGGGCCGAACGAAAGAGGGCAGGATCGCATGTCGGATGTCGAGAAATCGCTGGAAGAGCTTTGTGTCGAGCGCGGCATGCGCATGACCGAGCAGCGCCGCGTGATCGCGCGCGTGCTCGAGGCTTCGGCCGATCACCCGGATGTGGAAGAGCTTTATCGCCGTTCGTCGGCGGTCGATGCGCGCATTTCCATCTCCACCGTCTATCGCACGGTCAAGCTCTTCGAGGACGCCGGCATTATCGAGCGCCACGATTTCCGCGACGGGCGTTCGCGCTATGAGACCGTGCCGGACGAGCATCACGACCACCTCATCGACCTGAAGAGCGGCGAAGTCATCGAGTTCCACTCACCGGAGATCGAAGCCTTGCAGGAGCGCATCGCCCGCGAACACGGCTTCAAGCTGGTCGATCACCGCCTCGAGCTCTACGGCATTCCGCTCAAGGAGGGCGAGTGAGGCGGATCCCGTTTCCCTTGACCCTCGGCCGGTGATCCCTTGATCGTCTGGCTGCGTCTTGCCTTCGCTTTTCTTGTTCTCGTCGCGGCGACAGTCATCCTGCTGCCCATCCAGCTTGTCGGCCTGCGCTTCAATCTGAAGATCCGCCGTCGCGTGCCGCGCCTCTGGCATCGCGTCGCTTGCTGGGGGCTCGGCCTCAGGGTGCGGGTGCATGGCACGCTGGAAACGAAGCGGCCCTTGCTGCTTGCCTCCAACCATGTCTCCTGGAAGGACATCATGGTGCTCGGCTCGGTGGCCAACGTCGTCTACATCGCCAAATCCGAGGTGCGCGGCTGGCCGGTCTTCGGCATTCTCGCCCGTCTTCAGGCAACGATCTTCGTCGAGCGCGAGCAGCGCCAGAAGACCGGCGACCAGGTGGACGAGATCGCGCGGCGCATGGCGGATGGCGAGATTGTCGTGCTTTTCCCGGAAGGAACCACGTCGGACGGCAACCGCCTGCTGGAGATCAAGACGTCGCTCTTCGGCGCTGCCGCGTCCGCCGTGCCTCATGCGCCTGAGGGTGTCGTGTTCATCCAGCCGGTCTCGATCGCCTATACCGGCGTGCACGGCATGGCCATGGGCCGCTTCCACCGCCCGCTTGCCGCCTGGCCGGGCGATATCGAGCTTCTGCCGCATCTCCTCGGCATTGCGCGGGAAGGGGCGGTGGATGTGGATGTCGATTTCGGCGAGCGGGTTGACTATTCCCGCAGCAGCAATCGCAAAGAGGTGAGTCGCACGGTCGAGGCGCGCATTCGCGCCATGCTGGGCGCGCGCCTGCGCGGGCGATAGACCGGCGGGCGCAACGGGGCTTCATTTTCCGGGGCTTTTCCACTATGGAAGCGGCCATGAGCGAACAATCCGTCCTCCCGCCCGAAGCCAGCGCCACGCCGAGCGTGCGCCCGAACACCCGCAAGGTCTTCGTGAAGACCTATGGCTGTCAGATGAACGTCTATGACAGCGACCGCATGACGGATGCGCTGTCAAAGGACGGCTACCAGGCGACGGACGTGCTGGAAGAGGCCGACCTCGTCCTTCTCAACACCTGTCACATCCGCGAGAAGGCGGCGGAAAAGGTCTATTCCGAACTCGGGCGCCTGCGCGAGATGAAGAAGGCGCGCGCCAAGGACGGCCGCGAAATGGTGATTGGCGTCACCGGCTGCGTCGCCCAGGCCGAAGGCAAGGAAATCCTGCGCCGCGCGCCGGCGGTGGACCTGGTGATCGGACCGCAGACCTACCATCGCCTGCCGGAGGCGCTGCGCCGCGCCAAGGGTGGCGAACGCGTCGTCGAGACGGATTATGCCATCGAGGACAAGTTCGAGCACCTTCCTGCGCCGGAAAAGGCAAGGACCCGCGCCCGTGGCGTCACCGCCTTTCTGACGGTACAGGAAGGCTGCGACAAGTTCTGTACCTTCTGTGTGGTGCCCTATACGCGTGGTTCGGAAGTCTCCCGTCCGGTTTCACAGATCGTCTCGGAGGCCGAGCGTCTCGTTGAAGGGGGCGTGCGGGAGATCACGCTGCTCGGCCAGAACGTCAATGCCTGGCACGGCCTCGGTCCGGACGGTGGCGAATGGGGCCTTGGCGACCTGCTTTACCGGCTGGCCGAGATCAAGGGCCTTGCGCGCCTGCGGTATACGACCAGCCATCCGCGTGACATGGACGATCGCCTGATCGAGGCCCACCGCGACCTGCCGGCACTGATGCCTTACCTGCATCTGCCCGTCCAGTCCGGCTCCGACCGCATCCTGAAGGCGATGAACCGGCGCCACACGGCGGCCGAGTATATCGCCCTTATCGAGCGCATTCGCGCCGTCCAGCCGGAGCTGGCGATTTCCGGCGACTTCATCGTCGGCTTCCCCGGCGAGACCGATCAGGACTTCGAGGACACGATGCGCCTCATCGAGGCGGTCGGTTATGCACAGGCATTTTCGTTCAAGTATTCCATCCGCCCCGGTACGCCCGGCGCCGACATGGATGGCCATGTCGCGGAAGACGTTAAGTCGGAACGCCTTGAAAGATTGCAGGCTTTGCTGTTTCAACAGCAGCGCGAATTCGCCCGCGGCTGTGTCGGCAAGGAGATCGACCTGCTTCTGGAGAAGCCCGGCCGCATGCCCGGCCAGCTCGTCGGCCGCTCGCCCTGGCTGCAGCCTGTGAATGTTGATGCAAAACTGTCGGAAATCGGTGACATTATCCGGGTACGAATCACCGATACCGGGCCCAACAGCCTTTTCGCGGAAGCGATCGGTTGACGGGCGGATCGCAAGGAGCCTGACCGCTTGAACGGACACGAATTGACGACGTCATCGCCGCGCCAGTCGAAAAGCCAGACCGACGCCAACCAGTTCGTGCTGACCTTCGAGAACAATCGATACGCGAGCGAGCTCTTCGGTCAGTTCGACCAGAACCTGAAGCTCCTGGAGCAGCGCCTCAACATCGATGCGCGGGCGCGCGGCAATTCCGTTTCCATCTCCGGCGACGTGGTGGCCACAAACCAGGCTCGCCGGGCGCTGGATTATCTCTATGATCGTCTCCAGAAGGGCGGCTCGATCGAGCTTTCCGACGTGGAAGGCGCGATCCGCATGGCGATCGCCGCGGACGACCAGCTTTCGCTGCCGACAATGGAGCGCAAGGCCAAACTCACCATGTCGCAGATCTCCACCCGCAAGAAGACCATCGCCGCCCGCACGCCGACGCAGGATACCTATATCCGCGCGCTGGAGCGCTCCGAGCTCGTCTTCGGTGTCGGCCCGGCTGGCACGGGCAAGACCTATCTCGCCGTCGCCTATGCCGCCCAGCTTCTGGAGCGTGGCGCGGTCGACCGCATCATCCTGTCGCGTCCGGCCGTCGAGGCCGGCGAGCGCCTAGGCTTCCTGCCGGGCGACATGAAGGAGAAGGTCGATCCCTATCTGCGCCCGCTCTATGACGCGCTCTATGACATGATGCCGGGCGACAAGGTCGAACGCGCCATCACGGCCGGCGTCATCGAAATCGCGCCGCTCGCCTTCATGCGAGGCCGTACGCTCGCCAATGCCGCTGTCATCCTCGACGAGGCGCAGAACACGACTTCGATGCAGATGAAGATGTTCCTGACGCGTCTCGGCGAAAACGGCCGCATGATCGTCACGGGTGATCCAAGCCAAGTCGACCTGCCGCGCGGCGTCAAATCCGGCCTCGTCGAAGCCCTGCAGATCCTCAAGGGCGTCGAGGGCGTGTCGGTCGTGCGCTTCAAGGATGTCGACGTGGTCCGCCACCCGATGGTCGCCCGCATCGTGCGGGCCTATGAAGCCCAGACGGCAGTGCAGGACGAAAGCGAGCAGCTGGACCGCTGAGGCGGTCCTCGATCCTCATGAGCGAACTCGACATCCAGATTTCCATCGAAGAGGGCGCATGGCCCTCCGAAGAACGCTTGCTCGACATCAGCGGGCGGGTCCTTGGTGCGGCCGCAAAATTTCTTCGGCGGGAGGAAAAACAACCCTTCCCGAAGACCGGCGCACCGGAAGTCTCGCTCGTTTTCACCAACGACGAAGCCATCCGCGGCATCAATGCGGAATGGCGCAGCCAGGACAAGCCGACCAATGTCCTGTCCTTCCCGGCCTTTCCGCTGACGCCTGGAAAAGTGCCGGGCCCGATGCTCGGCGACATCATCTTCGCCGAGGAAACCCTGACCCGCGAGGCGGCCGATCTCGGCAAGTCCTTCGACGATCATCTCACGCATCTGATGGTGCATGGATTTCTGCATCTCTTCGGCTATGATCATATGGACGATGAAGAAGCGGAAAAAATGGAGGGGCTGGAGACTCGCATTCTTGCCGAGCTTGGCCTATCTGACCCCTACGGGGATGACCCCGATGAATAGTTTGGACCAATGAGCGACTTTAGAAACCAGTCCGTAGCGACGGAAAAGAGCGAGGCGGACGCCTCAAGTCAGGACGAGGCGGGCAGTAGTAGCAGCGCGCCGAAGCCGGAAAGCGGGGGCCGGACATCCTTCTGGTCCCGTGCAGCACGGCTTTGGCGCATGACAGGTGCCTCCAGTCTGCGCAAGGACCTTGCCGAGGCCCTGATGACGGAAGAGAGCGGCGGTGAGCCGACCTTCCTGCCCGAAGAGCGGGCGATGCTGCACAACATTCTTCGTTTCCGCGAGGTGCGGGTCGAGGATGTCATGGTGCCGCGGGCCGATATCGAGGCCGTCGATCAGGACATCACGATTGCCGAACTGATGGTGATCTTCGAGGATTCCGGCCGTTCGCGCATGCCGGTCTACAACGAAAGCCTCGATGATCCGCGAGGCATGGTCCATATCCGCGACCTGCTCGCCTATGTCACCAAGCAGGCTCGCAACAAGCGGCGTACCGGTGCAAAGGCCGCACCCGCCAGTGGCGAGAAGCCGGCCCGCACGCCAAAGGCCGAGTTCGACCTTGGCCGCGTCGATCTGTCGAAGACCGTCGCCGAAGCCGGTATCATCCGTCAGGTTCTTTTCGTGCCGCCTTCCATGCTTGCCGCCGACCTCATGGCACGCATGCAGGCCGACCGCACGCAGATGGCCCTCGTCATCGACGAATACGGCGGCACGGACGGCCTTGCCTCGCTGGAAGACATCGTCGAGATGGTCGTCGGCGATATCGAGGATGAGCACGACGACGACGAAGCCATGATCCAGCGCGTGAGCGACGACGTCTTCATCGCCGATGCCCGTGTCGAACTCGAGGAACTGGCCGAGGCGATCGGCCCGGACTTCGACATCCGCGAACAACTGGAAGACGCCGATACGCTCGGCGGCCTGATCTTCGCTTCGCTTGGTCGCATTCCGGTGCGCGGCGAGGTGGTGCAGGCGGTGCCCGGTTTCGAATTCCATATCCTCGACGCCGACCCGCGTCGCGTCAAACGGGTGCGTGTCACCCGCAAGCGCGCCGGCTCCGTTCGCCGCCGCGAGCGCAAGCCCGAGGGTGAGGGACTGTCCCTTGCCGGCGAGCGGAAAAAATTGCCGGAACAGCAGAACGATGGGGCGAACGCCGAATAGTCGGGCGGCACCTTCGAAAAACGATCTGCGCCTTGTGCCGCCGTGACGCGGGACAAGGCGCTGGTTTTTTGGGAAACTGGCGCGGCTGATTCGGGGACATAAAAAGGGGACAGCATGGAGCGGCTTGCGGGCAGGGTCATGCTCCTGTCTGGGACAAGACGGGCGCTTTTGGCATTTCTTGCGGGCTTGATCGGGGTGCTGGCACTGCCACCCTTCGGCTTCTTTGCGGCGCTGTTCGTCTCCTTCACCTTGCTCGTCTGGTTGCTCGACGGTGCGAGCGCCGCGCCGGAGGCAGGCTTGCTGCGGCGCCTCGCGCCCGCCTTCCGTATCGGCTGGCTCTTCGGTTTCGGTTATTTCGTTGGTGGGCTCTGGTGGCTCGGCAACGCGCTGCTCGTCGAGGCGGACGCCTTCGCGTGGGCGTTGCCGCTCGCCGTATTTGGTCTGCCGGCCTTCCTTGCTCTCTATTACGGCTTTGCGGCGGCGCTCGCCCGCCTCCTCTGGTCGGACGGCATGGGGCGCATCGCGGCGCTCGGCTTCGCTTTCGGCATTGCGGAATGGCTGCGCGGCACGCTGTTCACCGGGTTCCCCTGGAATGCCGTCGGCTATGGAGCGATGCCCGTGCCGTTGCTCATGCAGTCGGCGGGCGTCGTCGGCATAGCCGGTATGAACGCGCTTGCCGTCTTCGTCTTCGCTGCGCCGGCACTGATCGGTACGCGGCGCGGCCGCGGGATCGGCCTGTCGCTCGCCGGTCTGCTGTTCGCTGCTCAGCTCGGTTATGGCTATTATGCCCTTTACCTCGTGCCGGCGCCCGAAGACGAGACGGCCGTCATCCGCCTCGTCCAGCCGGTCATCGATCAGGCGATGAAGCTCGACGACAGCGCGCGCGCGGAAATCTTCGAGCGGCATCTCGCCCTGAGTGTCGCCAAGCCGGCGGAGGGTGGCAAGCGACCTGACATCATCGTCTGGCCGGAGACGTCCATTCCCTTCATCCTGACGGACAATCCCGACGCGCTGGTGCGTATCGCAGCCGTGTTGGAGGATGACCAGATGCTGATCGCCGGTGCCGTGCGCACCGAAAGCGCCGGCTCCGGCAAGGCTCCGCGCTACTACAACTCCATCTATTCCATTGACGGCAAGGGACAGATAACCGGCGCAGCCGACAAGGTGCATCTCGTACCCTTCGGCGAATACATGCCCTTTGCGGAGATATTCGAAGGTCTCGGCGTCGATGCCGTCGCGATGCCGGGCGGCTTCTCCGCCGCCCGCGAGCCGCAGCTGCTGAGCGCGCTCGGCAAGGGGTTTTATCCGCTGATCTGCTACGAGGCGATTTTCCCCTCGGAGATTACCGGGTCGGCCGATACGGCCGCTGCTCTTCTGAACGTCACCAACGATGCCTGGTTCGGAAGGACGCCCGGCCCCTACCAGCATTTCCAGCAGGCGCAGCTGCGCGCTGTCGAGCGCGGTCTTCCACTGATTCGCGCCGCCAACAACGGCATTTCTGCCGTGGTGGATGCCAAGGGCAGGGTGGTTGCGGGCCTTGCTCATGACGTTCCGGGCTTAGTTGATGCAACCGTTCCGGGAAGGTTTGCGCCCGGTGAGTTGGCAAAGTGGCGGAATTGGTCGTTTCTGATTGTGCTTGCCGTTCTATTCGTGGCAGCAGGCATTTCTCGCATTGGTTTTGGAAACAGGACGAATTGACCGAAAACCCCTAAAATAGCATAGTGCACGCCGTCGGCGGTTTTCTTGTATTGTGGCGACCTTCAGGGTTTGCGCATACAACGTGACGTTAAGTCTCCTGAGGGCCGTCGGCAGGGTGGGGCCATTTCCGCGCGTTAGGACACATTGATGATGGAAAACAAAAAGAAGCCGAATCCGATTGATATTCACGTCGGCAGCCGGATCCGGCTTCGCAGGACCATGCTCGGCATGAGTCAGGAGAAGCTCGGCGAAAGCCTCGGCATCACCTTCCAGCAGATCCAGAAATACGAGAAGGGCACGAACCGCGTCGGCGCCAGCCGTCTGCAGAACATTTCGAGCATTCTCAACGTGCCCGTCTCCTTCTTCTTCGAGGATGCGCCGGGCGAGCAGGCGGATGCCCAGACGGGCTTTGCCGAAGCATCGAGTTCAAACTATGTGGTCGACTTCCTGTCGTCCTCCGAGGGTCTCCAGCTCAACCGGGCCTTCGTCAAGATCGGCGACCCCAAGGTTCGCCGCAAGCTCGTGGACCTCGTGAAGGCGCTCGCTGCCGAGGCCGAACTCGAGTGACCTCCCGGTGAGATTGGCAAAGAAAAGGCGGTCCTTCGGGGCCGCTTTTCGTTTGTACGGGAGCCTGCCACGTGGGCGTGACAGGCGTGCGGCAACACCTGGAATGCCGGGACATAAACATATTCTTATGTCCTTCTGTGCTTGTCTTTCCCCTGCGAACTGAATAACAACGTCGAAGTCCATTTTCTTTGAGGGGAATTCCCGCATGCGCAGCAGTTATCTCTTCACCAGCGAGTCCGTCGCCGAGGGCCACCCGGACAAGGTGTGCGACCGCATCTCCGACGAAATCGTCGATCTGGTCTACCGCGAAGCCGTGAAGTCGAAGGTCGATCCTTGGTCGGTCCGTATTGCCTGCGAAACGCTTGCGACGACCAACCGCGTCGTCATTGCTGGTGAAGTGCGCCTGCCGCCAAGCCTTCTGAAGAAGGACAAGGACGGCAACGACGTCATCAACCCCTCCAAGTTCAAGTCCGCCGCCCGCAAGGCGATCCGCGATATCGGCTACGAGCAGGACGGCTTCCACTGGAAGACGGCGAAGATCGACGTGCTCCTGCACTCGCAGTCCGCAGATATCGCCCAGGGCGTCGACAATGCCGCCGACAAGCAGGGCGACGAGGGTGCCGGCGACCAGGGCATCATGTTCGGCTACGCCTGCCGCGAAACCTCGGAGTTGATGCCGGCGCCGCTCTATTACTCGCACCGCATCCTCCAGCTTCTCGCCGACGCGCGCAAGAAGGGCGAGGGCGATGCGGGCAAGCTCGGCCCGGACGCCAAGAGCCAGGTGACCGTGCGCTATGTCGACGGCAAGCCCGCCGATGTCGCCTCGATCGTGCTTTCCACGCAGCATCTGGATGACAGCTGGGATTCCAAGAAGGTCCGTGAGGTCGTTGAGCCCTATATCCGCGAGGCGCTGCACGATATCGAGATCGCCGACGATTGCTCCTGGTACATCAACCCGACCGGCAAGTTCGTCATCGGCGGACCGGACGGCGACGCCGGCCTCACCGGCCGCAAGATCATCGTCGACACCTATGGCGGTGCAGCCCCGCATGGCGGCGGCGCCTTCTCCGGCAAGGACACCACCAAGGTCGACCGCTCCGCCGCCTATGCTGCACGCTACCTCGCCAAGAACGTTGTTGCAGCCGGCCTTGCCGACCGCTGCACGATCCAGCTCTCCTACGCCATCGGCGTCGCCCAGCCGCTCTCGGTTTATGTCGACCTGCACGGCACCGGCAAGGTCAGCGAAGATGCTGTCGAGGAGGCGATCCGCAAGGTCATGGACCTTTCCCCGTCGGGCATTCGCCGCCACCTCGACCTCAACAAGCCGATCTACGCCAAGACGGCCGCCTATGGCCATTTCGGCCGCAAGGCCGGCCGTGACGGTTCGTTCGCCTGGGAGCGCCTCGACCTCGTCAAGGCTCTCAAGGAAGCCCTGAAGAACTGAGGCCGACATGACGGATGCAGAGCGCCGCAGCCGCACGAGCGAAGCCTTCTTCGGTCGCCGCAAGGGAAAACCGCTGCGGGAGCGGCAGGCGCAGCATCTTGAAACCGTGCTGCCGGTGCTGAAGGTCGACCTTTCGACCCCGGCACCGGCGGATATCACCACGCTTTACGATTTCTCTCCGAACCGGATGCGCCTCGAAATCGGATTCGGCGGCGGGGAACATCTCATCCACCGCGCGCAGGAAACGCCCGATACCGCCTTCATCGGCGTCGAGCCCTTCGTCAATTCGATGGCGAAGCTGATCGGCAGCATCGAGGAGACGGGCGCGAAGAACATCCGGCTTTATGATGACGATGCGACGGAGTTGCTGGACTGGCTTCCGGCAGCTTCGATCGATCAGATCGATCTGCTCTATCCGGATCCGTGGCCGAAAAAGAAGCACTGGAAGAGACGCTTTGTCTCGAAGGTCAATCTCGACCGCTTTGCCCGGGTGCTGAAGCCCGGCGGGCTCTTCTGCTTCGCGTCCGACATCGACACCTATGTCAACTGGACGCTTATGCACTGCGGTTCTCATCCCGCTTTCGTGTGGACCGCCGAAAACGCGGTCGACTGGCTGACGCCGTTTGCCGGCTGGCCGGGCACGCGCTACGAGGCCAAGGCCAAGCGCGAGGGCCGAAAGTCGGCCTATCTCACCTTCCGCCGTCTCTGACGGAAGGTTTTCGGGACATCAGTGCAGGCTGACGGTGCGCAGGTCGTCCTCGGCCGCCTTGTAGAAGGTGCTCGAGCGATTGTCCGTCAGGAGGATCGGCGTGCCATCGGCGCCGAACAGGGCCCAGAGATCCAGGCTCGGGTCGATTTCCGGCGCTTCCGGGAAGACGCGCGAGACTTCATCGGCCTTCATCTTCCTGATGTAGCCGACTTCACCGGCGCCAAGATGCGCGAGGTCTGCCTTTGAAACGGTGGGGGTTACGCTCTTCAGTCCCATCTTTGCCTCCATGGCAATGCCGGCAGGGCCGGCCACCGGACGTCCATGGCCACCATGGCCCATCGGTACGTCAGGCGATCAGGTTACGCTTGAAACGTTCCGGCGGGTGTTCCCGCAGGAACGGCTCATGATCTAGTCTGATACGGAAATGTTAATTTTCTTTACCATTCGCACAGGCTCGGGCCGGATGAGGTCAACCGAGAGCAGGCCGTTCTTCAGCTCCGCTCCCGAAACGCGCATGCCGTCGGCAAGCACGAAGGTGCGTTGGAACTGACGGGCCGCAATGCCGCGGTAGAGATAATCCCGCTCGCCGCTGTCGACCTGGCGGCCGCGAATGACGAGCTGGTTTTCCTCCGTCGTTACATCGAGCTCCTCGTCGGAAAAACCTGCGACGGCAAGGGTGATGCGCAGCCGTTCCGGTGCGCCCGTCTCGCCGTTCGGCTGAAGCCGCTCGATATTGTACGGGGGGTAGCCATCATTGCCCTTGGCGATGCGCTCAAGGGTCTTTTCCATGGCGTCGAAGCCCAGGAGTAGCGGGCTCGTGAAAGGGGTCATGCGTGACATGCGTCTAGTCCTTGGCTTTCAAGCGACTTTGTGGCGGGACCCGGCCTCGGCATCCCGATGGTTGCAATATGGGGATTGCCGATGCAGGGCGCAAGACGCTTGCGAACGGCGATTTCGCAAATATAGTCGCCGCTTCGCCTGCGCAGCGCGGGCCAAGAACAGAACCAGTGAGGAAACGGAGACGGCATGTCTGAGCCACGGAAAATCATCATCGACACGGATCCCGGCCAGGACGATGCCGCCGCAATCATGCTGGCGCTCGGCAGCCCAGAACTCGATATCCTCGGTATCACCACCGTCGCCGGCAACGTGCCGCTGGCGCGCACGTCCTGCAACGCCCGCATCATCCTGGAATTCTGCTCCCGCACCGATGTGAAGGTCTATGCCGGCGCAGACAAGCCGATCGCCCGTCCGCTGATCACCGCCGAGCATGTCCATGGCAAGACCGGCCTCGATGGCCCGGAGCTGCACGAGCCTCGGATGCCGCTGGAGGCCCAGCACGCCGTGGACTTCATCATCGAGACACTCCGGCACGAACCGGCGGGCACGGTGACGCTCTGCACGCTCGGTCCGCTGACGAACATCGCGACGGCGCTGGAAAAGGCGCCGGACATTGCCGGCCGTGTGCGCGAACTGGTCATGATGGGTGGCGGCTTCTTCGAGGGCGGCAACATCACGCCGGCCGCCGAATTCAACATCTATGTCGATCCGGAAGCAGCCGCTGCCGTCTTCAAGTCCGGCATTCCGATCGTCATGATGCCGCTCGACGTCACGCACAAGGTTCTGACCCTGAAGAGCCGCGTCGCCGGGCTTCGTGCGATCGGCAGCCGCCCCGCCAAGGCCCTGGTCGAGATGCTGGATTTCTTCGAGCGTTTCGACGTCGAAAAATACGGCTCCGACGGCGGCCCGCTGCATGATCCGACCGTCATCGCCTATCTCCTGAAGCCGGAATTGTTCTCCGGCCGTAACTGCAACGTGGAGATCGAGACCGCTTCGCCGCTCACCGTTGGCATGACCGTCGTCGACTGGTGGCAGGTTACCGACCGAAAGCACAATGCGCGGGTGATGAAGGATGTCGATGCCGACGGTTTCTTCGCTCTCCTCGCCGAGCGCGTCGGCCGTCTCTGATGCGTGGCCCCCGCAGCGCCGGACCGGGTGCCGAAGGCCGTTTCCACAAGGAGATGATGGCGCTCTACGATCGCTTCGCGACGCTTGGCTTCCGCCCGGTCCTGCTGCGCCGCTTCGTGCTGCTCAATGGCGGCGTGGGGGCCGCGAAAGAACTCGTGTTCAAACCCGGCACGACCGGGCTGGAGCGGCTGCTCGACGCGGGCAAGCCGGAGCTCTCCATGGAGGCGATGATGCTGCGGCCTGAATACCGGGACCTCTTTTCCGAACTGGAGCTGAAGGAGGCCACGCAACGCCTTGCGAGCGCCAGCCGATCGCGCTCCCGCGGCCGGCTCCAGGCGCAGCCGACGGAGCGGAAGTAAGTCCCATAAACAAAAAGGCCGGCGTCTCCGCCGGCCCTTTTTTCGTCATTCGGTCCGCCTCAGAACTCTTCCCAATCATCCTGAGCAAGCGCCGTGTTGCCCGCGACCTGCGGCATGGCGCGGGCCGTCGTGCGCGGCGCCTGATAGGCGGTGCGCTGCGGCTGGACGTCGCGGCGGGTTGCCTGCTGTACCGGCTGGGCGGCCATGGTGGCCGCGCCGGCGCGGAAGCGGGCGACGAGCGACTTCAGCGTCTGGGCCTCGTCGTTGAGCGCCATGGAGGCGGCGGTGGTCTCCTCGACCATCGCGGCGTTCTGCTGGGTCACCTGGTCCATCTGGTTGACGGCCGCGTTGATCTCCTTGAGGCCGACGGCCTGTTCGGAGGCGGACGAGGAGATCTGGCGGATGAGGCTGTTGATCTGGATGACCTGGTCGGCAATGTTTTCCAACGCGCTGCCGGCCTTGCCGACGAGATCGACACCCTCGCGGACCTGCACCTCGGAGGTGTTGATCAGCGTCTTGATCTCCTTGGCGGCGTTGGCCGAGCGCTGGGCGAGCTCGCGTACTTCCTGGGCGACGACGGCAAAGCCCTTGCCGGCTTCGCCCGCGCGCGCCGCTTCCACGCCGGCATTGAGTGCCAGAAGGTTTGTCTGGAAGGCGATGTCGTCGATGACCCCGATGATGTTGGAGATCTCGTGCGAGGAGTGCTCGATGCCGCGCATGGCGTCGATCGCCTTCTGCACCACTTCGCCGGACTTGCTGGCGTCGTTGCTGGCCGTTTCCACCGATTTGGCAGCGACGCGGGCATTATCCGCGCTGGAGTTGACCTGCGAGGTGATCTGGTCGAGGGCGGCCGCCGTCTCTTCCAGGCTTGCCGCCTGCTGTTCGGTGCGGTGCGAGAGATCGGCCGCGCCCTTGGAAATCTCGCCGGTGCCACCGCCGATGTTCCCGACCGAGGCATTGACCGTCTGGATCGTTTCCTCGAGGCTGGCGATCGCCGAGTTGAAATCGTTCTTGAGCTTGCCGTATTCGCCCGGGAAATCACCGGAGAGGCGGAAGGTCAGGTTGCCGGAGGAAAGCTGGGCAAGGCCGTCGCCGAGGCGGGCGACGATGTCGCGCTGGAGGGCACTCGATTCGGCGCGCTCGGCTTCAGATCGGTTGCGCTCGGTCTCGGTCAGCTGGCGCTGGTTGTCGGCTTCGGCTTCCAGGCGCTTGGTGTCTGCAAGCTGGTGGCGGAACCCTTCCAGAGCCTTGGCGACCGAGCCGGTTTCGTCCGAGCGCTCCTGACCGGCGATCGGCTGGGTATAGACGCCGCTGCTAAGCGTTGCCACGCCGGAAACGAGGCCGGCAAGCGGCTTCTGTACGAAGACGCGAATGGCGATGTAGAGGCCGGCAAGCACGGCGCCGAGAACGATCAGGCCACCGAGGATCATCATGCGGGTCTGGTCGTTGATCGGTGCGGCGATTGCCGCGCGCGGCACGTCGACCAGCACGATCCAGGTCGTGTTGATGTCCGGCAGCGCAAAGGGGTAGACGACGCGGTCGAAGGCGGCCAGCTCGTCGAAGGAGAGGTTCTCGATGCGGCCGGTCTTGCCTGTGGCAAGGGCTTCCTTGACGATCTCGGCACCCTGGCCGTCATAATCCGTCATCAGGAGGTCGGCGTTCGGCGCAACGATCCACTTGCCGGTCTGCGACAGCAGCATGACGCGGCCCTCACCGAAGGGCTTCAGCTGGCTGAGTTTTTCGTTGAGCGTCTTCAGCGAGACATCGACGCCGGTGACGCCGATCAGCTTGCCGCCCGGAGCGACCGGGAAGGCGATGGAGGCCATGGTGAAGCCTTCGCCGGTCGAGCTTTCCTTGTAGGGCTGGCTCATCGCACCCTTGCCGCTGCCGGCAGCCAGCGAATACCACTCGGCCTTGTAGTCGGATTCGAAGGTGGAAAGCGCGATGGAGCCATCCTTGCGCTTCGTCCAGTAAGGGTTGAACGAGCCGTCCTTGAACGTGCCGGTTTCCAGCTGCTCGGCCGTCTCGCGCGACTTGCCGTCGAAGGCGTTCGGCTCTTCCGCAAACCAGCTGCCGAGCGCGAAACTGTTCTTTTCCGCATTCGCCTTGATGAGGTCGACCACTTCCTTGCGGTCGAAATGCCCGCCGGCCTGGCCTTGCTCGATCACGCCCGCCATGGAGCGCGCGGCGCTGGCCAGCTGGCCGATATCGGTCGCGATGTCGGCGGCGATCGCCTTCGCCTCGGTGTCGGCTTCGGAATAGACGAGATCGGCGACGCGGCTCTGCGTCTGGCCGATGAGTACGGTATTGGAGGCGAGCATCACCAGGGCGATCGTGCCGCCGGTAACCGCGATGAGCTTCGTCGCGAGCGACTTGGCCTGGAACTTGAACATAAAATCCTCACGATGAGAGACGTCCGCGGCGGCACCGCGGAGGAGCACATTCGTTTGCAGGGGGTCTCCATCATGGAGGTCGGGGCGCGCGACCAGCGCCGACGGCAGCCGACCGGAAGGGCCGCGCCTGAGGACTTCAGTAACCTATAAAATATTAATAAATAGCCAAATATCGCCACCACTTCTCGGCGCAACCAGCTGATTTTTCAGGCGCCGCAGCCAATGCGACGCCCGATGTGCCAATTGCGAAATCCGGCGGGCGGAGCCGCCGCATCGACGTCAGATTTCGGCGTCGACGGCGGGAGCGAAGGGGATGGAGGGCTGGGCGCCGGGCTTCAGGCAGGCGAGCGATCCGGCGACGGCTGCACGGCGCAGCGCCTCCTTGAAGCCGAGGCCGGCATCGAGCGAGGCGGCAAGATAGCCGCAGAACGTATCGCCCGCCCCCACCGTATCGATAGGCTCGATCTTGAGGCCGGCGGCGCGGAAGATCTCGTTCTTGCGGATCGCGACGACGCCATCGGCGCCAAGCGTTACGATGATCGTCTGGCCGCTGTCGGCATGCAGTGCGCGCATCGTCGTCTCGCGCGCCTCGTCGGAGAGCTCGCCCTTGCCGACGAAGAGGTCGAATTCCGTTTCATTGGCGACGAGGATATCGGCCATCGCGCCGAGGCGGCGGGCATCGGCGCTGAACGGCGCGATGTTGACGACCGAGATGGCGCCCTTCTGCTTGGCGCTGACGAGCGCGGCTTCGATGGCGGCATTGGGAATTTCGAACTGCAGCATCAGATAGTCGCCACGCGTCATGCCGCCGACGGTGCGCTTGGCGTCCTCCTCGCTGACGGTGCCGTTGGCGCCCGGTACGACGACGATGACGTTCTCACCCTCGTCGTCCACAAGGATATGGGCCGTCCCGGTCGCCTCGGCGGCGGAGCGTACGCCGTTGAGGTCCACGGCGGCGTCGGCGAGCAGGGCCAGCGCCTGGCTGCCGAGCCGATCGTCGCCGACGGCGCCGGCCATGCGTACGATCGCGCCGGCGCGACGGGCGGCGAGCGCCTGGTTGGCGCCCTTGCCGCCAGCGGCGGTGGTGAAGCTGCTGCCCATCACCGTCTCACCCGGCTTCGGCAGGCGTTCTGGCGTGGCGATGAGGTCCATGTTGATGGAGCCGAAGACGGTGATCATGAGAGGTGCCCCTTATGGTTTCCGCCGGACACTGCCCGAGGCGGTCAGCCTTCGTCAACCACCCTCAGGCGAAGCTGTCCCGTTCGGGTCTCGACAGCCGCCTCCGCCGGTGGAGAAAGCGGTGCGGTTGCCTCGAAATCCATGTCCCCGATGCGCGCGCCGCGCCGCGTGAGCTTCTCTGTCGAGGTCAGGATGAGGTCTACATCCTTCTGGGCTGCGGTGAAATGACCGGAAAGCTTGCGCACCCGGTCGTCGAGCCGCGTCAAATCGTCCATCAACCTGGCGACCTCGCCCTGGATGACATGGGCCTGCTCGCGCATGCGCTGATCCTTCAGAAGCGCCTGCAATACCTGCACGGAGAGCATCAGCAGCGATGGCGAGACGATGACGATGCGTGCCCGGTGTGCCCGCTGCACGATAGCCTCGAAATTCTCGTGGATGCTGGCGAAGATCGATTCCGAGGGCACGAAGAGGAAGGCGGTGTCCTGCGTCTCGCCGGCCAGCAGGTACTTTTCGGCGATATCGCGGATATGGGTCTCCATGTCGCGGCGGAATTGTTGCGCGGCGAGCTTGGCGGCCTCGGGAGAACGTCCGTCCGACAGGGCATTCCATGCCTCGAGCGGAAATTTCGCATCGACGACCAGGGGCGGCTGGCCGTTCGGCATGCGGATCGTGCAATCCGGTCTGACGCCGTTGGAAAGCTGCGCCTGGAACTGGTAGGCGCCCGATGGCATGGCATCGGCGATGATCGTCTCCATGCGCGACTGGCCGAAGGCGCCGCGCGTCTGCTTGTTCGACAGGATCGCCTGGAGGCCGACCACGTCTTTCGCCAGGGACTGGATGTTGCTCTGCGCATTGTCGATGACGGCAAGCCGTTCCTGCAGGCGGCGCAGGTTTTCGTGCGTCGAGCGGGTCTGTTCTGAGATCGACTGGCCGAGCCGCTGCGTCAGGCCGTCGAGCCTGGCATTGATCGCCTGGTTTGTTTCCGACTGCTTGGAGCCGAAGACCTCGGCCATGGCGGCGACGCGTCCCTGCATTTCCGTCTGCGCTTTCAGGAGTTCGGCGAAGTGCAACTCCGCCATGCCCGCAGCCTCGCGCTGGCGCGCCTGACTGCGGCGGGCCGAAAGGAGGCCGAAAACGGCGATCAGCGCGGCTGCGAGCAGCATGAGCGCCGGGCCGGGGCCGCCAAGTCGAGTGAGGAAGGAGGCAAGCAACATGTCAAAGGTCGGATCGATCATGCCGCGACCATAACACGAATTGCGGCGGAAACCAGATCATAACGTGAACAGAGATGCGCGCACTGCAGCGCCGGCGGCAGTCGAAGCCGATTGAAAGCGTCAAAAAACCGCGCTAAGGAGGCGCATGACCATCAAGCCGCTGATTATCCTTCCCGATCCGATCCTCCGCCAGGTTTCGAAGCCCATCGAGACCATCGACAGCGAGGTGAAGAAGCTCGCCGACGACATGCTGGAAACCATGTACGATGCGCCGGGCATCGGCCTTGCCGCCATCCAGATCGGTGTGGCGCGCCGCATGCTGGTGCTCGACGTCTCGAAGGAGGGCGAGGACAAGAAGCCGCTCGTCTTCATCAATCCGGAAGTCGTCTCCGCTTCGGATACCCGCTCGGTCTACGAGGAGGGTTGCCTGTCGATCCCGGACTATTATGCCGAGGTCGAGCGTCCTGCCGTCATTACCGTCAAGCACCTCGACCGGGACGGCAAGGAGCAGCTGACGGAGGCCGACGGGCTGCTGGCGACCTGTCTTCAGCACGAGATCGATCACCTCAACGGCGTGCTGTTCATCGACCATATTTCGAAGCTGAAGCGCGAGATGGTGATCCGCAAATTCACCAAGGCGGCGAAGCTGCGCGGCAGCAAGGCGCTCTGAGGCGACAACCGCCCAGGTTTCCGTTTTCCCGCAATGCCGGAGGCAAAACGCTTCGCGCCTTTGCCGGTATTGCTTTCATGGAGGCTGACCGATGGCCCTTCGCATCATCTTCATGGGCACGCCGGATTTCTCCGTGCCGACGCTGGAGGCGTTGGTGAAAGCCGGCCACGAGATCGTCGCCGTCTATTCGCAGCCGCCCCGCCCGGCCGGCCGCCGTGGCCTCGAACTGGTGAAGTCGCCGGTGCACCAGGCGGCGGAAAAGCTTGGGCTTCCGGTCTTCACGCCGCTCAATTTCCGCGAGGAGGCCGATCGCGCGGCCTTTCACGCGCTGAAGGCGGACGTCGCCGTCGTCGTCGCCTATGGTCTCCTGCTGCCGGAGGCGATCCTGACCGGTACCCGGCTCGGCTGCTACAACGGCCATGCCTCGCTGCTGCCCCGCTGGCGCGGCGCGGCGCCCATCCAGCGGGCGATCATGGCGGGTGATGCGGAAACCGGCATGATGGTCATGCAGATGGAAAAGGGGCTTGATACCGGCCTGGTCGCGCTCACCTGCCGGGTGGCGATCGGCGACGGCATGACGGCCGGCGAGCTGCATGACGCCCTGATGCAGGCAGGTGGCGCCCTGATGACGGAGGCCATGGCAAAGCTGGAGGCCGGCGACCTGCCGTTGACCCCGCAAGCCGAGACGGGCGTGCTCTACGCCGCCAAGATCGACCAGGCCGAGACCCGCATAGATTTTTCCCGCCCGGCTGGCGCTGTGCACAACCATATCCGCGGTCTCTCGCCCTTCCCCGGCGCCTGGTTCGAGCTGCCGGTCGGCGGCAAGCCGGAGCGGGTGAAGGTGCTGGCGAGTGCGCGGGCGAGTGAAACCACGGCGAAGGCTGCCGGCACGGTTCTCGACGACCGGCTCACGGTCGCCTGCGGTGATGGCGAAGCCGTGCGGCTCGTGCGCCTGCAGAAGGCGGGTGGCAAGCCGCTCGACGCAGCGGATTTCCTTCGCGGCACGCCGGTCGCGGCCGGCCAGGTCATCGGCTGATGCCGCGCTACCGCCTCCGCATCGAGTATGACGGCACGCCCTATGTCGGCTGGCAGAGGCAGGACAACGGGCACTCCGTGCAGGGGGCCATCGAGGCGGCCATCCTGTCGCTGACGGGCGAGACCGTCTCGATCCGCGGCGCGGGGCGCACGGATTCCGGCGTGCATGCCATGGGACAGGTGGCCCATGCGGATCTTTCACGGGTGTGGAAGGACCACACGCTGCGCAACGCGCTCAACGCCCATCTCGGCATGGCCCGCGAGCGGGTCGTGATCCTCGATGCCGCTGAGGTGCCCGATGATTTCGACGCCCGCTTCTCGGCGGTGAAGCGGCACTATCTCTACCGCATCATCTCACGCCCGGCGCCGTTGGCGCTGGAGGCGAACCGGGCCTGGTTTGTGACCAGGACGCTCGACCACCAGATGATGCATGCCGCCGGGCAGATGCTGGTCGGCAGGCATGATTTCACGACCTTCCGGGCCGCCCAATGCCAGGCGAACAGCCCGGTGCGCACCATCGACCGACTGGACGTGACGTGCAGCGGCGACCTGATCGAGATGCGCGTTTCGGCGCAGAGCTTTCTGCACAACCAGATCCGCTCCTTCGCCGGCACGCTGAAGCTGGCGGGGGAGGGCAAGTGGACGCCGGAGGATGTGCGCAGCGCGCTTGAGGCGCGTGACCGCAAGGCCTGCGGCCCCGTTGCGCCGCCGGACGGGCTCTACTTCATGGCCGTCGACTACTAACCGTTTCCGGACGCAGGAATGCCGGTCAGCCCGGCAGCGTGCCGAGAGCCTGTTGCAATTGCTGCCCGGCAATCATCGGCGGCAGCACGTAGATCGCCGTGATGGCGGAGGCGAGCAGCGTCTGCTTGCCGACACACATCCAGACGAGGCGGAATTGCAGCACGACGCTGGCGCCGAAGACCGCATAGAGCAGCAGGCCGGCAAAGGGCGCGCTCCCCGGCAGAACCAGCGTCAGCGCGAAGGGGATCGCCGCCGCGTAGGCGAAGGGCACGGCGATCCAGTTGCTCGCCGTCACGACGGTTGCCAGATGCCTGCCGTAGCCGAGCGGGCGCGCAAGCGCCAGAAGCAGCACCAGCGGCAGCAGCCAGCCCGCCACGTCGATCACCAGGAGCTTGACGAAGAAGGGGAGGCCGGCAGGTGTTCCCGCCGGCATGCTGCCGAGAAAATAGAGCCGCCAGGATGCCCAGATGACGGCAAAGGCGGGAAGGCACCAGGCGAAGGCCCAGAAGGAACGGGCAAGCCCGCGCACTGTCAGGTCCAGCCAGCCGAAGCCTTCCTGCTTCTGCCGCACGAGCAGGAAGACGCCGGTGAGATAATACAGGACCTCGTCAAGCCTGGGCATCGCCGAACCAGCGCTGGATGAAGGTCTCGTAGATCACGGTCAGTGTCTCGAGATCGGCGACGGCCACGCGCTCGTCGACCATGTGCATGGTCTGTCCGACGAGGCCGAACTCCACGACCGGGCAATAGTCCTTGATGAAGCGGGCATCGGAGGTGCCCCCCGTCGTCGACAGTTTCGGCGCACGGCCGACCACGGTCTCTACGGCACCCGACAGCGAGGCGATCAGCCGGTCGTTGCGGGTGAGGAAGACGTGGCTCGGGCGTTCGGCCCAGGCGATGTCGTAGCGGAGTGGCGGGCGGCCCGGCCGCAGCCTTTCGTCGCGCGCTGCGGCATCGAGCCGGCGCACGATCTCGGCCATCACGGTCTCGGCTGTCCAGCTGTCGTTGAAGCGGATGTTGAAGCGGGCGATCGCCTGTGCCGGTACGACATTGGTCGCGGGGTTGCCGACGTCGATCGTCGTCACCTCGAGGTTCGACGGCTGGAAGTTCTCCGTTCCGGCGTCGAAGGGCGGGTGCATCAGGGCGTCGGTGAGCGCGATCACGCCGCGCACGGCGTTGTCGGCAAGATGCGGATAGGCGGCATGGCCCTGCACGCCATGCACCGTGATCGTGCCGGAGACGGAGCCACGCCGGCCGATCTTGATCATGTCGCCGAGCTGGTCCGGGTTCGTCGGCTCGCCGACGAGGCAGGCATCCCAGCGTTCGCCACGCTCTGCGGCCCATTGCAGCAGCTTGATCGTGCCGTTGACGGCCGGGCCTTCCTCGTCACCGGTGATGAGGAAGGAGAGCGAACCCTTCGGCGGGCCGTTCTTTGCGATCTGGCGCGCGACGGCGGCGACGAAGCAGGCGATGCCGCCCTTCATGTCTACCGCGCCGCGGCCGAACATCTCGCCGTCGGCTATCTCGGCGCCGAAGGGCGCATGCGTCCAGGCCGCCGCGTTGCCGACGGGTACGACATCCGTGTGGCCGGCGAACATCAGGTGCGGTCCCTCGGTGCCGATGCGGGCATAGAGGTTCTCGATGTCGGGCATGCCGGGCTCGCGCGCCGTCATGCGCTCCACCGTGAAGCCGAGCGGCTCCAGCATGGCGGCGAGCGCCGACAGCGCTCCGCCTTCGGTAGGGGTGACGGAGGGGCAGCGGATGAGCGTTGCGAGATTGGCGATCGGATCGGCGGGGGTCATGGACATGCGGTCACGGCACGAAAGGGAGGAGTGAGAATCGAGATTTAGCCGATCGCCCGTGCGCTGTCACGCGCGCCAGAAGAGGGCCTGTCAGTCTTTCGGCCGATTGGGCAGGCCGCCATAGTCGTTCGGCCCGTTCGTTCCCGGCCAGACCATAAAGGCGAAGAGCGCGAAGAAGGATATGGCCGGGATGAACAGGCAGATGATCAGCGGCAGCGGCAGGTTCATGTCGTGCAGCCGCTTGACCGTCAGGAGAACGGAGGAGACCGTGGAGACGAGCGCCATACCGACAAAGACGAAGGACCAGAGGAGGAAAGACGGATCCTCCTTCGGCACGATGATGATGCGGGCGAGCGCCGCCGAAAGCAGCATGAGCCAGAACGCCCAGCCGAGCGCGAAGGGCACCCGGCTGACCCGGCCGGACCAGCCGAAGAAGAGCCAGGCGAGGCTCGGCCTCTGCTCTTCCACGACCGCCATGACTTAATCCCGGAGCAGTTCGTTGATGCCGGTCTTCGAGCGGGTCTGCGCATCGACACGCTTGACGATGACGGCGCAGTAGAGGCTTGGCGCGGGCAGGCCGTTCGGCATGGTCTTGTCTGACGGCATGGAACCGGCGACGACGACGGAATAGGGCGGCACCTCGCCATAAGTCACTTCGCCCGTCGCGCGGTCGACGATCTTGGTCGACTTGCCGATGAAGACGCCCATGCCGAGCACGGAGCCCTCGCGCACGATGCAGCCCTCGACGACTTCCGAACGGGCGCCGATGAAGCAATTGTCCTCGATGATCGTCGGGCCGGCCTGCATCGGCTCCAGAACGCCGCCGATGCCGACGCCGCCCGAGAGGTGCACGTGCTTGCCGATCTGCGCGCAGGAGCCCACCGTCGCCCAGGTATCGACCATCGTGCCCTCGCCGACATAGGCGCCGAGATTGACGAAGGAAGGCATCAGGATGGCGTTCGGCGCGATATAGGCCGAGCGGCGCACCACGCAGTTCGGCACGGCACGGAAGCCGGCCTTCTCGAATTCGTTGACGCTCCAGCCGTCGAACTTGGAGGGCACCTTGTCCCACCAGGACGAATCGCCCGGGCCACCCTTGACGATCTCCATCGGGTTGAGGCGGAAGGAGAGCAGAACGGCCTTCTTGAGCCACTGGTTGACGGTCCAGGTGCCATCCTCGCCGCGCTGGGCAACGCGCACCTTGCCGGCGTCGAGAAGGTTGAGGGACGTCTCCACGGCATCGCGCACTTCACCGCGCGTGCCGGTGTTGATGCCGTCGCGTTCCTCGAAGGCGCGCTCGATGGTGGCGGAAAGGGTGGCGAGGTCGGACAGGCTCATCGGAATTCCTTAAACTTCGAGGCTTATTTTCGATTGTCGGGATGCCGGAAGGTTGATTTCATCGATCTGCAAAATGCTCTAGAGCAAGTGCCGGAAAAGATGAAGCCCCTTTCCGGCAGATACTGTCGCACGGGCGCAATGGTAATCCCGTGGGGCCGGAAAGCAGGCCAGCAAGCAGGAAAGTGACATGGCAAGACTGAAGAAGAAGAATCTGCGTCGCAAGGATGGTGTGTGGGATCCGTTGGCCGACAGCGCGCAGGACAAGCACCGCGCCGCGGTGGTGCCGCAGACGCCGCAGTCGGCCCATCCGGCCTATCGGCTTGCCTATGTGGATGACGATTTCCTCTGCCGCGAGGAGCTACGCCCGGTCCGCCTCCAGCTGGAGCTTCTGAAGGTCGAGATGATGCTTGCCGAACGCGGCATCAAGTCGACGGTCGTGATGTTCGGCGGCGCGCGCATTCCCGCGCCCGGCCAGGAGGCCTGGGCAGCGCGCAACGAGACCCAGCGTATCAACCTCGAAGCCGCTTCGGTCTATTACGAGGAGGCGCGCAAGTTCGCGCGCATGTGCTCGGAAAAATCGGCCGAGCTCGACTTCAAGGAGTATGTCGTCGTCACCGGTGGTGGGCCCGGCGTCATGGAGGCGGGCAATCGCGGGGCGGCCGATATCGGCGCGCCGTCGATCGGCCTCAACATCGTGCTGCCGCACGAGCAGGCGCCGAACCCCTATGTCACGCCGGAGCTCAGCTTCAACTTCCACTATTTCGCGATCCGCAAGATGCACTTCCTGCTGCGCGCCAAGGCCGTGACGGTGTTTCCGGGCGGCTTCGGCACGCTGGACGAACTGTTCGAGACGGTGACGCTGATGCAGACGGGCCGCATGGCGCTGGTGCCGCTCATCCTGTTCGGCAAGGCGTTCTGGCACAAGATCATCGATTTTGAAGCGCTCGCGGCCTTTGGCACGATCGCGCCGGGTGATGTGGAGCTGATGCAGTTCGTCGAGACGGCCGACGAGGCCTGGGACATCATCGTGAAGTTTTACGAGAATCTGGAAGCCGAGCAGGCGGTTGCCGCTCAAGGCTGACACGCCGCGAGGCTGCTCCTCTGTCTTTCCCGCCCCGTATCGAGGCGAGGGAGTGGCTTCACCGACAGAAACGCCCCGGCATCGACCGGGGCGTTTTATATCCGACGGGCTGATTACTTGTGGCGCTTGCCCATCTCGTCGGCGGTGATGAAGCCGTCGCCGTTGCGGTCGCGCTGCTTGAACATCGCCGCCGCGGCGGTTTCCATCTCCGTCTTGGTCAGCGCGCCGTTCTTGTCGGCATCGGCACGTTCGAACATGCGGCCGCCCATGCGGTCGAACCGGGCTTCGCTCAGCGCCTTGAGCGCGGCTTCCTTGGCCTCCCCATCGGTCGCCTTCACGGCGCGGTAGGCCTTGCGGGCATCACGAAAGGCTTCGCGCTTGGCATCGACCTCGGCCTTCGTCACCTCGCCGTTCTTGTCGGCGTCGAAACGCTGGAAGGTTTCTGCGGCGCGCTGCAGCAATTCGTCCTGCGAGACCTTGCCGTCGCTGTTGGCATCGAGGCGCTTCAGCATGCGCTCGGCACGCTCTTCGCCGCCCTTGCCGTGGTTGCCCTTGCCCCAGCTTTTACCCTTGTGGGGGCGAGCATCCGCCGTGTCGATCGCGCCGTCCTTGTTGCTGTCGCGCCGTTCGAAGATCGTCTCGGCAGAGGCGAGCACCTCGGCTTCGGAGAGCGTGCCGTTCTTGTCGGTGTCGGCGCGGTCGAACATGCGGCCGGCACCGGGCAGCATGAAGGGACCGGCAGCCCGCAGCGCCTCGCGGGCCTTGTCCTTGTCGGTATCGGCCGCATCGCGCACGACCTTGCGGGCCTCGCGGAACGCGTCGTGGCGGGTCTTGATCTCGTCCTTCGTCACTTGGCCGTTGCCGTCGGCATCGAAGGTCTTGAAAGTGGCGGAGATGTTGGCCTTGAACTCGTCGAGCGAGACCTTGCCGTCCTTGTTGGTGTCGAGACGCTCGACCATCGCGGCATGACGCGGTCCGTGCCGGCCCTCGCCCTTGGCGGCAAATGCGGGGGCGGCGGCGCCCGAAAGAAGAAGGCCGGCGGCGACGGCGCCGAGAAGAAGTTCCTTTTTGGTCATGGTCATTCCTTTCCATCCATCAGCGTCCCTTGGGGAGGCAGGATAGGGGGAATGCCGGCCGGCACCAGTTACAAATTGGTAATTCAAGCTTTTGACGGAAAAGGGTTTTTTCCGTGTCGGTAATATGTCGGGCTCTTGCCTAGAGCAGCGCGTTGAGGAAGGCCGTCAGGTTTGAAGTCGCATAGTCGATATGCTTGTCGCCGTCCGTCCGCTTCTCCCAGGCATCGACGAATTCATGATTCTCGTCGCGCGGGGTCAGCAGAACGGTCTTCATGCCGAGCGTCTTCGGCACGATGAGATTGCGCGGCAGATCCTCGAACATCACGGCCTGTTTCGTGTCGACCCGGTGCAGTGCCATGAACTTGTCGTAGGTCGCGCCCGCCGGCTTCGGCACGTACTCCGCAGCCACGATATCGAAGACGTCGTCGAAATGGTGGAAGATACCGAGGGCCCTTGCCGCCATCTCGGCATGCTTGACGCTGCCGTTCGTGAAGATGAACTTGCGGCCCGGCAGCGCCTGGATCGCCTCGCCGAGCGGCAGGTCGGGCGACAGCACGTCGTAATTGATCGCATGCGCCTTTTCGAGGAAGTCCGCCGGATCGATGGCGTGATGGATCATCAGGCCCTTCAGCGTCGTGCCATGATCGAAATAATACTGCTTCTGCAGGGTGCGCGCGTCCTCACGCGACAGGCCGAGCAGGGCCGAGACGTAAGCCGTCATGTTCTTGTCGATCTGGGCGAAGAGATCGACATGATGCGGGTACAGCGTGTTGTCGAGGTCGAAGACCCAGTCACGCACATGGCTGAAATCGGCTTTGTTCGGAAGATCGCTCATGGGCGTCTTATGGCATGGGCCCGCGCCGAGGGAAATGGAATTTTCCATGCCTTTCGGATCCGGTGATGGATTCGGCAAGGCCCGCGTGTTAGCGGCAGGATATGGAAATCTGGGTTCTCATCACAGTCGCGGCGGCCTTCCTCCAGAACGTCCGTTCCGCCATGCAGAAACATCTCAAAGGCAGAATGGGGACGACGGGTGCGACTTTTGTGCGCTTCGGCTTCGGCGTGCCCTTTGCGCTCCTCTACATGGGCATCCTCGCCGTCGTGCTGGCAAGGCCGCTGCCGGTGCCGGGTGCGGCCTTCTTCCTCTGGGCCGTTCTCGGCGGAATCGGCCAGATCGCAGCGACCTTCCTCCTCGTCCACCTCTTCTCGTTCCGCAATTTCGCGGTCGGAACGGCCTATTCGCGCACGGAGCCGGCGCAAGCGGCCGTCTTCGCGCTGGTCTTCCTCGGCGAACGGGCTTCGGCCGGAACACTCGTCGCCATCGCCATCTCCGTTGCCGGCGTGATGATCATCTCGGTGGCCCGCAGCGTGGTGTCGCTGCGCACGCTCGTGACGTCGGTCTTTTCGCGGACGGCTGCGATCGGTCTGTTGTCGGGCACGTTCTTCGGCATCTCCGCCGTCGCCTACCGCTCCGCCTCGCTGGCGCTTGCACCGACACTGCCGGTGCCGGACTACATGATGCAGGCAAGCTATACGCTGGTCTTTGTGATCGTGTTGCAGACCGTGCTGATGCTCGGCTGGATCCTGCTGCGTGAAAGGAACGAATTGCCGCGCATCGCGGCCGCGTGGCGCCCGGCGCTTCTCGTCGGGTTTGTCGGCGCCACCGCCTCGTTCGGCTGGTTCATGGCGATGACGTTGCAGCAGGCTGCCGTCGTGAAGGCGCTCGCACAGGTGGAGATGCTGTTCACCTTCGCCTCCACCGTCTTCATCTTCAAGGAGCGCATCAACCGCCTGGAAATCGCCGGTTGCGCGCTCATCGTCGTCGGGGTGCTGGCGCTGCTCGCCTACGGCTGAAGCAGCGCCGAAGCCGGATCAGGGCACGAGGAGCGTGCCGGCGCCGTGCTCGGTGAAGATTTCGAGCAGCACGGAATGGGCGGTCTTGCCGTTCAGAATGACGACGCCCTGCACGCCGGCCTTGATGGCGTCGATACAAGTTTCTACCTTCGGGATCATGCCGCCGGAAATCGTGCCGTCCTTGATGAGGGCGCGGGCTTCGGCCACGGAAAGTTCCTTGATGAGCTGGCCGTTCTTGTCGAGCACGCCGGGTACGTCCGTCAGGAAGAGCAGGCGCGTCGCGTTCAGTGCGCCGGCGATGGCGCCGGCGAAGGTGTCGGCATTGATGTTGTAGGTATGGCCGTCGCGGCCTGGCGCGACGGGAGCGATGACCGGGATCATCTCGGATTTCGCAAGCAGGTCGATCAGGGTGCGGTCGACCTCCACCACCTCGCCGACAAAGCCGAGATCGAGAATACGCTCGATATTGCTGTCCGGATCGATGACGGTCTTCTTGGCCTTTTCGGCGAAGACCATGTTGCCATCCTTGCCGCAAAGGCCGATCGCCCATTCGCCGGTCTGGTTGATCAGCGCGACGATCTCCTTGTTGATCGAGCCGGCGAGCACCATCTCGACGATCTCGACCGTCTTCTGGTCGGTGACGCGCAGGCCGCCCTCGAACTTCGATTCGATGCCCATCTTGTTGAGCATCGCGCCGATCTGCGGGCCGCCGCCATGCACGACGATCGGGTTGACGCCCGACTGCTTGAGCAGTGCGATGTCGCTGGCGAAAGCCTTGCCCAGTTCCGCATTGCCCATGGCGTGGCCGCCATATTTCACCACGATGGTCTTGTTCTCGTAGCGCTGCATGAAGGGCAGGGCTTGCGCGAGAAGGCGGGCTTGGGTTTCGCTTTCGGATAGGGACATGGCGACCTCTTGGGAACGGGTGGGCGCCTGTTTAACGCATGTTTCGTGACGATGGAATGATCCGCCGGCCATATTGCCGCCGCCACCGGCAAAAAGGCGGGACGAGGCCTGCCCGGGCGCTCCGGATCTGTGGCGGGAACCGGCGAGGGGGAATATGATGGCGCGCTTGCGCGTTTCCATGAGCAAAAGCCGGAAGGAATGCCTATATGGGTTTGGAGGCCTGGTCCTCGCCCGGAATTCATCGAAGCCTGAGAGAGTGCACGAGCCGATGACGGCGCCCGACCGAGAGATGAGAGACCCGCGCCGCGATGAAGTCATCGCCGGCGAATATGTGCTTGGGGTTCTGTCCGCCGAGGATCGCCGCAAGGTCGAGGCACGGCTTACCAAGGACCGCCAGTTCGCCGCGATCGTCAGCCGCTGGGAAGAGAACCTCGCCGCCTTCGAGGACGAATACGAGGTGCCGCACCTGCCGCCGCGTATCCCCCTCGGGCCGTGCCGGCCCGGAACGTCGCCGCAGGACGCCGCCTTTTCCGGCCGGGTCGCGGGGGGCTGCTGGGGCTCGCTCGCCTTCTGGCGGACGCTTGCCCTCGCCTCCTTCGCCATTGCGGCGGGCCTTGCCCTGCTGATCAGCGCGCTCATCGCGCCGCGCCCGGTGAGCGGCGGCCGCCTCGTCGTCGACCTGACGGGAGAGGGCGCGGTGATCGACCTCGTCGCGCGCTATGACGATGCGACCGGCGCGCTGCATGTGATGCCGGTTGCCGGCGGCGGGGCCGGGGAAAAGTCGCTGGAACTCTGGCTGACGCAGGAGGGCAGGGCGCCCGTCTCGCTCGGCGTTCTGCCGCAGACGGGCGAGGGCCCGCTCGTCGTGCCGGGCGAACTGCGCGCCCGGCTCGTCCAGGGTGCGGTGCTCTCCGTCAGTGCCGAGCCCGCCGGCGGTGCGCCGGGCGGCAAGGCGACGGGCCCGATCCTCGCATCCGGCGCCGCCCGGTTCGATTGAGCCTTAGCGGGTGATGGCGGTGAGGATGGCGCTGCGCAATTCGTCCAGCCCGCGACCCTTTTCCGAGGAGGTGGCCAGCACCTCCGGATAGGCGGCCGGACGCTTGGCGATCTTCTGCAGCGTTTCTTCAACGAGGCGCGGCACGCCGGCATCCTTGATCTTGTCGGTCTTGGTCAGCACGATCTGGTAGGAGACGGCCGCCTTGTCGAGCAGGGCGAACACCTCCTCGTCGTTCTTCTTGATACCGTGGCGGCTGTCGATCAGCACATAGACGCGCTTCAGCGTCGAGCGGCCGCGCAGGTAGTCGAAGACGAGCTTGGTCCAGGCGTCGACCTGTTCCTTCGGCGCCTGGGCATAGCCGTAGCCGGGCATATCGACGAGCGCCATCGGCGGCAGGTCGTCCTCCGCGCCGGAAAAGCCATCCGGGACGAAGTAGTTGAGTTCCTGCGTTCGGCCGGGCGTGTTGGATGTGCGTGCCAAGCCCTTGTGGCCGACCAGTGCGTTGATCAGCGAGGACTTGCCGACATTCGAGCGACCGGCGAAAGCGATCTCCGGCGGCCCCTCGGGCGGCAGGAATTTCATCGCCGGCACGCCGCGGATGAAGATCCACGGCCTGCCGAACAGCGGCTTGTCGTCCTGCGACGTCGTCTCGGTCATAAATCGCGCCCTTGTTGTCCGGCCCCCGGCTTCCGGGTTTTGGCTGCGAAAGTCAAGCGCGCCGCTGCCGCCAGAGTTCGACGCCGAGATAACACAGGAGTGCCGCCAGCACGATGATGCCGCCGACGATCGTGCGCGCACCGGGCACTTCTCCGTGGATGATCGCCACCCAGAGCGGCGCCAGCACCGTCTCGGCCGTGCCGAGCAGGGCGGCGAGCGCCGAGGGAACCAAGCGGGCGCCGGTGACGAAGAGCGCAAGGCCGAGGCCGAAATTGAGCGCGCCAAAAACGATGAGAACGGTGAGTTCCTGGCCGCTCACGGCAAAGCCGGAAGCCTGGCTTGCCGCCACCGCGCAGGCGACGAGCGTGCCGAAGAAGACGGCGGGCGTCATGCGCACATGGGCAAAGCGCCGGGTGATGATCGTTGCGGTGGCGAAGGCGAAGGCGATCAGCAGGGCGAGTGCATCGCCCATCATGGAAACGCTGCCGCCGAGCGATTCCGAGACCATGATGGCAACGCCGCCGATCACCGCCGCGATGGCGACCCAGGTGTGGACCGCGATCCTCTCGCGAAACAGCAGCCAGGCCATCAGCGCCGCGATCAGCGGCACGCCGGCCTGGATCAGCACGACATTGGCGACGGTCGTATAGGCGAGCGCGAGGATGAAGGATGTGGAGGCGGTGGCAAAGCAGAGGCCGACCGCGATGCCGGCAAGGCCCATGCCCCGGAACAGTTGCACGGTGCCGCGTGGGCCGTCCCGCAGCAGCATGAAACCGAGCAGGAAGAGGGCGGCAAAGAGTGAGCGCCAGAAGACGACAGTCCAGCCGTCCTCAATGGCGAGAAAGCGCGCCAGTGTGCCGCCGAAGCTCCAGACGACGGCCGAGCCGAGCACGAAGGCGGCGCCATAGCCTTGCCCCCTTCTGTCCGGAAGCGTGGGAGTGACCGGAAGCGTGGAGGCAGACATGATGATGCGCTCGCAAGGACAAGTCCGGCAAAAGGGCGGAAAGCGGTTCTGCGTTCGGAACGGTGTCGGGACAAAGGGATCGTCGCGAGCATGACAGGGATCCGCCCGCACCGCTTCCATGCCAGCGACGGGGCGATGTCGCAAGCGGGCCTTGCAGAAAAAACGGCAAAAGAAAACCCCGGCGCGAGGGCCGGGGTTTCCTGGAGTTCCGTTGTTCGGCCGTCAGGACGATCCGGCCTTCTTTCCGAACAATCCCTTGAGATTGTCGAAGAGCTCGATCTTCACGCCCTGGCGCTTCATGATGATCGCCTGCTGGATGATCGAAAGCGTGTTGTTCCAGGCCCAGTAGATGACGAGGCCGGCCGGGAAGGTTGCCAGCATGAAAGTGAAGATCAGCGGCATCCAGGTGAAGATCATCGCCTGGGTCGGGTCGGGCGGCGTCGGGTTCATGCGCATCTGCAGGAACATCGTGATGCCCATGATGATGGGCCAGACGCCGATCATCAGGAAGTGCGGCACGTCGTAGGGCAGAAGGCCGAACAGGTTGAACAGCGACGTCGGATCCGGCGCGGAAAGATCCTGGATCCAGCCGAAGAACGGTGCATGGCGCATTTCGATGGTGACGTAGATCACCTTGTAAAGCGCAAAGAACACCGGGATCTGCAGGAGGATCGGCCAGCAACCCGCGAGCGGATTGATCTTCTCCTCCTTGTAGAGCTGCATCATCGCCTGCTGCAGCGCCATGCGGTCATCGCCGTGCTTGGCCTTCAGTTCCTCCATCTTCGGCTGCATCTTCTTCATGTTCGCCATGGAGGCGTACTGCTTGTTGGCGAGTGGGAAGAACAGGCCCTTGACGACGATCGTCGTGATGAGGATCGCGATGCCGAAATTGCCGAAGTAGCGGAAGAAGAAGTCCATCAGCTGGAACATCGGCTTGGTGAAGAACCAGAACCAGCCCCAGTCGATCATCAGGTCGAATTGCGGAATGGAGTAGGACGTCTCGTACTGGTCGATGATCGGCACTTCCTTGGCGCCGCCGAAGAACAGGTTCTTGACTTCCACGGACTGGCCCGGCGCAATCGAGATGTCGTCCTGGCGATAATCCGCCTGGTAGCGCGGACGGCCGTCCTTGAAATAGGAGAAGCGCGTCTCGTAGGGCGTCGTCTGCGGCGGCACGAGCGCGGTCGCCCAGTACTTGTCCGTGATGCCGAGCCAGCCGCCGGTCGCCTTGCCGGGCGAAACGGTCGTGTCGTCTTCGGTCTCGGTGTACTTCACCTCATGCAGGCCGAGTTCGCCAAGCACGCCGATAAAGCCTTCGTGCAGCACGTAAACGGACGGGTCCGTCGGCTTGAAGAAGCGCGTCGAGCGGCCGTAGGGCGAAAGCGCGATTGCCGCTTCCGTCCGATTCTCGATGCTGTCCGAGATCGTGAACATGTAGTGTTCATCAACCGAGATGGTGCGGGTGAAGGTGACGTTCTTGTCGTTGGTATAGGTGAGCTTGACCGGGGTGGTCTGCGTCAGCTTCCCGGTGCCGTCCTGCGTCCAGACGGTCTGCGGGCCCGGGACCTGGCCGGTCGCCTCGCTGCCGACATAGCCGATCTCGGCAAAGTAGCCGTGTTCGGTCTCGGCGGGGCTGAGCAGCGTGATGATCGGGCTCGTCTTGTCGACGGTCTCGTGGAAATCCTTCAGCTTCAGGTCGTCGAAGCGGGCGCCCGTCAGGCTGATGGAGCCGGAAAGCGAGGGCGTGTCGATCACGACGCGGGCGGATCGGGCCAGTGCCGTCTCGCGCGTCTCGGTCGCGGTGGTGGCTGCCGTGCCGCCGGGCAGCGTGCCGCTTGTGCCGGTCGCGGTCGTCGTGCCGCCGGAGGTGGTGGTCTGCTGGCTCTGGGCGGCCTGCTGCGCCTCGAGCGCGGCGCGGTCCTTCTTCAGCTTGGGGTTCACATAAAGGAACTGCCAGGCAACGAGGATCAGCACGGACAGCGCGATCGCCACGAAGTAATTGCGGTTTTTTTCCATCACTCTTTCCCGGGAGCAGCAGGGCGCTGCTGCTGCTTCTGTTTCTTGACCGTCGCGATCCTGTCGTTCAGACGGGCTTCAAGGGTTTTGAAGGGTGCGCTCAACACGTCCCGTCTGGCGACAACCACATAGTCGTGTCCGGGCTCCATTGCAAACCCGGCCGATAGCCGCACCGCCTCTTTCAGGCGCCGGCGCATGCGATTGCGTTCCACGGCGTTGCCGTGCTTCTTGGTGACGGTGAAGCCGACGCGGGGCGCTTCGTCCGGCATCTGCCGGTCGCGCACTTCGAGAAGGAACAGTGGTCCCTTGCGTTTCTCGCCCTCGCGCACAAAAAGAAACTGCGGACGGCTTTTCAGCCGCCCGACAGCAGATTTCTCAACAGTTTTCGTCATATGCCCGTCGCCTCTGTTCGGGCAGGCACGGCCTTAGGCCGAGAGACGTGCGCGGCCGCGGGCGCGACGTGCGGACAGGACCTTGCGGCCGCCCTTCGTTGCCATGCGGGCGCGGAAACCGTGACGACGCTTGCGAACAAGCTTGGAGGGTTGGTAGGTACGCTTCGACATTTATTTAATACCGCGGTGTGCGGCCCTTCTTGGGTTTGCGTTACGCAAGGAGCGTTGAAGTCCGGCATAGGATTGCCCTCGCGGGAAGCCATGCTTTCCGGACGTGCGCGGCTTATAGGGGCAAAAACGGTCGAAAGTCAATTGCGCAGTCGCTGGTGCGCGCGGCTGTCACAATCGTTAACGGAATAGCACTCAAAAGTTGCATGTAAATTGTGCTTTGTCATGTTTTTGTCACGTTACGTGAGGTAATTCCCCCGGATTTCCCGGTTTCCTCTCTTGCATCAATGCATTAGCGGTTGTGAATACGCTCAATATTTGGGCGGTTGTATCAAAGTCTAATTAACCTTTAGCGTTTACCGTCCTTCGCGAAGGTGAGGTGGGTCGTGCCCTCTTGCCACCCACCGTTCTTTGGAGTGCGAACGTGAAGATACGCGGCAAGATCTATCTCATTGTGGGCTTGATGGGCCTCATCTCCGTCCTCATCGGCGGCATTGCCGTCCATGTGGTCTCGGAATACAGCAACAAGCTCCATGAATACGAGAATGCCGCAGACCGCGCCTTCCTCGGCGAGCACCTGAACCGGCAGGTCACTGCCGTCGTCATGGAAGCTCGCGGCATCTATGCCTCCAAGGACACCGACGGCGCCAAGAAATTTGCCGAAGGCATCGCCAAGGAACTCGACGGCATCGACAAGACGCTGAACGAATGGCGCCCGATCGTGCCGGAGACGCAGAAGGCCGCCTTTGACGCCGTCGTGGCGCGTGCAGCCGAATTCCGCACCTTCCGCATGGAAACGGCGAGCCTCGGCACAACGGTCTCGATCGTCGCGGCCAACGAACAGGGCAACAACGAGCTCAACCGTGCGAACCGCAAGGCCTTCCAGAAGGAGATCGACGCCGTCGTCCAGACGGACAACGAGAACCTCACCGCCATCAAGGCTGAGATCGCTGCCTTTGAAACTCTCATGCTGACTCTGGTGCTCGGCGCTGTCGGCGTCGGTCTTGCTCTCGGTGGTGGCGGTGCCTTCTATATCGCGACCAACGAACTCAGCCGTCCGATCCAGAAGGTGACGGAGACGATGAACCGCCTCGCCGGCGGCGATCTCGACACGGAAGTGCCCTATGCCGGCCGCAAGGACGAGATCGGCGAAATGGCCGCAGCCGTCGCCATCTTCCGCCAGAACGCCATCACCGTACGCGATCTCAACGCCCAGGAAGAGATCCTGCGCGAGAAGAGCGCCGACCTGCAGTCCTCGATCGCCACCGTCGTGCATGCCGCAGCGGCGGGCGATTTCTCCTCGCGCATCAGCAAGGACTACCAGAACGACGACCTCAACCGCTTTGCCCGCAGCGTCAACGAGCTGGTCGCCGGCGTGGAGGAGGGGATTGCCGAAACCCGCCGCGTCATCGGCGCGCTCGCCGAGGGCGACCTGACGCAGACCATGGACGGTTCCTTCCGCGGCGCCTTTGCCGAGTTGCAGCAGAACGTCAACGCCACGCTGGCCACCCTGCAGCGCACCATGCGCGAGGTGCGTGCCTCGACGGATGCGATCAACGCCAATTCCGGCGAGCTGCGCACGGCTTCCGACGATCTTTCCAAGCGCACCGAGCAGCAGGCCGCCGCGCTTGAGGAAACCTCCGCTGCCCTCGAAGAGATCACTGCCGCTGTCAAGAATTCGACGGAACGGGCGAACGAGGCGACATCGATGGTTGGCGAGGCGACGCAGAGCGCCAAGCAGTCGGGCGATATCGTGCGCAATGCCATCGGCGCGATGAGCCGCATCGAGCAGGCCTCGAACGAGATCAGCCAGATCATTTCCGTCATCGACGAGATCGCCTTCCAGACCAACCTTCTCGCGCTGAATGCCGGCGTCGAGGCTGCGCGTGCCGGCGAGGCGGGCAAGGGCTTCGCCGTCGTCGCGCAGGAAGTGCGCGAGCTTGCCCAACGTGCCGCCAGCGCCGCCAAGGACATCAAGGGCCTCATCACCAAGTCGGGCGACGAAGTGTCCGTTGGCGTCAAGTATGTGCAGGAGACGGGGGCGGCCCTCTCAGACATCGAAAGCCGCGTCGTCACCATCAACGACCGCATTCACGCGATCGCCACTGCCGCCCGCGAGCAGGCGACGGGCCTCCAGGAAATCAGCACCGCCATCAACCAGATGGATCAGGTCACTCAGCACAATGCCGCAATGGTCGAGGAAACCTCGGCTGCGACGCACAAGCTGAAGGGCGAAGCCGACAGCCTGGCCGACCTCGTCGCCCGCTTCCGCACGGGGGATGCCGTGCAGCGTGTGGCGGCCGTGCGCGCCGAGACACGACCGGTCGAATCGCCCGCCCGCCGCATGATGGGTAATGTCGCCCGCGCCTTCGGTGGCAATCGCGGCGGCGCAACGGCAGCGGTCGCACAGGAGAACTGGGAGGAATTCTGATCGGTCATTCCCGGCGCGTTCGGGAGCGCTGCGGCATTTCGTAGCCGGATTCAGCCTTTCAACGCGGCGATCGCAGGATCGCCGCGTTTTTGTCGTTTCCGCGGCAGCGTTGGAAAATTTGCCGCAATCTCCTATGATTGGCTGAAATACGTCGTCGATTTTCGGTCACGATGCGTTTGCCGCGCTGCGGCCTGCCTGGGAGTTGAAACATGGTGGACAGAGACGGGACACCGTCCTTGACCGAGAAGCCGGTGCCGGCAGTCGGCTTTCTGTCCGGTCTGTCGGGGCGGCTCCTCCTGGTCACGGCCATCTTCGTCCTGATCGCGGAAGTGCTGATCTTCGTGCCGTCGGTCGCCAACATGCGTCTTCAATGGCTGCGCGACCGCCTGAATACGGCCGCCGCCGCGAGCGTCGTCATCGAGGGCCTGCCGGATCACGAGCTGCCGCGCCCCGTGCAGGAAGAGGCGCTGATGGCGACCGGCACCAAGGCGATCATCCTGAGGCGCCAGGATGCCTCACGCATGGTTGCCGCTGTCGACATGCCGCCGAGCATCGACGCGCAATACGACCTCTCCGACGTCTCGACGCTCGCATCCGTCTATGATGCCTTCGAGACGCTGCTTTTCGGCGGCGAGCGCGTCATCCGCGTTTTCGGTCCGGTTGGGGAAACCAGCACGCGTATCGAACTCTTGCTTGATGAGCGGGCATTGCGCCGCGCCATGCTCGGGCATGCCCGCAATGTCCTGACCCTGTCGATGATCATCTCGCTGGTTACCGCAAGCCCCATCTTCTTCGCGCTCAATCGGTTGCTGATCCGCCCGATCCGCCGCATGACCGCGAACATCCAGGAGTTCGCCGCCGATCCCTCGAACCCGGCGCGTGTGCTGGAACCCTCCGGCGGTCGCGACGAGATCGCCGTTGCGGGCATCCATCTCGCGGCCATGCAGCAGACGCTGCAACGCACGCTGAAGGAGCAGAAGAACCTCGCCGATCTCGGTCTCGCCGTGTCGAAGATCAACCACGACATGCGCAACATCCTCTCCTCGGCCCAGCTGATGTCCGACCGCCTGTCCGATGTCGACGACCCCGTGGTCAAGCGCGTGGCGCCGAAGCTTCTGCGCAGCATCGACCGGGCGGTGGGCTATACCAACGAGGTGCTCTCCTACGGCCGCATGCGCGAGCCGGAGCCGCGGCGCCGCTTCGTCGCGCTGCGCCCGCTGGTGCAGGAGGTTTCCGAAGTGCTGGCGCTCGATTCGCGCAGTGACATCGATTTCGTGGCGCAGGTCGAGCCGGGCCTCCAGGTCGACGCCGACAGCGAGCAGCTCTTCCGCGTCATCCACAATCTGTGCCGCAACGCCGTCGAGGCGCTGTCGCAGGACAGCGGCGCAGAGCGGCGCACCGTGCTTGTCACAGGTCTGCGCACCGGAAGCGTCGTGTCCATCGCCATCGACGACAACGGCCCCGGCATGCCCGCAAAGGCCCGAGACAACCTCTTTGCCGCCTTCCGCGGCTCCGTGCGTTCAGGGGGCACGGGTCTTGGCCTTGCGATCGCCCGCGAGCTGGTGCTCGCCCATGGGGGGACGATCGCGCTGGTCGAAAAGCCGACGCCCGGCACGCTCTTCCGCATCGAACTGCCGGATCGTCCCGTTCCCCTCGATGCGTTCCGCCACCGCGCCTCATAATCCGGGGTTTTGCCGGTGCTGTGTGACGGGCCGATGAAAAAAGTACATTTTTTCTGCGAAAGACGCTTGCAATAGGCCGGAGGACCCTTTAGAGACCGCCTCGCAGCCGGGCAACACACCCGCAACTGCCAGCGCACCCGTAGCTCAGCTGGATAGAGCACCAGACTACGAATCTGGGGGTCAGGAGTTCGAATCTCTTCGGGTGCGCCATTCTTTTCCAAAGATCTAGATTAAGACGAAGTTTCCTCGGTTTGCAGGGGCATGTGGCTCGATGCTGTAAACTGGCACGGCGAACGAGGTTTTGTCGCGCCGCAGCCGAACGCCCGAAATCACCCATGGCACTATGGTCGCGTTACGGCGGCAGGCCGATTTCGACCAGGTTGCTGCTGATTTTCCCGGCAGCGCGGAGATAAGCGTCGCTTGCATTGTCCTTGCGCAGGGCGATGTTGGTGGCCGTCGTTCCCGGTCGTAGCGCCAGCCCCTTCGCGAGCGCTTCCTTGGCCTCGGAATCCCGGCCAAGACGGTGGTAGGCGACGGCGAGAAGCATGTGAGCCCGCCCCGAGGCGGGCGTGATCGCGATCGAACGCTGCAGCCAGCCGAGCGCCTCCTCGTTGCGGTCCTGGACGATGCAGACGAGGCCCGCGCCCAGAAGCCACGTCCAGCGGGAAACATCCGGCGTGTCGAAACCGTCTGCCTCCAGGAAGGTCGCGAACGCATCCTCGAAACGGCCGAGCTGAAGTTGCGTCAGGCCGAGCTGAAAAAGGGCGGCGCCATCCCAGGGATTGAGCGAGAGGGTCTTCGTGCAGGCGACAAGGCTTTCGGCGAACTGGTTCGTCGCCGTCAGGAACCGGCAATAGGCGCCCATGGCCGATCCGGAAAGCGGCTGCGCCGCCACGGCCTCTTCAAGCAGCTTGCGTGCTTCATTCTCCGCTGCGTTGATCTGCGCAGGGCTGTACCAGGTCATCTGGATGCCGCGCAGATGCAGCGTCGCCAGTGCAACCTGCAGGTCGATATTGTCCGGATCGCCGGCGAGATACGTCTCGAGTATCGTGCGCGCCGTTGCAAAGCGCTCCTTCGTCGTCTGGTTGATCGATGCGGCCGCCTGCTGGATCGCGATATCGGCCGTGCTGCTCCCGGGTGTAGGGCTGTCCTCACGCAGCCTTCCCAGCTTCAGGGCCAGCGTATATCCCACGCCGGCGGCAAGCCGGGATTGCACCCGTTGCGCATCGGGTTGCTGTGCATCGACCTTGGCCTCGACAACCGACAGGACTTCGCGGCTCGCCGTATCGATCAAGCGGGTCTGAAGAATCCAGGATTGGGCGCTCTTGCGCAGCTCGCCCTGGATCAGATGGGTCGGGGCGGTCCTGGCTGCTGTTGCCTGTTCCGCCGAGGCAATGAGCTGGAGGCCGTCGATGCGGGAGAGGCCGGCGATCAGCTGCGCCGACACACCGCGCGCGAGGGCTTCCTCGCGCGGCTCGGCCGTTGTATCGACGAACGACATGACCTCAACCACCGGGGCTGATCGATCGGAAAAAAGGCCGGATTTCACGATGGCAAAAGCCCCGAGCAGCAGGGCGGCGGTGGCGCCCCCTGCAATCATGCGTGCCGTGGTCCTGCGTGTCTGGAGAAACCGGGAGGATACGCCGGAGGCCTCGATCGGCGAGGCCTGGATGGCCGGCTTGGCGTCGGTCGCGGTGGAGACATCGACCGCGAACAGATACCCGCGGCCCGATACGAGCTTGACCATTTGCCGCTCGTGATCGCCAAGCGCAGCGCGAATTTCGCGAATGCATTGGAAGAGGCTGTCTTCCCCGACATGAACGCCGGGCCAGACCGTGTCCAGCAGGACCTGCTTGGGAAGAAGAAGGTGGCTGTTGGCTACGAGCAGCCGCAGGAGCTCGAAGGCCTTCGGGCGCAGCCGGATGACGGCGCCGTCTGGACCACGCAACTCGGCGCGGTCCGGATCCAGAGCGAATCCCGAAAAAAACAACACCGGCTCCTCACGATCCCCAGTCGCGGTCCGGCGCAAAATAGAGAAGCGCCGGTGCCGCCGTCAACCGGTGGATGCCTCCGCCTGTCTGCTTGTCTGGGATTTGCATGCGTGGCGCCATCGGCCGCGTTTCAGAAAAAATCAGAAAATTTCAGAACTGCGCCCCGCGCCGTCAGGACATTCGCGCAGCTTGAGACCTATCACACGTGAAGGCCGGAAACCGAAGCGCCATGCGGGGCCCGGGGAGACGTGATGCCAAGCCGTTTGATGAGAAAAAACGATGAGCGGCCGGGTGCTCCGGCGGCAGGCCCACTTCGCTTTGCTCAAGCGGGAAGGCGGTCCACCATGCCGGTCCCCCTGGAGGTATCTGATATCTGCCTGCCGCCAGCAATGCAGCAAGCGGGTTCCGCTGATAGGCTGGTCGCGGAGTGGGCGTTCCCGCTGGCTCTCCGCTTCATCGCGCGGGGGTTCCTTGCTGCGCACGAGGCTGCGCCGCGTACGGCCGCGCTCTTCGCCACCCAGCAACGGTGGTTGCTCTGCCATGCTGGCCTGGCGCAGTATTTCCTGGCGGCCCGGCGCGGCGGTACGGGGCTCACGCGGCGTGGCCTTGGCCTCCTGGCGCGCCAGCACGGCATTGCCAGCCGCACACCGCCTACGCCTTTTTCGACGAGGCGCTGAAATACGAAGTTGTTCTCCCGGTGGGCATGGGAGAAGAGGTCGTCCCGTCCGCCCTGACCCTGTCGATCCTGACGCAGTGGTATGGCCTGCATCTTCATGTCTTCGATCTTATCGATGGCCGATGCCGGAGCGCGCGTTTCCTGGCCGAACCCGAGCGGCTGTTGACGCATCTTGCGCCGCGCGTCGGGATGGCCCTGGTTTCGGACGCTGATCTCTACAGGCCCGGCCCGTTCTACACCATCTTCACCTGGGCCGATGCGGGAGGGATGCTGATGGACCGGTTCATCGCCGGCCTCGAAGAGGGGGCGGTTCCGGAGGAGGGAAACATGCTGACGGACGTGAGCACCATCTCTTCCCTCGCGGAAGCCTTCAGTCTTTCGCGTTCCCATACCAGCCGACAGGAGATCGCTAGCGTTTCGACCCGCTCTCGCATGGCGGCCGCCTCCGCCGTCACAGAATGAAGTCGGTTGCCTTGAGGTTGATCGTTCCGTCGAGCAGGATCGAGAAATCAGCATCCCCATCCCCATCCCCATCCCCATCGCCGTCGCCGTCGAGATCGCTGAGGACCGTCGTCTTGCCGTCCTTGATCTCGTAGCGCAGTTCCCCGGCCTTGCCGGTGAATGCCCCCTTGCCGAGGAAGGTGAAGAACGGGTCCTCCCCGTTGCCGTTGTCGAGACCGATCCTGCCGAGGTCGATCTTGTCGCCTCCCTTCTGGCTGAAGTCGGTGATCGTGTCCCGTGTCCTGGCATTGGTGCCGGAATCGCTCTTGGCGGTGAACAGGAACACATCCGCCCCTTGCCGCCGGCCAGCACATCGCGGCCCGCGCCGGCAAGGATATCGGCGCCCTGGCCGCCGAACAGCCTGTCCGTCCCCTCTCCACCGCCCATCGTGTCACGGCCCCTGCCGCCGGAGAGGCTGTCGGAACCCTTGCCGTCATAGGCCTGGTCGTTTCCATCGCCGCCGCTCAGGCTGTCATTGCCCTCGCCGCCACACATCGTATCATTGCCGTTCATCGACCCGTCGATCCAGGTTTCACCGCCATTGCGCGTTCCGGCTGCATTGAAGGCCCGCTGGTAAACATCAGTCCGCCCGGTGGACGTGTTCTCGGACGACCAGGTAGCGACCCAGCCGCCGTCGCTGAGGCCGGTAACAGATGAGGCCCTCTCCAGAAAATCCAACTGCGTGTTTACACGCGTGATCGTGCCTCCGACCATTGCCATGAAAGCGCTCCTTGCCTGTCAATTTTTGAACAAGGTCCCTGTCCGTATCGCGGTCTCGGGCCCCGTCGTCCGGCGGCCGAATGGCCGCTCATCCCGGGTAGGCTGGAGCACGGACCTCCCGTGGTCTCCGTCCATTTTTGATCTGGGTACGATCGATTGTCGCCAGCAAGTCCATGCTCGGTCACTGGCAGGCGACGTGACCGATATGCCACGCCTTGCCGCCGTACGCCCTGCTGGGTGCTTGCCGCTCTTCAAAACCGCGCGCCGCTCGGCTAAGCAGGTGAAAGCGGTGCTGCCTGCACCGGCGAAACCAGAAAGCGGAAGGAAGCGGGGCATGATGAACCGCGAAATGCCGCGCGTATTGCGTCGCGTGATCTTCGCCGGACTGCTTGCCCTTGCGGGCTGCGCCGGCCGGCCGGAAGGTGTGCTCGTGCCGAGCGGCGAAGCGCCGGCGGGTGTCTCGACGGTCGATCTCCTCGTCGCCACCACGCGCGCGCCCTCGCACCAGCCGGGCGTGCTGTTCTCCGGCGAGCGCGGCTCCGAACTCGTGATGCGCGACATCAGGGTTTCCATTCCGCCGGATGACAAGCGCAAGGTCGGCCAGGTGCAATGGCCGGAAAAGCTGCCGGCCAATCCGCAAAAGGATTTTTCGACTGTCAGCGTGACGCCGGTCGACAGTGCCCAGAAGAGCCGTGCCTGGCTTGACGGGCACCTGCCGAAGAGCCGGCGCGTGCTCGTCTTCGTACACGGCTTCAACAATCGCTATGAGGATGCCGTTTATCGCTTCGCGCAGATCGTGCACGATTCGAAGACCGATGCCGCGCCCGTGATCTTCACCTGGCCCTCGCGCGCCAGCATTTTCGATTATTCCTACGACAAGGAAAGCACCAACTACTCACGTGACGCGCTGGAGGAACTGCTGCGCGCTGCGGTCAACTCGCCCGAGGTCGGCGAGATCACCATCATGGCCCATTCCATGGGCACCTGGCTTGCGGTGGAGACGCTGCGCCAGATGGCGATCCGCGACGGCCGCGTTCCGAAGAAGATCCAGCAGGTGATCCTTGCCTCGCCCGATCTCGATGTGGACGTCTTCGGCCAGCAGTTGCGCGCCATCGGCAAGGAGCGTCCGCAATTCACGCTGTTCGTCTCGCAAGATGATCGGGCACTGACGCTCTCGCGGCGCATTTCCGGCAATGTCGACCGGCTCGGCCAGATCGACCCCTCGCAGGAACCCTATCGCAGCATGCTGGAAAAGCAGGGCATCATCGTGCTCGACTTGACGGCGCTGAAATCGGGTGACAGCCTCAACCACGGAAAATTTGCCGAAAGCCCGGAAGTGGTGCGGCTGATCGGCAACCGCTTGATCGCCGGCCAGACCGTCACGGATTCTGAGGTCGGTCTCGGCGACCGGCTCGGTGCGGTGGCGCTCGGCACCGCCCAGACGGTGGGCAGCGTCGCCAGCATCGCCGTCTCCACGCCCATCGCGGTCTTCGATCCGGTGACGCGCAAGAACTACAACGACCAGTGGCTGCGCTTCGGCCAATCCGTGGAAGACACTGCGGTGACGGCGACCGGGCAATGAAAAGGCGGCTCTCGCAGGAGCCGCCCTCGCTTCGCAAATCCCGTGGGGTCAGCGGACCCAGATGACCTCACGGGTATTGCGGTCGATCAGAACCGGACGCTGATCGATATAGATGTAACCGTAGCTCGGGCTCTCCGGCACCTCGACGATCTCAACCGTATCCGGGATGAGCGCACCGGCCTCCACCGGGCCTTCCAGCACGACGGGCTCCAGCGGATGGCGCTCGACATAGGTGATCGCCGCTTCCGGAATGTCGGCGGAGATGCTGGCTGTCGTTTCGACCTCCGGTGCATAGATCACCTGGCGGCTATCGGTTCGCACGATCACCGGGCGATTGTCGATATAGACATAGGCAAGGTCCGGGTGCTCGGGGATCGGCGTCAGCGTGACGGTGTCGTCAAAACGCGTGTCCGACGTCACCTGACCTTCCAGAATGACGGGCGGTGTCGGGTTTTCCAGCACGTAGACACGGGCGTCGTCCGGCACGGCGGCTTCCGCGCCGATGGCAACGCCCACGGCGCCACCGACAATGGCGCCAACCGGGCCGCCGACGACGGCGCCGGCGGCCGCGCCTGCTGCGCCGCCAGCCGCACCGCCGAGGACTTCCTTGTCGCCGTCATCTGCGTGGGCCGCGGTGGCGCCGATGAGCGCCAGTGCGGCGCCGGCCATCAGAAACTTACGCATGTCATTCTCCTTCGAATGTGGTTTTCTCACCCCTTCGGCAGAGACAACGTCACTTTCTGTCTTCGGTTCCGTGCAGGACGCAGCGGCGCATCACGATGTGTAACGCGCGTTAACCTCTCCCTCAGGCAATTTCCGAATCGCGCCGTGCGATTTCGTAGTCCTCGTTGTGCACCTGCAGGCCGTCTTCCGTGACGACGACGATGCCATAGGCCGCAGGCTCGTCGACCGAGAGCGACGCGTTCGGCGCGTCAAAGGGCATCGGCTGCTGGTGCACGGGGCTCTTGAGGATCGAAAATGGAATGCCGCGGTGCGAGCCACCGATCGTACGGTGCACGTGGCCGGCGAAGATGTGGCGCACATTGCCGTGTTTCAGCACGATTTCGTAGAAGGCGCCCTCGTTGGAAAGCCGGATTGCGTCCATCCCGGTAAAGCCGGTCTTGTGCGGCGGGTGGTGCATGAAGAGGAGGACGGGACGTCCGCCGGCACCGGAAAGCGTATTGTCGAGCCAGGTCAGGCGCGTTTCGCAGAGATAGCCGGCATGGCTGCGCGGATAATCGTAGGGTGGGGCGAAAAGCGTATCGAGCAGCACCACGCGGCAGTCGTCGAAATCGATCACCTGCTGCACAAAGCCATTCTCGTCCGGCTTCACATAGGAGAAGCTTTCGAGAAAGCGCTCGCGATAATCGTGGTTGCCGATGGTGATGGCGGCCGGCGGCACGAGCAGTGACAGGAGATCGCGCAGGCGCTCGTAGGATTGCGTGTCCGCGCGGTGCGTCAGATCGCCGGTGAAGATAACCCGGTCGGCATCGGCATGGTAGCGGTTGACGTGTTCGATGCCGGCGAGCAGGCGCTTGTAGGGATCGAGGCCGATAATGGTCGACCCCTCGGGCACCATATGCAGGTCGGTAAAGACGATGAGCTTGGTCATGAAGAGGTCTCGCAGCAGGGATGATATCCGGCGATTGCCGGATGCCCTTTCGTAGCGTGTGAACCTGTCGCGTGAAAAGCTGTTGGAATGCACGGCAATCTGATATATCAGAGAGTAAAAAAGGGCCGAGCCTGGCCGAGACGGAGCAGACCGACATGAGATGGAAGCGCACTATCCAGTTGCTGGATGTTCATTGCGAAGGCGAAATCGGCAAGGTGGCGATCGGCGGCGTGCCGAAAATCCCCGGCAACACGATCGCCGAGCAGCTGAACCACATCAACACGGTTGACGACAGCCTGCGTCGTTTCCTCTGCCTGGAACCGCGCGCGGCGGCGACCGGCTCGGTAAACCTTCTGGTTCCCGCCAAGCGTCCGGAGGCAGATGCAGGCTTCATCATCCTCCAGGCCGACCAGGCGCATGCCTCCTCGGGCTCCAACTCGATCTGTGTCACCACGGCGCTTCTGGAATCCGGCATTGTCGAGATGAAGGAGCCGGAGACGGTGGTGGTGCTCGATACGGCCGCCGGTCTCGTCAAGGCCACGGCGACTTGCCGCGACGGGCGCTGCGAGAAGGTCAAGCTCACCATGGTGCCGTCCTTCGTCGAGGCGCTGGACGTGGAGATCGACACGCCGCACTGGGGCCGCGTGCGCTTCGACATCTCCTATGGCGGCATTTTCTATGCGCTGGTCGATGTCGACCAGATCGGCACCAAGATCGAGAAGGGCAATGCCCGTGCACTGGTCGATGCCGGCATGGCGCTGAAGGATCTGATCAACAAATCGATGACGGTCGTGCATCCCGAGATTCCCGAGATCAACGGCGTCGCCTATGTCATGTTCCGCGATCGCGATCCCGATGGCCTGGTGCGCACCGCGACAACCATGTGGCCCGGCCGTGTCGACCGCTCGCCATGCGGCACGGGCAATTCCGCCAATCTTGCGGTCCTGCATGCCCGCGGTCTCGCCAAGGTCGGCGATACGTTCCGCTCGCGCTCGATCATCGGCTCCGAGTTCGAGGTGGGGCTGGCGGCCGAAACCGTCGTTGCCGGCCGCACGGCGATCATCCCCACCATTACCGGCCGCGGCTGGACCTTCGGCCTGCACCAGATCGCGCTCGATCCGACCGATCCGCTCGCCAACGGTTTCGCCATGACGGACACCTGGGGTCCGCAGGCCGGCGAGATCGTCTGACCTCGCCGTTTACTTCGCGGCGTAGTGTTTCTCGATGGCGCCGAGGGTGATCGGGTCGATCTCGGCATTCTCGGCGCCGGCGATCAGCTTGCGCTCGGCGAGCACCTGCTTGATGGCGAGGCGGGCGTCGGCGCTGAGCTGCTCCGGTGTATCGCGCAGGATGACCTCCAGATCGACGTCGCGCATCTCGAAGGCCGCGACGAGGCTGTTCACCGCCTGCTCGACATTCTTGACGATGCCCTTGCCGCTTTGCTGCATCAGGCCGAATTTCAATTTGCCGTAGCTGTCGCCAAGGTCGGCGGCCTGCTTGAAATAGCCAGCGGCGGAGGCAAGATCCTGCGAAACGCCTTCGCCGGATTCCAGTATCAGGCCGAGATTGATCATGGCATCGACGACGCCCTTTTCGGCGGCGAGGCGATAGAAGGCTGCGGCGCGTGCGTTGTCTTCGGCAATCAGGCTGCCGTCGTCGAAGAGCACGCCGAGATTGAAGGCGGCGGTCTCGTCGCCATTTGCCGCCGCCTTGTCGAACCAGCGCGCGGCTTCCTCGCCGCTGATGTCGGTGCCGATGCCGTCGCGATAGGCGACGCCGAGATTGTAGGCGCCGAGCATGTCGCCCATTTCGGCGGCCTTCTTGTAATGATTGAACTCGGCAACGGGATCGCCGCGCTTGCCGAGCATCGCGCCGTAATTGACCATCGCCACGGTATGGCCGAGCGCGGCGGCCTCGGCATAGAGCTTCATGGCGTCGAGATCCTGGCCGGCGCGCTCCAGCGCGCGGCCGAGCTGGAAGGCCATGCGAGCGCCGCCGCCGGCATTATAGGCTTCGCGGCAGGCCGACAGCGCCGTGCCGATCCGGATGTCCTCACGGGCAACCGGCGCGAAGGCCGTGTTGCGCGTCATATCGTACTGGCTGCCGGCCGCCGCGTCGCACTGGGCTTCGATCGTGCTGGCCGACGCGCCGCCGGCGACGCCGGAGAGAAGGACCGCGAAGAAAAGGGCGCGGCCAGCCGTCTTCATTTCATTGGATCGCATGAACATGATCCGTCTCCCTTCGTTGATGACCGCACCATAGAGGTCTGGCAAACCAAGGCTGTTTCCGCGGGAACAGAAAGCTGGAAGAGAGCGGAGCATAAGAATTGCAGGCAAGGTACATCCACCGCGCCCGAAAATTCCGGTAGGACGCCTTGCGGATTTGCCTTGGAAACTGCGTATAGAGAAGAGGGAGAGCATTTTCGCAGCCGGAAGGCGCAGCGGATGCTCAGGTTCAATTCCATGCCGCCGGGTTCGGCTGCGCGTGAAAGGCACGTCAATGGAAGCGCTCAAGGTTTTTCGTCCGGTCCGTCTCAGCCGCCGGCTCTTCATGGCCGGGGGCGCGCTCGCTCTGACGGGCATCGGTATCCGCGCTACCCAGGCGAACGCCGTGATCGGCAAGGCGGTGGAGATCACCGGCGAGGTCAACCGCAAGCAGGCAAACCTGCTGGAGGGTCTGAAGGCTGGCGCGAGCCTGATGGATCATGATTTCGTGACGACCGGCAAGAAGAGCTTTGCCGCGCTGGAGCTCGGCGAGGATACCAATCTTCTGCTCGGCAGCGAGACGGAGCTCCTGATCGACACCTTTATCGCCGGGCAGGGCGGCACGATCGAGCTCGGCACGGGGCAGATGATTTTCGACCGGCCGGAGGGCCTCGCCAAGATCGACCTTACCGTGCGCACCGCCTTCGGGATGATCGGCGTGCGCGGCACGAAGTTTTTCGCCGGCCCCAGCCGCGGTCCCTTCGCCGTGTTCGTCGAACACGGGCTCGTCGAGGTCTCCGGCGGCGGCGTCTCCAAGGTGGTCGGCCCCGGCCAGGGCATCGAGATCGCTGCGCCGGGCGCAGCTCCCGGCGAGGTCACGCAATGGGGCGAGGCCCGCATCCGCGAGGCCTATGCGAGCGCCGGCGTCCGTTGATCGGGTATCGGGGAATGAGAGGGCTGCCGCATCTTCCCTTCTCTTCCCGGGCAAAGGTGGCCCGAAGGTCGGGTGAGGGGGCGATGCAGCTGGAAACCTCGGCTTCTCTAGCCTCCGGCATCCCCCTCATCCGCCTGCCAGCCCCTTCTCCCCGAGGGGAGAGGGGGATAAGCGGCAACGGCGTGCCATCCCTTCTGCGCTAATCCAATGTAAACAGCGCCATCGTGCCGAAGCCGCGGATCTCGTGTTCGCCGATGGCGCGTAGCGTGCGGCTGGTTTCCCCGGCCGCGCGCGGGCCGACGCAGATCTGCGTTCCCAGGAACTTGTTGGCGTCCTGAAGCCGCGCGGCAAGGTTCACCGCATCGCCATGGGCGGTATAGTCGAGCTTGCCGCCGGCGCCGACCTCGCCCAGCACCGCCATGCCCGTCTCGACGCCGATGCGCGTGCGCCCGAACTCCCGTTCGATAAAGAGGGGGCGGCGGCGCATCTCTTCGGTCAGGGCGCGGATCTCGTCGGCGCAGGCGAGCGCCTTGTCGACGTGGCGGTCAAGATCATCGGGTGCGTTGAAGAGCGCGTGCACCGCGTCGCCCACCACCTTGTCCACCATGCCGCCATGCTGCGCGACGAGCGCGTTCACCTCGGAAAAATAGATGTCGAGCAGTTTGACGAGGTCGTGCGGGCCGATTTTTTGCGCCAGCGTCGAAAACCCTTCGATATCGGTGAAGAGTGCCGTCACCTGCCGTTCCTCGCCGGCAACGCGGCCGAGGTCGGGATTGTCGATGTAGCGCGCCACGACGGATTGCGGCAGGTATTGCGCAAAGCGCTGCCGTGCCGTTGCTTCGGCGCGGCGCACATGGGCAAATTGCAGAAGGCCGGTGACCAGCGCCGCAGTAGCGACGACAAGCGCAACCCCGATCGCATCGGAGAGCAGCGCCGTGCGGGCATAAAGCAGAACCGAGGCCGTGAAGACGAGGCCGACCAGCGCGACACCGGCAAGAGCGGCGAAGAGCGGGCGGAGCCGTGCCGCCGCGAAGGCTGCCGCCGCACCGGTGAGGAAGGCGACGCCCGCCTCGAACGGCAGGAGCCCGAGATCGCGCGTCGGAATGTGGTCGGTGAGGATGGCGTTCGCCACATCCGCATGGATCTGCACGGACGGCTCGAGCGGCATGGAGGCGCTGGTCCTCAGCCCCCCGAGATTGGGCAGGCTGCTGCCGATCAGGACGACCCTGCCGGCGATCTTGTCTGCCGGCACCGCACCGGCCACGACATCACCGGCGGAAAAGGTGCGCGCGCGGATCGTCTCCGCATCACTCGCCACAAAACGCAGGCTGCCGTCCTCGTCGAGCCGCAGGATACGGGCATCGTGCCGCAGCCAGACGGGATTGCCGCCGAGAACCGGCGTGCGCGCACCGGCCGCAAGCCGCGCTGCCTCCACGCCGAGTGCCGGATAGGCGGCATTCCCGACGATCGCGTAGGCCTGCACGCGACGCACCACGGCGTCCTCGTCGCCGACGAGGAAGGCCGCTGCCGCCGCTGACGACTTGTCCTGCAGGAAGGCGCAGGAGCTTTCCGTGCCGTCGATGAACCAGAGGTCGGGCACCGCGACAGGCCGTTGCAGCGCAAGCGCCGGCACGGGATGCGGCGCCCCGTCGGGCGTCTCGCCGATGAGGAAGCCGAGGATGGTCGGCGCCTTGGCGATTGCGCTGGCGAGCGCGGCATTTGCCGGTTCTTCCGGGGCGCAATCGGTGCTGAAGATGAAGTCGAAAGCGATGGCGGCGGGTTTGGCGGCGGCGAGGCGGTCGATGAGATCGGCCGTCTCGGTGCGCGTCCAGTTGCGGTTCGGCGCGGACTGAAACGCCTTTCGGTCGATGTCGACGACGACGATCCGGTCGCTCCCCTCGGGGGGCACGCCTTGCGTCAGCGCGTCGAAATAGAATTCACGCTGCCGCTCCAGCGCCGTCTCGCCGAGCGAAAACAGCGCCAGCGCTCCGGCAAGGCTCGCGATGAGGCCGGCGAGAAGGGGGCGGTATCGCTTGGCGATCATGATCGGCCGTTCCCGGCTGCCTAATCGTCATCCGGCTCGGCGATGTTTTGCAGCCGGCCGATATGGCAATGGATGATGCCGTCGTTGCGGCGGATGGCGCCGGCCTCCTGGAGCGCGAGGATCGAACGGTTGATCTTCGGCCGGCTGGCGCCGACGATGCTGGCGATCTCCGTCTGGCTCAGCGAAATCTGGAGATTTGCGCTTTCCGGCAGCTCCTCGCCATGGATGTTGCGCAGCGTCGCCAGGAAGAAACGTGCGACGCGGGCATCGAGATCGTAGAGCGCAATGGTCTCGAGCTGCTCCGTCGTCTCGCGCAGCTTGGTGCAGAGATAGTGGATGATCGCCTGCGCTGCCGTCGGGTTGCGCATCAGGATTTCCAGGAAATCCCGCTTTGAAATGACGTAGCCTTCCGTCGCGACGACGGCGGTGGCGTCGGCCGAGCGCGGCTGGCCGTCCAGGATCGCCATTTCACCGAGCACCGAGCCCGGTTCAAGCTGGCGCAGCGACAGCTCCTTGCCCTGCGGCGTGATCAGCGAAAGCTTGATGCGGCCGGTGACGAGCACGATGAGATAGGTGCCTTCATCGCCGCGCTGGAAGATTACGGTGCCGGCCGACCATTTGCGATAGGTTGCGATGCCCGCGATTTCGCCGAGCGTTTCCTTGCTGAACCCTTCGAAAATCGCAAAGGAACGCCAGAACGCGGCGCTTTTGTTGATCTCGTTCATATCCTGATGCCCCCGACCGCGCTGACGCAAAACGAAACGCGCCGCCTTGCCGAAATCTTCGCCCAGCCGCTGGGCGCTTGCAACAGAAAAGAACGGAGAGTTCCGGGCAGGTCCTTGGGATTGCTGGGAGAGTGTTTACTGGCAGATGCGGACGCGTTTGGTGATGGTCTTGCCATACGGGTTTTCCGTGCGGATGCGCTTGGTGATGCAGGTCTGCTGATAGTGCCCGTAGTAGCCCTCACCATAGGACGTGCCGGCATGGCCGGGGGCGGTGAAAACGAAAGAGGCGGCGGCGATGGCGAGGGCGGCGAGGTAGGGGCGCATGGAGGCTCCGGAAGGAGAGAGGCGGGATGTGACGCCTCCTTGTCGCATGGCGTGCGCCGCCTCTCTGTTTCGCCGGGAACAGGGGACGTCGTTCACAAAAAGAGAACGATCTGTCCTCCGATCGCCTGACTAGTTTGACGATCGAAAGCTGATATCTCTTTGCCAACGCAAACACCAAGCCTCAGGAGCTTACCATGCAACAGAACGTCGTTGTCCTCGTCGGACGTATCCTTCTCGCCCTCATGTTCATCTCGGCCGGTTATCCCAAGCTGATCGATCCCTCCGGCACCGCCGGCATGATCGCCGGCGCCGGCCTGCCGGCCGCGACCGCGCTCGCCTATCTTGCCGGTCTCTTCGAAGTCGTCGCCGGCCTCTTCGTGCTCGTCGGCTTCCAGACCCGCATTGCCGCCTATCTGCTCGCCGCCTTCAGCGTGTTCACCGCCCTCGTGTTCCACAGCGGCGCGATCAACGTTCCGGACTTTCCGGAAGGCGCAAACGGCCTTCTGACCCTCTTCAACGGCCTGATGATGTGGAAGAACATCACGATCGCCGGCGGCTTCCTCGTGCTCGCCGCTTTCGGCCCCGGCGCCTATTCGCTCGACGCCCGCTCCGGTGCCGCCAAGACCGTCGCCGCCTAAGCGGAACAGTCCGATCCTCCAAAAGCCCTCTCCGGTCTCCGGGGAGGGTTTTTTGTTGTCCTGCCGCTCACAAAAACCCGGGGGCGCTGGAAAGCCGCTCCTCTTGCTGCTATGCGCACGAGCGAACAGCCATGTGGGGAGATGCCGATGTTTTCCAATTCCTATCCGGACAAAAGCGTGATGGCGGAGCTGATGGCCCGCATGCTGTGGGAGATCAAGGCGGTGCATTTTCGGCCGGAAGAGCCCTACAAGCTCGCCTCCGGCATGGCCTCGCCGGTCTATATGGATTGCCGCAAACTGCTCTCCTATCCGCGCATCCGCTCGGCGATCATGGATTTTGCCGCCGCCACCTTGACGCGCGAGGTCGGCTTCGAGCGCATCGACGTGATTGCCGGGGGCGAGACGGCAGGCATTCCCTTCGCCGCGCTGCTTGCCGATCGCCTCGCTCTGCCGATGGTCTATGTGCGCAAGAAGCCGAAAGGCCATGGCCGCAATGCGCAGATCGAAGGCGTGATGCCGGAAGGCGCGCGCGTGCTCGTCATCGAGGACCTGGTGACGGTCGGCGGCTCCATGTTTACCTTCATCGATGCGATCCGCGCCGCCGGTGGCGTGGTCGATCACGGCATGTCGCTGTTCTACTACGGCATCTTCAAGGAAGCCGAAGCGCGCTACGCCAATGGCGGCGTCAAGCTGCACCGCATCGCCACCTGGCAGGATGTCCTCGCCGTGGCGCGCGCGGAAAAACTCTTCGACGACGCAACGCTCGCCTCCGTCGCCGCATTTTTCGATGCGCCGCTCGCCTGGTCCGCCGCCCATGGCGGTGTCGCGGAACTGCCGACGTCGTAAAAGCCTCTGGCGCTTTTCGCCGGGATCGTTTAAATCGATTGAAAATCTCCTGGGAGGACCGGTATGATCCTGTGTTGTGGTGAAGCGCTGATCGACATGCTGCCGCGGACGACGACGCTGGGCGAGGACGCCTATGCGCCCTATGCCGGCGGGGCGATCTTCAACACGGCGATCGCGCTCGGCCGTCTCGGCGTGCCGACGGGCTTCTTCACCGGCCTTTCCGACGACATGATGGGCGACATCCTGCGCAAGACGCTGGCGGAAAGCGGCGTCGATTACAGCTATTGCGCAACGCTCTCCCGCCCGACGACGGTCGCCTTCGTCAAGCTCGTGCATGGCCACGCCACCTATGCCTTCTACGACGAGGGCACGGCCGGCCGCATGATTACCGAGGCCGAACTGCCGGCGCTTGGCGATGATTGCGAGGCCCTGCATTTCGGCGCGATCAGCCTGATCCCGGAACCCTGCGGCTCGACCTACGAGGCACTCCTTGCGCGCGAGCACGAAAAACGCGTCATCTCGCTCGACCCGAACATCCGCCCCGGCTTCATCAAGGACAAGGACGCCCATATGGGGCGCATCCGCCGCATGGCAGCCATGGCCGACATCGTGAAATTCTCCGACGAGGACCTCGCCTGGTTCGGGCTTGAAGGGGACGAAGATGCGCTTGCCCGCCACTGGCTGCACCACGGCGCAAAGCTCGTCGTCGTGACGCGTGGCGCGGAAGGCGCGGTCGGTTACACGGCGGACCACAAGGTCGTCGTGCCGAGCGAGCGCGTCACGGTGGTCGATACGGTCGGTGCGGGCGATACGTTCGATGCCGGCGTGCTCGCCTCGCTGAAGATGCAGAACCTCCTCACCAAGGATCAGGTGGCGAAGCTTTCGCAAGACCAGATCGCCAAGGTGCTGGCGCTCGGCGCGAAGGCGGCGGCTGTCACGGTGTCGCGCGCCGGGGCGAACCCGCCCTGGGCGAAGGAAATCGGGCTCGCCTGAGCCTTCATTCATCTGTCACTGCAGCATGGTCAAAGGGGCCATGCTCGACCATACCGCTCCAGATTCTCTCCCTCTTGCCCGCTCCGATGGACGGGCTCCGACCATCCTCGTCGTTACGGATGCCTGGCGCCCGCAATTGAACGGTGTGGTGCACACGCTCGAAGAGCTGGCCCGCTCGATGGCGGAAGAGGGCGTCGATGTCGTCTTCCTGACCCCGCAGGAATTCACGACGGTGCCGTTGCCGTCCTATCCGGAGATCCGGCTGGCGATCACCTCCAGGCGCCGCGTGCTCGCCGAGATGGAGAAGGTTGCGCCCGACTATATCCACATCGCCACCGAGGGGCCGCTCGGCATGGCGGCGCGTGCCGCCTGCCTCGAACGCCAGCTACCCTTCACCACGGCCTATCACACGCGTTTTCCTGAGTTCATCAGTGCACGCCTGCCCATTCCTGAAAGCGTCAGCTACTGGTGGCTGCGCCGCTTCCACAATGCCGGTGACGGCATGATGGTGGCGACCAAATCGCTCGCCGCGGAAATGGCCGCACGCGGCTTCGTGCGCATCAAGCGCTGGTCGCGCGGTGTGGATACGAAACTGTTCGATCCGGCCAAGCGCCGCGACCTCGGCCTGCCGCGGCCGATCTTCCTGAATGTCGGGCGGGTTGCGGTGGAGAAGAACCTGCCGGCTTTCCTCGGTCTCGACCTGCCGGGCAGCAAGGTCGTCGTCGGCGACGGGCCGGATCTCGCAACGCTGCGCCAGCGCTATCCGGATGTGCATTTCCTCGGCCGCAAGACCGGCGAGGACCTGGCATCGGTCTATGCCTCGGCCGACGTCTTCGTCTTCCCGAGCCGCACTGATACGTTCGGCAACGTCATGTTGGAGGCGCTGGCAAGCGGCGTTCCCGTCGCCGCCTTTCCGGTGACGGCGCCGCGCGACGTTCTGGGCGAGGGTGGCGCCCTGTCGGAAAATCTTCGCGAAGCCGCCCTCGCCGCCCTCGATGTCCCGAAGGACGCCGCGCGCGGCCGTGCCATGACCTACAGCTGGCGCGCCTGCGGTCGCGAATTTTTCAGCAATCTCATCCGCGTGCCGCGCGGTGCATTCGCGGCACGCCGTCTCAGCCTTCGTTAGTTCGCTGCTTTCAGGAGCGCGGCGACGAGGCCAGCCGTCGACGAATCGTGGCCGGCAGCACTTTCCTTGCCCTCCACGACCGGCAGCAGCCCGGTCGCCAGTTCCTTGCCGAGCTCCACGCCCCACTGGTCGAAGGAATTGATGTTGAAGAGCGCGCCTTCGACGAAGACGCGGTGCTCGTAGAGCGCGATCAGGCGGCCGAGCGCGAAGGGCGTCAGACTGTCATGGACCATCGTGATCGACGGCCGGTTGCCATCGAAGACACGGTGCGGCGCGATCCTGTCCGCCTTCGCCTCGTCCATGCCCTTGGAGGTGAGCTGCGCCTTGGCTTCCTCGAGCGTGCGGCCCTTCATCAGCGCTTCGGACTGCGCCAGGCAATTGGCGATGAGGAGCTGGTGCTGGTGGCGCAGGTTCTTTTCATGGCCGTTGGCGGCGATCATGAATTCGGCCGGGATGATCGAGGTGCCCTGATGGATGAGCTGGTAGAAGGCGTGCTGGCCATTGGTGCCGGGTTCGCCCCAGACGACCGGACCGGTCTTGTACTTGACCGGTTCGCTGTCGAGGGTCACGGACTTGCCGTTCGATTCCATGTCGAGCTGCTGGAGATAGGCCGGGAAGCGCGACAGGCGCTGGTCGTAGGGCAGAATGGCGCGCGAGGGATAGTTCAGAACATTGCGGTTGTAGAAGCCGATGAGCCCGAGCAGCATCGGAATGTTCTCGCGGATCGGCGCCTCGCGGAAATGCGTGTCGATGACATGGGCACCGGCGAGGAATTCGGCAAAGTTCTCCTTGCCGATGGCGATCATCAGCGGCAGGCCGATGGCCGACCAGATCGAATAGCGCCCGCCGACCCAGTCCCAGAAGCCAAAGACGCGGTCGGCGCCGATGCCGAAGGCCGAGACCTTGTCGAGCGCCGTGGAGACCGCGCAGAAATGGTGGCCGACAGCGGCGTCGCCGAGCGCATCGGCGATGAATTTGCGGGCCGTCGCGGCATTGGTCATCGTCTCGATCGTCGTGAACGTCTTGGAGGCGACGATGAACAGCGTCGTTTCCGCGTCCAGAAGCTTCAGCGTATCGGCGATATGCGCGCCGTCGATGTTGGAAACGAAGTGCAGCCGCGGGCCGTCGTGGTAGGGCGCCAGCGCCAGCGTCGCCATGACGGGGCCGAGGTCCGAGCCGCCGATGCCGATATTGACGACGTCGGTGATCGTCTTGCCCGTCGCACCCTTCAGCACACCGGAACGGATGCCGTCGGCGAAAGCGCCCATGGCGTCGAGCACGGCGTTGACGTCCGGCATGACGTCCGTGCCGTCGACGAGGACGGGTGTGTTCGAACGGTTGCGCAGCGCGGTGTGCAGCACGGCGCGCTCTTCCGTGATGTTGATGATCTCACCGGAGAACATGGCGTCGCGCTTCTTTTCGACGCCGGTATCCTTCGCCAGCGCCTCCAGCGCGTCGAGCACGGCGTCGTTCACCGCGCATTTGGAATAGTCGAAGAGGAAGTCGCCGAGCGTGGTGCTGTAGCGCGAGAAGCGCTGCGGGTCGGCCGCGAAGGCGGCGCGGATGTCTGTGGCGTTGGTGTCGCGGACGATGGATTTCAGCTTTTCGACAAGCGCGTTCATCGGCGTGGTCCTTGGCTTTTGACGATGCCGCTAGCTAGTCGCTTTGTCCTATCCAAATCAAGACCGCAAAGGTCACTCTCCCGAAAAAATTAAATCGGTTTAACTCTCGCTCGTTCAGCCCCGCAAATCCTTGCGCAATATCTTGCCAACATTGGATTTCGGCAGTTCGGTGCGGAACTCGATGAACTTTGGTCGCTTGTAATTGGTGAGGTTCGCCGCGCAATGGGCCTTCACGTCTGCCACCGTCAGTGCCGGGTCCCTCTTCACGACGAAGAGTTTCACCGCTTCGCCAGAGTGCTCGTCCGGCACACCGATCGCTGCGCATTCGAGGATGCCCGGAAGCGACATTGCGACTTCCTCCACCTCGTTGGGGAAGACGTTGAAGCCGGAGACGAGGATCATGTCCTTCTTGCGGTCGACGATCTTGGTGAAGCCTTCCGGCGTCATGAAGCCGATATCGCCGGAACGGAAGAAACCATCCGGCGTCATCACCTTGGCCGTCTCGTCCGGCCGCTGCCAGTAGCCGGCCATGACCTGCGGGCCGCGAATGCAGATTTCACCGACCTCTCCGAGGCCGAGTGTCCTGCCATCGTCGTCGCGGATCTCGATGTCGGTGGAGGGGAGGGGCAGGCCGATCGTTCCCGTGAATTCCGGCTTGTCGAAGCGGTTGGCGGTCGCGACAGGCGAGGTTTCCGAAAGGCCGTAACCCTCGGTGATCGCGCAGCCCGTCATCGCCTGCCAGCGTTCGGCGACCGGCCGTTGCACCGCCATGCCGCCGCCGAGCGTCAGCACCAGTTCGGAAAAGTCGGCCTTCGAAAAATCCGGATTGTTCATCAGCGCGTTGAACAGCGTATTGAGGCCCGGGAAAATGTGCACCCGGATCTTGGCCAGCTCCTTGATGAAGGCCGGGATGTCGCGTGGATTGGCGATCAGCACGTTGTGGCCGCCGAGCGCGATGCCCATCAGCCCGTTCACCGTCAGCGCGAAGATGTGGTAGAGCGGCAGCGCGCAGATGAAGACGAGCTGGTCCGGCCGCTTCTTGGTGCGGAAGGTCGGCTCGATCCACACTTTGATCTGCTCCATGTTGGAGAGCAGGTTGGAGTGGGTCAGCGTCGCCCCCTTGGAGACGCCAGTCGTGCCGCCGGTATATTGCAGGAAGGCGGTATCGTCAGGCGCGATGCTGACCGGTTTGATGCGGCCACGCGCGCCTTCCGCCATCACCTGGGCAAAGGGGATATGTCCCGGCAGCGACCATGCCGGCACCAGCTTCTTCACCCGGCGCACGACGAGGTTGACGATCAGTCCCTTCAGCCCGAGCATGTCGCCCATCGTGGTGACGACGACGTGTTTGACGGCCGTCCGCGCGACGACCTGTGCGACGGTACTAGCGAAATTCTCCAGCACGAACAGTGCTTTGGCGCCGGCATCCTTGAGCTGGTGCTCGAGCTCGCGTGGCGTATAGAGCGGATTGACGTTCACCACCACGAGGCCGGCGCGCAGAATGCCGAAGATGATGACGGGATTTTGCAGGATGTTGGGCATCATCACCGCGACCCGGTCGCCCTTTTCCAGCCCTCGTGCCTGCAGCCAGACGGCGATCTTCGCCGAGGCCAGTTCGAAGTCCCGGAAGGTCAGTGTCTTGCCCATGCTGGTGAAGGCCGGGCGGTCGGCGTATTGCGCGCAGCAGCTTTCGACAAGCGCGCCGATGGAGGTGTGGCCGAGCGGCGCGATCTGCCCTGCCATGCCCTCCGGATAGGAGGCCAGCCAGAACCGGCCGGAGGGCTCAGTGGAAGGGGCTTCGATCGTGGCGGTCATGCATGCTCCTCCTCGTTGCGCGCAGGGCGTCATCCGTCCCATCGGCGCGAACGGTCCTCCAACCATTCGTAGGGACAAGATGATGCTTTTGAAAGGCGCCATCAAGAGACATCGCTATCTTACATTAACGTAAACGTCAATAAATGCAGGAGCTTCCCGCTGTGCTCCCCACGATTCTGCTGTGCCTGCGGCGTCTCAGCGCGCCTTCGCCGAAAAAACCGCGTATATGTTTAACATTCTTGGGCTACACATTATCTAGGTTGCCCGGCCCCAAGCGTGGGCCTCATGGGAGTAGACGCGTTTGCTGCATCAGGAACATCGCAGAAGTGAGCCTCGGTTTCTCGGCGCGGCGCGCCCGAGCAGCGTCGCGCTCATATCGCCCATCTCGGCGGCGCGCTGGCTCCTCGTGCTCATCGTCTTCGCCGGCATCTATTTCTTCCACGGCTTTGTGGTGCCGGTGCTCGCAGCCCTCGTCATCGCCTTTGCAAGCTGGCCGCTCTATTCGCGCCTGCTCGCCCAGGTGAACGGCAACCGCACGCTCGCCGCTTCCATCGCCATCCTCCTGATCCTCGCCTTCATCGTCGGGCCGATCATGTTCGCTGCGACTTACGCTTTCCACGAAGTTCGCGAGTGGATCGGCTGGGCCGTCGAGACGAACAGCACCGGCGCGCCGACGCCGGACTGGATTCGCGCGCTGCCGGTCGTCGGCGGCTGGCTCGACATGCAGTGGACGCGTTTCCTCGATCATCCCGGCGCGATCGGCGAACTGACGCAGATCGTCAGCGGCGCCAATATCGGCAATATCTACCGGGTGGCACTTGCCGCCGGCGGCAAGGCCTTCGGCCTGCTGCTCGCCATGCTCTTCATGCTGATCGCACTCTTCTTCATCTACCGCGATGGCCAGTCCTTCGCCGGCCAGGTGGACCGGCTCGGCGAGCGCATCCTGCCGATGCGCTGGGAGCGCATATCCCGCATCGTGCCGGCGACGATCAGCTCCACCGTGACAGGAATGACGCTGATCGCCATCGGTGAGGGCATCGTGCTCGGCATCGCCTATTGGGTTGCCGGCGTGCCTTCGGCGGTCACGCTCGGCGTCCTCACCGGCATCATGGCGCTCTTTCCCGGCGGCGCACCGCTCTCCTTCACGCTGGTCTCGGTCTATCTCGTCTCCAGCGGCTCGCCCGTCGCGGGTCTTGCGCTCTTCGTCTGGGGATCGGTCGAACTCTTCATCGTCGACAAGACGCTGCGTCCTCGCCTTGTCGGCGGCCCGATCAAGCTGCCGTTCCTGCCCACCTTCTTCGGCCTCATCGGCGGGGTGAAGACCATGGGCTTCCTCGGCCTCTTCATCGGCCCGGTCCTCATGGCTCTCCTCGTCGCCATCTGGCGCGAGTGGATTCGCGAGGTCGACGCGACGGAGCCGCCCTCCGCGATCATCCTCGACCCCCATGCGGAGGTGCCGCCACGGTCCGACCAGGAGCGAAATGTCGGCTGATGCGGGCAAGGAGCCCTGCACGCCAACGCCGCCAGATTTGTTTTGGGATTAAAAAGCCGGCCTGAAATGACGGGACGCTTGCCGCGTATTCGCTTGCAAGTTTCCCTGCCGCCGCCATAGTCTTCCTCCGCGCATATCGCGCAACTTGGGGGACTTCCACATGACATCCATGAAGCGGACAGGGCTTGCGGCCCTGGTCCTTGCGACGGCTCTTGCCGTATCCCACAGCTCGGCACTGGCCTGGGGCTGCATTGCCGTATCCGAAGAGGGGACCTACGGCTACAGCTACGACTACGACAACGAGGGCGCCGCGCGCGAACGGGCCTTGAACGAATGCGCGAACCGCACGACGGAGGAATCCGTCTGCGAAATCACCGAATGCAACGAGAGCGACTGAAGGTCTGCATCGGGGTGCAGTTCTGCAGTTCCGCCTTTCTTCCGCCCGCAAATCCATCGTGCCGATGGGTTTGCGGATGCGGTCAAAGCCCGGGCCGTCGTCTGCCGTGCGGGAATATGCTAGCCTCGCCACATGAACAAACCTTCCAGCGAAACGTTCTTCAATACGCTTCCCGTCTTCGTCGATTTCGCCGGCGTGGCGGATGGCAGGAACTATCGGCCGTTGCCATCCGACTGGGCGCTTGCGACGGCCGATATCGTCGATTCCACCGGTGCCATCGAGGCGGGGCGCTACAAGGCGGTCAACATGGCCGGCGCCAGCGTCATCTCGGCCATTCTCAATGCGGTGGGCAGCAATGACCTCCCGTTCGTCTTCGGCGGAGACGGCGCGGTCGTCGCCGTTCCGCCTTCGGGCGTGGAGAAGGCCCGCAGCGCCCTCTCGGCGGTGCAGAGCTGGGTCGGCGAAGAACTGCAGCTGACGCTGCGCGCTGCGCTCGTTCCCGTTGCCGATATCGCGGCGGCGGGTGTCGAAGCCCGCGTCGCCCGTTTCCAGGTCACGCCCGACCTCTCCTATGCGATGTTTGCCGGTGGCGGATCGAGCTGGGCCGAGGCCCGCATGAGGGAGGGCCTTTATGCCGTTCCCCCGGCCTCGCCTGGCGCCCGTCCGGACCTTGCGGGGCTCTCCTGCCGCTGGAATCCGATCCGCTCCCGGCACGGTTCCATCGTCTCGATCATCGCCGTTCCCGTCGGCTCGGCCAGCGTGCCGGCCTTTCAGGCGATGGTGCTCGACATCGTCGCGCTCGCATCCGGTGAGGAAAGGGAGGGCCATCCCGTGCCGCCGGAGGGCCCGGAGATCGGCCTGTCGGCGATGGGCCTGTCGGTGGAGACGAAAACCGCGCCGAAGGATCGGCGCATCCGGCACCGGCTTTTCATCCTCGGGCAATATTTTCTCACGGTCGGTCTGTTTCGCCTCGGCCTGACGCTCGGCCGCTTCGACCCGAAAATCTACAAGCAGGACATTGCCCGCAACGCTGATTTCCGCAAGTTCGACGACGGCCTCAAGATGACCATCGACGTTGATCCGGACCGGCTTCGCCAGATCGAAACGCGGCTGGAGCAAGCCGCAGATGCCGGCATCTGCCGGTTCGGCCTGCATCGCCAGGATTCCGCGCTGATGACCTGTTTCGTGCCGACGGCGATGCGGCGCGACCATATGCATTTCATCGACGGCGCGGCCGGCGGTTATGCCATGGCCGCCAGCCGCCTGAAGAAGCAGGGAAGCGGCACGACGCTGACGCAGGCCGAGATGTGAGCGCACGATGCCGGCGCAGCGCCGCCGACTTCGTCTGCAACGCCGGCCGACCCCGGAAAGGCCAGCAACCCCTTCCTGGAGCCAGCCGGCCCCCGCCGCGATCAAAGGAGGAAATCGGCCTTGGTGAAGTCGATGGCGCTGTCGATACGGATCGAGAAATCCGCCTTTCCATCGCCGTTCACGTCGCCATAGACATAGGTGCCGCCGTCCTTCCTCTCGTAGCGCAGTTCTCCAGCCGTCTTGCTGAACGTATCCGCGCCGATGAAGCTGAAGGCCTGGTTGCCGCCGGCTGTCGTGCTGGCGTCGATGCCCTTCAGGTCGATCCTGTCGCCTTCCTTGCGGCTGAAATCGAAGATCGTGTCACGGCCGGCTGCGGCGACGGTGCTGTCCTTGAGGGACGTGAAGATGAACATGTCGGCCCCACCGCCGCCGTGGAGCTTGTCGGCCCCGGCCCCGCCGCTCAGCTTGTCCCTGCCGCTTCCGCCGGAAAGCGCATCGCTGCCGGCCCCGCCATAGAGGCGGTCGTCCCTGCTGCCGCCATGGGCCTTGTCATCGCCGTCGCCGGCAGAGACCGCGTCCTTGCCCGTGCCGCCATAGAGCGCATCGCCCCCATTGCCACCGGCCAGCACGTCGTTGCCGCTGCCGCCGAAAAGCGCATCGTCGCCATCGTTGCCAAGGAGCTTGTCGTCGCCCGCGCCGCCGGAGAGCGTATTGCTTGCGGCATTGCCGGTGATCGTGTTGGCAAGCTCGTTGCCGGTTCCGTCGATCGATGCCGTGCCGGTGAGCTTCAGGTTCTCGACATGGGCGCCGAGCGTGGAATCGACGGAGGCCTTGACGAGATCCGTGCCTTCCCCGCTCTTTTCCTCCACATAGTCATCGGCATTGTCGGCGATGTAGATATCGTCGCCGATGCCGCCACGCATATCGTCGGCGCCAGCCTTCCCATCGAGAATATCGTCGCCGCCGTAGCCTTAGAGCGCGTCTTTCTGGCTGCCGCCGACAAGCGTGTCATCGTCGGAGGTTCCCTTGATCGTCTTGGCCGGCGGGGTCTCCTTCTCGACAGTGAGGGTGAAGCTGGAAACAGCGGTCTCGCCCTCCATA
>VFQN01000122.1_pt1 | contig 167451 bp, 125 predicted proteins | sample 3512371 | NCBI WGS metagenome assembly VFQN01 (sample SAMN10412370, study PRJNA504923) | tailings metagenome | isolation source: Replicate 2 from Balatoc abandoned mine | place: Philippines: Itogon, Benguet | collected 2017-08-28
CTAGCCATGCCGGCATTGGATCTTCATTCCCATCATCTTGAAAGCAAATTGGAATGAACAGACTACTCCAATCACGGAAATCGCATCTACGAATGTGTACTGAACCGTGATCAACATCACTCGCTAGGGCCCTTTGGCGCATCGTGCGCGCTTGTGCCCCCGGCTCCAATGTAGGATTCAACGTCGCCCACCACCTCCTCAAAATGGCAACCGAGACAGCTAACCGAGGATTCTTCGAGGTTCGTTACTCCGTTGCTCTGCCGGGGACCTCAGGTGCGAGGCGGGTCCTCCGCGACGGGAGTTACTGGAACAACGCCAGGAGGTGCCGGTCCGCGTACCGGAACGAGAACGATCCGGGCAACCGTAACAGGAACATCGGCTTCCGCCTCGCCGCAGCTTGCCCGCCGCAGGTCGCGACGGCCAACCCGTTTCCCGATGCGCCCGACCTCGGTCAGGCGGGTGTCGTGTCCGGGCTGGTGCTGGTGGGCGGGCAGAAGTCAGTTCGAACGCTCCCGCCCGGTTTTCTCCGTGACACGCCCTGGGCAAATCGAGGACGGGACTAGCTCCATGCGCCGGAATTCGACCATCCTGGTGCCCGACGTATTTCCGCCCTCTTGGTGCGGGGGATGGGGTGTGGACGATCTAGGAGCCTACTCCGAGGTGGTCGTCGGAGGCGTGGCGTTGAAGATGGCGTGGATTCCACCGGGACGCTTCCTCATGGGTTCACCTGCGACGGAGAACGGTAGGCTTGAGAGCGAACTGGAGCACACGGTGGAGTTGACCCGAGGGTATTGGCTGGGTCGGTACCCGGTGGTGCAAGAGGAATGGAAGGCGGTGATGGGGAACGATCCGAGCTATCACGAAGGCGAACGGTTGCCCGTGGAGCAGGTGAGTTGGGAGGATTCCATGGCGTTTTGCCTTCGATTGACGGCGATAGCGCGGGAGGCAGGAGTGATGGAGCAGGGTTGGGAATTCCGGCTGCCGACGGAGGCGGAGTGGGAATACGCGTGTCGGGGGGAGAAGGGCCGAGGTAAGGCGTTCAATAGCGGATCGGATTGTGCGCTGCCGGAGGGGGAGGATCCTGCGCTGGTGCGATTGGGATGGTTCGATGGGAACAGCGAGGGGAGAACCCATTCGGTTGGGCAAAAGGCGCCCAACGATTGGGGCTTGTACGACATGCACGGGAATGTCTGGGAGTGGTGCCTGGATCACTGCGATTGGGTGGACGGGAGGGGCGTGGTGACGAATACATACGTCGATGGAGTTCGCGATCCCGTGAGCGTCGAAGGTGCGGGGCGGGTCCTCCGCGGCGGTGGCTGCGGGAACCGCGCCGGGCGGTGCCGGTCCGCTTACCGGTTCGTGAACGATCCGGGCATCTGCTACGGAGACTTCGGCTTCCGCCTTGCCGCAGGTCCGGCCGTCGCGGGGAGCGGAGCGCCAGGCACGTAGGCGGGAGGCGCGGACGCGGCGGTGCGGGAGGCACGCGCCCACGGGACTGAGCGCGAAGCGGAGCCAGGGGTCTGACAAAAGCGCGGCAAATGGATGGTGGTGCCGCGGTTCACTCCGAAACCAGAAGAAGACGCAAGTGACGGGTATCGATTCGGAATCCGTTCGAAAGGTGAAGGCGCCTTTGGCTTTGATCGATAAGTTCACGCCGGAAGCGTGGGCGAAGGCACGCCGCGAATTGGCTCGCTGGTCACGGGAGCCCTGGGCCCCGATCCGATGGGGTGATGGCCCACAAATCGCGCTGCCTCGACTCCTCCGGTACCCATCCCATCACATTCCGCGATGGGTCCTGAAGAGTGACTCCGTCGATCGGATATGGTCATCCAAGCGTCTGGGTGGCGGTCGTGGCTATGGCTGTGGTGGCCGTCAGGGGTGGGGATATGGGGAAGGTGACGGGGATGGTGGGCGATGAGGGATTCGAACCCCCGACCGTCTCCGTGTAAAGGAGCTGCGCTAGCCGCTGCGCCAATCGCCCGCCGTCCGGGAAGCGGAAACTCGAGCCGACAGGGCACCGGGAACTCCGGTTGCCGGGTCGGTGCCCGATCTGTCGGGCTGGTTCCGGCCGGTCGTGTCCCGTGTCGAGGACGTCGGGACAGTACGGGGGGCCGGGTGGGAACAGCAAGTTGGGAAGCTGAGCCATGATCCCCGCGCAGGGGCCGCCCGAGGCGGTTTCCTTCCCGTGGATCTGGGGCGGCGACGGGGTTCCCGGGGCGTGGATGCGGCGGGGTGGCCGGGATCAGGGCTGGGTTGCCGGACCTGGGCCGGGGAGGGGGCGTGGGGTGAGCAGGCGGTCGAGGATGACGAGGGAGGCGAGCAGCGCGAGCAGGCAGACGGGGATGGCTTCGATGGAGGTGCGGCCGGCGATCAGGCCGGCGAGGGCCGGGATGGCGGCGGCGCCCAGGCCTGCGGCGCCGATCTGCATGCCGATGGTATTGGCGGCGTCGCGGCGGCCGACGCGATCGCTGGTGCCGGACACCAGTCCGGGGAAGATCGGGGCGACGAAGAATCCGATGAGCAGGATGCCGGCGAGGCCTGCGGCGGGGTGGGGGTTCCAGGAGTGGAGGGCGGCGGCGGCGACGGCGCCGAGCAGGCAGGCGCGCATGATGCAGCGGTTGCCGAGGCGCGCGGCGAGGAGGCCGGCGACGATGCGGCCGAGGGTGAACAGGGCCCAGAACGCGCCGGTGAGGATGCCGGCGGTTCGGGGGGTGAAGCTCCTGGACTCGGTGAGGAGGGTGTAGGTCCAGACGCCTGCGGTGGCTTCGGCGCCGGCGAAGAGGAAGAAGAGGCAGACGCTGAACCAGACCCTGGGATGGCTGAGGGTGCTGCGGAAGGGCGTCCGGAAGTCGGTGAGCGGTTTTTCGTGGTCGGGCCGGGAGGGGTCCTGTTCCTGGCGCCACTGGGGGAGGGTGAGGGCGAAGAAGGCGCCGAGGGCGATCTGGGCGAAGCCGACGATCACATAGCCCCAGCGCCAGGCGTGGAAGTGCTGGAGGCCGGCGGTCATGATGAGAGGGCCGAGGGTGATGCCGATGCCCCAGCTTGCGTGGAGCCAATGCATGAGGCGTTCGCCGTAGTGGGAGGCGACGTAGGTGTTGATGCCGCCGTCGATGGCGCCGGCGCCGAGGCCGGTGGCGCCGGCGAGGGCGACGAGCATCCACCACTGGCCGGCGACGGTGTAGCCCAGGAGGCTGAGTCCGGTGAGGGCGCAGCTTGCGGCGAGGAGTCCGCCGACGCCCATGCGCGACAGGGTGTAGCCGCTGAGGAAGCTGGAGGCCAGGTAGCCGGTGGTGGCGGCGAACAGGAGCCAGCCTAGGGAATCCAGGGAACGGCTGAAGGTGTCGCGGATCGAAGGCCAGGCCACGCCCAGGAGTCCGTCGGGGAGTCCCAGGGAAACGAAGGCGATGAACACCAGGAGGATCCTGGTGACGGCGGCCGCCGACCTGGCGTTCGCGGGTGCGGTCATGACGCCAGGGGCCGTGGGTGGGGCAGGGGGGGGCGGAGCGGAACGAACCTGCAGCGCGCGCTAGGACGCGGTGCGGCTGGCGGCCAGTTCCTCCTCCATGTCGACGATCTCGCGGATCTGGGTGAGGAACCAGCGGTCGATGCGGGTCAGCTGGTGGATCTCCTCCAGATCGAAGCCGGCGCGGAGGGCGTGGCGGATGAAGAAGATGCGTTCGGCGTTCGGAACGCTCAGTTTTCCGCGGATCACATCACGGGGGAGGACATCGCGGTCGCCGTAGGTTTCGTTGCCCACGCGCCAGGGTTTGCCGTCGCCGCCGAGTCCGCTCCGGCCGATTTCGAGGGATCGGAGGCATTTCTGGAGGGACTCCTTGAAGGTGCGGCCGATGGCCATGGCTTCCCCGACGCTTTTCATCTGGGTCGTGAGGGTGGGGTCGGCCTGGGGGAATTTTTCGAAGGCGAACCGGGGGATTTTGGTGACCACGTAGTCGATGGTCGGTTCGAAGCTCGCGGGGGTTTCGCGGGTGATGTCGTTGCGGATTTCGTCGAGCAGGTAGCCGACGGCGAGTTTTGCGGCGATTTTGGCGATGGGAAAGCCGGTGGCCTTGGATGCGAGGGCGGAGCTGCGGGACACGCGGGGGTTCATCTCGATGATGACCATGCGTCCGTTGTCCGGGTTGACGCCGAACTGGATGTTGGAGCCGCCGGTTTCGACGCCGACGGCGCGGATCACGGCGAAGCTCTGGTCGCGCATGATCTGGTACTCCTTGTCGGTGAGCGTCTGGATGGGGGCGACGGTGATGGAGTCGCCGGTATGGACGCCCATGGGGTCGAAGTTCTCGATGGAACAGACGATGACGCAGTTGTCGGCGTGGTCGCGCATGACCTCCATTTCGAATTCCTTCCAGCCGAGGAGGGATTCCTCGACGAGGATTTCGGAGACGGGGGAGAGGTCGATGCCGCGTTTGGCGATCTCCTCGAATTCGTCGCGGTTGTAGGCGATGCCGCCGCCGGTGCCGCCGAGGGTGAAGGCGGGGCGGATGATGAGGGGGAAGCGGCCGATGCGTTCGGCGACGCTGCGGGCCTCGTTCATGTCGTGGGCGGTGCCGCTGATGGGGACATCGAGCCCGATGGACAGCATGAGGTCCTTGAAGATCTGGCGGTCCTCGCCTTTCTCGATGGCCTCGGCCTTGGCGCCGATCATCTCCACGCCGTGGCGTTCGAGGGCGCCGTTGCGGTGGAGTTTCATGGCGGTGTTCAGGGCGGTCTGGCCGCCGAGCGTGGGGAGGAGGACCAGTTTTCCGGTGGCGCCCATCCGTGCCAGTTCCTCCTTTTCACGGACGATGATCTTCTCGACGCACTCGGGGGTGATGGGCTCGATGTAGGTGCGATCCGCGAACTCCGGATCGGTCATGATGGTGGCCGGGTTCGAGTTGACCAGGATCACGCGGTATCCCTCCTCGCGGAGGGCCTTGCACGCCTGGGTGCCGGAATAGTCGAACTCGCAGGCCTGACCGATGATGATCGGGCCGGCGCCGATGATGAGGACGGAATGAATGTCGGTGCGCTTGGGCATCGCGCGCCCATTGAGCCGGGATCCGGGCGGCTTGAGAACGCGAAATTTCGTCCCCAAGCATGGCGGGAGGGCTGGGGGAACGGCCCGCGGAAAACTCGTTGAGTCCGGAGGAGGGGCTGTTTCAGGGTTCCCGCCGCCGCGCGCCCTGCCGGAAACCGACGATGCCGGAGGCCTCGCGGCCCATCACAGCGCACCCAATCCCCGTACCCTGATCCTCATGGCCAAGCTCGACCTTCCCCTGAAGCCCGCCGGTTCGACCCGGTGGGACATGATCGCCCTGGGCGAAATCATGCTCCGTCTGGATCCCGGCGACAGCCGGGTGCGGGTGGCGCGGGAGTTCAAGGTCTGGGAGGGGGGGGGTGAATACAACGTGGCCCGCGGGCTCCGCCGCTGTTTCAACCTGCGCACCGCGGTCTGCACCGCCTTCGCCGACAACGATGTGGGCCGGTTGCTCGAGGATTTCGTGCTCCAGGGCGGGGTGGCCACCGACTACATCCTCTGGCGTCCCTTCGACGGCGTGGGGCGGAGCGTGCGCAACGGGCTGAACTTCACCGAGCGCGGCTACGGCGTGCGGGGCGCGGTGGGCATTCCCGACCGCGGCCACACGGCGGCGTGCCAGCTCAAGCCGGGGGACTTCGACTGGGACCGCATCTTCGGCGAGCACGGCTGCCGCTGGCTGCACACCGGGGGGATCTTCGCGGCGCTCAGTTCGACCACCGCCGACCTGGTCATCGAGGCGGTCCAGGCCGCCAAGAAGCACGGGGTGATCGTGAGCTACGACCTCAACTACCGTCCGAGCCTGTGGAAGAGCATCGGCGGCCAGGCCAAGGCCCAGGAGGTCAACAAGCGCATCGCCCCCTACATCGACGTGATGATCGGCAACGAGGAGGACTTCACCGCCTGCCTCGGGTTCAAGGTCGAGGGCGCCGACGAACACCTGCTGCACCTCGACGTCTCGGCCTTCAAGGCGATGATCGAGACCGCGGTGCGGACCTACCCGAACTTCAAGGTCGTGGCCACCACCCTGCGGGCGGCGAAGACCGCGACGGTGAACGACTGGGGGGCGATCTGCTGGGCCGGGGGCGCCTTCCATGCCTCCCGGACCTACGCGGACCTCGAGATCTTCGACCGCGTGGGGGGCGGGGACAGCTTCGCCAGCGGGCTGATCCACGGGCTGATGGCGACCGGGGATGCGCAGAAGGCGGTGGACTACGGGGCCGCGCACGGGGCGTTGGCGATGACCACGCCCGGCGACACCTCAATGGTGAGCCAGAAGGAAGTGGAATCGGTGATGAAGGGCGCGGGCGCGCGGGTCCAGCGCTGAACCCATGACGGTCCGCCAGGCAGAACCATCGCGTCGGGCCTCGTCCTTCGGGGAAGGGGTGGCGGCGGCATTGCCGGAATCGGCGGGTCGTGGCCGGGGTCTGGGTCAGGGTCAGGGTCAGGGGTTTGGGATTGGGCCGGTTCTCGCGCTGGGGCTTTGCCTGGGCCTTGGGCTCGGGCGGGCGGCGTTTCCCCACGCATCCGCGGCGGCTGTCCGGGAGGTGGCGGTCGCCACCGTTCATCCGCGGGCCACGCAGGCGGGGATCGACGCGTACCGGAGAGGGGGAAACGCCGTGGACGCCGCGGTTGCGGCGGCGCTGATGCTGGGGGTGGTGGACGGTCACAACTCGGGCATCGGGGGCGGCTGCCTGGCGGTCGTGCGGCTTGCGGACGGGCGGTTGCTGGCCCTGGACGGACGCGAGACCGCGTCGGCGCTGGCCACTCGGGACATGTTCCTGCGGGACGGGGAGGCGGTGCCGGAACTGAGCCAGGAAGGGCCTTTGGCGGTGGGCGTTCCGGGGCAACTCGCGGCCCTGGACTGGCTGAGCCGGCATCATGGACGCCGTCCGTTGCGCGAGGCCCTGTTGGAGGCGGCCCGGGTCGCGGAGGAGGGGTTTGAGCTCGGGGAGGACTACGTCGCCCGACTTCGCGGGGAGGCTGGGATTCTGCGGCGTCATCCCGAGGCCGCCCGGATTTTTCTCCGGCCGGACGGAACCCCGTGGGCGGTGGGTGACGTGCTGCGGCAGCCGGACCTCGCGCGCAGCCACCGTGCGATCGCCGCGTCGGGCGTCCGGTGGTTTTACCGGGGTGAGTACGCGGAGCGGCTCGACGCGTGGATGCGTGAGAACGGGGGTCTCGTGCGGGCGCGGGACCTGTCGCGGTACCGGGTGGTTCGGAGGGAGCCGGTGATGGGGAGGTACCGCGGGTTGGACATCGTGGGGTTTCCCCCGCCCAGTTCGGGAGGGGTTCACGTGATCCAGGTGCTGCATGCGCTGGAAGGCTTCGATGTCCGGGCCCAGGGCGCGGCCTCGGCCGATCTCGCCCACCTTCTTGCGGAGATGATGAAGCGGGCCTTTGCGGACCGGGCCTACTGGCTCGGGGATCCGGATCACGCGCGGGTGCCGAGGGGATTGGCGGACCCCGGTTATGCCAGGGCGTGGGGGGCGGAATTCAGGCGCGAGGCGGCGACGCCGGTGGCGGGGCATGGGACGCCGCCCGGGGCGTGGACCGACCATTTCGGCCGGCACACCACCCACCTTTCCGTCGCGGATGCGGAGGGGAACTGGGTGGCGCTCACCGCGACGGTGAACACCACCTTTGGCAGCAAGGTGGTCGTCCCCGGCACCGGCATTGTGTTGAACAACCAGATGGACGACTTCTCGGCGCAACCCGGGCGGGCTAACTACTTCGGGCTGGTGGGGGCGGAGGCGAACGCGGTGGCGCCCGGCAAGCGGCCGTTGTCGAGCATGAGCCCGACCCTGGTGCTCGAGGACGGTCGGCCGGTGCTGGCGTTGGGCGCCGCGGGTGGGCCGACCATCATTTCACAGACCCTGATGGCCATCGTGCAGGCCGTCGATTTCGGGCGCAGTCCCGGGGACGCGCTGGCGCAGCCGCGGGTCCACCATGCCTGGACGCCGGATGAGGTTGTGCTCGAGGACGGCTGGGCCGCGGGGACCGCGGCGGACCTGGGAGCGCGGGGTCACCGGGTCAGGGAAGTCCGACGGCTGGGGGCGGCGCAGGTCGTTGGAAGGGTCGGGGGACCTGGCGGTGCGTTGGAGGCGGCCGCGGATCCGCGGTTGGACGGATCCGGGGTGGTGTGGCGTGCGCCGTGACGCAGGCGGGCGGGGCAGGGGGTGGGCGGTCAGGGTTCGAGACCGCCTTCGAGCGCCTTGAAGAACAGCTGGGGGAACCCGCGGAGGGACGAGGCGTTGAGGTTGGTGGGGGTGCCGAGGAACGACTGGGCCGTCCAGGTGTCGAAATCGCTTCCGAAGAAGACGTGCTGGATGTGGTTGGAACGGGTGCGCAGGAGCACGGCGAGGGAGTCGGGAGTGGTCTGGAGGGAGATGGGGATGACGCCGACGGCCGGCAGGGGTGGTGTCACGGCGGCGGGGTCGAAGGCCTGGGCCGCGGCGCCGACGCGGAGGATTCGCAGGTCCTGGATGACCACCGGTTCCGTCGGGCGGTCGTTGAGGTCGGTGGGCACCGCGCTGATGGCGTAGACGATGTCCATGCCTTCGACGACCTCGCCGAACACCGAGTGGAGATCATCCAGCCAGGGGGTGTTGGTGACGGTGATGAAGAACTGGCTGCCGTTGGAGTTGCGGCCCGAGTTCGCCATCGAGAGGGTGCCGGGCCGGGTGTGGCGCAACTCCGGGTGGAACTCGTCGGCGAACCGGTAGCCCGGGCCGTCGTTGCCCAGCCCGTTGGGTGATCCGCCCTGGACCATGAATCCGCTGATGATGCGGTGGAATCCGATGCCGGTGTGGAAGGGGCGGCGGACGATGCGTGCGGACTTGAAGTCGATCCAGTCGCGGGTGCCTTCGGCGAGGCCGACGAAGTTGGCGACCGTGCGGGGCGCCTTGTCGTAGTCGAGACGGCACCAGAACGAGCCGAGGCGGGTGGTGAATCCCGCGTAGAGGCCGTCGGCGGAAGGTTCGGCGGCGGTGGCGGGCAGGCTGCCACCGGACAGCAAGGCGGCGGCGGCGATGACCATGGCAACGGCCCGGCGGACGAGGGTGCGGGCCGAACGGAACGGAGGAGGGGTGGATGGACCGATGTTCATTTCAGGACTTCGAAGGCGCATTCAGGCGGTGCAGCGTCCGTTGCAGGGGCGCGGCGCTGACCACGATCTCATAGGTTTGCCGGTTGTCCACCGCCCGCCGCCAGAAGACCCCGCCGGCGCGCTGCAGGATGAGTCCGCCGGCGGCGATGTCCCAGAGGCGGACCCCGGATTCGACGTAGGCGTCGAAGCGGCCGGTTGCCACGTAGGCCATGGAGAGGGCGGCCGAGCCGGTGATCCGGATCTTGCGCACCCGGTGGATGAGGCGCTCGAAGACGGGCAGCATCCGGTTGAGGGTGTGGCGGTGTTTGGCGAAGCCCAGGGCGACGATGGCTTCGTTGAGGCGGCTGCGTTTGGCCGGTTGGATGCGTTTGCCGTTGAGCAGGGCCGGGCCGGTCTCGGTCGCGGTCCAGGTCTCGTCGGTGAAAGGATCATGGATCACCCCGAGCACGGTGCGGTAGCCGTCGGAATAGGCCGCATCGGCGGGGTCGGTCCCCGGGAGGTCCACCGCCTGGAGGGCGATGGCGACACAGGCGTGGGGGATGCCGTAGGTGAAGTTGACCGTGCCGTCGATGGGGTCGACGACCCAGCGGAGGCAGGCGTCGGCGGGTCCCGAGGTTCCTTCTTCGCCGAGGATGGCGGCTTCGGGCAGGGCGCGGCGGAGGGCGCGTTCGATCTGTTTCTGGCAGCGGACATCGAGCTCGAGCTTGATGTCGTGCTGGGTGGCCTCGTTGATGCGTTTGGGGCGGCGCAGGTTCCGGTGCATCAGCGCGCCCGCGGCGCGGGCGGCGGTGGTGGCGGCGGCGGTCCAGGCTTTCAGGGAGTTCGCGTTCAGGTCGGTGGGCATGGGGTCGGGATGGGTTGGCCGGGGGAGGGTGGGGGGGGTCAGGCGATCACCTCGCGGCGGCCGGTGAGGCGGTTCTCGAGTTCGGCCCGCCGGGCGTGGAGGGTTTGCTGGTCGAAGGATTCGATCGCCGCGAAGAGGGCGTCGGCGTCGAGGAGCCTGGGGACGTGGACGTGGGCGGCGCCGGCCTCGATGAGGCGCGGGACATCGGCGATGGCCTCGGCATGGGCGATGATCTGGGCGGACGGGTTGAGGCGGCGGACGAGGTGGACCAGTTTGGTGTTGTTGGTGCCCTTGAGGATGGAGTTGGGGAGGGTGCAGACCACCAGGCGGGCGCGGGTGAGTCCGGCCTGTTCCAGGGTGTCGCGCTGGGAGATGTCGCCCCAGATGGCCCGGACTCCGCGTCGGGCCAGGGTTCGATGCACCTCGGGGTTGAAGTCCACCACAGCGAGGCGGGGCAGGAGGTCGGGTTTGCGCCGGCAGATTTCCTCCAGCAACGAGCTTGCCGCCCAGGAGAAGCCGAGGATGAAGATGTCGGCCGCCGGTGCGTCGGCGTTTTCCGCCGCGGCGCCGGCGGCGCGGTCCTTGAGGCCGAGGCGGGACAGCAGGGGTTCGAAGGTGCGGAAGAGGCGGTCGGATTGGGCGATGGCGTAGGAACTTCCGACGGCGAGGAAGAAGAACGCGTAGACCACCGGGGCGAAGACCTCCTGGCCGATGTGTCCGGCGGAGAGGCCCAGGCTGGCGAGGACAAGAGCGAACTCGCTGAGGGGCAGCAGGTTGAGGCTGGTGACGAAGGCCACGCGGTTGCCCATGCCGAGGCCGCGGAGCGGGAGCATGACGGTGAGGAATCGGCTGGCCACGACGAAGGCGCAGAACACCAGGGCCATGCGGATCGGGGCCCAGGCGGGCAGGGGAACCGTGAGGCCGAGGCCGACGAAGAACAGGGTCACGAAGAAGTCCCGGAGGCTGTTGACCTTGGCCGCGACGTCGAGGTGGTAGGGATAGGTGGAGATCGACAGACCGGCGATCAGCGCCCCCATCTCCCGGGAGAGACCGAGGAAATTGGCGAGCGCGGCGATGACGAAGCACCAGGCGAGGGCGCCGACCGTGACCAGTTCGGGCATCATCGCGACGCGGTGGAAGACCGGCGGGAGGACGTATTTGCTGATGCCAAGGGCGAGGCCGATGAGGCCGCCGATCTTGAGGAAGGTCGAGACCACCACCCAGACCGATGGACTGGTCAGCGCCGGCTGGAATCCCAGGAAGATGATCACCGCGATGTCCTGGATTACGGAGATCCCGATGGCGAGGCGTCCGGAGAGGGTGTCCAGTTCGCGTTTGTCGGTGAGGATTTTGACGGCGATGACGGTGGAACTGACGAAGGAGCCGATCGCCAGGTAGAGGGCGTCGAAGCGGCCGGCGCCGAGGGGGGCCTTGACGGCGAGGAAGACGCCCAGTCCGAGCACGACGGTGCCGAGGATCTGGACCAGGGCGGTGGAGAAGATGGCGCGGCCGGCGGTCAGCACGCGTTTGAGGTCGATCTCGAGGCCGATGAGGAACAGGAGAAGGATCAGGCCGATGGAGGCGATGGACTCCACGGAATCCGGGTGGGTGACGACGCCGAGGCCGGAGGGGCCGATGACGAAGCCGGCGATGAGATAGGAGACCAGGACGGGTTGGCGAAGGACGTGGGCGACGACGCCAAACAACCAAGCGGCGACGACGCAGACGGCGATGTCGGTGAGCGTTCCCGGCTCCAAGCGCGCGGCAGCCTATCGGGAGGTCGTGGACGCGCCAAAGGAATACGTGGGTTTTACCTTGGCTCGCCCCGGGTTGTGATTAACTTCAACGCCTCCCGCCCCAACGGGGGCGGGCCCGGCCCGCAGCGCATTCTGGGGCTGGTGTTATTGCGTCCATGGATACCGCCCACATTCGGAATTTTTCGATCATCGCCCACATCGACCACGGGAAGACCACGCTCTCCGATCGGTTGCTGCAGCGCACCGGCACCGTCGCGCAACGGGACATGCAGGATCAGCTTCTGGACGCGATGGATCTGGAGCGGGAGCGTGGGATCACCATCAAGGCGCATCCGGTGACGATGTACTACACCGCGAAGAACGGTGAGACCTACGAGCTGAACCTGATCGACACCCCGGGACACGTCGATTTCGCCTACGAAGTCTCCCGGAGCCTGAGCGCGTGCGAGGGGGCGGTGCTGATCGTGGACGCCGCCCAGGGGGTTGAGGCGCAGACTGTCGCCAATGTGCACCTGGCGATGAAGCAGGACCTCACCATCATCCCTGTCATCAACAAGATCGACCTCCCGCACGCCAATGTGGAGCAGGCCCGCCAGCAGTTGGAGGAGATCCTGGCGATCCCCGCCGACACCGCGGTGCTCGCGAGCGCGAAGCAGGGCATCGGCATCGACGACATCCTGGAAGCCATCGTCGCCCGGGTGCCCCCGCCGCGCCCGACCGGGGCGCCCTCCCTGCAGACCCTGGTCTTCGACAGCTTCTACGACACCTACAAGGGCGTCGTGACCCACGTCCGCGTCTTCAACGGCGAACTCCGCGCCGGCGTTCAGCTCAAGCTCCTGCACTCCGGCCGCACCGTGGAAATCAAGGAGGTCGGCAGCTTCAACCCGAAGCCCTACGTCCGTGAAAGCCTGACCGTCGGCGAGACCGGGTACATGACGGCCAACATCAAGAGCCCGAAGGACGTCAAGATCGGGGACACCCTGACCGACGCGCGGCATCCCTCCCCGGCGCTGCCCGGGTTCCAAGAGGTGCACCCCATGGTGTTCAGCGGCATCTACCCGATCAACCCGGCCGACTTCGAGCGCCTCAAGAGCGCGCTGGAGAAACTCCAGCTGAACGACTCGGCGTTCGTGTTCCAGACCGAAACCTCGGTGGCGCTTGGCTTCGGGTTCCGCTGCGGCTTCCTCGGCCTGCTTCACATGGAGATCGTCCAGGAACGACTCCGGCGCGAATACGAGATGGACATCATCGCCACCTACCCGTCGGTGGTGTACCGCGTGCTCATGACCGACGGCCAGGTGAAGGAGATCGACAACCCGGCGTTCCTGCCCGAGGTGACCTACATCGAGGCCATCGAGGAGCCCATGGTGAAGGCGTTCGTGATCACCCCCAACGAGTTCATCGGGGACATCATGAACCTGATCTCCGAGAAGCGGGGCACGATCGACCACACCGAGACCCTCGACACCCGCCGCGTGATGCTCACCTCACGCACCCCGCTCAACGAAATCCTCATCGACTTCCACGACCGCATCAAATCCATCACCCGCGGCTTCGGGTCCATGGACTACGAACCGACCAGCTACGAGGCCTCCGACATGGTGAAGCTCGACCTTCTGGTGAACAGCGAGTCGGTCGACGCCTTCTCCTGCATCGTCCACCGCAGCAAGGCGGAGAGCAGGGGACGGGCCCTGGCGGCCAAGCTCAAGGACGTCATCCCCAGGCAGCAGTACCAGATCGCCATCCAGGCCGCCATCGGCGGCAAGATCATCGCCCGCGAAAGCATCAGCGCCCTGCGCAAGGACGTCACCGCCAAGTGCTACGGCGGCGACATCTCCCGCAAACGCAAGCTCCTGGAGAAACAGAAGGAAGGTAAGAAACGCATGAAGTCCATCGGCTCGGTGAACATCCCGCAGGAGGCGTTCATCGAAGTGCTCAAGGCCTGATCGCCCACGCCGACGCTCTCGCCGACCCGCCCCCGAACCCCCGCCGCCATGCTCACCCTCGCCACGCCTTCGAACGCCTCCGACGGCCTGCCGCCGGACACGCTGCCCAGCGGCGGGTTTCGCCAGTGCCTCCGCCATCCGGGCATGCTCGCGCGATGGCTTCTCTCCAGGCAGTTCCGGCATGCCCTGGAAATGCGGAAGCACGTCTGGAAGATCCGCTCGTTCCAGCGCGACGAACTCGCCCCGCAGGCCCTTGCGGGCATCGACGAGGGCATCCGGACCTTCGACGCCGTCCTTCGAAGCAACCCCACGCTGGGCACCCTCACCAGCGCCATCCACGAGTTCGAAACCTGCGCCAACCGCTGGCTCCGGCCCTACGCCAACGCCTCCATCCGCGAAAACGTCGAGGTGTTCCTCGTCGCCATCGGCGTCGCCATGGCCATCCGGACCTTCTTCCTCCAGCCGTTCAAAATCCCCACCGGCTCCATGCAGCCGACCCTCTACGGCGTGCATTTCGAGGACCTCCGCTACAAGGACCAGATCCCGATCCCGGGCATGCTCAGCCGCATCACCGGCGCCATCCTCAAGGGCGAGTTCCACCACGAGATCCGCGCCGAGGACGACGGCGAAATGGTCCGGGTCGAACCCCGGAAATCCATCGCGTTCGTCAGCTACCAGGACATCGTCGTCCGTTACCAGGGCAGCGGGGGCGTGCGCGAAAAGAAGCACCGCGTCTGGTTCTCGCCCGTCGACGGCCACGGCGGTGACCTCCGCGGTTTCGTGGGCGGCGTGGTCGGGCAGGCCGGCCTTTATCATCCGGTGCCCGCACCGCGTCAGCGATTCCGCAAGGGCGATCCCATCCTGCGCCTCCGCGACAGCGCCGGCGACCACCTGTTCGTCGACCGCCTGACCTACAATTTCCGGCCGCCCAGGCGTGGCGAGATCATCGTCTTCGAGACCCGGGGCATCCGCGACCTGACCCAGGACCAGTTCTACATCAAACGCCTGGTCGGCCTGGGGGGTGAGACCCTGCGGTTGGGCGACGACCGCCACCTGGTGATCGACGGCAAACGCCTCGACGCCACCGCGCCGCACTTCGAGAAGGTGTACGGCTTCGACGGACCGCCCGCGGAAAGCGAGTACTCCGGTCACGTCAACGGCACGGTCGCCAGGACAGCGAAACGCAGCGAGGCCATCGCGCCGTTGTTCCGCACCGGGACGATGGAATACCAGATCCGGGACAACCACTTCATGGTCATGGGCGACAACACCCTGAACAGTCTCGATTCGAGGGCGTGGGGCGACTTCACCCAGACCAACGTGGTCGGCAAGTACTGCTTCGTCTGGTGGCCGTTCACCAGCCGCTGGGGAACCAGGGCGCAATAGCCCGGTGGAACCGAACCCGACCACGACCACTGGAATTACCGCACCCTGATTATTGCGCACAATCTTTGTTAAGCGGTTGAAAACGACGGGTGGTTCCTGGTTCGCTCTTTGTCGGACTCGTACTCGGACCCTGGCTCGCTGTGGGACCGTCCCCGGCCTCCCGGTCCCGGGACCCGACCGCTTCGCCGGGCGCTAGAAATGGATGGCGCGTCCGTCGACCGCCAGCGCCGCTTCCTTCACCGCCTCCGCCAGCGTCGGATGGGCGTGGCAGCAGCGCGCGATGTCCTCGGAACTGGCTCCGAAGGCCATCGCCGCCGCGGCTTCGGCGATCAGGTCGCCGGCCCGCGCGCCGAGGATGTGAACGCCGAGCACCCGATCGGTGGCGGCGTCGGCCAGGATCTTGACCCGTCCCTCGGTGGCGCCGAGGGCGCGGGCCCGGCCGTTGGCCATGAACGGGAAAACGCCCTTGCGGTACGTGATTCCGGCCGCCTGGAGTTCCTCCTCCGAACGGCCCACAGTGGCGATCTCGGGATGGGTGTACACGATGCCGGGAATCACGCCGTAATCCACGTGGCCGTGGTGTCCGGCGAGGATTTCGGCCACGGCGACGCCCTCCTCCTCGGCCTTGTGCGCCAGCATGGGACCGGCGATCACGTCGCCGATCGCGTAGACGCCGGGGGCGCCGGTCCGGAACCGGGTGTCGACGGGAATGCGACCGCGTTCATCGGGTTGGACGCCGATGGTTTCGAGGCCAAGGCCGTCGGAGTTCGGTCGGCGGCCGATCGCGACCAGGACGCGGTCGCACTCCATGGAGGCGTCATCGTTGAGGCGGACCACGCAGCGTCCGTCGGCGACCTTGGCGCCGGTGACCTTGGTTTTGAGGCGGAACTCGATGCCCTGTTTCTCGAAGATTTTGCGGGCCTCCGCCGCGGTTTCGGCGTCCATGCCCGGGAGGATGCGGTCGAAGTACTCGAGCACGGTGACGCGGGATCCGAGGCGCCGCCAGACGGAGCCCAGTTCGAGGCCGATGTAGCCGGCGCCGATCACCACCAGATGACCGGGGACCTCCGGGTAGGCCAGGGCTTCGGTGCTCGTGCCGATGCGGTCGTGGTCGATTTCGACTCCGGGCAGAGGGGCCGGCTGGCTGCCGGTGGCGATGAGGATGTTTCGGGCCTCGATCTCCTGGGTTTCCTTGGGGCCGGTCACGGAGACCCGGCCGGGGCCGGTGATGCGGGCGGAGCCGGTGACGCGGGTGACGCGGTTCTTTTTGAAGAGGCCTTCGATGCCCTTGGTGAGGGTGGCCACGACCGTGTCCTTGCGGCGGAGCATGGCGGGCAGGTCGAGGGACACCTCGCCGGTGAGGACGCCGTGGGTTTTGAGGCTGTGGCGGGCTTCCTCGTAGCGTTCGCTGGATTCGAGCAGGGCCTTGCTGGGGATGCAGCCGACGCGGAGGCAGGTGCCGCCGAGGGACGTTTCGCGTTCGACGCAGGCCACGCGGAGGCCGAGTTGCGCGGCGCGAATGGCGGCGACGTAGCCACCGGGTCCGGCGCCGATCACCAGGAGGTCGTAGGATTCAGCCATGGTCGGTTGGGGATGAGTTGGGCGCGGCTCAGGCCTCGAGCAGGATGCGCGCCGGTGACTCGATCAGTTCCTTGATGCGCTTCAGAAACGTCACCGCCTCGCGGCCGTCAACGATCCTGTGGTCGTAGGTGAGGGCGATGTACATGATCGGCCGGACCACGATCTGTCCGTCGACCACGACGGCACGGTCCTGGATGGCGTGCATGCCGAGGATGCCGCTTTGGGGGGGGTTGATGATGGGCGTGGAGAGCATGCTTCCGAAGACGCCGCCGTTGGTGATGGTGAAGGTGCCGCCGGTGAGTTCGTCGGGTTTGATGCGACCCTCCTTGGCGCGGGCGCCGAAGTCGCCGATGACCTTCTCGATTTCGGCGAAGCCGAGGCGTTCGGCGTTGCGGATGACCGGGACGACGAGCCCCTTCCCTCCTCCGATGGCGACGCCGATGTCGTAGTAGTGGTGGTAGACGATGCTGGTGTCGCGGATCTCGGCGTTGAGCTGGGGGATCTGTTTGAGGGCCTCGATGGCGGCCTTCACGAAGAAGGACATGAACCCGAGTTTCACGCCGTGGCGTGCGGTGAACGCGTCCTGCTGCTGTTTTCGCAGGGCCATCACCGCGGACATGTCGACCTCGTTGAAGGTGGTGAGCATGGCCATGGTGCTCTGGGCCTCGACGAGGCGCCGGGCGACCGTGCGGCGGAGCGGCGACATGGGGACCGTCTCGTCCTCGCGGCCGGAGCCGGCTGCGGCGGCCTGGTTCGGGGCCGAGGGTCCCGAAGCCTGCGCGGCGGGTGTGGGCGGTTGGGGCGGCGTGGCCGGCTGGGGCGTGGGCGTCGTGCCGGCGGCGACGGTTCGGAGGGCGTCCTCCTTGGTCACGCGTCCGCCGGGACCGGTGCCGGTGACCTGGGCGGGGTCGACGCCGGCTTCGGCGAGAACGCGGCGGGCGGCGGGCATGACGGCGGGGGTCGCCGCGGGGGTTGCGTGGGGCGCGGAAGCGGCCGGTTCCGATGGGGTGGTCGGCGGGCCCGAGGTGATGGCGGGGGCGGGAGCGGCGGGGGCCGCGCCTGCCTCCACATAGCCGATGACCTCCCCTACCCTGGCGGTTTCTCCGCGCTTCTTGAGGATGCGGGAGACGGTGCCGTCGGCGGGGGCGGAGAGTTCGACGGTGGCCTTCTCCGATTCGATGAGGACGACTGGTTCATCCTTGCGGACCGACTGGCCTTCGGGCTTCAGCCATTCCCCGAGTTGGACTTCCGTGATGGATTCACCGACCGGGGGGACACGCAATTCGAGGGCCATAATGGGGATTTGGGCGAGGTTCCGGGGGTTGAGCCGGAGTCGTTTGAGCGGGTTTCGGGCCCGCGGCACGCGAGGTTAGCGCAGGTTGTCAGGCCAGCAAGCCTGTAGCAGGATGCGGGCGCGGCATGGACGGTCACACGACATCGCTGAAGGGGCAGTTCCTGTTGGACGGCGGCAATCTCGCGGGTTCGTGGTTTGAGCGGACGGTGGTGTTGATCTGCCAGCACGACGCGGAGGGGGCCTTCGGTCTGGTGCTGAACCGGCCTGCCGGGGCGAGGGTGGGGGACGCGCTGGAGGGGACCCTGCCGGAGGCGCTGGGCGCGATGCCCCTGCTCCTGGGCGGCCCGGTCCAGGCCGGGGCGCTGAGCTATCTCCGCAGCGAACCGTTCCTTCCCACGGCCACGGTGATGCCGAACATCGAACTGGGGCATTCGCTCGACGAACTCATTGAACTCTCCGACGGCTTCTCCATCGATCGCCGCCTCAAGGTGTTCGCCGGTTACGCGGGCTGGAGCCCGGGTCAATTGGACGCGGAGATGGCCCGCGAGGCCTGGATCACCCACCCGGCAACCGTGGAATTGATCTTCGACGACGACCCTTCGACGCTCTGGCAGCGGATCCTCCGCCTGAAGGGGGGGCTTTATCGGCTGATCGCGGACGCCCCGGAGGACCTGCTCTCGAATTGATTCGGAGATCCCGAGGGATCGGGAGGACTCCATGCTTGGCCGTTCCCCTGCCCCGCGGATAGCGTGCGTCCCGCCATGGAAGCCCTGCCGCGACCTGATGTTATTCTGACCCACGAAAGCGACCTCGACGGATTCGTCGCCGGCCACCTGCTCCAACGGCTTGCGAAGGCGATGTTCGGTGCCGAGGTGAAGCTCGAGGCCTGGAATGTTCAGGGTTGGAGGCAGCGTGCCCAGAAGGAGGCGTCGGCGTGGGTCTGCGACCTCGCATTCGATCCGCGGCTCGACCGACCCGGCTGGCTGGTGATCGACCATCACCCGGTGGAGACCCAGCCCAAACAGGCGCGCCTGATCCATGACACCGAACGCTCGGCCGCCCTGCTCTGCTACCAGCTCTGCGTCGATGCAGGCCTGGGAAACCCGGGGCTGGAACGTCTGGTGACCCTGACGCACGTCGGCGATCTCTTCCTGGAGGACCACCCGGATTTCGAGCTTTCGCAGGAATACTCGGCGCTGCTGAAGACCTACTCGTTCTGGAACCTGAGCAAATTGATCGAAGGCCGGCTGGAGTCGCTGCTCGACCATCCCCTCCTGGAGGTCGTGCGTGCCCGCAAGCGGATCGAGGATCCGATCGGGCTGTCCTGGAGCCGGACCCGGGTGACCGAGATCACCCCATCCCTGGGGTGGGTCGACGTCGCGGTCGGCAACTCCAACCTGATCGTCCACGAGATCCTGCGGTCGGGGGACCATCGGTTTCCGGTGCTCGCGACGCTGGTCCGGAAGGGCGCGAGCGGGGTGGTGGTCAGCCTGCGCAGCCGGGGCGGCGAAGCCCTGGGCATCGCGCAGAAACTCCAGGGCGGCGGGCACCCCAACGCCGCCGGGGCCACCCTGCCCCGTTCGATCCAGACCATTCCCGACGCCGTCGAGTACCTGCGGAAGGTCCTGAGCCCGCGCACACCCCAGATCGCTGCCGAACCTGCCGGCCTCGAATCGGCCCTCGCCGGTCTGAGGCTCTGAGGCTGCGAGATCTCGAAACCTCCGCGCACACCGGCCCGGTGGAGGGTCGCCACCCGGACCCGATCGAGCGGGCGTGCGGGTGGAGACCCGGCGGTTGCGGCCCTGACCTCAGGCCTTGCGTTCGTCCTCCTGGGCCTTGCGGGCGTCGGCGACGATCCTGGCCTCGAGCTCGGCCGGGATGTGGTCGTAGTGGCTGAAGTCCTCGGAGTGATGTCCGCGTCCGCCGGTCAGGGAACGGAGGGCGGCTGAGTAGAGGTACAGTTCGCTCTGGGGCACCTGGGCCTTGACGATCTGGTAGCCGTCCGCGGAGTCCATGCCCTGGATGCGCCCGCGGCGGCTGGAGAGGTCGCCGAGCACGTTGCCCATGAACTCGTCGGGAATCCTGACCTCGATGTTGCAGATCGGTTCCAGCAGGCAGGGCCGTGAGGCGCGGAAGGCCTCGCGGAAGGCCTCCTTGCCGGCGATCTGGAACGCGATGTCCTTGGAATCCACCGGGTGCATCTTGCCGTCGTAGAAGTCGATCTTCACGTCGACGACCGGGTATCCGGCGAGAATCCCCTCCTGGCAGGCGGCCATCACACCCTTCTCGACCGACGGCACGAACACGCGGTCGACGTTCTGGCCGGTGAGGGATTCGGAGAACTCCACGCCGCTGTTCCGGGCTTGCGGTTCGACCCGCATCCAGACTTCGGCGAACTGCCCGGCGCCGCCGGTCTGCTTCTTGTGGCGGTACTTGGACTCACCGCGTCCGCGGATGGTTTCGCGATACGGGATGCGGGGTTCGACCAGGTCGATCTCGACGCGGTAACGGCGCTTGAGGCGTTCGGCGACGATCTGGAGGTGGAGTTCGCCCTGACCGGAGATGACGGTTTGGTGGAGGGCCGAATCGACCTGGTAGTGGAAGGTCGGGTCCTCCTCGTGAAGGGCGGCGAGGCCGGCGGCCAGTTTGTCCTCCTCGCCCTTGACCCTGAGTTTGAGGGCCATGTGGACGTTGGGCTTGGGGAAGCGCACGCGCGGGAGCGCGACGATGCGCTTGTTCGAGCAAAGGGTGTTCCCCGTGTGCGTGTCCTTCAGCTTGACCGCGGCGCCGATATCGCCGGCGTTGAGGGATTCAACGGCCGTCCGGTTCTTTCCGTTGAGACTGTAGATCTGGCCCAGGCGCTCCATGATCTTCCGGTCGCTGTTGTAGAGGTCCGTGCCCATGTGCACCGATCCCGAGTAGACCCGGAAGAGCGAGAGATCGCCGAACTGGTCCTCGTGCGTGGTCTTGAACACGTAGACGACCGGTTCGCCGGCATCCAGGGCCACGTCCACCGGGCTGCCCGACACGTCCTCGGCGGTGATCTTCATGCGGTCCACGGGGGATGAGCCGTATTTCGCGATGAAATCCAGGAGGCGCGCGACGCCGACGTTGGTCTCCGCGGAGGTGAAGAACACCGGGATGAACGCCTGCTTCTGGAGCGCCGTGTGCTCGCCGGCGCGCAGTTCCTCCTCGGTGAGGTTGCCCTTCTCGAAGAACTTCTCCATCAGCGCATCGTCCGCCTCGGCGGTGTACTCGATCAGCTCGCGGTGCCACGCGCCGACACGTTCCAGCAGGGATCCGGTCGCCGGCGACTCGGTGTACTTCCCGGAACCGTCGTTGGCGTACGTCACCACCTCGGTCCGCATGACATCCAGCTCCTGGTTGAACCCGGGACCGGGATTGATCGGCCAGGTCAACGGGAAGACCCGGTTCCCGAACTGCGCGCGCAGCCGGGCCAGAATCGCCTCGGGATCGATGTTCTCGCGGTCGCATCCGTTCACCACCAGGATCTTCGGGATGCCGTACTGGGTTGCGTACCGCCAGGCCGTCTCGGTGCCCAGCGCCGGCCCGTGCACCGCATGCACCACCACCAGGGCGAAATCGCCGACCTGCAGGGCGACCAGCGCCTCGCTGATGAAGTCCATGTAGCCGGGGGTGTCGATCGCGTTCAGCTTCCGGCCCAACCATTCCAGGTGCAGCGGCGTTGCGTGGATGGAGATCTGGTGGAGCTTCTCCCCCGGGTGATAGTCGGAGACCGTGGATCCGTTCGCCACGCTTCCCATCCGGCTGATCTCGCCTGCCGTCGCCAGCATCGCCTCGCACAGCGTCGTCTTCCCGCAGCTGGCATGTCCGACCACCGCGAAGTTCCGGATGTCTGCAGCCTGGTAGGTTTTCATTAGTGGGGCTTGATTGAGTGGGGTTGGTTGTTAGGCGTGATTATGCACAGAACGTGGGGCCGGCCAAGCGATGTTTGACGATCAGCTGACGGAAGGCAGTCCGGCGAGGGCCATGGCGAGGTCCGCGGGATCGTAATCCTGGTCGACCAGCCGGCCCGCCGCGTAGTCCATGTAGGCCTGCATGTCGAAGTGGCCGTGGCCGCAGAGGTTGAACAGGATCGCCTGCGAACGGCCCTCCTCGCGGCAGCGCACGGCCTCGCGGACCGCGGCGGCGATGGCGTGGTTGGCCTCGGGCGCGGGGAGGATGCCCTCGGTTCGGGCGAACTGGACGCCGGCGGCGAAGCATTCCCGCTGCGGGAGGGAGACGGACTCGATCCAGCCGAGTTCCTGGACGTGGCTGACCAGGGGGGCCATGCCGTGGTAGCGCAGACCGCCGGCGTGGAAACCGGGCGGGGTGAAGGTCGATCCCAGGGTGTGCATCTTGACCAGCGGCGTCAGGTGCGCGGTGTCGCCGTAATCATAGGCGTAGCGTCCGCGGGTGAGACTGGGACAGGCGGCGGGTTCGACGGCGAGGACCCGGACCCTGGCGCCGCCGCGGGCCTGGATGCCGAGGAACGGGAAGGCGATTCCGGCGAAGTTCGATCCGCCGCCGGTGCAGCCGATGATGATGTCGGGGTAGTCGTCGGCCATGTTCAACTGCTCCAGCGCCTCGAGGCCGGTGACGGTCTGGTGAAGGAGAACGTGGTTGAGGACCGAACCCAGGGCGTACTTGGTGTCCGGGGAGCGTGCGGCGACCTCGACCGCCTCGGAAATGGCGATTCCCAGGCTCCCGGGATGGTCCGGGCGCCGGGCGAGGATGGCTCGACCCGATTCGGTCTCCTCGGATGGCGAGGGGATGCAGCGGGCTCCCCAGGTTTCCATCAGCGCGCGCCGGTAGGGCTTCTGCTGGTAGGAGACGCGGACCATGAACACCGTGACCTCGATGCCGAAGAGGGCTCCGGCGAAGGCGAGGGACGAGCCCCACTGGCCCGCTCCGGTCTCGGTGGCGATCCTCCGGATGCCGGCTTCGCGGTTGTAGTAGGCCTGGGGAACGGCGGTGTTGGGTTTGTGGCTTCCGGCGGGGCTGACACCCTCCCACTTGTAGTAGATGCGCGCCGGCGTCTGGAGCGCGGCCTCCAGGCGCCGGGCGCGGAACAAGGGGCATGGCCGCCATTGCCGGTAGATGTCGCGCACCGGCTCGGGAATCTCGATCTCACGTTCCAGCGACACCTCCTGGCGTATCAGCGCCTCGGGAAACAGCGGGGCAAGGTCCTCCGGACCGATGGGCTTGTGAGTGCCCGGGTGGAGCACGGGAGGCAGCGGGACGGGCAGATCCGCCTGAATGTTGTACCAGGTCCTGGGCAGTCGGGACTCATCGAGGACGAACTTCACGGTGTCGGACATGCGCGATTGATCCCCGATAGCCCGGGTCATTGCCAACGGGGAAGTGGCGCGTCGCAGCGCGCAGCCCCCGCTCCCGCGGATTGATGGGCGACAACGCCGGCTGAGAAGGTGGGCAAATGGTCAGCAGCAGTTTTCCATTTGACCGACCGCGGACGTCCCTGGATAACTGCCCGCGTTCCCATTCGTTCCCGCCGGCCCGTGGCGTGTCGGCGCGCATTCCCCTGCGGTGCCCATCGGAATGCGAGGGACCCGGCACCACGTTCGAGTGCCCCAACGACCCATGAACAGCACGCGCGCAATGCGGCGGATCCTGGCGGTGACCGCCCTGCTCGGAGCCATCACCGTCCCGGCCCAGGAGGTCCTGCTCCAGGAGGGCTTCAACACCGACGGAACCGAAGCCAGCCCCCCACGCTACACCCTCATCGGCCGGGATGTGTTCGAGCCCCAGCGGATCCGGGACGAACTGGGAAACTTCGACCAGAAGGGACCGATCTACTGGGACCACAATTTCAAGGTCTCCTACGTCGGCAATCCGACGATCCCCGGACGCAGGGCCATCTTCACCTGGCGGGGTGTCGACGGTTCCGCCTCCTCGGAGGACCTGATGCAGGTCTTCGACGCCACGGTCGCCTGGCTGCTGAACGGCAGGCAGAACGCCCGCGTGGTGATCAACCCCGGAGCATCCTCGGTCCAGGGTCTGGCCGATCGCCTCGCCGCCGCCGGGCATACGGTGCTGGACGACGACACCGCCTCGGAACCGAACGATTTCGACGTTCAGGGCGACCTCTTCATCCATGGTCCCGGCGCCAACAACCCCAGCCGTTTCGTCCTCAGGACGGAGCCGGTGCTGGTGATCAACGCCCCGGACTACGACGACATGCTGGTCGGCAGCATCGGAACGTCGCTGGCCTTCGAACCCGGTCCGGTCACCATCACGCTGCCCGGTCATCCCGCCGCCGGTGGCAAGACCGGATCGTTCCAGGGTCTGACCGGCAGCCAGACGTTCGAATTGGTGGGCAGCTTCCTGCCGCCGGGCGCGATCACCCTGGCCACCGTCACCCGGATCGTTCCGCCGTCGGTGACCAGCCTTGCGGACGTCGATGCCATGGTGGCCGGCACGAAGGAACACTCCATGACCGCGGAGGAGGTCCCGACGCTGGACTTCTCCGACGCCAGTTCGGGGCAATGGTTCGAGGACAACCCGGTGCCGGGCGGTTACGCCGGCAACTGGGGGTTGGTCGCCCGCGGCAGGCTCACGGTGCCGTCGGCCGGGGTCTACCGGCTCGCGCTGGGATCCGACGACGGCGCGCGACTGGCGATTGACCTTGATCGCAACGGGCTGGGGCCCGCCGACGTCCTGATGGAGGATCCGGGTCCCCACGCGCACCAGGTGGTTTATGCCAACGTCACCTTCCCCGCCGCCGGTGCCTACGATTTCCAGGTCACCTCCTACAACTCGGGTGGCGGCGGCAGCGTGGAGCTCTCCGTCCCGCTCAACGAGGGCGTGGTTCCCGATGACGCGCTGGATTCCGGCTACTGGGAGGTGCTCGGCACCTCCGGCGGGAGTTCACCCGTCCAGCTCACCGGTCCGATCAGCGTCACCGCCTACATCGCCATCGGCGCCAACGTCGAACGTCAGGAACCGCTCGTGGTCCTTCTCAACGGACCCTCCGATACCCCCCCGGGCTCGTTCTATGATGGGGGCCCCTTCTCCGGGTTCGAAGGCTCCGGCTTCCTCGCCGCATCGGGCATCAACAAGTGGCCCTACCCCGACGGCCTGACCTATCGCGCGGTCCGCTTCAACCCGGTCGACGTCAGCGGGAAAAAGAACGTCCGCCTCACCGTCGCGCTGGCCGCCACGGTCGTCGATTTCGAGGACAGCGACCTGCTGGACATCGTCCTTTACCCCGACGGCCTCTCCAGCACCCCCGTGGTCGCGGCACATTTCCGCGGCGTCCAGAACGCCATCCAACCCTGGCTCGCCGACGCCAACGACCAGTTCCAGCGCCGGCTCACCCGCGAGTTCGCGGACTTCACCTACGCGATTCCCGAGACGGCCCGCAACCTGGTGGTCGAGATCCGCGTTGCGACCACCTGGTGGACCGAGACCCTGGCCATCGACAATGTCCGGATCACTGCCGGCGAGATCGCCGGCGGAAACCCCGCCGAACTGGGACAGACGGTGAACGGCTACCAGGACGACTTCACCGGGGCGTCCCGCAACCCGGACTGGAAGGTGCGCGGCCCCGGCGGGGATCATTATGAGCAGGCGGACGGCCTTCTCCGCGTCAGCGCGCGTGCCGGGGACCCCAACCACCTGCTCTACGAGGCGCCGGGGTACAGCACCAACGTCCAGGAGGTGCTCACCCGCATACGGATCACCGCCTTCGGGACCAACGACGCCGCCCGTGCCGGGATCGGCGTCGCAGTGGCCACCAACAACAGCCAGGGCATCAACCTTCACTTCCGCAATTTCACCCAGGACAGCATCGCCGGCCGCCAGTTCAAGCTGCTGGACGACGCCCGGGCCTGGGGACCTCCGGGGCTGCCGATCGAATGGCAGACCAACCAGTGGTTCTGGTTGCGGCTCCGTCAGGAACCCAACGCCGGCGGTGGCACCAACGACGTGTTCGCCAAGGCCTGGCGGGCCGATGGAACCACCCCCGAACCGGCGGATTGGCAGATGCGCTGGGATTACACCCCCGGCCGCACCCCGCGCGGCGGCTTCGCGGGAATCACCGCATGCAGCATCGACGGGATCGGCACCTTCGAAGTCGATTACATCCTGATCAAGGCCGAGGGGCTTCCATCGATCCGCGTGGCATTCGAACCCCAGGGCCCGCCGCCCACCACGCCGAGGTTCACCGGCCTGACCCGTTCCGGCACCGGCCTGAGCCTGCGTTGGATCGGCGCCGGCATCCTTCAACAGGCGCCTGACGCAACCGGACCATGGGACGACGTCGTCGGCGCGGTCACCCCGCGAACCGTGACGCCGTCGGCGACGGCACCAACGCGCCTGTACCGGCTCCGCCCCTGACGCCGCCCGACCCGCGCGCAGCGGTTTCGGTGGACCGGCCGCCCGCGCCCGGAGCCGGCGGGGAGTTGGATTGGGAGAAGACGATCACGCCGGGGCGCAGGCCCCGGCGTGATGAGGACGAAACAGGGATCGGGCCTGACGGAGACAGGACCGGTCTCGGGGTCAGGAGGCGTGGGGGCGCCGACGCTGAAAGGTATGCGTGGCGTGCCCGAAGTAGGCCTCCGCCGCTTCCATGAGGGTCTCGGAGAGCGTCGGGTGGGGGTGGACGCACTCCGCGAGGTCGGTCGCCGTCGCGCCCATCTCAACCGCCACGACCCCTTCCCCGATCAGTTCGCCGGCCCCGTGGCCGACCAGGCCCACACCGAGGATCCTTTCGGTCCCGGGTTCGATGACCAGCTTCGTCAGGCCGTCCGGACGATCGAAGGTCAGGGCGCGACCGGAGGCGCCCCAGGGGAACTTGGCGATCTCGACCTCGATGCCCTTGGCTTTCGCCTCGGCCTCGGTGAGGCCGCACCAGGCGAGCTCGGGCTCGGTGAACACCACCGCGGGGACGACGAACTCCCGGTGCGGGGCGGATTCGCCGAGGATGGCGATGACGGCGAGGCGCGCCTCCTTCGCGGCCTTGTGGGCCAGCATCGCGCCGCCCACCAGATCGCCGATCGCGTAGATGGCCGGATCGTCGGTCTGGAGCGAGTCGTTGACCTTCACGAAGCCCTTCTCGTCGCGCTGGACCTTGGTGTTGTCCAGGCCGAGATCGATGTCGACCGGCCGCCGGCCGACGGAGACGAGCACGCGGTCGAACAGTTCCTCCGTGACCTTCCCGTCCTGCTCCACCTTGACCCGGATCTGGCGTCCGGCCGTGGCCATGGACGCGACCTTGGCCTTGAAGCGGATGCTTTTGAACTTTTTCTGGGCCGCGGCGATGACCGGCTTCGCCAGATCGGGATCGGAACCGGCGAGCAGGGTGTCGAGGGCTTCGACCACGTGGACCTCGCTGCCGAGCAGGGCGTAGACCGTGCCCAGTTCCATGCCGATGTAGCCGCCGCCGATGACCAGCAGGCGCCCGGGGATGTCCGGCACCTCGAGGGCCTCGGTGGAGGTCATGATGCGCGGGTTGCCGAGGTCGAAGGCCTTGGGAAGCGCCGGAATCGAGCCGGCGGCCAGGATCGCGTGATCGTACCGGATGTACTGCTGGCCGTTCTTGGTTTCGACACGGACCGTGTGGGAGTCCTCGAAATAGGCCTTGCCGTCGATCACCTCGACGCCCCTGGCCTTGGCCAGTTGGGCGATGCCGCCGGTGAGCTTCGTCAGGATCGAGTCCTTCCACGTCCGGAGCTTCGGCAGGTCGATGCTGACCTCCCCGAAGGAGATGCCGCGCGCGGCGGATTCACGCGCCTCGGCGATCATCTTGGTCGCATGCAGGAGGGCCTTGGACGGGATGCATCCCCGGTTCAGGCACGCCCCTCCCAGACGTTCCATCTCGATCAACGTGACCTTCCTGCCGAGGTCCGCCGCGAAAAACGCCGCCGCATACCCGCCGGGGCCGCCACCGATCACCACGATTTCCGTCTTCGAAGTTTCCATCGTCATTCCTCGAAAAGCTTAGATCTTCACGTCGTTTTCGGAGAACGACTGGAGGGCACCGACCAGATCCACGGTGAACCTGGCCGCGGCACCGCCGTCGATGAGGCGGTGGTCATAGGTCAGGCCGATGGGCGCCAGCAGACGGGGCACGACCTGTCCCTCGCGGACCACCGGCTTGAGGACGCTGCGCCCCAGACCGAGGATCGCCACTTCCGGCTTGTTGATGATCGGGGTGAAATGCGCCCCGCCGATGCCACCCTGGTTCGACAGGGTGAACGTCCCGCCCTGCATGTCGGCCAGGCCGAGCTTCCGGTCGCGGGCCTTGGAGGCAAACTCCTGGATGTCCTTCGACAGGGTCAGCAGGTCCTTGCGGTCCGCGTCCCGGATCACCGGAACCAGCAGCCCCGCCTCGGTGTCGACGGCAAGACCAATGTGGACGTAGTCCTTGAGCACCACCTCGCCAGCCGCCTCGTCGTAGGTCGCGTTCAACAGCGGATGCTTCCGCAGCACCCGCGCCAGCACGCTCACGAAGAACGAGGTCATGGTCAGCCGGACGCCCTTCGCGTCATAGGCGGCGGCGTGCTTCCGGCGCAACGCATCCAGATCGGTCACATCCGCCTCGTCGAACTGCGTCACCGTCGGCAGCGTGGTCGCGCTCTCGACCATGCGCGCCGCGATGGTCTTCCGGAGCTGGGTCACCGGCTTGCGGGTCACCGGTCCCCACTGGGAGAAGTCGGGAAGCGGCGCCGGCGGAGGCGCGGTCTCGCGGGCCGGCGCGATGGGAACCGCCACCGGGGTGGCGATGACCCTGGGACGAAGGGCGCGTTCGCGCAGGCCCGCGACGTAGCCCTTCAGATCGTTCACCATCACCTGGCCGCTGCGGCCGGTGCCCTGGATGACCCGCAGATCAATGCCCAGATCCCGCGCCACCCGCCGCACATAGGGACCCGCCGACGGGTTCTCGTTCACGATCTCCTCGGTCTCCTCCACGTCGTCGGACGCCGCCGGCATGGCCGCAAGGTCCAGGGCCGGGGCGGCCACCACCGGGGCCGCGGCTGCGCGACGCTTCCCCGAGGCCGCCTTCGCGGCCTTGCCTTCCTTGGGTGCCCCGGACTCGGATGCCGCACCCGAACCCGCCGCCGCGGCCGCAGGCGCCTCCGCTGCGGGGGCACCGTCGGTCTCCAGCACCAGGATCAGGCCGCCGACGGAGAGCTTGTCGCCCTCCTTCACCGCGATGCGCCCGACCTTGCCGTCGCGCGGACACGGAATCGGAGCCACGGCCTTGCCGGTTTCCAGTTCGATGATGTTCTGCCCCTTCTTGACCGGGGCCCCGGATTTTACCAGGACGCTGACTACGGTTCCGGAATCAGCGCCCTCACCCAGATTGGGCAGTTTAACGTCCATACAAAATCGAACGGTCAGTGTGCGGACCCGGCGGCACAAGTGCCCAGAAGATTCTTGGGGTTCCGCGATCCGACGCGTCGCGCGCCTCCGCATATAGCCTGCAATCGGCTCCCGGCAAATCGGGGCCTCCCGGGGCTTGCTCGGGGCGGGGCCCGGGCTCCGGACCCAGCGGCCAACGCCGCATTGCGTCCCGGCCGCGCCGCCGGCAGCGTTCCCGCGTCATGCAACACCAGGCGCGAGCCCGTCAGGTCCTCGCCATCGAATCCGCCGCCCTCAAGGCGGTCGCCCGCCAGATCGACATCGTCTTCGACGACACGGTTGAAGCCGTCATCGAATGCCTCCGCCGCCGCGGCAAGGTCGTGGTCGTCGGCATCGGAAAATCCGGCATCATCGGCCGGAAGATCGCGGCGACGCTCTCCAGCACCGGAACCACCAGCGTGCCCCTCGACCCCGTCGACGCCCTGCACGGCGACCTCGGTGTGGTCCAGGACGAGGACGTCGTCCTGGCCCTGAGCTATTCCGGGGAAACGGACGAACTCCTCCACCTGCTGCCCGCGCTCAAGCGCCTCGCCTGGCGGTTGGTGGCCATGACCGGCTCCCCGCGCTCCACCCTCGCCAAACACAGCGACCTCGTCCTTCCGGTCCGCGTGGCGCGAGAGGCGTGCCCGTTCAACCTCGCCCCGACGGCCAGCACCACCGCCATGCTGGCGCTCGGTGATGCCCTGGCCATCACCGTCATGGAGGCCCGCGGATTCAAGAAACCCCAGTACGCCCGCTACCATCCCGCCGGCGCCATCGGACGCGCCCTGCTGCTCAAGGTTTCGGATGTGATGCGCCGCGGCGACCGAAACCCCGTCTGTCCCGCCGGCGCCACCGTCCGCGACGCCCTGCTCATCATGACCCGCGCCAAGGCCGGCAGCGTCGCCGTGGTCGGTCCCAACGGCCGCCTCGCCGGCGTGTTCACCGATGGCGACCTCCGCCGCCACATGGCCCATGACCCCGGGCTCATGGAACGTACGGTGTCCTCGGTCATGACCCGAACCCCGGTCACCGTGCGCGAGAACGCCCTGGCTGCGGAGGCGCTGAGGATCTTCAACGAGCGTGCCATCGACGACCTGGTCGTGGTCGACGGGCGCCGGCAACCGGTGGGTATGGTCGATCTCCAGGACCTGCCGAAGCTCAAGCTGGTGTAGGACCTTGCGGCTCCTTCGAGGTCCCGGGCGCAATCCCCGACCCGGCGCGTGCGGGCTCAATCTCTCTATTGAGCCCGCCGCCCCCTCCCCCCTACGATCTCCCATCCCATGAGACGGAATGTCCTTCGGTTCGCAGGCCTGGTGTCGCTGCTCGTCGCCACGCTCCTGACGCGCGGCGCACTCGGGCAGACCCCCACCCGGACGGAGGCCGGTCAGCATCCCGGCCGCTTCTCCGCCACCGTCCAGAAGCAGGTGACCGCCGATTACCTGCTCTTCCTGCCCTCCGACTACCGGAACTCCGGAACGAAGAAGTGGCCCCTCATCGTCTTCCTGCACGGCGCGGGCGAACGCGGGACCAACGTGGATCTCGTGCTCCGGCACGGTCCCCCCAAACGGGTGCTCGACGATCCCGCCTTCCCCTTTGCCGTGCTGTCGCCCCAATGCCCGCCGGGAACCACCTGGAACCTGGAAACGCTCGACGCGCTGCTCGACGACGTCCTGGCGCGACATCCCTCCATGGACACCGCGCGCGTCTACCTCACCGGGCTGAGCATGGGCGGGTACGGCTCCTGGGCCTGGGCCGCCGCCCGGCCGGAGCGGTTCGCGGCCGTGGTGCCCATCTGTGGTGGAGGCGACCCCATCGCCGTCCGCCTCGCCGGCGGCGAACGCCGCGAGACCCTCTCCAAACTTCCCATCTGGTGCTTCCACGGCGGCAAGGACACCGTCGTCCAACCGGCGGAGTCCCAGCGCATGGTCGATGCCTACCGGATGATCGGGAACGAGGTCCGCCTGACCCTTTACCCCGAGGCCGGGCACGATTCCTGGACCGAAACCTACGCCAACCCCGACCTCTACACTTGGTTCCTCTCCCACCAACGCCGTTGAAACCCGCCGCCCTGCCCGATCGACGCCTGGTCGCGATCGAAGCGGTGACCTTCGATGTCGGCGGCACTCTCATCACCCCGCGGCCGTCGGTGGGCGCGATCTACGCCCGTATCGCCGCGCGCCACGGCTTCCCGGGCATCCCGGAGGACCTGCTTGCCCGCCGGTTCGCCGAGGCCTGGTCGCGCTCCCGGCCCTTCCTCCACAACCGCGATGAATGGGGCGCCCTCGTCGACCGGGTTTTCGACGGCCTGGTGCCCCAACCCCCGACCCTCACCTTCTTCGGCGATCTCTACGCTGAGTTCGCCAAGGCCTCAGCCTGGCGTGTCTTCGATGACGTGGTTCCCACCCTGGAAGCCCTCGCCGCCAAGGGGCTCGATCTCGGGATCATCTCCAACTGGGACGACCGCCTCCGCCCCCTCCTCCGCGACCTCCGCCTCGACCGCTATTTCAACTCGATCCTCGTCTCCTGCGAGACCGGGTTCGCCAAACCCTCCCCGGTGATCTTCCAGGAAGCCCTCCGCCGCCTCGGGCGCCCCGCCTCGGCGGTGCTCCATGTCGGTGACGAACTCCAGGATGACTTCGCCGGGGCCACCTCCGCCGGGTTCTCCGCCCTCCATCTCCGCCGGGAAACCCCCTCCGCCGACCTCCAGATCCAGTCGCTCCGGGAAGTCGCGGTCCGGCTGGGCGCGGGCTAGCAGGGCCCTGAAAAACCGGGGACAGCCCGGCTTTTCCCCCGCCTTCACGATTTTCTTTCGCCGCGCCATTGACCGATGGCCCGTCCCTCCATAAGCATTTCGTAAATTCGCAAGCTGGATTTTACAAACCATCTAATGCTCAGTTTCGGCTTTCCTTACGATCGGCGGCGCCGGTCGGGGGTGTAAGTCCAACCGCCATGAAACCGCTGCTGCTGCTCATTCAATCGTCGATCGGGAAGAAGATCATCATGGGAGCCACCGGTGCGGCGCTGGTGTTGTTCGTGATCGGACACCTGGTCGGCAATCTCCAGATCTTCCTGCCCAAGGAGAGGATGAATGCCTACGCCCACCTGCTGCACTCGAGCGGCGGGGCGCTCTGGATGGTCCGACTGGGGCTGCTGGCGGTCGTGGGTCTGCATGTGTGGTCGGCCATCGTCCTGACCGCGGAGAACAAGGCGGCGCGCCCGGCGGGTTACTCGGACGGCAGCAAGCCGTACGCGGCGTCGTTCGCCTCGCGGTACATGTTCCACACGGGGTTGGTGATCGCGGCCTTCGTGGTCTATCACCTGCTGCATTTCACCGTGCAGGTGCCGGCGGTGAACCTCCTGCCGGCGACCAGCGCGGCGAAGGACTTCACCCAGCTGGTGGTGACCCAGGGCGAACAGGCCGGATACAAGGACGTGCACGCGATGCTGGTGGCCGGCTTCCAGCAGCCCCTGGTTTCCCTGTTCTACCTCGTCGCGGTCGGGTTGCTCTGCCTGCACCTCAGCCACGGCATGTCGGCGATGTTCCAGTCGCTGGGCATGCAGGAGGGTTTGTGGCGCACGCGCCTGGAGAACGGGGCGCGGGGCCTGGCGATCGCGCTGTTCGCCGGCTACGCCTCCATCCCTGTCGCTGTCTACCTTCGAATCGTCCAGTAACCCCCTTTCCCTCCCCGCATGAAACTGGAAGCCAAGACCCCGCCCGGACCGCTGGCCGAGAAATGGACCCGGCACCTCGGCAGCATCAAGCTGGTGTCCCCCAACAACAAACGCCGCTACGAGGTGATCGTGGTGGGCACCGGCCTGGCCGGCGCCTCGGCGGCCGCCTCGCTCTCCGAGCTCGGCTACCGCGTCAAGGCCTTCTGCTTTCACGACAGCGCCCGCCGCGCCCACTCGATCGCCGCCCAGGGCGGCATCAACGCGGCGAAGAACTACCAGAACGACGGCGACAGCGTCTACCGGCTCTTCCACGACACCATCAAGGGCGGTGATTTCCGGGCGCGCGAAGCCAACGTCCACCGCCTCGCCGAGGTCAGCGTCAAGATCATCGACCAGTGCGTCGCGCAGGGCGTTCCCTTCGCCCGCGAATACGGGGGGCTCCTGGCCAACCGCTCATTCGGCGGCGCCCAGGTTTCCCGCACCTTCTACGCCCGCGGTCAGACCGGGCAGCAGCTCCTGCTCGGCGCCTACTCGGCCCTCTGCAAACAGGTCGGCGCGGGCGCCGTCCAGCTCTTCCCCAACACCGAGATGCTGGACCTGGTGGTGATCGACGGCCAGGCCAAGGGCATCATCACCCGCAACATCAACACCGGCGCGGTCGAACGCCACGCCGCCGACGCCGTCATCCTGGCGACCGGCGGCTACGGCAACGTCTTCAACCTCTCCACCTACGCGCGCGGCTCCAACGCCACCGCCATCTGGCGCGCCTACCGCCGCGGCGCAGGCTTCGCCAACCCCTGCTTCACCCAGATCCATCCCACCTGCATCCCGGTCAGCGGCGACTACCAGTCCAAGCTCACCCTGATGTCGGAGTCGCTCCGCAACGACGGCCGTTGCTGGGTGCCCAAGAAGCAGAACGACAAGCGGCCGCCCGGCCAGATCCCCGACGACGAGCGCGACTACTACCTCGAGCGCATGTACCCGGCCTACGGGAACCTCGCGCCCCGCGACATCGCCAGCCGCGCGGCCAAACGCGTCTGCGACGAGGGCCGTGGTGTCGGCGACAGCGGACTCGGCGTCTACCTCGACTTCTCCGATTCCATCAACCGGCTCGGCCTCAAGACCATCAAGGAACGGTACGGGAACCTGTTCGACATCTACCACGAGATCACCGGCGAGGACGCCTACCGCGCGCCCATGCGCATCTTCCCGGCGGTGCATTACACCATGGGCGGCCTGTGGGTGGACTACAACCTGATGTCCAACATCCCCGGGCTCTTCGTGCTCGGCGAGGCCAACTTCTCCGACCATGGCGCCAACCGCCTCGGCGCCTCCGCCCTCATGCAGGGCCTGGCCGACGGCTATTTCGTGATCCCCTACACCATCGGCGACTACCTCGCCTCGGTGAAGCCGGGGTCCACCCCGAAGACCGACGCCGCCGAGTTCGCCTCCGCCGAGAAGGAGACCCAGGAACGCATGCGCCGCCTGCTCTCCATCCGTGGCAAACGGAACGTCTCGACCTTCCACAAGCAGCTCGGACGCATCCTCTGGGACGGCTGCGGCATGGCCCGCAACCAGGCCGGCCTCGAAAAGGCCATCGCCGCCATCCCCGCCCTCCGCGACGAGTTCTGGAAGGACGTCAACGTCCTCGGCGAGGAACTATCACTCAACCAATCCCTCGAGGTCGCCCACCGGGTGGCTGACTTCCTCGAACTCGGCGAGGTCATGTGCATGGACGCCCTCGCGCGCACCGAGAGTTGCGGCTGCCATTTCCGCGAGGAATCCCAGGAGGCCGGCGAGTGCAAGCGCGACGACGAACGCTTCGCCCACGCCGCGGTCTGGGAGTTCAAGGGCGAAGGCCGGAAGCCCGAGCGCCACATCGAGCCCCTCAACTACGAGTTCACCAAGCTCGCAACCCGCTCCTACAAGTAAGCAACCAGTCCCCAGCCGCCGCTTCCAGCGACCTCCCCATCATGAAAGTCACCCTCCGAGTCTGGCGTCAGAAGGGCCCGGAAACGCCCGGCGAGTTCAAGCAGTACGAGGCTGCCGACCTCAACCCCAACATGTCGTTCCTCGAGATGCTGGACGTGGTCAATGACCGCCTGTCCAGCCGCGGCGAGGAACCCATCGCCTTCGCCCACGACTGCCGCGAAGGCATCTGCGGCACCTGCTGCCTCACCATCAACGGGAAACCCCACGGACCCGGCCGCGCCATCGCCACCTGCCAGACCTACATGCGCAGCTTCCGCGACGGCGACACCATCACCATCGAGCCGTTCCGCGCCAAACCCTTCCCCATCATCCGCGACCTGGTCATCGACCGCTCCGCCTTCGACCGCATCATGCAGTCGGGCGGCTACATCTCCGTCCGCACCGGCGCCGCCCCCGACGGCAATTCCATCCCGATCTCCAAGGAGATCGCCGACCGCGCCATGGACGCCGCCCAGTGCATCGGCTGCGGCGCCTGCGTGGCAGCCTGCAAGAACGCCAGCGCCATGCTGTTCGTCTCGGCCAAGGTGTCCCAGTTCAGCCTCCTGCCCCAGGGCCAGCCCGAACGCCACCGACGTGTGCTCTCCATGGTCGCCAAAATGGACCAGGAAGGCTTCGGCAACTGCACGGTCACCGGTTCCTGCGCCGCGGTCTGCCCCAAGGAGGTCAGCCTCGACTTCATCACCCGGATGAACCGGGAGTACATGAGCGCGCTGTTGCACGAAAGCGTGGGACGCGCCGGCGGCGGAGACGGCGGCGCCGGCTGACAAGGCCTTGTCCCCCTGTGCGTTTCCCGGCGCAGGGTGACAAATGCGTTGAGCCCCCTCGCCACTAGCGGCTTCAATGGCCCTCCGTAGTCGCCTCGCTCACAGGCGCCTCCACCGGAGGCACCCCGAGGCTGGCTCCGGGGAGCGACCGTGAAGGACGAGCGCCAGCGATTGACGATTTTGTACTCGGGAAGGGTCCAGGGAGTGGGCTTCCGGTTCACAACTCGCGAGGTTGCCGAAGGCTTTGACGTCTGCGGGACGGTGAGGAACCTTCCCGACGGCCGCGTGGAACTGGTGGCGGAAGGCGACCCCAAGGAATTGGAGGCGTTTCGTCAGGCGATTCGGGACTCCGGTGTGGGGCCCCTGATCCGGGATGAACATGCCGAGGCGTCCCCGTCCCAGGGCGGTTTGAAAGGATTCCACATACTGCGACAGGGGTAGTTCACGCCAGATGAGATACGCGATCATCGCCGATATTCACGCCAACCTCGAAGCCCTCGAGGTCGTGCTCCGGGACATCAAGGAAAAGGGCTGCACCCATCACGTCTGCCTCGGCGACGTCGTCGGCTACGGGGCCAGCCCCAAGGAGTGCCTCGACATCGTCCGTGACATGGGCATGCCCTGCGTGAAGGGAAACCACGACGAGTACTGCTCCAACGACGCCTTCGCCGAGGGCTTCAACCCCCTCGCCCTCGAAGCCGTCGCCTGGACCCGCCAACAACTCTCCGCCGAGGACCGCCAGTGGCTCCATGACCTGAAGTACCTCCGCCTCATCGGCAGCTTCACCATCGTCCACGCCACCCTCGACGCCCCCCAACGCTGGCAGTACGTCTTCGACAAACTGGAGGCCGCCTCCAGCTTCACCTACCAGAACACCTCCCTCTGCTTCTTCGGCCACACACACGTCCCCGTCGCCTTCGTCCGCGATTCCGTGGTCCGCGGCGGCACCTACTCCCGCTTCCGCGTCGAACCCGGCAAGAAATACTTCGTCAACGTCGGCAGCGTCGGCCAGCCCCGCGACAACAACCCGCGCGCGTCCTACGTCATCTACGACACCACGGACAACACCATCGAACTGCGCCGGCTCGACTACGACATCCCCAAGGCTCAGAAGAAGATCCTCGACGCCGGCCTGCCCGCGCGCCTCGCCGAACGCCTCGCGGTCGGCCGCTGATCCCCCACCCTCAGCGGCACGCCGCTCCCCGCGCGGGACACCACGGCGTGCCCCTTCCTCGCCCCTCCCTTCGTCGGCTCGTCGCTCGTGATCCGCGCGACGAACGGACCCTGATGCCGCCACCCCTTCCGCGGCCTTCACCCCTCCCCTCCGTTCCGCCCCTCCCCCGCCCACCAACCACCGGGCGTGATTCCCCGTAAGATCGTGTTCCCCCGCCGCGTTCCCCGGGGGAACCCACGTTCACTCCCAAAAAGCCATGAATTCCACCAATCGCCCCGCTCACGAATGCCGCATCGGCAACATCAAGGCCGCCGTCTGGCGCAACGAAAACGAAGGCAGCGTCCGCTTCAACGTCACCTTCACCCGGGCCTACCGCGATGCGGAGCACTGGAAGACCACCGATTCCTTCGGTCGCGACGATCTCCTGGTGGTCGCCAAGCTCGCCGACCAGGCCCACACCTGGATTTGCACCCAGGGACGCGAGGCCCGGGCCGAATCCGCGGCTGCCGCGGCGGCGGTCCCACGCCCGGAGGCCCTCGTGTCCGGGCTCACCGGACGCGCACGCTCCGGAACCCAGGCCTCCGCGGTGGCGGCACGGATGTCGTAGCCGCCGCCCGGACGGCCGGTCAGCAGCAGCGGCGGATGCCCCGGTAGCGCTCGTCCAGCGTCCGCAACCAGACCTCGCGGTCATCGGCCCCTGTCCCGCCACCATGGACCGCGCCGGCCGTGGATTCCGCCACGGCGGCGGTGTGGGTGTGGGCATGGCACGCGGTCCCGGAGCCTCCGGGGCGATCCGGATGGGCGGGTTGCGGACAGACCGCCACCTCGGCCGCCCGTGCGCGCGCCCGGTCAAAGGCCGCTTCGCCGGCCAGTTCCCGCGCCAGGGCGAACGCCAAAGCGATCCAGCCGGCGATGCCCAGCGAGCGGTCGGCGGCGAGTTTGTACTCCGGCAGCCACACCGGCTCGGTCTCGTGCAGGATCGCCAGCCGCCGCCGGGCCAGGAGCAGAATCCACTCACGCACACTGATCGTCACCACCAGGGCGACGAGAACCAGAAAGAAGCCGGTGACCACGGCGTCGACGCGATTGTTGCCCTCGGTGATGCGGTTGGCGCGAAGCGCCTTTTCGGCGGCGGCCAGGGTTTCCGGGGTGCCGGAAGTGCGGGCGAGTTCCGCCGCCGTTTCCAACGCGGGCCGCTGGGAGGCGGCGGTCGATGCGGCGGCGAGGAATCCGATGCGGGGGCTGGGATGAAAGATCTTCTGCCAGCCGGCGGTGACGGTGACGGTGAGCAGCCAGAGGAGGGGCAGCAGGGTGAGCAGGGCCCAGGCCGGGTTTCCCGGCTTCTCCGGGTACTGCGTCACCACGCGGCGAAGCTGCATCTTCAGGAGGATGGTGGTGGCCAGGCAGAGGGCGATGCTGGCGAGCAGTTGGTTGGCGATGCCGAAGATCGGCCAGAGGGCCTTGATGCCGCCTTCGGGATCGCGCACGCCCTGGATGAGGAACCAGCCCCAGCCGGCGACGATGATGAGGCTGGCGAGGATGTTCGACGTCACGCTGCGGGTGTCGCCGAGCCGCCGGGAGACGTGCCGGATGGCGTCCTGGATCAGGTAGCGCCCGACACGGGTGCCGGCGTCGAGGGTGGTGAGGATGAAGAGCGCCTCGAACATCAGGGCGAAGTGGTACCAGAGATCGAGCCACCGCCCGTGGGTCAGCTTGGAGAAGATCATCGCCATGCCGACGGCCAGGGTGGCCGCGCCGCCGGTACGGCCGAAAAGCGTGTGCTCGCCCATTTGTTCGGCGAGACCGTGCATGGTTTCGACGGAAACCGAGACGGGTTCACGCCGGTAGGTTCCGGGGCGGTCGGGGTCGGGTTCGAGCACCGTGAATCCGCTGGAGGCGACGCGGGCGACGGTATCGGCCTCGATGGCGGCCTGGTTCGGTCCTGCGCCCTTGACGTTCATGGCGAGGTACACACCCGGATCGAGCGTGCAGGCCGCGATCATGGCCATGATGGCGACCAGGGACTCGAGCAGCATGGCGCCGTATCCGATGGGCCGGACGTGGGCCTCGCGGGTGATGATCTTGGGGGTGATCCCGCTGGAGATGAGCGCGTGGAAGCCGGAGATGGCCCCGCAGGCGATGGTGATGAAGCAGAACGGGAAGACCTTCCCGGGAACCACCAGCCCGGAGCCGTCGACAAAGGTGCTCACCGCCGGCATCCGCAGGTCAGGCAGCACGAGGAGGGTGCCCACGGCCAGGGCCACGATGGTGCCGAGCTTCATGAACGTGCTCAGGTAATCGCGCGGGGCGAGGAGCAACCAGACCGGGAGCACGCTTGCGGCGAACCCGTAGACGATCACCGCCCAGGCGAGCGGTTCGGCGGGCAAACGGAACAGGGCCGCCCATTCCGGGTGGCCGTGGACGAACTGGCCGCCCCACACCGCCAGCAGCAGCAGGACCACGCCCGCCGCCGACACCTCCAGGACCTTGCCCACCCGCCAGAACCGGAGATAGCCCCCCATGAACATCGCGATGGGAATGGTGGCGCCGACGGTGAACACGCCCCACGGACTCTCCGCCAGGGCGTTGACCACCACCAGGGCCAGCACCGCCAGGAGGATCACCATGATCGCCAGGATCGCCACCAGCCCCACCGCCCCCGCCAGACCGTTCAGCTCCTCCCTCACCATCTGCGCCAGCGACTTCCCGTCACGCCGCAGCGAGGCGAACAGGATGACCATGTCCTGCACCGCCCCCCCCAGCACCACCCCGATCAGGATCCAAAGCGAACCGGGAAGGTAACCGAACTGCGCCGCCAGCACCGGCCCCACCAACGGTCCGGGCCCGGAGATCGCCGCGAAATGGTGCCCGAACACGATCCAGGGGTTCGTCTTCACGAAATCCCTGCCGTCCTCGTGCACCTCGCAGGGCGTCGCCCGCCGGTTGTCCAGGACCAGCACCCGCGCCGTGATCCACTTCGAATAGAACCGGTACCCGATCGCGTAGCTGCAAAGGGCCGCGATGAGCAGGGTGGATGAATTGATCGGCTCGTTCCGATGGGTGGCGAGCGCCACATAGGCCCAAAGGCCCGCCAGAATCACGGCACACCAAAGTCCGAACCGGAGCGGCTTTTTCATCGATGACGCAGGAACGCGCGCAGCCTAGCGGCTTCCCCGCCCGCGGACCAAGCGGCAACAGGATGTTCGGTGTTTCAACCGGGCGCGTTTGGCCGCAGCGTTCCGCCCGCGTCGCGCACGGCATGAATCTGACCGCCGACCCCATCCCCCGCCTGGTCCGAGACCTGGCGGTGCCGGCGTCCGTGGGGTTCCTTTTCAACACCCTCTTCAACGTGGTCGACACCTGGTGGGCGGGCCGGATCTCGACCGAGGCCCAGGCGGCCCTTTCCCTGTCCTTCCCGGTCTTCTTCATCCTCATCGCCATGGGAAGCGGACTCGCACAGGGCACGACCGCCCTGATCGCGAACGCGCTCGGGTCCAGGAACCCCGCCGCGGCCCGCCATTACGCCGCCCAGGCCGCCCTGCTCGCCGTGGTCCTCGGCCTCCTCCTCATGCTCCTGGGCTGGTGGATCGCCCCCTCGCTGTTCCGCATCCTCGGCGCCCGCGAGGAATACCTCGGCCTGTCCCTCGCCTACATGAACACCGTGCTCGGAGGCTCGGTGTTCTTCCTCCTCCAATCGGTGTTGAACGGCGGCCTCCAGGCGCAGGGCGACACCCGCACCTTCCGAAACGCCCTGATCGCCGGCTGCGTGCTCAACGCCGGCCTCGACCCCTGGTTCCTCTACGGCGGCGCCGGCCTCCCCCCCATGGGCATCGCCGGCATCGCCCTCGCCACGGTCCTCATCACCGCCGGCGGCACCGTCTACGTCCTCTACCGCCTCCGCCGCACACCCATCGGCCGCGAACTGGTCCGCTCGGACTTCAAGCCGGACGGGGTCGCCTTCCGGGAGATCGCCCGGCAGGGACTCCCCGCCAGCCTGAACATGATGACCGTCGCCCTCGGCATCTTCGTCATCACCTGGTTCGTCAGCCGCTTCAGCGCGGAAGGCGTCGCCGCCTATGGCATCGCAACCCGCATCGAACAGATGATCCTCCTGCCGACCATCGGTCTCAACATCGCCACCCTCACCCTCTGCGGGCACAACTTCGGCGCCGGCCGCCTCGACCGCGTCCGGGCCATCTGGCTGACCTCCCTGCGCTACGGCCTCAGCCTCATGCTCGTAGGCGGGATCGTCCTCTTCCTCGCCGCCGGCCCGCTCATGGGCGCCTTCACCCCCGACCCTATCGTCACCGAGACCGGCCGCGCCTACCTCCACGTGGCCGCCCTCACCCTCGGCTCCTACGTCGTCCTCTATCAGACGGTCTTCATGCTCCAGGGCATGAAACAACCCATGGTCGGCCTCTGGATCGGGTTCTACCGGCAGATCGCCGCGCCCGCGGTGGTGTTCCCACTCCTCGCTTTCAGCGCCGGCCTCGGCCTCGCCGGCGTCTGGTGGGGCATCGCCCTGGTCAACTGGACCGCCGCCGCCGCCGCCGCCTGGTACGGCGCCCGGGTCCTCCGCATCGCCACCGCCGGAGATGCCCGTTGATTCCCGTGACACCCGCCCTAACCTCCCCATGCCAATGCGCGTCCGATTGCTGATCGCAGCGCTGACCGGCGGCGTGATCGGCCTGATCACCCTCGCCTGGATCCAGGCCCGCCAACTCCGCGAACTCCGCCGCGAATGGCTCGCCGCCGCCTCCGCCACCCAGGAAATCCCCACCTCCACCAACCAACGCCCCCTCCGGCTCCGCCTCCAGTCCCTGCCCCCCATCAACATCCGCACCGAGGTCCGCGACCTCGACTGGCGCTCCGTCGAGTCCGAGAACTACGAGACCTACATCGCCAACCTCCGCCGCATCGGCTGCCCCGAGGAAACCATCCGCGACATCATCGTCGCCGATATCGAGAAACTCTACGCCACCCGCCGCCGCGCCCTCGACGCCCCGCAACCCGACTGGAACTTCTGGCGGCACCCGGACGAACTTCCCGAGGACGACGCCGAATCCCAGGCGGCCCGCGCCCACGAGGCCCAGCTCGCCGCCCTCCAGCGGGAACAACGCCAGTTGCTCATCACCCTGCTCGGCGAATCCGCCATCCGCGCCGAACTCGAAGACTACGCCGCCGAAGCCCTCGGCGACCGCAACCTCCGCTTCCTCCCCGCCGACAAGCGCCAGGCCGTCGCCCAGGCCACCGCCCAATGGCGCCTCGCCCGCGAAGCCGCCCTCCTCGCCGCCGACGACGCCGAGATCAGCCGCCTCCTCCGCCAGGCCGATGCCACCCTCGACGAAACCGTCGGCCGCGTTCTCTCCCCCGAGGAACGCGAGGCCTACGAAATGCGCTCCAGCCCGCTGGCCGACGATCTCCGCGAACGCCTGCGCGGCTTCGGCGCGTCCCGCGAGGAGTTCGAACAGCTCTACCGGCTCGAGACCAGCTTCGACCAGGAACAGCGCCGCCTCCAGGCCGCCGCCGAGACCGGCTCCGATCCCCAGGCGATCGACAAACAGGAGGCCGCCGCCATCGAACACGAAGCCCGCATCCGCGAAACCCTCGGGGACGCCCGCTACGCCGATTTCCTCCGCGCCAACGATCCCGACTACCAAACCCTCTTCTCCCTGGCCAGGGACCACGCGATGCCCACCGACCTCGCCAACCAGGTCTGGGGCATGCGCCGCGAGGTCGAGAACCAGACCCAGCGCATCCGCCAGAACCCATTCCTGACCGCGGACCAGAAGGTCCGGGCGCTGGAGGCCATCCGCTCCGAAACCCAGGCCGCGATCGTCGACGTCCTCGGCGAACCGCTCCTCCAGGACTACCAACGCGAGGGTGGCGGCTGGCTCGTCGACCTGACCGACGCCACCGACCTCGGCGAGACCGGCCGGGCCATGGTTCCACCGCCACTGCCCGGAATCCTCCCCGAGGGCCAGCCGGGCCTGCCCGTGCTTCCCCAGCCGTGAACGGCGCCGACCCCGCCACCGCCACCGCACCGGTCATCGTCGCCCTCGGCTCCAACCTCGGCGATTCCACCGCAATCCTCCAACGGGCCTTCCAGGAACTCGAACCCCTCGCCGCCTCGGGCTTCACCCGCTCCTCCCTCTGGCGCACCCGACCGATCGATTGTCCCCCCGGTTCGCCCGATTTCCTCAACGCCGCCTGCGTCTGGATCCCCCGCACCGCAGACACCCCGGAATCCCTGCTCGACCGCCTGCAGGCCATCGAACGCCGCTTCGGCCGCCGCCCCAAACAGGTCCTCAACGAACCGCGTCCGCTCGACCTCGACCTCATCGCCTTCGGCCAGTTCGTGCGCTCCCTTCCCCACCTGACCCTTCCCCACCCCAGGGCGCACCTGCGCCGGTTCGTCCTGGAACCGCTCCACGAACTGGCGCCGGACTGGGTCCTCCCCGGGACCGCGCAAACCGTCCGCGCCCTCCTCTCCCGCCTGCCTCCCGAGCCCTCCCCGCCGGTGCGCGTGGCGGGTTGAATCCCCCGCTTTGCGGGTGCCTCCGCGAAGGCCACAAACTCCCCCCGCGCAGCGTTGTAAGTTGCGTCGGGAGTGAGAGAACCCTTGAACCCACGCGGCCGCAGCCCTACAACCACCGCCATCCAAGGGTTTGTTCATGATTGCCGAGTCCACGCGATCCCCTATCGCCCGTTTGTCCGAGTTGCGGCACTTCATGGGACCCAGCCGGGATCTCTGGCCGCCGCTTGCGGAATCCCTCGGAACCCTGGCCGGCGCCGACCGCTGCCTGCTCGCGCTGGGCACACGCCCGGCGGGATCCCCACCGCCCCCCGCAACCCCGCCGGCCGACGGCGTCGGTGACGGCAACGGCGGTGGTGGCGGTGATGCCGCGCTCGAATCGCTGCAATGGGGCCGGCTGCATGACTGGAACCAGGGCACGGCGGACGGTCCGACGAACGGCCTGTTGAACGGCCAACTCGTGGCGGTCGCCGTCGCCGCCGCACGCCAGGGCAGTCTGGTGCGCGGGCTCAGCGTGCCCGGCGCCTTCGTCGTCGCCCTCCGGCTTCCGGTGCTCTCCGCCGCCGAGGTGTGCATCGCCATCTGCCTGCTCACCCGGGCGGAGGAACCCCTGGCGAAGGCGGCCCTGGAACGTCTCCTCCTCGTTCAGGACACCGTGCGGCTCGCCCAGGAATTCCGGCAGGCCCGCGATGGCGCGGCCACCCAGCAGCGCCTCGGCGAAACAATGGAGGTGCTCGCCCTGGTCCAGAACCAGTCCCGCTTCTACGCCGCGGCGCTCGCGCTCTGCGGCAGCCTCGCCGACCGCTTCGCCGCCGAACGGGTGAGCCTCGGCTGGATGCGCGGACCCACCATCCAGCTCCGCGCGGTCAGCCGCACCGAACGCATCAACCGCCAGATGGAGCTCGCCCAGGCTCTGGAGGGCGTGATGGAGGAGGCCATCGACCAGGACGCCGACCTCGCGCTTCCGGGCGCGGAGGAGGGCTGGATCCTGAGGGCACACCAGGAGTTCGCCGAACGCCAGCGTTCCCCTCACCTGGCGACCTTCATCCTGCGCGCCGGCGAGCAACCGGTGGGCGCCCTCACCGTCGAGCGCGCCAACGCCCCCATCGACCCGTCCGAGGCCCAGCAGATCCGCGTGGTGCTCGACCTCCTGGGACGCAGGCTCGCGGACCTGGAACGTCGCGACCGGTGGTTCGGCGCCCGCGCCGCGGCCTGGACCCGGGAACGGGCGGCCACCTTCATCGGCCCCCGGCACACCTGGGCCAAGCTGCTCGGCCTCGGCGTCTTCGCCACCCTCCTCGCGCTGTTCCTGGTCAGGATCGACTACCGGGTGGAAGGCAACTTCTCCCTGCGCGCCGAACAACTCGCCCAGCTCGGCGTGCCCTTCGACGGCTACATCGGCCAGGCGTTCGTCCGACCCGGCGACATCGTCACCAACGGCGAACCCCTGCTCCAACTGGACATCCGCGACCTGGTCCTCGAGGAATCCGCCGCCGCCGCCGAGATGCAGCGCCACCAGCGGGAGATGGAGAAGGCCCGCGCCGCCGGCGCCCTTGGCGAAATGCGGGTCGCCGAAGCCCTGTCCCAACAGGCCGCCGCGCGCCTCGCCCAGTTGCGGAACCGCCTGGAACAGGCGTCGATCCGCAGCCCCTTCGACGGCGTGGTGATCGAGGGGGACTTCCACGAACGCCTCGGGCAACCGGTCCGCCAGGGTGATCCCCTTTTCCGCGTGGCCCGGCTCGACCGCCTGTACGTGGAGGCCGAGATCCCCGAGCGCGACGTGCACGAACTGGACGGCAGCGACCCGGGCGAGATCGCCTTCGTCAGCCAGCCGGGTCTGCGCTTCAAGGTCCAGGGCCGGATGCTGGAGCCGGCGGCGGTGCCCAGACAGGCGGGCAATGTGTTCCTCTACCGTTGCGAACTCTCCGAGCGCCCGGAGGCGTGGTTCCGGCCCGGCATGCAGGGCGTGGCCAAACTGGAGGCCGGCCGCCGCCGCCTGATCTGGGTTCTCACCCATCGGACCGTCGATTTCCTGCGGCTGCACCTCTGGTGGTGATCCCCCCCGATGGCCCGACCCAACGAGACGTTCTCCGAATCCTGGCACCGCGTGGCCTCACGGCGCATCGCGCTCAGCCCCGGTGTCCGAATCACCCGCCAGACCTTCCGAGGCGAACGCTTCTACGTCCTCGAGGATCCCCTCTCCAACCAGTTCTTCCGCCTCAGGCCGGCCGCCTACGAGTTCGTCGCCCGCCTGCGCCGCGACCGGACCGTCGACCAGGCCTGGCAGGAGTGCCTGGAACGGTTCCCCGACGAGGCCCCGGGCCAGGAGGCCGCCCTCCGCCTCCTCGGCCAGCTCTACCAGGCCAACCTGCTCCAGTACGACCACGCCGCCGACACCGAGACCCTGTTCCAGCGCTACCACAAACGGACGCGACGCGAACTGAAGTCCCGCCTCACCAACATCATGTTCTTCCGGATTCCCCTCGTGGATCCGGATCGCTTCCTCGTCTGGGCCATGCCCCTCGTCCGGCCGTTCCTCGGCCGGTTCGGCATCCTCCTCTGGCTCGCGGTGGTCGGGCTCGGACTCAAGACGCTCGCCGACAACTGGACCGCCGCCGCGGACCAGTACCAGGGTGTGCTCGCCCCGGCGAACCTCCCCCTCCTGTACGGCGCCCTCGTCCTGCTCAAGACCCTCCACGAACTCGGGCACGCCTTCCTCTGCCGCCGCTTCGGCGGCGAGGTCCACACCCTCGGCGTTCTCTTCATGATCTTCACCCCGGTGCCCTACGTGGATGTCACCTCGAGCTGGGGCTTCCGCGACCGCTGGAAACGCGTGGTGGTCGGCCTCGGCGGCATGATCGTCGAGGTGTTCGTCGCCGGCATCGCCGCCCTGGTCTGGGCCTACACCGGCCCCGGCGCCATCCACAGCGTCGCCTACAACATCATGTTCATCGCCAGCGTCAGCACGCTGCTCTTCAACCTCAACCCGCTCCTCCGCTTCGACGGCTACTACATCCTCAGCGACCTGCTCGGCATCCCCAACCTCGCCCAACTGGCCAATCGCCAGCTCCGTCACGTCTTCGAACACCACCTCTTCGGCGTCAAACCCGCCGAGTCCCCGGCCCGCACCCTGACCGAAGCCTCCTGGCTCACCACCTACGGCATCACCAGCGGCATCTACCGGATCATCGTCTTCGGCGGCATCCTCCTCGCCATCGCCGACCGCTACCTCCTCCTCGGCATGATCATGCTCGCAACCTGCGCCGTCGCCTGGGTCGCCATGCCCCTCGTCCGACTCGTCCGCTACCTCGGCGCCAGCCCGCGCCTCGACCGCGTCCGCCCCCGCGCCGTCGCCGTGGTCATCACCCTCGCGGTCGCTGTGGTCGCACCCCTCGCCGTCATCCCCTTCCCCAACACCTTCACCGCCGTCGGCATCATCCAGGCCGTCGACCGCGCCCGCGTGGTCGCCGAAACCGCCGGCCGCCTCGAACGCGTCGTCGCCGACCTCCGCCAGCCGGTTCGCGAAGGCGATGTGCTGCTCGAACTGTCCAACCCCGAACTGCACCACGCCGTCGAGGCCACCCGCGCGGCCCTGAGCGAAGTCGACGCCCGCCTGCGCCAAAGCCTCGCCCGCCAGATCGCCAACCAGCTCCCCCTCGAGGCCCGACGCGCCGTGCTCGCCGAACAACTCGCCCGCCTCCATCAACAGATCGACGACCTCAAGGTCACCGCCCGCATCAACGGCCGCTGGAGCGCGCCCGGCGTCGACGAACTGGTCGGCCGCTGGCTGCCCCGTGGCTCCCCCCTCGGCCTCGTCCTCGACCCCGCCCGCTTCGAGTTCGTCGCCGTCGTCCAACAGGAGGACGCCGACCGCCTCTTCCGCAGCGAACTGGCCTCCGCCCAGGTCCGATTGCACGGCCAGACCGCCGACACCCTCGATGTGCGGCAGTTCCGCATCATCCCCGGGGATTCCCGCACCCTGCCCACACCCATCCTCGGCTGGCTGGGCGGCGGCGAAATCCCCACCGACAAGGACGACACCGAGGGCCGCCGCACCGCCAAGCCATTCTTCGAGGTGCGCGCCTCCCTGCCCGCCGAAGCCCCGGTCGTCCTCGCCGACGGTCAACTGGGCCGCATGCGCTTCCGCCTCCCCGCCTCGCCCCTGCTGGAACAGGGGTGGCGCCGCCTCCGCCAGTTGATCCAGCAGCGCTACCAATGGTGAACGACCCCGCCCTCGCCTGGTCCTGCAAGGAGGCCGAACCCCTGCCCGAGGGGCTCGACCTGCCCGTGCATGACCTCCTGGGCGTCTGGCGACGTCGCCCCTCCGGCCGCCGCCCCCTCGAATCCGCCGCCCAGGCCGCCGTCGACGCCGCGCCCCGCTTCGAGTCCCTCCGCGACCACGATCTCCAGCAGAACCTGCTCGAATGCCGGGACCGCTTCCGAAGCAACCCCGACGCCGCCGACCGCGAGGAGGTGCTGGTCCCCGCCCTGGCCGCCCTCCGCGAGGCCGCCCGCCGCACCCTTCACCTCCACCCGTTCCCCGTTCAATTGGTCGGCGCCCTGGCCCTCCACCACGGCTATCTCGCCGAAATGGCCACCGGCGAAGGAAAAACCCTCACCGCCGGCCTCGCCGCAGTCCTCGCCGGCTGGTCCCGCCATCCCGTCCACGTGGTCACCGCCAACGACTACCTCGTCCAACGGGACGCCGCCTGGCTCGAACCGCTCTACACCTTCGCCGGAGTCCGCGTCGGACACGTGACCGGTGGCATGCCCCCACCGGACCGCCGCCGCGGCTACGCCGCCGATGTCACCTACGTGACCGCCCGCGAAGCCCTCGCGGATTTCCTCCGCGACCGCCTCCTGCTCGACTCGCTGGCCGATCCCACCCGCCGCCGCATCCGCGCCCTGGTCCAGCCCGCCACCGCCCAACGAAGGTTGTCAGGACTGGTTCTCCGCGGCCTTCACACCGCGATCATCGACGAGGCCGACAGCCTGCTCATCGACGAGGCGGTGACCCCGCTCATCATCTCCCGTCAGGTGCCCAATCCCCGCCTCCGCGACGCCACCCTCCAGGCCCGCGACCTCGCGCGGCTCCTGGCGGCGGAGGAGCATTACCGCATCAATCAACGCTACCGCGAAATCGAACTCACCCGCGCCGGCGAGGAGGCCATCGCCACCGCCTGCCGCGGCCTGCCCGCGGTCTGGCAGGGACGCGACCGCCGCCATGAACTGGTCCGCCAGGCGCTCTCCGCCCGCGAACTGTTCCTCCCCGGCCGCCAGTACATCATCGACCAGGGCAGGATCGTCATCGTCGATGAAGGCACCGGCCGCCCCCAGCCCATGCGCACCTGGCAGCAGGGCCTTCACCAGGCGATCGAGGCGAAGGAGGAGGTGCCCCTCACCGATCCCTCGGAAACCGCCGCCAGAATGAGCTTCCAACGGTTCTTCCGCCTCTACCGCCGGCTCTCCGGCATGACCGGCACCGCCGTCGAGGCCGCCCGCGAGTTCTGGCGCATCTACAACCTCCCCGTCCTCACCATCCCCCCGAACCGCCCCTGCATCCGCCGCCGCGAACCGGACCGGTTCTTCCCCACCTCCACGGCCAAATGGGAGGCGGTCGTGGAATCCATCCGCGCCGTCCACGCCACCGGCCGCCCGGTCCTCGTCGGGACCCGGACGGTCACCGCCAGCGAACGCCTCGCCCGGTTCCTCGAGGCCCACGGGCTCGAGTTCCGCCTGCTCAATGCCGTGCACCACGCGGACGAGGCCACGGTCATCGCCATGGCGGGCGAACCGCGCCGCATCACCATCGCGACCAACATGGCCGGCCGCGGCACCGACATCCGGCTCGGCCAGGGGGTCGCCGCAATGGGCGGCCTCCATGTCATCGCCACCGAACGCCACGAAAGCGGCCGCGTCGACCGCCAACTGATGGGGCGCGCCGCCCGCCAGGGCGACCCCGGAAGCGCCCAGTTGTTCGCAAGCGCCGAGGACGACCTCGTCCGCCGCTACCTTCCGCGCCGGCTCCAGCCCTGGGTCGGTGCCGGCCCCGCCCCGCTGGCCGCCACCCTCGTCGCCCGCGCCCAGGCCCGCGCCCAGGCCATCGCCTTCCGCCAACGCCAGCAGGTGCTCCGCAATGACACCTGGCTGGAGGAATCCCTCGCCTTCGCACCAGGTTCCTGACACCAACCCCTCCACGTCGTACCCCCGCTTTCATGAGCCCCATGACTCCATCCCCGAACCCGATCCGCCGTACCCTGGCCCGCATCCTCCCGGCCGGACTGTTCCTCGCGCTCGCGGCCTGCCTCATGGCTCCACCGCCCGCCAAGGGCGACGAACCCGCCCAGGCCCCCGCCAGTCCCACCTCCCCCGCCTCCCAGGCGTCCCTGCCCCCCATGGCGGTCGCACCCTGGAGCCTCGGCCTCTCCAACTACCTCGCCCTCGTCGTCCAGCGCAGTGAAAAGCTCCAGGCCGACGCCACCACCCTCCGCGCCACCAACCGCTATGCCCGCGCCGAACGCGGCATCTTCGAACCCGCCCTCGTCGGCAGCGTCGAACACAACGAGAACCGCCGCCAGAACACCGCCCGCGACGTCGTCAGCCTCGGCAACTCCCTCTTCGACGAACGCAACAACTCCTACACCACCGCCCTCGAGTTCCTCGTCCCCTCCGGCGCCCGACTCCGCATCGGCTACAGCCTCCGCGAAATCCACAACAACCTCCAGTTCGGCGCCCGCACCAACGGCGAATACGAAACCTTCATCGGCGGCAACATCGTCCAACCCCTGCTCCGCAACGCCGGCACCGCCGCCACCCGCTACGCCATCCGCCTCGCCGACTCCAACTCCGAGATCGCCCGCCAGGAATACCGACGCGCCCTCCTCCAACTCATCGGCGGCGCCGAATCCGCCTACCTCGGCCTCTACCTCGCCCAGGAACAGCTCAAAACCTTCGACGAATCCGTACGCGTCGCCGAAACCGTGCTCGCGGACTTCAAGGTCCGCGCCGAAACCGGCAAGGGCTCCGAACTCGATGTCCTCCAGGCCGAGGCCGACCTGTCCGAACGCAACAGCGGCCGACGCGATGCCGCCCAGAAACTGGCCGAGGCCCGCGCCCGTACCGCCGCCTTCGTCGGCACCACCGAACGCGACCTCCAGGGCCTCATCACCGCCGAACCTCCCCCGCCCGTCGTGGTCGAACGCCTCGAGTTCGAGGAACGCTGGCCCACCCTCTTCGACTTCAACCCCGATTACGTCGCCCAACGCAAACGCATCGACCAGGAGGGCATCCGCGTCGCCTTCGCCCGCAACCAGCGCCTCCCCCAGCTCGACCTCCGCGCCAGCTACGGCATGAACGGCCTCGGCATGTCCACCCGCGAATCCTGGGACGCCGTCACCAGCGGCGAGTTCCCCACCTGGTACGTCGGCGCCGAACTCCGTGTCCCCCTCGGCGGCGACATCAAGTCCCGCCACGAACTGGCCGCCGCCCGCGACCGCCAGACCGCCGCCGCGCTCGCCCTCAGGGACCTCGAGACCCAACTGGCCAACCTCCTCGCCACCAGCATCCACCGCGTCCGCAACAGCCACGCCGCCATCGCCGATACCGAAACCACCGTCCGCCTCAACCGCACCCTGCTCGAAACCGAACTGGCCCGCCTCGATGTCGGCCGCGTCGAGGCCCGCCGCGTCCTCGAGGTCGAACGCGACCTCCTCGTCGCACGCCTCACCGCCCTCGCCGCCGTCATCCTCTACCACCAATCCATGATCGACCTCGAAATCCTCAGCGGCACCTACCTGCTCAAACGCGGCGTGGAATCACCGTCCGGCGACCTCCCCATGCCCGCGTCCACCCTCCAGCGCGTCCGCAGTTCCCGCCTCGATTTCCAGGCCAAACCCATCGGCATCAGCGCCGCCTCCCCTGCCCCCGCCACGCCATGAACCCATCCGCTTCGCCCACACCCGCACCCCGCCCCGCCTGCCGCCCCCTCCGCCGGCCCGCAGGCCTCGGCCTCGGCCTCGCGCTGGCCCGCGTCGCCGCCTTCGCCACCCTCGCCGTCCTCCAATCCCCTTGCCCCGCCGCGGATCCCCGCCCCCCGCGCACCACCACCGCACGGTCCCCCGCCGCTCCCGGCGAATTCGAAACCCAGGGCCTTACCGAGGCCTTCCTCGATGCCACCCTCTCCGCCCCCGTCGCCGGCATCCTCGGCCGCCATTTCTTCAAGGAAGGCGACTCGGTCGAGGCCGGCCAGGTCATCGTCGAACTGGACAAACGCGTCGAGGAACTGGAGGTCGCCCGCCGCCAAACCGTGCTCGACAACTCCACCGAGGTCCTCCGGCGCACCGAGGAACTGGCCGCCCGAACCCGCTCGGTCGCCAAGGAGGAACTGGACAAGCACCGCGCCGAAAACCGCATCGCCCAGGCGGAACTGGACCTCGCGCAGGAACAGCTCCGCCGACGCCAGGTGACCGCCCCGTTCCCCGGGGTCATCGCCGACCTGTTCGGCCTCGACACCGGCGAGGGGTGCCAACCCCAGACCCCCATCGCCCGTCTCGTCGACACCAGCCGTTGCTGGCTCATCCTCAACCTCGACGCCCGCCGCGCCCAGGCCCTCGAACCCGGCCAGCGCCTCCTGCTCCGCCTGCAAAGCGAGGTCGGCCCGCGCACCGTCGATGCCGAGGTCCGCTTCGTCTCACCCGTCGCCGATCCCGCCAGCGGCCTCGTCCGGGTCAAAGCCCTCTTCGACAACACCGAAGCCCGCATCCCCGCCGGCATCACCGCCACCGTCCGCCTTCCCGAAAACCCCGCCCCCGCAGCCGCAACCACTCCCAACCGCGCTTCATCCCCAGGTTCGCCCTCCAATCCCGCCGCCTCTCCCGCGGCGCGCTGAAGCTCTCCGCCCACCCAACCGGCGCCCATCCCAGGCACCGGGGACACCCAGGGCTTCCCGCCCATCACCCGTCCGGGCACCCTGTCCCGCGTGAACCCCACGCCGCGTCCCCTGAGCCGCCGCCGCGCTCTCCAATCCATGGCCGCCCTCGGCGGTGCCGCCGCCCTCCCAGGCTGCCGCCTGCCAGGCACCGACGTCGCGCGCGCAGGAGCCACCGACCCCGACCGCATCCGCCGCGAGAACGACCGACCCGGCACCCGGGACTGGATGCTGACCAGCACCCGGGTCGACCCCGCCACCCGCTGGCGCTGCCCCTGGATCGAAGGCTACGTCTCCCGCACCAGCCTGCGCCCGGGCGAGACGCTCGACTTCTTCATCAACACCCGCCCCGCCGCGCCCTTCGACCTCCAGATCTTTCGCATGGGCTTCTACGGCGGCACCGGCGGACGCGAGGTGTTCCGCACCGGCCCGATCCCCGGCATCGACCAAACGGACCCACCGGTCGGCCCCAAACGGCTCCGTGATTGCGCCTGGAAACCGGCCTTCAGCCTCCGCATCCCCGGCGATTGGGTCAGCGGCGTCTACCTGGGCAAGCTCACCGAACGAACCGGAGGCCTCCAGAGCTACGTGGTGTTCGTGGTCCGTGACGATCGCCCCGCGGACTTCGTGTTCCAGTGCAGCGACACCACCTGGCAGGCCTACAACCGGTGGCCGGACCGTTTCGGGCTCTACAACGACGACGACGGCGAGTGGTACTGGGGCGGAGGGGTCCAGGTCTCCTTCAACCGACCCTACGGTCGCTACTGCCAGATCTTCGACGCCCCCCTGTCCCAGGGTTCCGGCGAGTTCCTGCTCTGGGAGTTCCCCATCGCCCACTGGCTCGAGGAACAGGGCTACGACGTCACCTACATCTCCAACCTCGACACCCACACCGATCCCGCCTGCCTCCGACGCGCCCGCGGCCTCCTGTCCGTCGGACACGACGAATACTGGTCGGCCGAAATGTTCAACCACGTCCAGCACGCGGTCCGCGACGGCCTCAGCGTCGCGTTCCTGTCGGGAAACACCTGCTGCGGTCGCATCCGCCTCGCCCCCGACGCATCCGGACGCCCGAACCGCCTCTACGAACGGGTCGGCGTGTTCGGCCCCCCCGGAGGAACCCGCGATTTCGACGCGATGTCCTCCCTGCCCCACGAACGACCCTACGCCAACGAACTAGTCGGCGCCCACAGCACCGGCCCGGTCACCGGCGGCGCGGACTGGATCTGCGCGAAGCCGGACCACTGGCTGTTCGCCGGCACGGGCATGCGCGAGGGCGACGGAATCCCCGGCCTGGTGGGCTGGGAATGGCATGGCGACCCGGCGCCGATCCCGGGTCTGGAGATCGTCGCCACCGGCCCCACGCAGTCGGCCCCCGGCCAACTGAACGGCGGAACCTACACCGCCACACTCTACCCGGGCCCGCGCGGCAACCTCGTCTTCAACGCCTCCACCATCTGGTGGGGCGACGGCCTCAGCGCCCCGCCCGGTTACGTGCGGCCCAAGGTCTACACCGAACCCAAGGGCCCGGACGAACGCGTCCGCCGGATCACCCGCAACCTGCTCGCGCGCATGCGTGGCCATGAATGACCTCCCTCCCGCACGGCACCGCGCCCTGCCCGCCTCCGCGGCATGGCTGGTGATCCTGCTCAGCCTCGCCCTCGCCGCCTCGGTCGGCGTCGCGCCATCCGCCGTGGCCCAAACCGACGCCTCCGAGTCTCCCGCCCCCACCATCACCCAGGTGGACCCCTTTCCGGGCCCGGTTCACGAACTCACCCGCATCACCGTCACCTTCAGCAAACCGGTCCGCGGCGTGACCGCCGACGACTTCCTCATCAATGGCGCCAGCGCCCTGCGCGTCGATGGCTCCGGCGCGGTCTACAGCTTCCATTTCAACCCGCCCCCGTTCGGGCCCGTCGAAATCCGATGGGGCACGCTCCACGCCATCGAGGATCTCGAGGATCCGCCCAATCGGTTTGAAATCAGCGCCCCAGGCTCGGCCTGGGGGTACGAACACATCGACCCCCTCGGCCCGACCGTCGCGGACCGCCTCCCCCCGGCAGGAATCGAGGTCTCCTCGCTCAGCCAGGTCCGCATCCTCTTCGACAAGGCGGTCACCGGGCTCGATGCCTCCGACCTCCTACTCGGCGGCGTGCCTGCCACCCGCGTCACCGGCATCGGCGCCGGGCCCTACGTGTTCGACTTCCCCGCCGCGCCTCCCGGCGAGGCCCGGCTGACCTTCGCCGAGACTCACGGCATCACCAGCGATTCCCTGGAACCGCGCGTCTTCGCCGCCCCCTCGTGGTCGTACACCGTCAACCCGGCCCTCCAACGCCCCGCCCTTCGGATCACCGAGTTCATGGCCGAGAACTTCACCGCCCACCGTGACGAGGACCAGGATCCCGAGGATTGGATCGAGATCCACAACCCGTCCACGACCGCGGTCGACCTGAACGGATGGTCCCTGTCCAACGACGACGATGACCCGGACCTCTGGACGTTCCCCTCGGTGACTGTCCCCGCAGGCGGCCGGCTCCTAGTCTACGCCTCCGGCAAGGACCGTCGGCCCTCCGCCAACACCGGCCGGCTCCACACCAACTTCAAACTCAACCCCAACGGCGGCTTCATCGCCCTTCACGGACCCGAGCTCCCCCGCCGCGCAGTCAGCGAAGTCACCTTCCCCGTCCAGGGCCCGAACCACTCGTACGGCCGCGAGAACGACACCGGGGACTGGCGCTATTTCCTGACCGGCACCCCGGGCGCACCCAACGGCACCAGCCCCATCCATTCAGCCGTCGGCGACGTCGCGTTCAGCGTGCCGCGCGGCTTCTTCCAGGGGACGTTCCAGCTCACCCTTTCCTGTCCAACCCCCGGCGCCACCATCCGCTTCACCACCAACGGCAGCCCGCCCAGCCAGACCGAAGGCCACACCTACACCCAGGCGATCCCCATCACCGTCAGCCGCGTGGTCCGCGTCGCCGCCTTCCTCACCAACGCCCTCCCATCACGCACCGCCACCCACACCTACATCCTCAACCCAAGCCCCACACGCCTCCGGGTCCCCGCCCTCTCCCTCGTCACCGCCACCAACCATCTCTACGGACGCAACGGCATCATGGAGGTCAACCCGCGCAACACCACCAAGCGCGGCCCCGCCTGGGAACGACCCGTCTCCGTCGAATGGATACGCCCCGAGGACAACGGCGGCTTCCAGGCCGACTGCGGCCTCCGCATCCAGGGCGGCGACTACGTCCGCGGTCAGTACAACTACCGCTCCACCGACCTTCCCTTCAGCAAATACTCCTTCCGACTCTACTTCCGCGGCGAGTACGGCCAGGGCCGCCTCAACTACCCCCTCTTCCCCGAAACCACCCAGACCTCGTTCGACACCGTCGTCCTCCGCGCCGGAATGAACGACCCCCTCAATCCCTTCCTCACCGACGAGTTCGTCCGCTCCCTTGTCCGCGACACCGGCCAACCCTCCCCCGCCGGCACCTTCGTCCACCTTTTCCTCAACGGCGTCTACAAGGGCTACTACAACCCCTGCGAACGCATCGATGTCGATTTCCTCCAGGCCTACCACGGCGGGGGCGAACGCTGGGATATCATGGCCCAGGCCGGCGAGGTCCGCGAAGGCGACGCCACCGCCTTCAACGCCCTCAGAACCGTCGCCACCACCCGCGACCTCACCCAACCCGCCAACTTCCGCGATATCGCCTCCCGCCTCGACCTCTCCAACTTCGTCGATTACCTCCTCCCGCTGATCTACGTCGACAACGACGACTGGCCCCACAACAACTGGCGCGCTGCCCGCGAACGCGTCCCCGGCGCCCCCTACCGCATGTACTGCTGGGACGCCGAATGGGCCTTCGGCTTCGTCAACGGCCACGGCACCACCTGGGACACCATCCGCAACCAGTTGTCCAACACCTCCCCACCCTGGGGCGGCGCCGATATCCAGCGCATCTTCATCGGCCTCCGCCGATCCCCCGAGTTCCGCCTCCTCTTCGCCGACCGCGCCCATCGTCTCCTGTTCAACAACGGCGCGCTCACCGACGAGCGGATCCGCACCCGCTACGCCGCCCTGACCAACCGCCTCAACGGCATCGTGAGCGGCTTCAACAACCGCATCGCCACCACCTGGATCCCCCAGCGCCGACGCAACGTCCTCCTCCACCTCGAACGTGCAGGACTGCTCGCGTCCTCCAACGCCCCCGTCCTCTCCCGTCATGGCGGCTCGGTGTCCGAAGGATTCCAACTCACCCTCACCCATCTCGCCGGCACCATCCTCTACACCACCAACGGATCCGACCCGCGCGTCGCCTTCACCGGCGCAGTCTCCCCCGATGCCAGGGTCTACGACGGTCCCCTGCCCATCCTCCACCCCCTCGTCCTCCGCGCCCGCTCCCTCAACGGCACCAACTGGAGCGCCGTCACCGAGGCGCCCTTCGAGGTCCGACGCCCAGGCATCCCCCTGGTCATCTCCGAACTGATGTACGCCCCGCCCGGCGGCGAGGCCTTCGAGTTCCTCGAACTGCACAACCACGGCTCCCTGCCCGTCGATGTCTCCGGATTCTCCTTCACCGGAATCAACTTCCGCTTCCCCACCCCTTCCCAACCCATCCCACCCGGAGCCCGCTGGATCCTCGCCAACAACGCCCGCCCCGCCGAGTTCACCGCCCGTTACCCCGAGGTCACCGTCGCCGGATGGTACGGCGGCGCCCTCAACAACGCCGGCGAACGCATCGAAATCCTCACCCCCGACGGCACGCTCGTCACCCGAGTCGATTACTCCGACGACCCCCCGTGGCCCGTCGAAGCCGACGGCTCCGGTCCGTCCCTCGTCTTCGATGACCCGTCGGCCGATCCGTCCGATCCCGCCGCCTGGCGCGCCAGCACCGCCAACGGCGGTTCACCCGGCCAGCCTTCACCCGCCTTCACCCTCCCCACCCTCCGATTCTCCGAGATCAACCCGGCCGCATCCCCGGATCCGGACTGGATCGAACTGCACAACGCCGGCGCCGAACCGGTCCTCCTCGAGGGCTGGAGCCTCTCGGACAACCAGGACCCGCGCCGCTTCATCTTCCCCGCCGGCACCCGCATCGAACCCGGTGCCTGGCTCCGCGTCTGGTGCGGCACCAACGTCGCCCTATCCCTGCCAGGACTCCGCACCTCCTTCGCGCTGTCCGCCAACGGCGAAACCCTTACCCTCCACAACCCCGACCTCCGGCGCGTCGACGCCGTCACCTTCGGACCCGTGCCCGACGGTCACAGCCTCGGCCGAATCGAACCGTCCCTCGATTGGCAACTGACCCGGCCAACCCCGCTCGCCCCCAATCAACCCGCCACCCTCGCCGACCCATCCCACCTCACGGTCAACGAATGGCTGGCCAACCCGGCGCCAGACCAGCAGGGCTGGATCGAATTGCACAACACCTCCCCGGACGCGCCGGTCGCCCTCCGAGGCCTCCACATCGGCACCTCCAACCACCTCGCCCGCCTCCGCGGCCTCGCCTTCGTTCCCCCCGCCGGATTCGTCGTCCTCCAAACCACCGACACCCCGGGACCCACCCACCTGCCCTTCAGCCTCCCCGCCAACGCAGGCGCCATCCGCCTCGCCGATGCCGACGGCGAGGAGTTCCACCGCGTCACCTACCGCCTTCCCATGGATGGCCTCGCCGTCGGCGTTGAGGGCGTCACCCTCGGACGCATCCCCGACGGCACCGGGCCCGTGGTCGCCCTGCCCGGCTCCGCCAGCCCCGCCGCCTCCAACTATCGGGCACCCACCAACGGCCCGCGCTTCCACGAGTTCATGGCCTCCAACAACGGCGCGGTCCGTCACCCCTCCGGTCGACCGTCCGACTGGCTCGAACTCCACAACAACGCCCCCGCCGCCTTCGACCTCTCAGGAACCCGGATCACCCTCGAACCGGGCTTCGCCTCCGGCTGGGTGTTCCCCACGGGAACCGTGATCGCACCCGGCGGCTTCCTCCTGGTCTGGTGCGATCCCGGGCTGCCGCCGACCACCACCGCCGATCCGCACCCCAACCTCGCCCGCGGCCTGCCGGCCGAAGGCGCCACGCTCCGTCTCATCGACCCCTCGGGCCGGACCCTCGACACCCTTACCTACGGAGCCCAGCTCACCGACGTCTCCGCCGGCCGCACCGCCTTTGATTCCTGGGCCCTGCTCACCCAACCCACCCCCGGCGCGCCCAACACCGCCGCCGCACCCCTCGGCAACCCCTCCGACATCCGCATCAACGAGTGGATGGCCGGCCGCAACGACGGCGAGGACTGGATCGAACTGCACAACCCCCAGGGCCTTCCCCTGGACCTCGGCGGCTTCCATCTCACCGACGACCCTTCCATCGCCGGCATCGCCCGCTTCCGAATCGCCCCGCTCACCTTCATCCCCGCCCGCCGCTTCCTGGTCTGGAACGCCGACGCCCGCCCCGACCGCGGTCCCGACCACCTGCCGTACCAACTCGATCCCCGCGGCCGCACCCTCCGGCTCTACGCCGCCAACAGGTCCCTCGTCGATTCCATGTCCTATCCCGCGCAGCCCGCCGGCACCGCGGCCGGCCGCTTCCCCGACGGCGCCGCCAGGAACGAGTTGTTCGCCACATCCGAATCCCCGGGCGAAGGCAACTGGCTCGCGCACCCCGACGTCGTGGTGTCCGAGGTTCTTTCCCGCACCGACCCGCCGCTCGAGGATGCGATCGAGCTCCTCAACCTCTCCGCACGTCCGCTCAGCCTCGAGGGTTGGTGGCTCAGCGATGCCTCCGACGCCCTCGACAAGTACCGCATCCCCGCGGGCCGCATCCTGCCGCCCGGAGGCCGTCTGGTGCTTTACGAGGCGGACTTCAACGCCCCGGGCATGCCCACGGCCTTTGCCCTCGACGCCGCGCGCGGCGACGACGTCTGGCTGTCCGAAACCGACGCGAACGGACAGCCCACCGGGTTCCGCGCCCACGCACGCTTCGGCGCCGCCGCCCAAGGGGTCTCCTTCGGACGCCACCCCACCAGCACGGGCTGGGACTTCCCACCCCTGAGCCGGCGGACCTTCGGCATCGACGAACCCGTTTCCCTGGAGCATTTCCGCCAGGGAACCGGGCTCCCCAACGCCTACCCGCTCGTGGGACCGGTCGTGGTCTCCGAAATCCACTTCGACCCGCTCGGAACCGGCCCCGCCGGACCCGTCGCCGCCCCCGAGGACGAGTTCGTCGAACTGCACAACCTGGGCACCACGCCGGTGCCGCTCTTTCACCCGCAATTCCCCGCCAACACCTGGCGCCTGCGCGGCGGCATCGACTTCGATCTGCCGCCGGACGTCGTCCTGCCCCCCGGCGGATTCGCGCTGGTGATCCGCTGGCATCCCGACAGCCCCGAGGCCCTGGCCTTCCGAGACCGCCACGCCCTCCCCGATTCCGTCATCCTCCTCGGCCCCTTCGCCGGCCGGCTCTCCGATGACGGCGAGGAGATCCGCCTGGAACGGCCCGATTCCCCCCAGCAACCCCCGGCTCCGGACGCCGGCTTCGTTCCGTATCTGCTGGTGGAACGGATCGATTACCGGCCCTCCGCCCCCTGGCCGGTCCGCCCACCCGGCACCAACACATCCCTCCAACGACGCCGCGCCGTGGAGTACGCCAACGATCCCGCCCATTGGATCGCCGCCACCCCATCCCCAGGCACCCCAACCCGGCCACCCACCGGCGACCGCGACCTCGACGGCCTCCCCGATGCCTGGGAATCCGCGTACGGCCTCGACCCCGACTCACCCGACGACGCCGATCTCGATTCCGACGGCGATGGCCTCAGCAACCGGGCCGAGTACCTGGCGGGAACCAACCCCCGCGACCCGCGCAGTTCTCTTGCGTTGAGCCTCGCGCGCGATGGGACTTCGCAGTTGGTTCTCCGTTTTCAGGCCATGGCGCATCGCACCTACACCATCCTCCGCCGCGAGGAAGTCGGTTCGGGGGTTTGGCAGCGGGTCGCGGATCTGCCGCCCGACCCCGCCGACCGCGAGGCCGCGGTGCCCATCGGCGCCCCGGAAAGCCCGGCCGCCTTCCTGCGAGTGGTCACCCCGGCCCAGCCCTGAGAGCCCGTCCGCGCGCAGGCATTCCCGTCAGGGCGGTCGGCGAAGCCCCCCGCCCCCGCCAGATCGTCGGGCCCTTCCCGGCTTCGGCCTTTCCCCGTCCCGCGGCTTTGCCAACCATCCGTCCGTGACCCGAATTCTCGTCCTCTACGACTCCCGCTCCGGCAACACGGGAAAGATGGCCCGACTGGTCGCCGAAGGCGCCGGTTCGATCCGCGACACGGAGGTCCGCCTCCGCAGCGTCGACGAAGCCACCCCCGAGGATGTGTTCTGGTGCGAAGGGCTCGCCGTCGGCAGCCCCACCAACCTCGGACTGCTCTCCTGGAGGATGAAGAAGTTCTGGGACGAGGTGATGTGCGAGCACTGGATGCGGCTCGACGGACGGATCGCCTGTGCCTTCAGCAGCGCCGGAGCCTGGGGCGGCGGCATGGAGATGGCCTGCCAGTCCATCCTCACCCTGCTGGTGAACTTCGGGTTCCTGGTGTTCGGGGTCACCGACTACGCCGCGAAGGGAATGACCCTCCATTACGGGGCGGTGGCCATGAAGGAACCTCGGGAACCGGAGGTGGAGGCCGCCTGCCGCCTGCTCGGCCGTCGATTGGCCGAGTGGACGGCCGTGTTCGTCCACGGCCGTCGCGAGGAACACCCGGAGCGAAAACAGGACCAGCGTCTCGGCGCCGGTTGATTCCCCGGAACGACCTTCCCACCCCCATCCCCCAAACCCGCGCCCCGGAGGGGCGCACACCTTCCGCGATATCAGCGGCTCGGCGTCGGGGCGACCGCCGGCCCCGCCGCGCACTCGTACACCCCGGGCGCCGCCGCCTCGAACTCGTGCCGGCCATCGCCGGCCCGCCGCACGGGTACCGGTCCCCCCGGCCCGCGCACCGTCACCAGCGGGGTGGCCGATCGGACCCTGACGGTCCCCGCCTCCCGCACGCGCAGGCTCGCCGTGGTCAACGCCCCCCGATCCCACGCGAGATCCACCGTGAACCCGCCGCGCGCCCGCAACCCGCTCACCCGCCCGCGCGGCCAGGCCCCGGGAAGCGCGGGAAGCAGATCCAACTCCCCCGCGTGACTCTGCAGCAGCATCTCCGCAATGCCCGCCGCTCCGCCGAAATTGCCGTCGATCTGGAACGGCGGATGCGCGTCGAACAGGTTCGGAAACGTCCCGCCGCCGTTGCTCATGTTCACCCCCGACCCGCGCGCCGGCCGCAACAGGGTCCGGAAGAGTTTGTGCGCGCGATCACCGTCCCCCAGGCGCGCCCAGAAGTTCATCTTCCAGGCCAGCGACCACCCGGTGCCGTCATCGCCGCGACGTTCCAGGCTCACCTGCGCCGCGCGCGCCAGCTCCGGGGTTCCGCTCCGGGTGATCTGGCGCCCCGGATGCAGCCCGTACAGGTGCGAGACATGGCGGTGATGCGGTTCCGCCTCGTCGAAGTCCTCGATCCACTCCTGCAACTGGCCGTGCCGGCCCACCTGGTGTGGCGGCAGCTTCGCCAGCGCCGTGGCCAGCCTTTCCCGGAACCCGTCATCCTTTCCCAGGATTCCCGCCGCCTCCCGGCAGTTGGTGAACAACTCCCGGATGATCTGGATGTCCATGGTCGGCCCGTAGCAAACCGAGGCCGACTGGCCGTCCGCGGTGCGGAAGACATTCTCCGGCGAATTGCTCGGCGCCGTCACCAGCCAGCCGTTCCGCGGCCCCTCCACCAGGAAATCGAGGTAGAACTCAGCGGCCTCCCGCAGGGTCGGGTAGATCCGCTCGAGGTAACCCCGGTCCCGCCCGAAATCGTAGTGCTCCCAGAGATGCTGACAGAGCCAGCCCGACGCCGCGGGGAACTGTCCCCACGAAGGATGCTCCCCGGGCGAGGTGTACCCCCAGACGTTCCCCACGGTGTGGCACACCCACCCGCCAGCGCCGTAATGAATCCTCGCCGTCCGCCGCCCCGGCTCCCGCAGACTCTCGATCCAGTCGATCAACGGAAGATGGCAATCGGCCAGGTTCGCGACCTCCGCCGGCCAGTAGTTCATCTGCACGTTGATGTTGTTGTGAAAGTCGCAGTTCCACGGCGTCTGAATTCCCTCCGCCCAGATGCCCTGCAGGTTCGCCGGCAGGTTCCCCGGCCGGCTGCTCGAGATCAGGAGGTACCGTCCGAACTGGAAGTAAAGCGCCGCCAACCCCGGGTCCGAACCCCCGGCCGCAAACGCGGCCAGACGTTCGTCGGTCGGTCGATCCCCCTCCTCCCCACCCCCGAGATCCAACTGCACCCGGTCGTAGAACCGCCGATAATCCCGGACATGCGCGGCCCGCAGCGCGCCGTGCGACTTCCTCGAGGCGGCTTCGACCTGCCTCGCGGTCAACCCCTCCGCGTCACGCCCGCGATAGTCCGTCGCCGCCGCAAGCAGCAGCATCACCGAATCCGCACCGCGCACTTCGATCCGATCCCCGGCCATCGACCATTCCCCGCCCTCGGCCAGCGTCCGCACCCGCGCCACCAGTCGCAACCCCCGCCCCTCGTGCAACCGCCCCCGCATCACCAGATCCACGCCCTCCGCCCGCGCCTCCGCCGCTTCCGGCCGCGACAGCCTCGCGTTGAATCCCACGTGACCGGGGCGATCCGCCGTCCACCGAATCACCAGCACCTCGTCCGCCCCGGACGAAAAGACCTCCCGGGTGAACCGCACCCCGCCCCTCAAATACGTCACCCGCACCACCGCCTCCTCCAGATCCAACTCGCGCCGATAGTCCGTCACCTCCCCGGCCGCTGGCCCCGACAGCTCGAAATCCAGGTCCCCAAGGGTCTGGTAACAGCCGAAATCACAACGCGCCGCCGCCCCATGACACGTTCCCGGCCCGCGACAGGTCTGCTTTTCGAACGTCAGCTTCTGGGCCTCCGCATACTTCCCCGCGAACAACAGCCGCCGGATCTCCGGAAGATGCTGAAGGGCATCCGGATTGTCGGCGTCCTGCGGCTGCCCGGACCATACCGACTCCTCGTTCAACTGGAGACGCTCCCGTTCAACCCCGCCGTAGACCATCGCCCCCAGCCTGCCGTTCCCCACCGGCAACGCCTCGACCCAACCCCGCGAATTGGACCACCCATCCTTCGGCTCCCGCTCCGCCATCGAAGCCGCCTGCCGGTACCAGATCCGATGCGCCGCCCCCTGACCGGGAGCCACCACCGCCAACCACATGCCCACCACCAGAATCCGGGCAAACCACGGTCGCCACTGGGTCGTTCGTTGCATGACCCAACCCTGCGCGGTTCCGCCTCCCATCGGCAGGAAAAATTCAGGGCGTTCCGAGATCCGGATCGCCACCCGCGACAAGCAACTCCCGCCCAAGCACCGCGCTCAGACGCCGCGGATCCGGAAGAACATGCAGGCCTTCGACGCGCTCGGAACCGCAACCCGCACACCACCCGGCCGGGCTTCCACGGTCTGCAGCGGCACCCAGTCGGTGAAGGTCTCCGACCCCTCCAGAACCACCGGCGACCCCGGCTCGGCATGCACCCGCACGTAGGTCATGCCGGTCGCCCGATCCATTCGCTCCACCTGGATCAGCGGCAGCGCCGCGTTCGGCAGCAGCCGGTGCCCCATGACGTCCCGCGCAATCAGGCGCCCCGACCGCTTGCCCTCCCGGTTGTCGAAGCTGAAGTGGATCCCGCCGTAGATCCGGCTCATGCCGATCTCGTCCGCGCAGGCGGCCAGGCTCCGGTACTGCCGGACCACCCCGGGAACCGAATCGGAGACCGCACTGAAGGAAATCGCGTCGGTGCCGAAAAAGAGGGTCAGGACCTCGGCGCTCGCCTTGCTGAAGGTCGAATGCCCGCTGGTGTACGCCGGGAAAGGAGGCGAAGCGAGGTAGTGGTTCCAGTCCGGTTCCTTCTCCGTGAGCGGATTGCCGTCCTCGTCGGCGCGCTGGATGGCGGTGACCGGCCGCCAGAGGTTGTAGCGGAACTTGGTCTCCCAGCAGACGATCGCCGCGTCCGCCTGGGCGATGCTGAGCAGGCCGAAAAGCCGCGCGGTCTCCGCAAGGGTCAACTCCGCGTTCTGGACGATCCCCGCCGTGATCTCGTGCCAGTGCCCGGGAGGCATCGCGGTGTAGCTGAAATCCGACCAGAACCGCGCGATGAGGCTCTGCTCCTCGGTACGGTCCGCGCTGTTGCTCCCGCCGAGCCGGCGGACCTCGTTCAAAGCCTCGGCGTACTCGACGCTGTCCAACGCCGGTGGCGGGCCCGGCACGAACGATTCCACATCCAGGATTCCGAAAGGCTGCACGAAGCGCCATCCGGGGGTCAGCGGCGGCCGGAAAAAGGGCGGGGTGCGACGCCACTGGCCGGGTTCCTGGCTCGGGATGTAGGGAACATCCGTCGCCGATCCATCGCCGGCGCGCAGCATCAGCAACCGCTCCGCCACCGCCTCGCCGAGGGCCAGCCCATCCTCGACGGCATCGGTGTCGGGCTGGGCGTCGCGCCAGACCAGGAAGGTCTCCTCCGTCCTGGCCGACATCCCCGGATAGAGGGCCATCAACACCGTGTACCCGGCCCCGGCGGCGGCCGCCTCCATCGAGGCCCCGGGGGACGCGTCCAGCAGCACCGCATAAGGCTGGTGTGTTCGTTCCACCGAATTGACCGCGTCGTACATCGCCAGATGCAGGATCGCCAGGTTGCGTGTCGAAAGCGTCGGCCCGGTGTTGTCCGCACGGATCGCCGCCATGATCACAGCGTTCCAGTCGAGGATCACATTCCCGAACGCCCGCCCCCCACCCGCCGACACCAGCACCGCCACAGCCATCGCGATCGCCCGGAACCGCGAGCCGGCCTGATGGCCTGACGAAGATCCTTTCATGATGCGGCAGGCTAATCACCGGCCCGCTCCCTGCCAAGCAGGTCTTCCGGCCGATGCCCCCGGCGAACCGCCACGGCGCGGCGTACCGCCGGCTGCGATCCTCCGGGGGTTTCCACGCTCCCGGCCGGGCCCAGGACCGTTGCCCATGGCGCGATCCGTGGGTTTGCATGGCCGCGATACGCAACGCGCCCCGACTTCACCCGAGTTACGCCTTCCGAAGTCGCGACGCAGACCGCATGCTTTCCTTCGGGACATCATGCTCTGGAGCATCCGCCAGCACCATTACCGCTTCCCCCGACCGGCCCTGGTCATGGGGGTGGTGAATGTCACGCCGGACTCGTTCTCCGACGGCGGACGCTTCCTCGATGCGGACGCCGCGGTGCAACACGGCCTGGCGCTGGTCCGCCAGGGTGCCGATATCCTGGATGTCGGGGGGGAATCCACCCGCCCCGGCGCCCCAGCCGTCCCGGAGGAGGAGGAACGCCGCCGGGTCATTCCCGTGGTCCGAAGGCTGGCCGCACTGGCCGGGGTGCCGGTGTCCATCGACACCATGAAGCCCGCCATCGCCGAGGAGGCCCTGTCCGAAGGCGCCGCCATCGTGAACGACGTGGCCGCGCACCGCGCCGATCCCGCGATGTGGCGGCTGGTGGCCCGGACCGGCGCCGGCTACGTCGCGATGCACATGCAGGGCGAACCCGCCACCATGCAGGAGGCCCCGCATTACAACGACGTCGCAACCGAGGTGCTGGGCTTCTTCCGCACCACCCTCGACGGCCTCGCCCGCGCCGGAGTGGCCCCGGACCAGGTCGCCCTCGACGTCGGCATCGGGTTCGGAAAGAACCTGGACCACAATTTGGAGTTGCTGGCACGCATGCCCACCTTTACACAGCTTGGCCGGCCGTTGCTGCTGGGCGTTTCGCGGAAGTCGTTCCTGGGCCGCCTCTCCGGCGCCCCAACCCATGAACGACTCCCCGGCGCCCTGGCGGTGTCGAGCCTGGCAAGGGCTCGTGGGGTGGCCGTGTTCCGCACCCACGATGTGGCCGAGACCACCCAGGCGCTCCGCGTCACCGAGGCCGTGCTCGCCCACGTTTCCGGTACCAACACATGATCGAACTGCTCTGGGTCGGATGGCGCGCGGTGCTGGAGATCATCCTCCTCGCCGTCGCGATCTATTACGTCCTGAAGTTCCTCCGGGGCTCCCGAGCCGCCCCCGTCCTCATCGGCTTCCTCGTCCTCCTCCTCCTCCTCTTCGCCCTCGCCGCCATCCTCAACCTCGAGGTCCTCGGATGGCTCCTCGGCGCCGGAACCGCCTTCATCTCCTTCGCCGCCCTCGTCATCTTCCAACCCGAAATCCGACGCCTGCTCGCCCGCGTCGGCGACCTCCCCCTCTTCGCCTCCGCCCGCGAACGCCGCGAAAACCTCGAGGTCATCGTCCAATCCGCCGGCCGCCTCTCCGAAGCCCACATCGGCGCCCTCCTCGCCGTCGAACAGTCCATCAACCTCCAGGAGGTCGTCGAAATCGGCATCCCCGTCGATTGCGAGGCCACCCCGGAGATGCTCGAGGCCATCTTCTTCCCCAACAACGCCATCCACGACGGCGGTGTCATCATCCGCGGCGACCGCATCGCCTTCGCCGCCTGCATCTTCCCACTCACCCAACGCTCCGACCTCGGCAAATCCCTCGGCACCCGCCACCGCGCCGCCATCGGCCTCAGCGAGGAATCCGATGCCGTCCTCGTCGTCGTCTCCGAGGAGACCGGCGCCGTCTCCTACGCCCATAAAGGCCTCTTCCAACGCGACGTCTCCCTCGAGGAACTCCGCTTCTTCCTCAGCTCCGTCCTCGTCCCCGATCGCGCCGCCGTCAAATCAACCTCCGACCGCCTCCGCCTCCTCGTCCCAGGCTGGCTCCGCCGAAACAACCCCGAAACACCACCCCCGCCCCCACCCCCAACCACCCCCGCCCCAAACGCGAACCCGAACCCGAACCCCAATCCAAAAGCTCCCGCCCCGCCCTCCCCGCCGCCCACGGCCCAACCGCAAAACCCGCCAACCCCCCGCTGACCCCGCATGCGCCTACGGCATCTCATCTTCGACAACTTCTACTGGAAGATGCTGTCCCTCGCCCTCGCCATGATCATCTGGTACGGCGCCCACATGTTCATGCGCGAGGACATCCGCCCCATCGTCCGCCCCCTCCAACCCTACGGAACCCGCGACTTCCCAGCCCTCGCCGTCCGCGTCCTCACCCCCGGGAAATCCGCCTCGCCCGTCCGCGTCCAGCCTTCCACCATCCTCGTCCGCGTCGGCGGCGACCTGACCTCCCTCGACCGTGTCACCGAACAGGACGCCATCGCCTACGTCGAACTGCCCGAAAGCCCGCTCACCGAACCCATCACCAACCGCGTCGAGGTCAAACTCCCCCCCTCCCTCCGCCTCCTCAGCGCCATCCCCGATCGCGTGGTCATCTCACCCCTGCCCCCTCGCTGAACACCCCCGCTTCATCCCGAACCCCACCCTGCCGATGATCCCAGGGACCTGACCCCGACCGGCCGACAGCCCCCCGATTCCACACCCGCCCCACCAAGCGCAGCCCCCAGCACCACCCCTTTCATCCCATGAGCCAACCACGACGTATTTTCGGCACCGACGGTGTCCGCGGCACCGCCAACATCGAGCCCGTCACCGCCGACACCATCCTCAAGGTGGGCTGCGCCGCCGCCCACGTCTTCAAGAACCTCCAACAGAAACCCCGCGGCCGCGGCCGACACCAGATCGTCGTCGGCAAGGACACCCGCCTCTCCGGTTACCTCCTCGAAAACGCCGTGTCCGCCGGCATCCTCTCCATGGGCGTCGACGTCCTCTTCATCGGCCCCCTCCCCACCCCAGGCATCGCCTACGTCACCCGCAGCCTCCGCGCCGACGCCGGCATCGCCATCACCGCGTCCCACAATCCCTACGACGACAACGGGGTGAAGTTCTTCCGCTCCGACGGCTACAAGCTCGACGACGAAATCGAGGCCCAGATCGAGAACCTCGTCTTCGGCGGTGAAATCGAAAAAATCCGCCCCCGTGCCAGCGCCATCGGCAAAGCCGTCCGCATCGACGACGCCCTCGGCCGCTACATCGAGTACGCCAAGTCCAGCTTCCACCGCGGCATGACCCTCGAAGGCGTCCGCATCGTCGTCGATTGCGGCCACGGCGCCGCCTACAAGGCCACGCCCACCGTCCTCCGCGAACTGGGCGCCGAGGTCTTCGCCTTCGGCGTCAGCCCCAACGGCACCAACATCAACCTCGACTGCGGCTCCATGCACCCGGAGATGATGTGCCAGAAGGTCTGGGAACACAGCGCCCACATCGGCATCGCTCATGACGGTGACGCCGATCGCGTCCTGCTCTGCGACGAACGCGGCCGGTTGATCGACGGCGATGACATCATGGCCATCGTCGCCCTCGACATGCTCCGCACCGGCACCCTCGCCGAGAAAACCCTCGTGTCCACGGTCATGAGCAACGCCGGCCTCGATGCCGCCATCTCCGCCGCCGGCGGTCGCATCGTCCGCACCCAGGTCGGCGACCGCTACGTCATCGATGAAATGCTCTCCCACGGCTACAACTTCGGCGGGGAACAGAGCGGTCACATGATCTTCCGTGACCACGGCACCACCGGCGACGGCCTCGTCTGCGCCCTCCAGATCCTCCAGATCATGCAGACCACCGGAAAACCCCTCTCCGAACTGGCCCGCTGCTGGACCCGCTTCCCCCAGCTCGTCACCAACGTCAAGGTCCGCGAAAAACGCCCGTTCGAGGAACTCGACGGCGTCCTCGACCTCGTCAAACAGGCGGAAACCGAGGTGGCCCAGGGTGGCGGGCGCGTCCTGCTCCGTTACTCCGGCACGGAACCCAAGGCCCGGCTCCTGATCGAAGGCCGCGACGCCACCGCCATCGAGGTCTGGAGCCGCAGGATCGCCGACGCCATCCGGCGTCAGGTGGGCACCTGACCGGCCGCACCCGAGCGCTGCTGCCCGAGTTCGTACTGCACCACCGCCAGCCCCGCCACCGCCGCGGTCTCCGCCCGCAGCACCAGCGGACCCAGGCCCATCGGAAGCGCCCCGGCCTCCCTCAACCGATCCTCCTCGGCCGGGGTGAAATCCCCCTCCGGCCCGAGCACAAGGGTCACGCCTCCCACCGCGCCAGCCCCCCGCCCCAGCAGCTCCCGCAACGGCCGCGCATCCCCCCGCAGCGAGGCCACCAGCAACAGACCCGGCCTTCTCTGCCCCAGAAAGGCCGCCAGCGTGACCGGCCGATCCATCTCCGGCAGCCACGGATTCCCGCACTGCTTGCACGCCTCCACCGCCGTCCGCGTCCAGTCCGCCACCCGCCGCTCCGCATCCGCTTCCGCATCGCCGGGATCCAGCCGCACCACCGCCCGGTCCGTCACCAGCGGCGACAACCGCGCGACACCGAGCTCCGTGGCCTTCTGTACCAGGTAATCCATCGCCTTCCCCTTCAGGCAGGTCGGGGCAAGCCCCACCCGGGGCGGCGCCGCAACCCGTTCCTCCCGCTCGATCCGAACCCGCGTCGCCCGCCGGTCAACCTCCACGATCCGCGCCCCCAGCCGCCGACCCGCCCCATCCAGCAGGACCACCTCCGCGCCCTCCTCCAGACGCAACACCCGCGCCGCATGGTGGCTGTCACCGTCGTCCAGCGTCACAACCTCCCCCACCGGCGCCCCGGTCCTCACAAAGAATCGATGCATGCGCCCGCCTATCGCCCCGCGGCCAACGGCTTCTCAAACACAAACCGATCCAGGTACTTCGCGCCGCCGGGAACGAAATCCGGACTGTGAATGTCCCGCACGGAGGCGAACCGGAAGCTCACCGGCCCTCCGACCACACCCGACACGGCATCCCCGCACACCGCCCGGGCGCACGCCACCCACGCCTCCGCACCCTCCGACGCCGCGAGCACGATCTCCTTCGAAACCCGTTCGTGACCCTTCACAAACGCCACCACGGTCAGCAGGTCATGCACCCGCTGCTGAAACACGGTGGTGTTGTACCCGAAGGTGTACGCCGCGGCTTCCCGCGGGTTCTTCACCCGCGCCGTCCGTTCCAACGCCTGCCCGTCCGCCCGGAACTCACCCTGGTGCATGAGATCAACCCCCACGACCGTCGCCCCCGATTCCAGGTCCTTCCGCACCGCCTCCACAAACGCGCCGTCCCCGCCGTACAACCCCGCCTTGCCCGCGGTGGTGCAGCGGATCACCGTCCGTCCACTCCATTCCTTGGGGTGCAGAAAGATCACCGGAACAGCCTCTCCGTGCGCCTTGCTCCGCAGCAGGCCGGTCATCCGGATCACCCGGCCGAGGTCGGTCTTGGACGCCATATCCCATTCGACCGCCCCAACCTCCGCCAGGGTCCGCCCCAGCGTGGTCTCGATGGCCGGCTGGATGATCGTCCGCCGCCCCTCCGGAGTGCCCGCGGCCGCGTCGAGCTGCTTCGACGCATCCGTTGTCCACCACTGGACCAGGTCCTTCTCGAAATCGTCACCGCCCCGGGGCTTGGGATGGCGGTCGTCCCAGACGGTGAGCTCCTCGGCGGTGAGCCGCTCGAAGTCCTCCTCGAGCACGGGTTCCTTCAGACCAAGCCCGAGATGCCGGTTGAACCACTGGTACATCGCCGACCGGCTGACGTGGTTGTAGTTGTGCCCGAAATGGGGAAGGTGCCGCAGCATCACCCGGTCCTTGGCCCCCAGGAGTTCGTACAACTGCTGGAGTTCGGGATACCCCTTCGTGGGCATGTCGATGGTCCAGTCGTTCGCCCCGGTCAGCCCCTGCGGCTTCGGGGCGAAAAGCGCCGCGAACTCGATGTTCCCCGTCCCCACCCTCAGCCCCGAGGCGTTCTCACAGGTGCATCCCCCCTGCATCGCGGTCGACACCATCACCGCCGGGAACACCACCGCAGGCCGCGGATCAATCGCCCCGAGCAGGAACGTCTGCGTGCCCCCGCCGCTCGCTCCCGTCACCCCGATCCGCTTGCCGTCCACGTCCGGCAGCGCTTCCAGGAAGTCCAGCGCACGAATTGAGTTCCACGTCTGCAACCCCATCACGCTCTGAAACCGCGCCTCCGCCTGCGGACTGAAGAAACCCCAGCGCACCGGATCGTTCGCCTCCGGCCGCTGCCTGGCGAACCCGTGCACGAGCTGCATCGATAGCTGCGTGCTGTCGGCATACCCGAGCATGTCGTAGTGGAACACCACACACCCCATCCGCGCCAGGGTCACACACCGCGCCTGCAACGGACTCCGACCGCCCGATTCAAACCGCTCCGCCCCCGAGGCGATCTCCCGCCGCGCGGTCTCCAGTCCCTGGTCCAGGAACCGACCGTTCGACCAGTGCCCATGCGGACTCAACACCGCCGGCAAACGCCCGCTCCGCCCCTTCGGCCGATATAGGTTCCCCGTCACGTACAAACCGGGGGCACTCTGGAAATACACCTTCTCGACGGTGTAATCCCCCATGTCGCGCCGCCCGTGAATCACCGGTTCCAACGGCGTCTTCTCGGGCAGCGGCCAAAGCCCCTGCGAAACCAGGATCTGACGCCGGACCTTCTCCGCCCGCACTGCCCAGGCCTCGCGGCTCGCCGGCACGTCGAACGGGAAATAACCGTCCAGGTCCTTCGGCGCGGCCAAACGCACGTCGTCCGGAACCTTCCCCTCCGGCAACGCCCGCGGCACGGCACCGCTGACCTCATTCCCCACCAGGGCCAGGACCAACGGCACAAGAATCCACGGGACGGAAGCGCGGGATGGCATGCGCGCTTTATAGAGGGCCGCACCCACGCCCGGCAAGCCGCCGCCCGGTTCATCCCCCCGGTCAGCCCTGACCCCGCCGCTGCACGTACTCGAGAATCGGCCCGTCCTCCTCCCCGGCCTTCCAAACCGCACGCAGAAAGGCGTCCGCCTCCAACCCGTGCTCCCTCAGGAACCGCCGGTCCCCGCCGCAGCTGTACATCAGATCCGGAGGCAGCTCCCCCCGCAGCTTCGCCCGCGCCTTCGCAATGATCCGCGGCAGCCACGGAATCCCCCCCAGGGTCTCCGCCGGCGACGGAAACTCCGCGGTCCGCCGGATGCGCTCCGGGGCTTTGCCACGCTCGACCTCGCTGAGGTACTCCCACCGCACCCTCGTGATGGCCAGGGTCTTCTCCAAGCCGGGCTCACCCACGGTCACGTCGTCCTCCACGAAATCGAACAGCTCCTGCGGAGAACACCCGATCTCGGCCAGGAGCTTCCGGTCCGTGTCGGCGACGCAGACGGCCGGCGTGTCCGCCCCCTGCTCATACGCCGCCCTCGCCCTCTGATACGCATCCCTGAACTGCTGCTCCCATCCTGCTTCTTCCATGGCCCGAGCTTAGTCCCAACCCACCGCACGCGCCAACCGGCAACCCAACCCTCCCCTCCCCAGCCATCCCCAGCCCATCCTTGCCTCCCCGCGCCCATCGCCTCCAGCCTTCCGCCCCGCGATGCGCAAGGCCTCCCAACCCCCAGGAACCCCGGTCCTCAATGTCGCCGACCTGACGGTGTTCCGCGGCGACACCGTCATCCTCGATCGCCTCGCGTGGAGGGTGGAACACGGCCAGCACTGGGTGATCCTCGGCCCGAACGGCTCTGGCAAAACCTCCCTCCTGGCCGCCATGACCGCCTATCTCACCCCATCCGGCGGCACCATCGATGTCCTGGGCGAACGCTTCGGCGAATCCGACTGGCCCGCACTCCGCCGCCGCATCGGCCTCGTCAGCCCCGCCCTCCGTCACCTGCTCCATGACGAGGAACCCGCCCTCGAAATCGTCATCGGCGGTCGCTACGCCGCCATCGACGTCCGTGACGAACCACGCCCCGCCGACGTCCGCCATGCCCGCCGCTGCCTCGCCGCCGTCGGCTGCCTCCCCCTCGCCGACCGCCTCTGGGCGGTCCTCTCCCAGGGCGAACGCCAACGCATCCTCATCGCCCGCGCCCTCATGGCCAAACCCGATGTCCTCATCCTCGACGAGCCGTGCGCCGGCCTCGACCCCGTCGCCCGCGAACAGTTCCTCGGCCTCATCGCCGAACTGGGCCGCAACCCCTCCCCAACCCTCATCCTCGTCACCCATCACGTGGAGGAAATCCTCCCAGTCTTCGGTCACGCCCTCATCCTCCGCGAAGGACAAATCCTCGCCTCCGGACCCATCGACTCGGTCCTCAACACCCGCACCCTCGCCCGCGCCTTCGGAACACCCCTCTCCCTCCGCAAAACCCGCGGCCGCTACCGCCTTGGTGTGCCGCCAATCGCCTGGTCCGCCCGAAAAGGCTTTCCGTAATTGCCCGCAACCGCCGCTTCGGCTACTGGTCGCGGCATGTCCCGACCGCCGGCATCGCATCCCCCGACCGCGTTCGGCGCCACCGCCGCCCTCGGCCTCCTGCTGGCCACCCTCGCCGCCACCCACGCCGAAACCGCGCGCGACGCCGCCAACCCCGGATCCGCCCCTCGTTCCACCCGGGTCTCCATCCGCGGCGAACAGTTCCTGATCAACGGCATCCCCACCTACCAGGCCCGGTCCTGGAACCGCATCCCCATCGAAGGCCTCCTGCTCAACGCCCGCCTCGTCCAGGGCGCCTTCGACGACCGCAACCCCGAGACGACCCCGCGCTGGGCCTACCCCGACACCGGCCGCTGGGACCCCGAACGCAACACCCGCGAGTTCGTCGCCGCCATGCCCGATTGGCGCCGCCACGGCCTCCTCGCCTTCACCCTCAACCTCCAGGGCGGCTCCCCCCAGGGTTACTCCCAGAACCAGCCCTGGCATAACTCCGCCTTCAACGCCGACGGCTCCCTCCACCCGGATTACCAGCGCCGCTTCGAAACCATCCTCAACCGCGCGGATTCCCTGGGCATGGCCGTCATCCTCGGCTTCTTCTACTTCGGCCAGGACGAACGCCTGACCGACGAAGCCGCCGTCATCCGCGCCACCGACACCGCCACCGACTGGATCCTCGACCGCGGCTGGCGACACGTCCTCGTCGAGGTCAACAACGAGTGCAACGTCCGCTACGACCACCCCATCCTCCGGCCCGCCCGCGTCCATGAACTGATCCGGCGCGTCCAGGACCGCTCCCAGGCCCGCGGCCATCGCCTCCTCGTCAGCACCAGCTACGGCGGCGGCACCCTCCCCGGCGAAAACGTCGTCCGCTCCGCCGATTTCCTCCTGCTCCACGGGAACGGCGTCTCCAACCCCGATCGCATCGCCGATATGGTCCGCGAAACCCGGCGCATCCCCGGCTACCGTCCCGTTCCCATCGTGTTCAACGAGGACGACCACTTCGACTTCGACAAACCCCGCAACAACTTCGTCGCCGCCCTCGAAGCCGGCGCGTCCTGGGGCTACTTCGACTTCCGCATGAAGGACGAATCCTTCGACGACGGCTTCCAAAGCGTGCCGGTGAACTGGTCGATCTCGAGCCCGCGAAAACGCGGGTTCTTCCGCAAACTGGCTGAAATCACCGGCGCACCTCCGCCGCCCGGCCCGCCGGAGCCATGATCCAGTCCCGCCGATCCAACCTCGCCGGTGCCACCATCGCCGGCATTCTGGCCGCGGCCGTTCCCTTGGCCACGCCCTTCGCCTCGGTTTCCGCCGCAGCCGCCGCGGCATCCTCCCGCGGCTCCCCCGCCTACACCCCGCCGGCCCGCCTCGCCGCCAACTCCTCCCCCGCGCGCCCACCGCTCCAGATCCGCATCGGCCCCCACGCGGGCTGGGAACGGTGCTGGACCCTCGACAACGGCGAAACCGAGGCCCTCATCGTCCCCGCCATCGGCCGTATCCTGCAGTTCCGCCGCATCGACCAGCCCGGCCCGTTCTGGCATGATCCCGCCCTCCACGGACGATCGCCCGACCCGGCCTCAACCGAATGGCTGAACTTCGGCGGCGACAAATCCTGGCCGGCGCCCCAATCGGATTGGGCCACCCTCACCGCGCGCGCCTGGCCGCCCCCCGGGGCCTTCGACGCCGCACCGGTCGAAATGTCGGTCCGCCGCGAAGGCGTGGTGATGCGTTCCCCCGTCGACCCCCACTTCGGCATCCAAACCGAACGCGTCGTCCGCCTGGAACCCGGCCGCCCGGTCATGACCGTGGTGACCACCTACGAGAAAACCGCAGGCAACCCGGTCACCGTCGGCGTCTGGATCATCACCCAGCTCGATCATCCGGTCGCGGTCTTCGCGCTGCTCCCCGAAACCTCCAGGTTCGAACACGGCTACGACCGCCAATCCGGCGACGCCCTGCCTGCCGACCTGACCATTGAGGGCCGCCTGCTCTCCCTCGCCCGCGATCCGGACCGCTCCACCAAGATCGGCACGGATGCCGAACGCCTGCTCTGGGTCGGAGAACACCAGATGCTGCTCATCGAGTCGCCCCGCATACCCGGCGTTCCCTACCCGGACCGCGGCAGCAGCGCCGAGATCTACACCAACCCGAACCCGAGGACTTATGTGGAGCTGGAAATGCTCGGGCCGCTCCGCACCCTGGCCGTGGGCGACAGCCTCAGCCAGACCAACACCTACACCCTGATCCCCCGCCGCTCGGAGGATCCCCGGAGGGACGCCGCGCGCGTCCTCCTCGAAACCCCGAAACCCGCGCCGGCCCGGCCCTCCGCCTCCGCCAGGCGCACCCCAGGATTCCCATGAACACCAAGCACCGTCGTATCCTCGTCCCGGTCATCACCGCCCTCGTCACCGCGCTCCTCGCCACGGTCGCACCCAGGGTCAGCGCCGCCGAACTGGCCGTCATGTCCTTCAACCTCCGCTACGCCAGCCAGACCCCGCCCAACGCCTGGCCCACCCGGCGCCCGGTCATGAAGGCCTGCATCGAACAGCACGCCCCCGACCTCATCGGCACCCAGGAGGGCGTCTACTCCCAACTCAAGGAGCTCGCCTCCGACCTGCCCCGGTACTCCTGGATCGGCCTCGGCCGCGACGGCGGCAGCCGCGGCGAATTCATGGCGGTCTTCTACCTCACCGACCGCTTCGAACCGATCGCCTTCGACCACTTCTGGCTGTCCGACACCCCGGAAGTCATCGGCTCCAGCACCTGGGGACATTCCAACCGCCGAATGGTCACCTGGGTCCGGTTCAAGGACCGCCGCGACAACCGCGAGTTTCACTTCTGGAACACCCACCTCGACCACGAGGTCCAGCCGGCCCGCGAAAAGGCCGCCGAACTGATCCGCAACCGCATCGCCAAACTCGACCCCAATCTCCCCGTCATCCTCGTCGGCGACTTCAACGCCGTCGCCGGCGCCAACCGGACCTACGACATCCTCACCGCCGACGCCTTCCTCCGCGACACCTGGTCCCTCGCCGCGGAACGCCGCAACGAAACCCACAACACCTTCACCGGCTTCGGCACACCCCGCCTCGAAGGCAAACGCATCGACTGGATCCTCCTCCGCGGCGAGGCCTCCGTCCGCGCCACCGAAATCGTCACCTTCCAGCAGAACGGCCAGTTCCCCAGCGACCACTTCCCGGTCATGACCTGGCTGACCCTCGCCAACCCCTGAAACCCTCAAACCCCCTCCAACCCGGCGGCCCCTCCAACCCAAGCCATCCCATGAATCCCCATCCAAGCCGCCCAACACCGCGACCGCCGCTGCCCACCCTCCTGCTGGCGGCGGTCGCGGCCTCACCCCTCCTCATCCCACCCCTGCCCGCCGCGGAACCAACCACGACGACCACCCTCCGCATCCACGCCGGAAACCAAGCCCGCCTCGCCTCCATCGTCGATCTGGACCACCCCCTCCCCGCCGACGCCACCACCACCACCGGCGCCTGGGAACTCCGAAGCCCCGACGGCCACGTGCGGATCCTCCAGGCCCACCAGGGACGCGCGCGCTTCATCGAAACCAACCTTCCCGCCGGCACCTCCCGCGACTACGCCATCAAACCCCTGCCCGCCGAACCGCCTGACGTCCTCGCCGCTTCACGCCCGGACGACGACCTCGAAATCCGCCAGCACAACAAGCCTGTCCTCCGCTACCTCGCCCACCACGGGCGCCTGCCCAGGACCAACATCCGCGACATCTTCCGTCGCGGCGGCTACCTCCACCCGGTCGTCACACCCTCCGGCAACGTCGTCACCGACGACTACCCGCCGAACCACATCCATCACCACGGCGTCTGGTCCGCCTGGACCAAGACCCGCTTCGACGGACGCACCCCCGATTTCTGGAACATGGGCGAAGGCAGGGGGCGCGTGGATTTCCACAGCCTCGATGACCAGTTCGTCGGACCGGTCTTCGCCGGTTTCACCGCCCGGCAACGCCATATCGACACGATGGTCTCCCCCCCGGTCCCGGTCCTCGAAGACACCTGGCGCATCTCCGTCACCCCTCTCCAGCCACCCCACGGACCCGCGATCCACCTTTTCGATCTCCTTTCGGAACAGCGCCTCCTGACCGGGCAGGCCCTCGATTTGCCCAGGTACTACTACGGCGGCCTCGGATGGCGCGGACCCTGGCCCTGGAACGGCCCCCGCAACCTGCTCTACCTGGACTCGAACGGCGTCACCAACCGCGTCGCCGCCAACGGCTCCCGCGTGCGCTGGTTCTGGACCGGCGGCAACGTCAACGGAACTCTCGCCGGCCTCGCCATCCTCAGCCACCCCGCCAACTTCCGAGCCCCGCAACCGGTCCGCGTCCACCCGAGTGAACCGTTCATCTGCTGGGCTCCCTCGCACCTCGGCGACTGGAGCATTCAACCCGGGGACACCGTCACCAGCCGGTACCGGTTCGTGGTCTTCGACGGCTCTCCGGACGCCGCGCTGCTCGAGGGGCTGTGGCGCGACTACGCCGAACCTCCGAAGGTGGAAATGATCGCCGCCCCAGGCACCCCGCCCTGATCCGGCAGGGAAAGGACTCCGGCGTGGGCGGCATCACCGCCATCACCACGCCACGCCACACGCCACCCCGCGGGGACGGTCAGCGCATCCGCTCGAAGGTCTTTTGCAGGATCTGCGCCGGACTGAGCCCGCCGACCTTGGCCTGGGCGTCCGCAATGATCCGCGCCTCCAGCGCGTTCTTCGTCTGCCGCGGCTTCTTGTAAAGGATCCCGAAGTAGCCGGGGAACGGCTCGCCGGCCAGTTTGTAGGCCGCGAGATCGTCGGTGACGTCGTGTTCCTTGGGAACCTCGGCGAACTTGCCGCCCTTGCGCGGGTTCGAGCTGTCGAATGCGCCCGGGTAGAACTCGACGCACTCGCTCAGGCACTGGATGAAACTGAACCCGTCGTGGTCGAGGGCCGCCTCCATCATCTGGAGCAGGTGGTTGGGGTTCGTGTGGGTCGTCCGCGCCACGAACGTGGCCCCCGCCGCCAGCGCCTGCCGGGCCGGGTTGATGGGCTGATCCACCGCACCCCAGATGTCCGTCTTGCTCTTGAATCCGATCGGCGAGGTCGGCGAGGTCTGCTTCTTGGTCAGCCCGTAGACCCAGTTGTCCATCACCACCAGCGTCATCTTGATGTTCTTCCGCGCCGTGTGGGTGAAATGGTTGCCCCCGATCGAGAAGGCGTCACCGTCGCCGCTGAAGGCGAACACGTGCAGATCAGGCCGGCTCAGCGACACCCCGCTCGCGAACGGCAGCGCGCGCCCGTGGATGAAGTGCGCGCCGTGGGCCTGGACGAAGTACGGAAACCGGCTGGAACAACCGATGCCGGCGATGGTGGTCACCTTCTCGTGCCACATCTTCCGCCGCTCGATCAGCTTGTAGTACAGCGCCAGCACCGAGAAATCGCCGCAACCCGGACACCAGGTCGGGTGATCCGCGGTGATCTCCTTCTTCGTCAGGGGTTTGCGGTCGCCTTCCGGAAGCGCCGGGGCAACGAGGGTCGCCGCGCGGGGCGGCGTCTGGAACAGCTGGGATTCACTCATGATGCGGAGAATCTAGAACGGTACTGATCGGCTGCCACCACCGGCCTGGCTTCAGCCCACCCGGGCCCCGGAAACGGCCGCCGCGTCCCCGTTCGAACCGGCCCGAAGCCGGGCCTGCACCTGGTCCAACACCTCGCGCACCTTCCACGTGAGGCCGTCGGTCTTGTTGATGCCCTCGATCCGCGGATCGCAGTAACGGGCCCGCAGCAGCGTGCCGAGCTGCCCGTACCCGTAAAGCCCCGCGTCGTTCATCTCCACCACGTACACGTGGCGGAACCGGGCGAAGATCTTCTCCAGCCCGTTCGGAAGCGGGTTGAGGTACTTCAGGTGCATCGACGACACCGCCTTCCCCTCCTGCCGCGCCCGCATGACCGCCTCCCGGATCGGGCCCTGCGTCGACCCCCACCCCACCAGCAGCACCTCCCCGTCCGGCGCTCCAAAAACCCCGGGCACCGGCAGTTCCGCACCCAGCGCCTGCAGCTTCCGCCGCCGCTTCGCGGTCATCTGCGTGTGCAGCTTCGGCGACCCGGTGGGATGCCCCATCTCGTCATGCTCCAGACCCGTGACGATCGGATACTTGCCGCTGGCGATCCGCGTGCCCGGAACCACGTGCCGGGTGATGCCGTCCGGCGCCGACAGATCGTAAGGCTTGTGATCCACCACCGGCGTCAGATCCGGCGAAATGTCCTGGCAGACCTTCTGGAAGTCCGGCTCCTCGAACGCCTCGATCCGCGTCGCAATCGCCTGATCGGTCAGCACGATCACCGGCACGCTGTACTTCCGCGCGATGTTCACCGCGTCGATCGCCATGTAGAAGCAGTCCTCCACGTTCGACGGCGCCAGCACCACCCGCGGACTGTCCCCGTGCCCGCCGTGACAAGCGATGTTCAGGTCGCTCTGCTCCACGTTCGTCGGCATCCCCGTCGACGGCCCGCCGCGCTGCACGTCGATCACCACCAACGGCACCTCCGCCATCACCGCCCAACCGATCGCCTCCGTCTTCAGCGAAATGCCCGGACCACTCGAGCCGGTCACCGCCACGCCACCCGCATAGCTGGCCCCGATCGCCATCGACACCGAGGCGATCTCATCCTCGCACTGCTGGAACATCCCGCCGTACTTCGGAAGCTCGCGACGCAGAAGCTCCATGATGTCCGACCACGGGGTGATCGGGTACCCGGCCCCGAAACGCACGCCGGCCGCGATCAGGCCGTACGCCAGCGCCTCGTTGCCGTTCATCACCACCTGGCGCCCCGACCGCTTCTGCCCCTCGAGGAACCGGAAGAGCTCGACCACGTTCTCCAGCTGGAAACTGTACCCGGCATGGAACGCCGCGAGCGCGTTCTGCGCCACGCTGGCGTCCTTCCCGGCAAAACGCTCGCCGATCAACTGCTCCAGCTTCGCCACGTTCAGGTGGAACATCCGCGCCAGCAGCCCCAGCGCGAACACGTTCTTTCCCTTGTCCCGGCCCACCCCGCCGATGGCCTCCACCGTGCGGCTCGAAATCGGCACCGCGATGTGATGATACGAGGTCTTCGCCTCCGCGTTCGGCTCCACATGGTCGGAGTCGTACACCACGATCCCGCCCTTCTTCACCGAGTGCAGATGCTCGTTGTAGGAGTGCTGGTAGAACGCCAGCAGCACATCCGCCTCGTCCCCGGAGCTGAGCACCTCCCCCGAGCCGATCCGGACCTGGAAGATCGAGGGCCCCCCGGAGATCGTCGAGGGAATGGTCATGAAGGTCATGACCTCCTGCTCGCTCCGGCCCGCCAACCGGGCCAGGAAACCGCCGATCGCCTGAATGCCGTCCTGGGAGTTGCCCGCAATGCGAATGACGGCTTCCGGAATGTCGGAGATGCGCAGCGCGGGGGTTGCCTGGGGGGTCGAATCTGTGTCGCTCATCGAGTCACGCCCCGCTGCCCGGCGTCGGATGGTGGGCCCACCCGGTGGCCCATGCCGCCGGACAACGAGTCGCCGAGCTTATTCGTTGGCCTTCAGGTGTCAATTTGTGGTTGGCACGGAAGCCGCACCACCACCTCCGTCCCCCCACCCTCCGCATCCCGGATCACCAGCTCCTGCCGCGCCCCGTAGAGCTGCTCCAGCCGGCGCCGGGTGTTCCCCAGCCCGATCCCGTGCCCCTCACGCCCGGGCCGCACCGGCCGCGCCGCATGCAGCCCCACACCGTTGTCCCTCACGGTCACCACCATCTGATCCCCGTCCCGCCGCACTTCCACCCGGATCACCCCCGCCCGCCGCTGCGGCTCAATCCCATGCTTGATCGCATTCTCCACCAGCGGCTGGAGCACCAGGTTCGGCACCATCTGCTTCAACAATCCGGCATCTATGTCCCGTTCCACCCGCAGCCGATCCCCGAACCGGGTCTGTTCAATCTCCAAATACCGGTCCAGGAACGCCAACTCCTCCCCCAGCGGCACCTCCTGCCGGTCCCGCGTGTCCAACGCCCGACGCAGCAGCTCGCTCAACCGGATCAGCACCCGGTCCGCCGCCTCCACGTCCTGATGCATCAGCGACGCCACCGCGTTGAGGGTGTTGAACAGGAAATGCGGGTTGAGCTGCATCTGCAACGCCTGCAAACGCGCCGCAGTCAGCCGCTGCTCCAGTTCCGCCGCCCGCCGCTCCCGTTCGTGCGCCCGCCTCTGGTAAGCCACCACGTGCTGCACCGCCACCACCGCCCAGTACACCAGCATGCTGTGCGGCAGGGTCTTCACCAGCAGCGGCTCGAACACGTCCAGGAATGTCACCGTCCCCCCCGCCGCACGGAACTGAACCACCGCCACCGTCGCCCGGATCAGCAGATACGCCAGCATGAACGCCCCGCAGGCAAACACATGCACCGCCACATGCCGCGCCCGCAACGGCCACTCCAGCCTCACCCGCCGCCCCAACCACGCCACCGGCGGCGCCAGCAGCCCGAACACATACCAGTCCGCCAACGCATATCCCACCGCGTGCGACCAACGCACCGGCCTCCCCTGCATCGCACTCGACGCGTAATACTGCCCCCCGAACAACAGCGCCAACGCCGTCCACACCACCACCGCAATCACCGCCCCACGCGCAAGCTCCCCCCACGGTACCCGCCGCCACGCCGACCCCGAGGCCACCCCGGCGCCACCGGACCCGCGATCCAACCCCTCCACCTCACCCCTCGCCTTCACCTTCAGCATGGCCCGAGTTCAAACGGCTTCCGCGCCTCGAACGCCGGATCCGCTCGCCCGATCAAAGTGTAGTTCGGCGTCTGACGCTCCGGCATCCGCCGCGCTATGGCGTCCCGAAACTTCCGATACCCCCCCTTGAACCGCCCGTTCCGCCACACCTTCTTCAGGTTCCCCGTGAACAACCCGTTCCTCGGCCCGTCCAGCGAAAGCTGATTGTCCTGACACCCCGATATCAGAATCACCGAGGCGCGCACCTCCCCGGCATCCGTCCCCGGCAACCCTTCCTGGATCCCGTCGTACAACGCCGCCTGCGCCCGGTACACCTTCGCCGCCTGCCGCGGCGGCAACAGCCGCGCCCGCCCCTCAACCCCCACCCCGCCAACCACACCCCCCTGCCGCGTCACCGTCCCACTGTGGCAACTGTCCGAGATCACCACGATCCGCACCCCCGCCCTGAACCTCCCCCACAACGCCCAAAGCTCGTCGTCGATGAGCTGCCGGTCCCACAACAGCCACGTCTCATCCTGCTGCTCCGGATCGTCCTCGTCCCCATTGGTGTCCGGTACCTGACCCCCATGCCCCGCATAGGTCAACAGATACATGTCCCCCGCCCTCAACTCCCGCGCCGCCTCCCCGATCGCTGCCATCACCGCCTCCGCCGTCGCCTCCCGGGTCAGCAGCATCCCCGTCCGATACCCCAGGCTGTCCGCGATCGCCCGCATGTCCCGCGCGTCATGCTCGCAGGCCTGCAACTCCCCGTCCCAACCCCCGTAATGGCCGGGATCCACACGATTCACTCCGATGTGCAACGAGATTCCCTGGACGCGCATGTCGACAGCCTTCCTTCCGTCCTCCGACGGTCCGGCGACGTGCCCGCCTCCCCGGCCCGCACGTCGCCCGGTCGCTCGCCTGCGGCACGCGGACGGCTCCTCCCGCCGCGCCCGGGGAGATGCGCGGCTGTCTAATCGCCCCGCCCCGCCCCCACAAGGAGATTCCCCGGCCCGAACCGCCCGCCCCCACCCATCGCAACCGCCGTCGCCGCAAGGAACCGCAAAGGAACGGGCTTGCCGCCGCCTTCACCCCTTCGGCATCAATGGCCCCGCATGAGCACCGGCATCACCGCGATCAACGAGGAAGTCCAGCGTGCCTCCGCGTTCGTCCGCCCCCTCTTCGGCGAGATCAACAAGGTCATCATCGGCCAACGCTACCTCGTCGAACGCCTCGTCATCGGCCTGCTCGCCAACGGCCACGTCCTCCTCGAAGGCGTCCCCGGCCTCGCCAAAACCCTGTCGGTCAAATCCCTCGCCCGCGCCCTCCACGTCCGATTCTCCCGCCTCCAGTTCACCCCCGACATGCTCCCCGCCGATGTCATCGGCACCCAGGTCTACAACCCCCAGTCCGGCTCCTTCTCCACCCGCCGCGGCCCCATCTTCGCCAACCTCGTCCTCGCCGACGAAATCAACCGCGCCCCCGCCAAGGTCCAAAGCGCCCTGCTCGAGGCCATGCAGGAAAAACAGGTCACCATCGGCGACGCCTCCTACCCCCTCGAGGAACCCTTCCTCGTCCTCGCCACCCAGAACCCCATCGAACAGGAGGGCACCTACCCCCTCCCCGAAGCCCAGGTCGACCGCTTCATGCTCAAGCTGCGCATCGGCTACCCCACCCGCGCCGAGGAACGCCAGATCCTCGACCTCATGGCCCATACCGTGAACCTCCCCGAGGTCGCCCCCGTCGTCGACGCAGCCACCATCCTCCAGGCCCGCAAGGTCGTGAACGAAATCTACATCGACGACAAGGTGAAGGACTACATCGTCGACCTCGTCTGCGCCACCCGCGACCCCGATGCCTACAAGATCGCGGTCAAGGACTTCATCCAGCTCGGCGCCTCCCCCCGCGCCACCATCGCCCTCACCCTCGCCGCCAAAGCCTACGCCTTCCTCCAGGGCCGCGGCTACGTCACCCCCCAGGACGTCAAAAGCATCGGCATGGACGTCCTCCGCCACCGCGTCGCCATCACCTACGAGGCCGAGGCCGAGGACAAAACCAGCGAGTCCGTCATCCAGCGGATCTTCGACGAAATGCCCGTCCCATGATCCCACGCGAGATCCTGAAACGGATCCGGCAGATCGAGATCCGCACCAAGCGCCTCGTCGCCGAATCCACCGCCGGCCAGTACCACTCGGCCTTCAAGGGCCAGGGCATGGACTTCGACGAGGTCCGCGAATACCAGCCCGGCGACGACGTCCGCGCCATCGACTGGAATGTCACCGCGCGGATGAACCATCCGTTCGTCAAAAAATTCGTCGAGGAACGCGAACTGACCGTCGTCCTCGTCGTCGACCTCAGCGGCTCCGGCCTCTTCGGATCCTGCGACTACACCAAACGCGAGCTGGCCGCCGAGATCGCCTCCGTCCTCGCCTTCTCCGCCATCCGCAACAACGACAAGGTCGGCCTCCTCCTCGTCACCGAGGAGGTCGAGAAGTTCATCCCCCCCCGAAAGGGCCGCCGCCACGTCCTTCGCGTCATCCGCGAAATCCTCTTCCACGAACCCCGTCACCACGGCACCGACATCCAGATCGCCCTCGACTTCCTCCAGCGCGTGCTCACCCGCCGCGCGGTGGTGGTCCTGGTCTCCGATTTCCTCGGCCAGACCCACACCGCCCGCCGCGACGTCGCCGCCCACCTCAAACGCGGCGCCGTCTTCTCCGGCACCCTCGGCCAGATCCCCCTCGGCACCCTCCGCCAGGCCCGCCGCCGCCATGACGTCATCGCCGTCCAGGTCGTCGACCGCTTCGAACTGGAACTGCCCCCGCTCGGCCGCCTTATCCTCAAGGACGCCGAAACCGGCGAGGTCATGGAGATCGACACCGGCAACCGCCTCCGCCGTCAGGCCTTCGCCGAACGCCAGCGCCGCAGCCAGCGCGAACTGGAGAAACTGTTCCGCGCCGCCACCGTCGACTTCATCCAGCTCCGAACCGACCAGCCCTACGCAAAGGCTCTGGCCAAGTTCTTCGAAACCCGCGAGAAACGCCGGCTCCGCGGCTGACCGATGACCCAGGCCCAACCGTCCAACACCCTCGCCCAGACCCCCGACGGCCTCCGGGACATCGCCGGCCCCGTCACGATCTCCTCACTCACCCAGCAGATCCTGTTCTGGGCCGCCGTCGCCGTAGCCCTCGCCCTCGCCGCCTGGCTCGCCCGCGTCTGGTGGAAACGCCGCCAGGCCCGCCTCGACCAACCCCCGCCTCCCCCACCACCCCTCCCCCCGCACGAACGCGCCCGCCTCCGCCTCGAGGCCGCCCTCCGCCTGCTCGCCGACCCCGACGCCTTCTGCACCGAGGTCTCCGCCACCCTCCGCGAATACCTCGAAGGCCGCTTCGGCTGGAATGCCCCCGACCGCACCACCGAGGAGTTCCTCTCCGAACTCCGGTCCAGGGACGGCCTCTCCGACGAGTTCCAGAACCTCCTCCGCGATTTTCTCGGCCGCTGTGACGCCGTGAAGTTCGCCCGCTACGATCCCACCGAACCGGAACTGCTCGACCTGCATTCCGTCGCCGCCCGGGTGGTCGAGGACACCGTCCCGCCTCCCCTCCCCCCGGAACCGCTCCCTCCCCCACCCCAACCGCCCGAACGCACCCCCGCCGCATGAGCTTCGCCCATCCATGGTGGCTCCTGCTCCTGCTGGCGCTGCCCATCGCCGCCATCCTCCGCAAACGCCGCGCCCGCGACCCCGCGTTCCTCTATTCCTCCATCCAGCTGGTCCAGGGCGTCGCCTCCCTCCGCCGCTCCTACGCCGGCGTCATCCTCCGACGCATGCGCTGGCTCGCCCTCGCCCTCCTCGTCGTCGCCCTCGCCCGCCCACGCCTCGGCGAAGGCGAGGTGGTCGTCAAGGCCAGCGGCATCGACATCGTCGTCGCCGTCGACTTCTCCATGAGCATGGCGGCCGAGGACTTCGAAATCGCCGGCAGCCGCGCCAACCGCGTCGCCGCCGCCAAGGACGTCCTCCGCCGCTTCATCGAAGGCCGACCCAACGACCGCATCGGCGTCGTCGCCTTCGCCGGCCGCGCCTACGTCGCCGCCCCCCTCACCCTCGACCACGCCTTCCTCCTCCAACGCCTCGAACAGCTCCGACTCGGACTCATCGAGGACGGCACCGCCATCGGCTCCGCCATCATGGCCGGCCTCAACCGCCTCCGCGACCTCCCCTCGAAAAGCCGGATCGTCATCCTCATGACCGACGGCCAGAACAACGCCGGCAAGGTCCCACCCATGACCGCCGCCGAAGCCGCCCAGGCCCTCGGCGTCAAGGTCTACACCATCGGCGTCGGCACCCGCGGCGTCGCCCAATACCCCCAGGTCGATGTCTTCGGCCAGACCCGCTACGTCCCCATGAAGGTCGACATCGACGAGGAATTGCTCGGCCGGATTGCGGAACGGACCGGAGGGAAATACTTTCGTGCCGTAAGCACGGAAACCCTGCGGAACATCTACGATGAGATCGACCAGCTCGAACGCTCCGACGCCGAGGTCCGGAAATTCCAGCGGTACACCGAGGTCTTCCCCTGGTTCGCCATCCCCGGCCTCTTCCTCCTCCTGCTCGAACTGATCCTCGCCCACACGGTCTGGCGCAAGCTCCCATGACCTTCGCCCACCCCAGCGTCGCGTTCGTCGCCCTCGCCGCGATCCCCCTCCTCGCCCTCGCCTTCCTCGCGTCCTGGCGCGCCCGCCGCCGACTCATCGCCGCCTTCGTCCCCAAACGCCTCCAGGAAACCCTCACGGTCGGCATCTCCCCGGCCCGAGCCACCTTCCGCGCCTCCCTCCTCACCCTCGCCATCTCCCTCGCCCTCCTCGCCCTCGCCCGCCCACGCCTCGGCGCCGGCTCCGTCGAGGTCCGCCAACGCGGCCTCGATATCCTCGTCGCCATCGACACCTCCCGAAGCATGCTCGCCGAGGACGCCGGCCCCGGCGTCTCCCGCCTCCAACGCGCCAAACTCGCCGCCCTCGACCTCGCCCAGCGCGCCCGCAAGGACCGCATCGGCCTCATCGCCTTCGCCGGCTCCGCCTTCCTCCAGTGCCCCCTCACCATCGACTTCGAAGCCTTCCGCCAAAGCGTCGACGCCCTCGACACCTCCGTCATCCAACAGGGCGGCACCGCCATCGGCCCAGCCATCCATACCGCCATCGACGCCGTCAGCGACGAATCCCAGAACGTCCGCGTCCTCGTCCTCTTCACCGACGGCGAGGAACACGAGAACAGCGCCCTCGACGCCGCCCGCCGCGCCCAGGACAAGGGCCTCCGCATCTACACCCTCGGCGTCGGCTCCACCCAGGGCGAACTGATCCAGCTCCGCGACGAGAACAACACCGTTTCCTACCTCAAGGACTCCAAGGGCAACGTGGTCAAGTCCTCCCTCAACGAACAGCTCCTCACCCAGGTCGCCTCCCTGTCCGGCGGCTTCTACCTCCCCCTCCAGGGTCCCCGCGTCATGAGCGAGTTGTACTCCCGCGCCCTCGAACCCCTCCCGAAATCCGACTACGCCGCCCGCGTCATGGAGGAGTTCATCGAACGCTTCCAGGTCCCCCTCGCCCTCGCCCTCCTCCTCCTCCTCTGGGAAACCCTGCTCCCCGAAACCGCCCGCGTCGGCCCCAGAATCCGCCCATCCCGCCGCCAACACCCCACCCTCTCCTCCAGCCCCACCCTCGCCATCCTCACCGGCGCCCTGCTCGCCCTGCCCCTCCTCGCCCCACCCACCGCCTCCGCCGCCCCCTCCCCCTCCACCGCCCTCCGCCATTACCAGAACGGCGATTTCACCCGCGCCCAGTCCGACTTCGAAGCCCTCGCCAAATCCCAGCCCGCCGACCCCCGCCTCCGATTCAACGCCGGCGCCGCCGCCTACCGCGCCGGCAACCTCGAGGCCGCTTCCCGTCACTTCCTCGACGCCCTCGCCTCCCCCGACCTCCAACTCCAGTCCGACGCCTTCTACAACCTCGGCAATACCCAGTTCCGCGTCGGCGAAACCGCCCAGGACCCCAAGACCCGCCAGCAGGCCTGGGAACAGGCCGTCCGCGCCTTCGAGGCCGCCCTCGAATTGGCCCCCGCCCACACCAACGCCAACCACAACCTCGATTACGTCCGCCAACGCCTCGAGGACCTCAAGCAACAGCAGCAACAGCAGCAGCAACAACAACAGGGCGACCAGCCGCAAAAGAACCAGGACCAGGACAAGGACCAAGACAAGAACCAGGATCCGAACCAGAACTCCCAGGAGAACAACCAACCCCAGGACAACCCCTCCCAACAGCAGAACCAGGATCCCCAGGACTCCCAACCGTCCCAGGAACCTCCCCGGGACTCCCCCGCCGAGGGTCCCCAGGAACAACAGCAGCCCGGCGACCAGTCCGACCGCCCCAAGGACGCTTCCAACCCCTCCGCCGACACCCAGTCCCCCGATGCCGGCCCCCAGCCCAGCGAACCAGGCCGGGAGTCGGGAAACCCCGCCGCCAGCGACCAGGCGCCACCCGGCCAGATGTCCCCGCAACAGGCCCTCCGATTGCTCGACGCGTCCAAGGGCGAGGAGAAACTGATGCCCCTGGACAAACGGCGCGCCCGCCCGCGTTCCCTCAAGGATTGGTGATGCTCCAGACCCGCGTTCCCATCACCGCCCGCCTTTGGTTGCTCCTGGCCGTCCTCCTCCTCGGCCCGGCCGCCGCCACTCACGGCGCCACCCTCGAGGCCACCCTCGACCGCGATTCCATCACCCTCGGCGAAACCGCGGTCCTCCGCATCCGTATCCCCGGCGCCAACGCCCAGTCCCCCCCGCGCATCCCCGAGGTCAACGGCCTCGACTTCGCCCCGTCCGGCAACGGCATGAGCGTCAGCTTCGAGAACGGTCGCCAGACGGTCGTCAACGAGCTGATCTACGCGGTCAATGCCTCCCGGACCGGCGACTTCACCATCGGCCCGATCGCCGTCGCCGTCGGCAACCAGATCCTCCGCGCCGATCCGGTGAAACTGACGGTCCTCGCCCGCAACGACCCCCGCGCCACCCGGAACGACGGCCTCAATCAGGCCGCCTTCCTCCGCCTCGTCACCCCCGACCGCCCGGTCCACATCGGCGAGAGCTTCCCCGTCGAAATCCACCTCTACGCGATCGGCGGACGCCTCCAACAGGCCCCCCAGCTCGCCGCCGAAGGCTTCACCCTCGGCCCGCTCCAGGAGGGTGGCCAACAGGGCAATATCCGCATCAACAACCGCGTCTACAACCGGCTCCGTTTCCTCCAGACCGTCACCGCCGCCCGTCCCGGCGACCTCGCCCTCCAGGCCGCCAACTGCATCCTCGATGTCCCCGTCACCCGACGCGATGCCCTCGGCGGACCCTTCGACGACATCTTCGGCCTGCGCGAAACCAAACGCCTCACGCTCGCCAGCGACCCCGCCACCCTCAAGGTCCTCCCCCTCCCCGGCGAGGGCGTCCCCCAGGGTTTCAACGGTGCCGTCGGCGACTTCCAACTGGCGGTCTCCGCCTCCCCGACCAACGTCGTCGCCGGCGATCCCATCACCGTCCGCATCGAGGTCCGTGGACGCGGCAACTTCGACTCGGTCCAGATCCCCGAGCAACCCGCATGGCGCGGCTTCCGCCTCTACCCGCCAACCGCCGAGTTCACCGGCGACGACCCCTCCGGCCTCTCCGGCCACAAACGCTTCGAACAGGTCGCCACCCCGGAATCCGCCGACCTCACCGCCCTGCCGGCGTTCGTCTTTTCCTTCTTCCACCCGGAATCCAGGACCTACAAGACCCTCCGCGCCCCTGCCATCCCCATCAAGGTCGCCGCCGGCGCCGCCATGCCGGACCTGCCGGCCGCCCCCGAGACCTCCGGCACAACCTCCCCCGCCGCCGGCGACCTCCGCCCCCTCAAGCCGCACCTGGGCTCGGTCATCACCCCTCCCGCTCTCTGGGCCGGCCGCCCGTGGTTTCCCGTGGTCACCCTCACCCCCCCGGCACTCTGGGCCCTGGCACGCCTCCTCCGCGCCTGGTCCGCGCGCCGCACCGCCGACATGGCTTTCCGCCGCCGCGCCGACCTGGAGCGTCGCATCGCCCGTGGCCTCGCCTCCCTCCCCGCCCTCGCCCGCCAACCGTCGCCCGACGCCTTCTTCGCCACCCTGTTCCGCACCCTCCAGGAAGCCGTCGCCCTCCTCACCGGCGAAGCCCCCGCCTCCATCACCGAAGGATCCCTCGACGCTTCCCTGCCCCAGCTGGGAGCACCCGCCGAAACCGTCGACGCCCTCCATCGCCTCTTCCAGGCCTGCAACCAGGCCCGGTACGCCCGCGCCGGCAGCAGCGCTGACCTGGATGCCCTGCGCTCCGAGGCCGAAACAGTCTGCGCCGGCCTGAACCAGCTCCGCGCCAACACCCGGACCCGCCCCGCCGCCCCCGCCCCCTGACCTCCCCGCCTCCCCGGCGACCACGCCCCGATATCATCCGCGGCACACCTTTTCCGGGCTTGGACCGAGACCGTTCGTCGCGGATGCTTCGCCCGGCGTCCCTGCAATGAAACCCGAATCTGTCCTCTGGATCTATCTCGTGCTCCTGATCGCCGGCGGCGTGGTCGGTTTTGTGAAGGCCAAGAGCACGGTCTCACTGGTCATGTCCCTGGTGTTCGGCGCCCTGCTCGCCCTGTGCGCGCTCGGAATCATCCCGGGACGATTCAGCGGCGACCTTGTCCTCACGGCGCTGGTCATCGTCTTCGCCAACCGGTTCCAGAAGACCCGGAAGTTCATGCCCTCCGGCATGCTCACCATCGTCACCATCGCCGCACTCCTGGTGCGCGGCATGATGATGCTCGGCTGATTACCCGCCCCGCCTCTGCCGTCTACCCCGGCACCCGGCGCCTCACGCCACCGCGCTCGCCACCCGCGGCGCCGACTCCACCCCCAACACGCCGGGCAGCTCCCCAAGCCCCGCGATCAGATGCGTGTGCGGGTGCAGCGCCAACTGCGCCCTCGCACGATCCCCGTGCGCCACCCCGACCACCCAGCCGCATCCCGCCGCCATCCCCTCCAGCAGGTCCGCCGGCGTGTCCCCGACCTTCGCGGTCGCCGAAACATCCGCCACACCGGTGCGCCGCATCGCCTCCAGGATCAAATCCGCGCTCGGCCGCCCGCTGGCCACCTCGTCGCTCGCCACCGTCGCGTCAATGAGATCCGGCGCCCTCCACCCCAACCGGTCCAGCACCGCGTCCACAATCACCCGGCTGCACCCGGTGTCCAAGGCCACCCGGATGCCCCGCGCCTTCAACCGCCTCAACACCGCGGTCGCACCCGGCATCTCCTCGATCCCGTGCCCCGACCGGTACAGCGCGATCATCCGCTCCACAAACCCCCCATGCACCGCCGCCACAAGATCCTCGGTCGGCCGCGTGCCCGTCACCTCCGCCAACAGCCTCCGTATCGCCGACGGTTTCGAAAACCCCGCGACATTCTCCACCTGCTCGCTGGTGACCGACACCCCGACCGCCTGCAACGCCTCCGTCATGCATCGGCCGGTGCCCCCGTTGTCCCACACCACCGTGCCGGTGAGATCGAAGATGACCAACTGCACCGGTGCGCTCTTTGAAGCCATCATGGATTAAGGATACGTCGTTTCAGTCGCCTGCCTGCCGGCCCCCACCCCCACGGTAGAGAAACAGGCACAGCACCGCGGAAATCATCGCCAACACCGCCAGGCACGGGAACGCCATCGCGTAACCGCCCAGGTCCAGAAGCCGGCCGAACTGCGCCCCGGCCAGCACCGCCGCAAGGTAACCCGCGGCATCCACCAAACCGGCCACGGTCGCCACATACGCCCGCCCCCGGATCTCCAGCGAAAGCACACCCGCAAGAAGGCTGTACGGACCATACGTCAGGAACCCCACCAACCCCACCGCCACCGTCGCCACCCACAACCCCTGCCGCGCCAACGAAGGCAGCGCAAACAGCAACGCCCCCAGCAGCGCCAGAATCACAAACAGCAGCGCCCGCCGCCCCGCCGGCGTCACCCGCCCGAACACCCAACCCAACAGCAGAATCCCCACCGCACCACAGGCGTCGAACGGGGTCGAAAGAAACGCCGCAATCCGGTGCGACACCTCGCTCCCCCCCTCCGTCTTGAAGAAGTCCACCGTCCACGTGTTGAAGGTCTCACGCAGCAGCGTCAGCGTGAAACTGAGCGCGCAAACCACCCAGAACTGCGGGGTCCGAAACAGGTCCCGCACCTGCACCCATTGGAATCGCCCCTTCGCCGCGGCGCCATCCGTCGCCGAAACCACCACCGCCCTCTCCCGCGGCAGAACCACGGCACACCCGATCAGCACCGCCACCAGCACCAGCGACGGCCCGCCCATCACCCACCGCCAACTGCCTCCGCTCGCCCCCGCAATCCACCCCGCCAGCAGCGTCGCCACCACACCACCGAACACGAAACTCAACGACAGCACCGCAAAGGCAAACGGCCGGTTCCTCTCCCCAAACCAGTCCGGAACCAGCTTCACCATCGCCCCCCACCCCCCCGCCCCGGCCAGCCGGTTCAGACTGTAAGCCAAGGTCAACCCGCCCAGCGACGGCACAAAGGCACCCCAAGCGCCGAACAGCGCCACCAACATCAGGCACACCAGAAAACAAACCCGACCCCCAAGCCGGTCAATCACCGGCCCAAACGCCACCTTCCCCACCATGTACGCCAGCGTGCTCAGGCTCGCCAACTGCCCGATCGCCTCCTTCGTGACCCCGAACTCCTCCCGTATCAGCGGAATCGCAACCGAGAAGTTCTTACGACAGATGTAAATCCCGATGTACCCCAGCACCAGTGTCCCCAAATACATCCCCGCCCGCCATCGGGTCGGATAGGCGCCGGGGTCCGCTATCGTGGCCTGGTTGGATGACACGCAGGAGGCTTTCCCCGCCCCACCGGTTCACCACCGGCCGCGGGAATGCGGAGAGTCTTCCGCAACCTCTGCGACAATCTCAAGACGGCACCGCATCATTTCCGCGAAGCCGTCCGTCCCCCCCAACACCCCCAGCCCGCCCCGGCCTCAAACCTCAGCGTCGCCTCACCCGGCAAAACCGAAACGGAACCGCTCCTCCTCCGCCGAAATCCCCAGCGACCGGCACAAATGCCGCGCCGCCAGCATTTCCGCCGCGGATTTCAACATCCGATCGAACTCGTTGGGCTGCAGCGCAACCCCCTCGTGCTGGATCGTGGCCACCCGAAACCCCCTCTCCAGCAACTCCGACAGGAACTCCGTCGCTCCCACCGGGTCGTCGGTCAGGTGATGGTTCGACTGCGCATGCCGACGAAACGGCACGCTGTACTCGATACGGTACTTCGCGAGCATCGTGCTAGTCATGGCGCCTCCACCGTCCTCCCCGCCGTCCCCACGGTCAACGTACCTGGGACGAACCGTCCTCCACCCCGCCCCGCAACCCGGTTTTCAGGGGCCGGCCCCCGCCCCCCCGGCCATCATCAGCCTCCACCGGCCTCCCGCGCCGCACGGCGCGCCGCCAGAAACCGCTCCCACAGCCCTGCCTCCACGTACAACTCCACGAAATAACGCGGCCGCAACTCGAACAAACCCACCATCAGCCACGCCTGCTTCGACCGCTCCTCCAACCCCGCCTTCAAACGCGACGCCACCACCATGATCGGCGCATACGGATCCTCCGGCACCCCGTCCCACCACCCGACCTGCCCGAAATCCCGCAGGTACCACGGCAACGGCCAGTAGTTGCTCTCCGGTGCCATCACGTTCACCCGCACCTGCCGGCCCGCCGGATCCGCCGCCGCCACCTCCCGCACCTGCTCCAGCAGGTTCACCACGTCCGCCGAGGTGTGCCCGTACACATACGGGTTCCTGAAGTCCGCCGCGTAATCGACGTTCGCCCGCCATGCCTGCCACCCCAGATGCCCCGCCGCCGCCAACACCACCGCCGCGGTCACCCCCGCCCACACCCACCCGCGCCGCCACGCCAACCATTCCTGCAACCCCCACCCGGCCAGCGCCACCACCCCATGATGGAATCCCAGCGCACACCATGGCGTCTTGTACGGCAGCACCGTGTACACCCCGGCCAGCACCAGGGTGTAAAACACCAGGAACACCGCAAACCGCCGATCCCCACCCCCCTTCCCAATCCCCCCCAGCGCCATCACCACTCCCACCAACGCCATCCCGAACAACGCCATCTCCGTCCACAACGGCCCCCCACGCTCCCGAAACCAACCCAACCGCTCCCAGTAGAACCACCAGGGATGGATGTGCGGCGACGCCCCGCCCGCACGCTCCAGCCAGATGAAATACGAGCGCACCGCGTCCAGCGCGCCCTCCGGATGCCGAAAAAACGAGGTGAACCACACCACCGCCGTCACCACCGCCGCCACCACCGCCAACCCCACATCCCGCTTCCGCAACCCAACCACCCACGCCCGGCACAACGCCCCAAAACCAGGCCGCCCGGACCGCCCCGGTTCCCTGTCCCCACGCCAATGGCCCCAGGCCGCCGCCGCCCATCCGCCCACCCCGATCGCCAGCACGTTGAAAACAAAGGTCTCCTTGGTCGCATACATCCCACCCACGGCCACTCCGAACAGCACCGCCCATCCCCAACCCGGTCGCACCACATACCGCCACCCGGCCCCAAGCGCCACCGCCGTCAACAACACCAGCAGCATCTCGTGAATGAAGTACCGGCCGTAATAGACAAAGGCCGGCGACACCGCCAACCCCAGCGCCCCATACCACCCGGCCCGAACCCCAAGCACCCCCCTCCCCAGAAACAGCCCGTTCACCAGCACCAGTCCCACCGACGCCACCACCGCCACCCAGCGCATCCCCACCTCATCCGGCCCGGCCCCGTCCAAACCCCGCACCCACGCCGATACCCGCCCCACCACCTCCGCCACGTAATAAAGCGTCGGCCCATGATATTCATGCGGGTCGTACCGGTAGTCGCCGGTCGTCCATAACCGCTCCAACTTGAAGGCGTTGATCGCCTCGTCGTTGTGCAACGGCCGAAACGACAGGTCGCCGACGCGCAACGCCAGCGCGACGGCGACCACGAAAAGTCCTCCGAGGAGGAACTTCCAATGCCGGTGGGAAATCACTGCGCCGGAGCGCCGTAGACTTCGATCTCCTGCCAGCAGTTCAACCCGGTCAGGCTCGTGCCCTTGCTGTACCCGCGCACATAGCGGCCCTTCACGCCCTTGGCTTCCACCACCCGGCCCCAGCGGGTCTCGAAGTATTCCTTGTCCTTGCCCGCCCCCTGCTTCGAGGAGTCGTCGAAGTCGTTGTTGTACAAGGTCGTCACCCCGGTCTTGAACTCGGGATCGTTCGACACCTGCAGGATCACATCGCGGGTGATCTGGATGTAACGGTGGTCGTGCCACATCGCCACGGCGTGAATCTCATGCTCCGCGCCAAGATCCACCTGCACCCACTGCGAACCGCTGCGCATCTCGATCGCATCCGAGTCGAACGCCTCCTTCTTCCCGTCGGTCACCTGGCTCAGCTCGCCGGTGAACGGCTTCACGCTGCTGGTGACCGGCTTGCCCTCCGCCACGTTCTTCGATCCCTCGGGAATCATCAGCGGCGCGGGATCCTCCTTCGGCGGCGGATCAATGTTCGGACCCATCGGCAAATCCTCCGGCGTTCCACGAAGCGTCGGCTCCGGAAGCTTCAACACCAACGGCTTCAACGCCTTGTCGGCAGCTCCGGCGGGAAGCGCCGCGAGCAGCGCACCCACCCATACGGCGGCGGCGGCTCCAACGAGAACAGGGACACGAAGTTTCGGGACGAGGCCTTGATTCATAGGTTCTTGGTTCTGAAATCCGTTCACACTACCCATCCGACGTCCGGGACGCGGCTGGCCTTCAATTCCATCCCACCACGGCCCGCCGCTCAAGCCGCTAGTTCGCCCCCGGCACCGCCTCCGCCCGCGCCGTCCGCACCCACCGACGGGCCTTCAACTCCGATCTCGGCAGCGTCCCGGGCTCCACCCGCGATACCGGAATCCGCAGCCCCAACCGCGTCTGCAACGCCGCCTCCAAAACCGGCACCGGATCCAACCTCCCACCCGCCTCCGCCGCCGCCTCCACCTCGATCGCCAACTCCAGCAGCGCTCCCACACTCCGAACCTCCACCCGGTACTCCCCCACCCCCACGACACTCCGCACAATCTCATCCACCGCCGACGGAAACACGTTCACCCCCCGGATCACCACCATGTCGTCCACCCGCCCCACCACCCCCCCCACCAACCCGATCTCCACGGTGCCGCACGCGCACCGCCACCCGGCCGCCCCCCCCTCCTTCCTCACCAAATCCCCGGTGCGATACCGGATCAGCGGCGACCCCACCCGGCCCAGGGTGGTCAACACCAACTCCCCAAGCTCCCCCTCCCCCACCGCCACACCCGTCCGCGGTTCCACCACCTCCGCGAGATACGATTCCTCGATCACATGCAGCACCCCGGGCCGCTCAGGACACCCATAGCTCACCGGCCCCACCTCGGTCATCCCATGGTGGTCCACCACCCGCGCCCCGCGCCACGCCCCCTCGATCGCCGCGCGCATCGCCGGAATGCTCCCCCCGGGTTCCCCGGCCACCACGATCCGCCGCACCCGGCCCGACCCCGGATCGATGCCCTCCGCCCTCGCCACCTCCGCCAGGTGCAACGCATACGTCGGCGTGCAGCAAAGCACCGTGGCCTCCTGGTCCAGCATCGAACGCAGCCGCGCCACCGAGGTCATCCCCCCGCCAGGCAGACACAGGCACCCCAGCCGCATCGCGGATTCAAACGCCGTCCAAAACCCGAGAAACGGCCCGAACGAGAAGGCAAAGAACACCCGGTCCCCCCTCCCCACCCCCGCCGCCTCGTACACCCGTGCCCAGTTGTCCAGCATCCATGACCAGTTCTCCGTCGTGTCCAGCCAGCGCAGCGGATTCCCCGTGCTCCCACTGGTGCCATGACAACGGGTGTACCGATCCAGGGGATAGGTCAGATCGCTGCCATACGGAGGATGCTGCTGCTGGTCCACCACCAGATCGTGCTTCCGGGTGAACGGAAGCCCCGCATGCCATCCCACCGCTTCCGACGCACCAGGGTCGAACGGCAACCCAATCCCCGCCGCCCCCCAGCGCGCCCGGTAAAAGGCATTGGTCCGCGACACCTCCGAAAGCAGCCGGACCAGATGCTTCCTCTGGCGCGCTTCAACAGCCTCGCGTGAATCCGGTGCCGGCACGGCAAACAGCCCGATTCAACGCGTTCAGGAACGGGGCGCCCCGCCTCCGGTTCCCGTCGCACCTGCCGCCGGAGTCGAGGCCACCACCGCCGGCGCCTTGCCGTGCGTCGCCCCCGCCTTCACCGGCGCCGGCGCCGGCTTGTAGAACGACACCAGGCACCCACCCAGCGCGGCCATCGCGATCCCCAGATAGAACTGCGGCTTGATTGCACCCCAGCCCCCGGCAGGCGGATGCTGCATCAGCGAAACCACCGCGTTCACCACCGGCGCCCCGGCAAACACGATCGACATCACCACCGCCGGCCTCCCCTGCGCCCCAAACGCCAGCAACACCCCGAACGCCCCCACCGCCCCCACGATGCCCGCAATCAAGGACCACCACGCGCCCTTCGCCGGAAACACCCACGTCGCTCCCTTCATCCACAACACCGCCGCCGGCGCCAGCACCGCGGTGATGAAATACGCGATGCCCACGAACAGAAACGCCTTGTACCGCCCATGCACCGGGTCCGCCATCCCGACCTGGCCGGTGTGCAGAAACACCCCGTACACACCCCACGACGCCACGGTCAGCAGCGCAAACAACAGCCACGTCAGGCCCGGATTCGTATGGTCCGCCATAGCCCGCGCACTCTAACGACCAGCCCCCACGGCGCAAATCGTTTGATCATTTCCAACCGCCTCCCGCTCCCCGCCCTCCAAATTCCCTCAACCCTCCTCCACCGGCCGGACCACCGACAACACATGCCGGCCGGCCACCAGCACCTTCGCCGCCACCCGCCGGATGTCCTCCGCCGTCACCGCGGCGTATTTCTCGTCCTCCCCGTCCGAGTGCGCGTAACCCAGCCCGTACAACTCATCCAACGCCGTGGTCATCGCGTACCCACCAAGGTCCTGCCGCGCGATCTTCCGCTGACCGATGATCTTGGCCTTCGACCGCTTGAGTTCCTCGGCGGTCAGTCCCTCGGCCCTCAAACCCCCGATCTCCGCCATGAACTCGTCCACCACCCGGTCCACCTTCGCCGGCTCGGTCCCGGCGTAGAACCCGAAATACCCCTGCGCCACCCCGACGAAGTTCTGCGCACCCACGTAGTACGCCAGCCCCAGCTCGTCCCGGATCCTCAGGAACAACCGCGACCCCATGTCGCTGCAGGCCTCCTGCATCAGCTCCAGCGCGTACCGGTCCGGGTCCCCCATGTCCACCCCGCGGAACCCGAGCACCACCACCGCCTGCTTCTTGTCCACCCGCTCCTCCAATCGCACCGCCGCACTCAGCGGAGGCGGCACCCGCGGAACTCCCGTGGCCAGACCCGTCGCCTCCCAGCCCCCGAACGCCTTCATCACCTCCGCCACCGCCTCGTCCGCCTTCACGTCCCCGTACACCGCCAGCACACAGTTCTCCGGCACACTCCATCGACGGTGAAAAGCCCGGATCTGCTCCAGGCCGAGCGCCTGCACCGAGGCCTCGGTGCCGCATGCGTCCAACCCGTACCCGGTCTCCCCGAACAACCCCCGCCGCATCGCCCGCCCCGCCAGGGTGAGCAACTGGTCCTTCTGACCCCGGATGACCGCGAGCTGATACTCCCGCTCCCGCTCGAGCTCCTCGGCGGGAAACGAAGGGGTCCGCAACACTTCCGCCAGCATCTCGAGGCCCCCGGAAAAATCCCCCCGCAACACCTCCATGGTCACCCCGAAACTGTTGTTCCCCGCATAGGTGTCCATGCTCCCGCCCACCGACTCGATGGCCACCGCGATCTCCTCCGCGCTCCGCCGCGTCGTGCCCTTCATCAGCATCTTGGTCATCAACCCGGTGACCCCGCTGTCCGCCATCGACTCCGCCAGCACACCGCCTCGCAACACCGCCCGCACCTCCACGAACGGCAGCCGGTGATCCTCCTTCACCAGAAGCCGCATCCCGTTCGGAAGCACCGTCTTCCGGACCGGGCCGGTTTCAACCCGCTGCTCCCGCACCTCCACCTTCGGCCGGCTGCCCCGCGGCAGCAGCGCGCACAGCGTCCGGTTCTCCTCGGTGAGATGCGCACGGGCCACCCGCACCAGGTCGTCCGCGGTCACCCGCCCGACCGCCGCAAGGTAACGCGTCGAAAACCCAAGATCCCCCACCGCCAGCCAACTGCCGCCGATCTCCTGCGCCTGCCCCTGCATGGTCTTCCGCGACGCCAGCGTGCCCGCCGCCATCTGCTTCACCGCCTTCACCACCTCGCCCGCCTGAATCCCGCCCTGCTTCAGCCGCTCCACCTCCCGCTGGATCGCCGCCGAGGATTCGTCGAACCGCGAACCGTCGATCACCGAGCTGATCCCGAAAAGACCCGGACTCCCCGGATTGTAGGTCCATGCCTCCACCGAGTGCACCAGGCCCGTCCGCTCCCGCACCTCCCGGTGCAGCCGCGAACTGCGCCCCGCCCCCAACACCACCGACAACACGTCCAGCGCCGGCACGTCCGCGTGCCGCAACTCCGGAATATGCCAGGAGGCGTGGACATGCCCGAGTTCCACCGAGTCCTCCTCCACCGACTCCCGCGGCGCGGTCTGCCGCGGTTCCTCAGCCAGCGGTTCCACCGGCATCGGCCGCGCCTTGCTCCCCGCAAACGCCTCCCGGATCTGCTCCTCCACCTCCGCCATCCGGAAATCACCCACCACCACGAAGAACAGGTTGTTCGGCGCGTACTTCGCCCGGTAATACGCCGCCACGTCATCCCGCGTCAGGGTGTTGAAGATGTCCGGAACCCCGATCACCGGATACCGATACGGACTCCGCGTGTACGCGGTCTCGAAAAGCCGCCGGCTCGAACGCCGACCCGGATCGTCGTGGCACATGTCCATCTCACGCCGGATCACGTCGAGCTCCTTCACCAACTCGTCCGCAGGCAGCGTCGCGTTCTGCATGATGTCGCACAGGATGTCCACGGCCACCCGCCCCCCGGTGTTGGGCACGTTGATCCAGTAGACCGTCCGGTCGAAGGAGGTGTACGCGTTCATGTACCCCCCGGCGTCATGCACCTCCTGGTCGATCCGCCCCGCCCCACGCGTGGTCGTCCCCTTGAACAGCATGTGCTCCAGCACATGCGACAACCCCGCCCCAAGCCACGCGCCCTCATCCACGCTCCCCGCCCGACACCAGGCCTGCGCCGACACCACCGGCGCGCTCCGGTCCTCCCGGAGAATCACCACCAAACCGTTCTCCATCCGCACCACCCGAGCCTCGGGCACACCCACCGAAAACACGTCGCCTTGCTGCATCCCGGCCACTCTGCCCTCCCCCACCCCCCCAGCGAAAGGGCGAATCCCACCCCCAAAAAATCCCGTTTCCCCCCGCCCGCCCTTCCGTAAACCTACCCCCCACGACATGCGCTCCGACATCATCAAGAAGGGCTTCGAACGGGCACCCCACCGTTCTCTCCTCCGCGCCACCGGCTCCATCGAGTCCGAGGAGGACTTCCAAAAGCCGTTCATCGCCATCGCCAACTCCTACACCGACTGCATCCCAGGCCACGCCCACCTCAATGAGGTCGGTCAACTGGTCAAACGCCTCGTCCGCCAGGCCGGCGGCGTCCCCTTCGTCTTCAACACCATCGGCGTCGACGACGGCATCGCCATGGGCCACTCCGGCATGCTCTATTCCCTCCCCTCCCGGGAAATCATCGCCGACTCCGTCGAAACCGTCATCCGCGCCCACAGCTTCGACGGCATGGTCTGCATCCCCAACTGCGACAAGATCGTGCCGGGCATGCTCATGGGCGCCATGCGCTGCAACATCCCCACCGTCTTCGTCAGCGGCGGCCCCATGGCCGCCGGCATCGCCGACCAGAAGGCCACCCACGAAGACCTCGCCGCCCACCTCCAGCCCGCCTCGGGCAAATCCGACCTCATCTCCGTCTTCAAGGCCGTCGGCGGCCTCCAGACGGGCTCCGTCACCGAGGCCGAGCTGCTCCGCCTCGAGCAAACCGCCTGCCCCACCTGCGGCTCGTGCTCCGGCATGTTCACCGCAAACTCCATGAACTGCCTCTCCGAGGCCCTCGGCATGGCCCTCCCAGGCAACGGCACCATCCTCGCCGTCTCCAAGGAACGCGAAGCCCTCTACGCCCGCGCCGCCCGCACCATCCTCCAACTCGTCGAGGCCGACCTCAAACCCCGCGACATCGCCACCATCGAGGCCTTCGACAACGCCCTCATGCTCGACGTCGCCATGGGCGGCTCCACCAACACCATCCTCCATACCCTCGCCATCGCCCGCGAGGCCGGCATCACCTACGATATCGCCCGCATCGACGCCATCTCCCGCCGAATCCCCTGCATCTGCAAGGTCTCCCCTTCCTCCGATTACCACGTCCAGGACGTCCACCGCGCCGGCGGCATCCACACCATCCTCGGCGAATTGAAACGCCTCGGCGTCCTCAACAACGGCTGCCTCACCGTCACCGGCAAAACCCTCGGCGAAAACATCGACGCCTGGGACCTCCGCTCCCCCTCCTGCACCGACGAGGCCCGCACGGTCCGCGTCTCCGGCGCCTCCGCCATCGTCGTCGATCCCAACGACAAACTGGGACCCGCCGCCCGCACCGCCAGCGGCAACCTCGCCCCCAAACCCCTCCTCTTCCTCCCGGCCAACCCCCTCGCCATCGCCCTCTGGCGCGAAGCCGCCGCCTGGAATGCCGCCGAAACCGACACCCAGTCCCTCGCCTACGCCTCCGACGCCGTCCTCACCATCTCCTCCGGCCCCTCCCCCGCCACCAACACCGTCCAGGGCCGCCCAGCCATCCGCGCCGACCTCGCCGCCCGCAGCCGCGAGGCCCGCGGACTCGTCCGCGCCGAACTGGCCCGCCTCGATGACCAACCCGTCGTCCTCGCCTGGCGCTACATCAAGGGGGGCTCACGCGTCCGCCACTCCCTCCTCCGCGTCACCGACTTCCGCGATGATCTCATCCTCGCAGCCCGCCTCGATTCCGACCCCGCCATCCTCGAACGGGCCGAACCGGCCGGCCTCATGCCCTACGACCCGGCCTTCCGCTTCAACCCCGACGACTGCATCCGCTCCGCGGCCGAGGCCTACACCCCCGACGGCGGCCTCTCGATCCTTTACGGCCAACTGGCCCCCGAGGGCAGCGTGGTCAAAACCGCCGGCATCAGCGACGGCTTCAAGGCCTACTGCGGCCCCGGCTTCGTCTTCGAAGGCCCCTGCGTCATCTTCGAAAGCCAGGACGAAGCCTGCGCCGGCATCCTCGCCGGCAAGGTCAAGGCCGGCGATGTCGTGGTCATCCGCAACGAAGGACCCCGCGGCGGACCCGGCATGCAGGAAATGCTCTCCCCCACGAGCTACATCGTCGGCATGGGACTCGGCGACAAGGTCGCCCTCGTCACCGACGGACGCTTCAGCGGCGGCACCGCCGGCGCCTGCATCGGCCACGTGTCCCCCGAGGCCGCCGAGGGCGGACCCATCGGCATTCTCCACAACGGAGACCGGCTCCGCATCGACTTCCCCAACCGGCGCATGGACATCCTCGTGCCCGAAAACGAACTGGCCGAACGCCGCAAGGCCTGGTCACCCCGCACCCGCAAACTCGAAGGCTGGCTCGCCCGGTATCGCAAACTGGTGACCAACGCGAGCCAGGGCGCCGTGCTCCAGGCCTGACCCACCCTCCCACCCGGGCCGGGGATGCACCACCGCACCCACCGCCATCCCCGGCCCGACCCGGCCTCACCAGCCCACCGTTCCCCATGCCGCCCAAGCCCGACCGCTCCCAGTCCCAGACCGTCCCGGGAACGCACTTCGCCCCCAATCCCTTCGCCGCCCTGTCCAGCGAAGGCCTCCCGGAAGGCCCGCCCGATCCGCCGCCCTCCCAGGGTCAGGACCTCAAACCACGAAAGAACCGCGGCCGGGTCGACATCCTCCGAACCACCGCCCATCGCGGTGGCAAAACCGTCACCGTGATCCGCGGCTTCGTCGGCATCGGCCAACCGGAAAAGGAAAGCCTCGCCAAGGCCATGCAGAAGGCCTGCGGCACCGGCGGCACCGTCAAGGAAGGCCGGATCGAAATCCAGGGCGACAAACGCGAAGTCGTCGCCAAAATCCTCGAACAGGCCGGCTTCCGACCCGTCTTCGCCGGCGGCTGATCCCCCCGGCCTTCAGGCGCGGGATCGTTTCGCCGACGATGGCGATGCCGATGGCGCTCGGCGCCAGGGCGTCCTGCCTTCGCTGCGCTCGGACCCTCAAACTCAGTCAGCGGCGTGCCGCGATGCGCCGCCAGACACCGAACCCGATCAACCCCACGGCGGCCACAAGCCCGGCGTGCGCCGGCTCCGGCACGGGCGTCACCTCGAATCGCAAGGCATTGATCGTCGCCGCACTGCTCCCGGAGATCAGCAACTGGATGCTCCCATCCAACGGCTGCACGGTGCCGGTGAACAGGTTCACCGACATCCCGTCGGTGGTCATGCCCGTGCCGTACGGGGCGATGCCGTCCGCGATGGTCACGGTGGAGGCGCCAACCAGGGACATCGTCTGGGTCGCCCCGATCGCACCGGATCCTCGTGCGGCGATCACCGAGAACGAGACGCTGACGCCGTTTCCAAACCCGCTGAGAGTCACCTGCCGGGAGGTGTTCCCGATCTGCCAGGCATCCATCACCACCACATCATCGAACCAGGCGGCGTCGCCACCCACGTACGGCACCCCCGTGAACCCCAGCCCTGTGACGAAGGTGTGGGACAACTCGATGGAGGTGGCCGCGCCGGTGGAATCGATCAGCGCGACCTCCTGATCCAACAGACCAATGCTGTTCCAATTCCCGACCGGTGGCGTCCCCGCCCGGTTGAAGTCGACCAGAACAACCTGCGCCAGGGTGTCGGTGGAGCCCGACCAGACGGTCAGGAACAGAACCAGGAACCACCGGCGCACGGTATAGCGGTCGAGGAAGGGCATCGTGGAAACCAGCCTGCCGAACCGGTTCCTTACCCGTCAAGGAGCCCAACCGGAGGGATCACTCGGAGGTGCCCGCCCCGGGTGCTCGGTCAGTCGCCCATGGGAACCACCATCCCGAATCGGGGAATCCGGGTGTACACCGCCCGCCCTTCGGAATCGAGCCCGAGGTAGGCGCCCTCGGCCCACGCCGACCTGGTGCGGAGCAGGTGGCGGCTGTTGTAGGTGAACGATTCGCCGGGCTGCAGAAACGGCGTCTGGCCGACCACCCCCGAGCCTTCCACCGCCAGAATCTGGCCGTCGTCCCCCTCGACCACCCACTTCCGACCCCGGATGGTCACCGAGACCTCCGAGTCGTTGTGGATGGTGATGAAGTACACGAAACAGTACGGCTGCCCGGGCGGGGTGTCGGCGTTGGGATCAAAGACGACCCGGTCCACGGTGACCCGCAGACCGGGAAGTTCGACGGGAAGCGTCGTGGTGCCGGACATGCTCAGATCTTCGGCGCGGACCCTGCCAGGCTCAATGAAAGTTCCACCTCGTCCGAAACCTTGTCGGTGGGGGCGCCCGGGTTGATGCCGAAATCGCTGCGCTTCACGCTGAACTGGGCGCGCAGCACCAGCAGGTCACCCTGCATCCGGCCGTTGGTGCGGGCACCCAGCCGATCCTTCAGATAGGTGAGCTTGACCGGCACCGTCACCGGCTTGGTCACACCGCGCATGGTCATCTTTCCCTTGGCCTTGGCCTGGAACACGTCCCCGGACTTCTGCACGTCGACGAGTTCCTCGGCTTCGAACACCAGCTCCGCGTGGTTCGCCACGTCCATCCAGTCCTTGCCGTGCATGTGGTCCTTCATCACCGGGTTCGGCACATGCATCGAGGCGGCCGCCACCACGATCCGGCCCTTCGTCGCCTCGGGTTTCGCCGGATCGAACATCACCTCGCCGGTGATCCCGTTCGCCGATCCGCTGATCGCCTCCAACGGGGCGTCCAGGCTGAACGCCACGGTGTTGACTCCCTTCGGGTCCTTGAAATCGAACTTCATTCCCGCCGCCTGCGACGCGATCCCCACGAGCACCGCGCAGCCCAACCCGCGAACCATTTGCTTTACCATGTTCATGCTCCTTCTCGATCTCCGTTTTCCCGGCCCGCCGTCTTGACGAACCAGGAGGCCGCGAACAGCACACCCGCCAGCCCCAGGGTCCCCCCCAGGAAATCCAAACCCGGCACGAAGGTCTTCCGCCACTCGACGTACTCGATCTCCGTCACCGGATCCTGCCTGGTCTCCGGCACGCTCGTACGGGTCCAGCCCAGGTGCGGGCCTCCAAACACCCAGAACACACCCCCGACCAGACCCACCGTCAGCGCCGCCAGTCTTAATGCCGTTCGCATGCCCGGCCGAGTAATAGTCACCATCAGAACAGACGCAACTCGTCTCTCCGCGACTTCCAGGCATCCGCAATCCGCCGATGCGCCCTCGACATCGCCAACCCCTCCACCTCCGGGACCCCGCACCAGCGGCCTCCCCCCGCCAACCCCGGCCCCCCTCCCACCCCCGCGAACCAGAACGCCCTCTGCGTGATCCGATACCGCGTGATGGCGTGCCGCACCACCCCCAGCGGCCTGCCATCACCCTCCACCATCCCCCCCAGCCAATCCCGCAACCGCTCCCACCCCGCCCGCTCATCCCCACCCACCTCCAGTGACGGAAACTCCCACAGGCCGCCGTTCACCTCCCCGACCTCCCGCTGCCGCACCCACACCCTCCCGCGCCATTCAACCACCGCCACCAGATACTGCCGCGCCTCAACCCGGGCTCCCGCCACCTTCCCGGGATACACCTCCGGGGTTCCCTCCCGCCGCCCACGGCATCCCGGCGACAACGGACATCGACCGCACTCCGGCCCACGCGGCACACAGACGGTCGCCCCAAGCTCCATCAGCGCCTGGTTCAGGTGTGAACAACGATCCTGGTGCGGCCGATCCAACCCCGGCCGATCATGCAACACCGGCGCCACGTCCGCCGACGCCTCCCCGTTGCCCCCCGCCCCAGCCGCTGCTTCAACCCACGCCCGCGCCTCGTCCCACAGCGCCCGGTTCAACCACCGCTGATTCGGATCCCCCGCCCACCCGCGATAGCGGCTCAGGACCCGCACAATGTTCCCGTCCAGTATCGGTTCCGGCAGGTCGAAGGCGATGCTCGCCACCGCCCCCGCGGTGTATCGCCCCACCCCGGGCAACGCCAGAATCGCCCCCGGCTCCCCCGGAAACCGCCCCCCGTGCTCCTCCACGATCCGTTGCGCCGCCAACCGCAACTGCCGCGCCCGACGGTAGTATCCCAATCCCTCCCAGAGCTTCAGCACCCGCTCCTCAGGCGCACCCGCCAACGCCGCCACCGTCGGCAACTCCCGCATCCAGCGCTCCCAATACGGAATCACCGTCCTCACCTGCGTCTGCTGAAGCATGATCTCCGAAACCCAGATGGCGTACGGATCCCGCGTCCGCCGCCACGGAAGATCCCGCGCGTGCGAGCGATACCAGTCCAGGAGCACCCGAACATCGGCCGCCGTCGGACCGGTCACCACGGTCCGGGTCCCGGATGGAACTGGGGTTTGAACTCGCTTCGACTTCGGCATCGCAGGTCGCGCGCAGTCCCGGACCTCCCGAAACCGCGCCGCCATCGCGCCAGAGTTCGCCCCGCCCACGCAATCCGGATCCTCCGCCCCTTCGACATTGTCCCCGGCACCGCCCCCTGACACCATCCGCCGCACACGACCAAGCCCGCCATGGCCACACCTTTCTCCAACCTCCCCACCCGCCGCCGCGACTTCCTCCGTCGCACCGCCCTCGCCCTCGCGGTCCCCACCCTCCTCCCCTCCGGCCTGCGCGCCGCAGAAACGCCCCCCTCCGAACGCATCAGCCTCGGCTTCATCGGCAACGGCACCCAGGGCCGTTACCTGCTCGCCAACTGCCTCCGCCGCCGCGAGGTCGTCGTCACCGCCGTCTCCGACGTGGACACCGACCGCCGCGAAAACGCCCGCAAGACCGTCGAGGACCACTACACCAAGCTCGGAGCCGCCACCGGACCGCGCACCTGCCACGCCTACGCGGACTTCCGCGACCTGCTCGCCCGCAAGGACATCGACGCCGTGGTCATCGCCACCCCGGACCACTGGCACGCCTTCATCGGCATCCTCGCCGCCCGCGCAGGCAAGGACATCTACTGCGAAAAGCCCCTCACCCAGAGCATCCACGAGGCCCGCGCCCTGGTGAATGAGGTCCGCAAACACAACCGCGTGTTCCAGGTCGGCAGCATGCAGCGGTCCTCCCGCGAATTCCGCCGCGCCTGCCAACTGGTCCGCAACGGCGCCATCGGGACGGTCAAGAACATCGAAATCGGCATCGGCGGCCCCGGGCGCTGGTGCGACCTCCCCGGCGAACCCGCCCAGCCCGGCCTCGACTGGAACCTCTGGCTCGGACCCGCCCCCTGGCGCGAATACCACTCCGAACTGAGCCCCCGCGGCGTCCATACCCACTTCCCCAACTGGCGCAGCTACCGCGAATACGGCGGCGGCATGATCACCGACTGGGGCGCCCACCACTTCGACATCGCCCAATGGGCCCTCGGCATGGACGAAAGCGGCCCCGTCGAGGTCATCCCCCCGGACGAACCCAACGCCCAGAGCGGTGTCCGCTTCCGCTACGCCAACGGCGTGCCCATGGTCCACATCCCCGGCAACGGCATCACCTTCACCGGCTCCGATGGCCGCATCCACGTCAACCGCGGCAAGTTCGAATCCACCCCGGAATCCCTCGTCGAAACCCCGCTGGCCTCCCACGCCATCCAGCTCTACGAAAGCAACGATCACATCGGCGATTGGCTCCAGTGCATCCGCTCCCGCAAACGCCCGATCTGCGATGTCGAGGTCGGCGCCCGCACGGTCACCGTCTGCCACCTGGCCAACCTCGCCTACTGGAATCGCAAACGCCTCGAGTGGGACCCGAAGGCCGAGACCTTCCTGAACGGCCACGGCGACAACGCCTGGCTCGACCGCGCCTATCGCGATCCGTGGTCCCTGAAACGCGTGCTCGCATCCTAAGCGACGCCCCCCCACCGCCGTGAGCGAATCCAGGCCCTCGCGCCCGAACCCGCGCCAGTCCCGGCAGAAACGCGGACCTGTGCGCCTCCACGGCCCCGCTGCCGGCTCCAAAGCCACAAGGCCCCGCAGAGCCTCCTCCCCCGGCAAAGCCCCCTCCACCCGGCGCAACCCCGACACCGCACCGGGCCCCGGCCCCCGCTCCAGCAGCCCCACCACCCGCGCCCACCGCGACTCCCGCCGCCAACCGCCCCGCGGCCGCCCGATCCCACCCCAACTTCCCATACCCCCCAGACCCAGACCCGACACCGGCCCCGTGATCCGCGCCGGCCTCGTCGCCTTCGTCGGCCGCACCAACGTCGGCAAGTCCAGCCTCATCAACGCCCTCGTCGGCGCCAAGGTCTCCATCGTCACCCCCAAACCCCAAACCACCCGCCACCCCGTCCACGGCATCGTCGCCCACGCCGGCTCCCAAATCGTCTTCGTCGATACCCCGGGCTTCTTCCAAACCCACAAGAGCCGCCTCGTCGACCGCCTCCACGAACGCGCCCGCGCCGCCCTCCAGGGCATCGACGCCGTCGTCCATGTCGTCGACCCCTCGCGCCCCCTGGGGCCGGAGGACGAAATGGTCGTCCAGGCCCTCGCCGCGGTCACCCAGCCCCGCATTCTCTGCATCAACAAGGCCGACCTCAGCCGCCGCCCCCACCGCGACGCCTGGATCGCCCGCGCCGCCGGATACACCGCCACGGTCGAGACCTCCGCCCGCTCCGGCGCTGGTCTCGACAAACTGCTCGACCTGCTCGCCCCCATCCTCCCCGAAGGCCCGGCCCTCTACGACCCCGGCGAAGTCACCAACGTCCACCGCGACTTCCGCGTCGCCGAGCTGATCCGTGAAAAGGTCTACCTCCTCACCGAGGCCGAGGTCCCCTACCGCACCGCCATCGAACTGGACCTCATCGAGCAACGCACCGGCCGCGACGGCCGCCCGCTCATCCAGGTCAAGGCCGCCATCCTCGTGCCCGCCGAACGCTACAAGGGCATGCTCATCGGCGCCGGCGGCCGCATGATCCGCGACATCGGCACCGCCGCCCGAAAGGACCTCGAACCGCTCCTCGGCTGCCAGGTCTTCCTCGACCTCGCCGTCCTCGTCGACCCCAAGCTCGACCCCTGAATCCTCGCCCGCCGAGGTCAAGCCCCCCCGACCCGGCAGCTTTTCTTCCGTCCGCCGATTTCGTCCTTCACCTCCGCGGCCCTCCGTCGGAACCTTCCCCCGCTCCGCACCCCGGAACCGAGTGGGTCCGTCGTCCCCGGAGACCGATCACCGCACTCTGCCTGCCTGCCATCATGCCCCGTATCGCCGCCCCGCCCCTGCCGCCTCGAACCCCCCGCGCCTGGTTGAACGCCCTCCACGCCGCGCTGGCGATCCTCATGGTCGCCCTCATGGCCGCCGCCTCACCCGCGGTCGCCGCAACCACCACGCCGCAAAAGGCACCCTCCAAGGCCCCGGCCAAATCTCCCGCCAAATCCCCGGCCAAATCCCCCGCCAAGTCTCCCGCAAAGAAGTCCGGCGCTCCCGCCGCAGCCGTCCCGGCAAAGTCCTCCGCGATTTCCAGGAACCCCTACATCGGCGCCATTGTCATCGACGCCGCCACCGGCCGGGTCCTGGTCGAGGATCAACCGGACGCCCAGGGCTACCCGGCGAGCATGCTCAAGTTGATGGACATGCTCCTGCTCCTGGAATCCCTCCAGCGCGGCGAAATCCAACTGCACGACCGGGTCACCGTCAGCGCCAAATCCGCCCGCACCGGCGGCTCCCAGGTCTGGCTCGCCGAAAAGGAGGTGTTCAGCGTCGAGGACCTGATGTTCGCCCTGATGATCCAGTCGGCGAACGACGCCGCCGTGGCCCTGGCCGAACACGCGGCGGGTTCCACCGAGGCCTTCGTCGAACGGATGAACCGCAAAGCCCAGGCGCTCGGCATGACCCGCACGACCTTCCAGTCCGTCCACGGCCTGCCCCCGGGCGCGGGCCAGCAACCCGACCGCTCCACCGCCCGCGACTTCGCCATCCTCTGCCGCGAGCTGGTCCTCAAACACCCCGAGGTGCTCCGCTACACCTCCACCCGGGTCCGCGACTTCCGTGAGGCCATCCCCGACAAGAAAATCATCATGCGCTCCCACAACCACCTGCTCACCCAGGTGCCGGGCTGCGACGGCCTCAAGACGGGTTACTTCTTCAACGCGGGCTTCTCCGTCGCCGCCTCCGCCACCCGCAACGGCCGGCGCGTCATCGCCGTCGTCCTCGGCAGCACCGACCGCAAGGTCCGCGACGCACGCGCCGCGGACCTCATCGGCCGCGGGTTCCAGGCTCTCGCCTCCGCGGCCCAGACCTCCCCCTCCACCGGGGCCTCCGCCGCGCCGGGCACGGTCAACTCAGCACGACCGCCGTCCCGCTCGCCGTGACCATCAGCATGCCGTTCTGCGCGCCCAGCACCTCGTAGTCGAGGTCCACCCCGATCACGCCGTTGGCCCCCAGCGCGGCCGCCCGCTCCTGCATCTCCCGCAACGCGGTCTGCCGCGCCTCGGACAACACCTTCTCGTACGAACCCGAGCGCCCGCCCACGATGTCGCGGACGCCAGCGAACAGGTCCCGGAAGATGTTGGCGCCGATGATGGTCTCGCCCGTGACGATTCCAAGGTATTGACGCACCGGGCGGCCTTCGATCTGAGGTGTGGTCGTGGTGATCATCGCGGCCTACCACACGCCCGATCGCGGCCGGGTTGCAAGGTTTTCCGTTCCTCCATCACGGCCGTCAGAGCCGCCCGTTGTCGATCAGACGGGTCCTCCCGAAAAAGACCGCCAGCGCAAGATGCGCGCCGGGCCCGACCCGTGCCTCCAGGGGCTCCAGGCTCTCGGGATCGAAGACCGCGCAGTAGTCCAACCGGGCCAGGGGCTCGCCACCCACGATCTCCCGCACCCATGCCTGAACCTCATCCGCCCCCGCCCCTCCCGCCGCCCTCAACCGCCGCCGCACCTCCTTCAGACACCGGCTCAGGACCGTCGCGCCCGCCCGCTGTCCGGGATCGAGGTACACATTCCTCGAACTCATCGCCAAACCGTCCTTCTCCCGGAACGTGGGCACCACCACCACCTTCAACGGAAAGTTCATGTCCCGCGTCATCCGCTTCACCACCGCCGCCTGCTGCCAGTCCTTCGCCCCGAACACCGCGACATCCGGCAGGACCAGGTTGAACAGCTTCGCCACCACCGTGGTGACGCCACGGAAGTGTGTCGGCCGCGATGCCCCCTCCATGCCCCGGCTCAGCCGCTCCTCCACGACATAGGTGCTGTAGGCCCCGGTCTCCCTCCCCGGATACATCGACCCGTCCCCGGGGGTGAACACCACGTCCACACCGGCCTCGCGGCATAACCTCAGGTCCCTCGCCATGTCGCGCGGATACCGTGCCAGATCCTCCGTGGGCGCAAACTGCGTGGGGTTCACATAGATGCTCACCACCACCCGCCCATCCCTCCCCACCCATCCCCGCGCACGATGCACCAGCGCGAGATGCCCCTCGTGCAGATAGCCCATGGTCGGCACCAAACCCACCCGCACCCCTTCACGCCGCCATCCCATCGCCATGCGTTGCATGCCCGAAGGCGCTTCAATCCGTTTCATGTCTTCGCTGGAAAAAACTCCGAAACACCACAACCGCCCATCACAACCCCGCTCCCCCCCCGGTCCGGACCCGGTCTCCCGGCATCCATCCGGAACCGCGGGCCTCCACGCCGGCTCAAGGCTTGCCCGACGCCTCGGCACGGGCTTTCAACCGGCTCAGCCCCTTCTCAAAGTCCGGCCCGATCATCCGGTTCATCATGAGCCCGACGTACCGGTTCACCGGGTTCTTCCCGACATCACCCTGGTGCGACCACGTCACCCGGGTCACCCCTCCCGCCTCCTCGAACTGAATGCTGCCCTCGGACAGGATCGAGCCGTTGTCGAAGGCAAGCTGATACTCGATGCCCGTCCCGGGATCCGCCTTCACCAGCTTCAGTTCGCCGTTCCCCAGCTTCGGCCCTTTCCAGGCGTAGTTCGCACCCTCCCCCTCGTCGGGTGTTCCGAAGGTGAACACCACCCCGGGATCCATCTCCTGGTTCCATGCGGTCCACTCGGGCCACCGACGAAGCTGCGAGAGATCGGCGTACACCGCTCCCGGACGGGCCTGGATGTCGATCGAGCGTTCGAGGCCGTAACGCCGCGGGAGAAACAGGCCCACCAGCAACAGAAGCGCAATCACCGCCAGCAGGAACACCAACGCGTTGGCCAGCAACTGGCTCCACCGACGGGACCGGGTGCGACGTGACGAGCTCATTGTTGGCCGTTCGCATTAAAGGCTCCCACGCCGTTTCGCCAGCCCGAAAGCCACCCCGCCCCCGCGATCCGCAGCACCGGGATCGTGAAAAAAGGACGTGGCGCTGGAGGGGACGGAGGTCGCAACGGTCACCACCGCCACGGATGTGGAACGACACAACCCGCCCAGCCCATCCCCGGCCAACCCCCATTCAAGGCCTCAACCTGAGGCCGGCTGCTTTCACTAGAACTCCCTGTCGGGTGTCGAATGTCAGGAAGTCCTTTGCTTTCAAGGCGATGGCGATTCCGACGTGGAGGAGGTCGATGCTGCGCACCCCAAGTTCCTCTGCATGCTCCGCCCCGAGTTCTTCCGCTTCCCGGAATGCCTCCGTCCATGGGATGGCCGTGTGGACAAGGATGGCGGAGTCCAGATCCGCCTCGACCTCAAGCAACGCCAGCTTCCGCTGCCCGGCGTTGATCTCCCCGCGGAAGACGCGAAGCCGCATGGCGTTGCGGAGTTCGAGTCGATGCAACGGCGTAAAGGGCAACGCCTCCCCAGCCTTTTGCATCCAGTCCACCGCCTTCCGCGAGTCCACGTGCGGTGTGTAGACGCGAGCCAGAAAACTCGTATCGGCGTACGCGATCATCCTGTCGTGTCCTGGGTCAGCACGATGAAACCTCTCACGTCTGGCGCGACTGCCGCTCCTCAACCACGACGTCTCCGGGAACGATCATATCGCCATAGATCCGTCTCAGCCGTGCCGCGAAATCCGGACGTTGCCTCGCCCTGGTCGTCCTCGCCCGCACCGGAGGCGTCAGCACAGCGATCGGCTTTCCGCGCTTGGTGATCTCCACGGGTTCCCCCTGCTCCACCAGGGCCAGCACAGTACCAAACTCATGCCGCAGTTGACGCAGCGTCGCAGTCTTCATGTTGAACAAGGATGTATAACATGAGTCCCGGGTCAATCCTCAGGACTCGCTCGGCCCTCGCCCGGAGGCATCCCTTCACACTGCGCTTTACCCCGAACCCGCCGCGAAGCCTCGGATCGGGATCAATCCTGCGTGTGTCCGGTCCCGCCGTTGCCGCAGCCGTGACACCCGCCAGCCCCGCCCCAATGCCTGTCGGTCGGGGACGCCACCTCGATCGCGCCGGTGGGACAGGCCTCCGCGCACTCCACCGCCACCTTCCGAAGCCCCTGCTCGAACGCCTCGTTCAGCGGCGCCGCGACCCGCACGTCGAACCCGCGTCCGACAAACGTCAGGCCCAACGGCTCCGCCGCGTCCTCCGCGATCTTCACGCAGATGCCGCAGAGGATGCACTTCCCCGGCTCGAACAGCACCCGCCCCGGATGCCGGTGCTGTTCAAAGGCCCGGCGCTGCCTCGGAAACCGCCCGAACTCGGCGCCGTACACCTGCGAATAGTGCTGGAGCCGGCAGTCCCCGGCGGCGCGGCAGTCGCAGTGCAGGCACCGCCCCGATTCCTGGGCTGCCTCCGAAGCGTCGAACCCCGCCGATGTCCCGCAGTGCGGGGTGAGACGCGGCGCGGGATTGGCGCCCTGCTGGAAAAGCTGGAGTTCGGTCTTCTCCAGCCGGCCCATGACGCTGGAAAAGGGTTTCGATGCCTTCCGCGGCTCCCCGCCGGCGAGGAAGCGGTCGATCGCCTCCGCGGCCATCTGCCCCTCGGCCATGGCCTTCACCAGGGCTTTCACCGGCCTCACCACGCTCCCCGCGGCGAACACCCGCTCCAAGCTGGTGGTGAACGCGTCCGCCCGCACAATCTTCACCCCGGCCCCGGTCATCTCCACGCCAAGCCCGTCCCCATCCCCCGGTCGCACCTCCCCGATGGCCAGCAGCACCGCCCCGAACTCGCTCGTCAGTCCCCCGGCCAGATCATCCCGCCCCACGTTCACCCCCTCCCGGAACTCCACCCCCAGACGCCGCAGATCACGGATCTCCGCCTCCAGCACCGCAGCCTCGAGCCTTCCCTCCGCGACCTCCCGCCGCAGACTCCCCCCCGGAGCCACGCCACGGTCCAGAACCACGCACCGGTGACCGTTCCTCACGAGTTCGTAGGCCGCCGCCAACCCCGCCGGCCCCGCCCCCACCACCGCCACCGATCGCCCGCTCGCCGCCCGCTTCGGCGGCAGATGCGGCTCCGGCCGCCCCAGATTGGTGTCCGCTACAAACCGCTCCACGTCCCGGATGGCCGCCGCACTGTCGCACGACCCCCGCCGGCACCCGTTCTCGCACGGCCGATGACACAACCGGCCCAGCACCGCCGGCAACGCCAGCGCCATCCGCACCGTCGCCGCCGCCTCCTCCGGCCGCCCAACCTCCACCTGCCTCAGCATCCGCGGAATGTTCAGCCCCAACGGACAGATCCGCGCACACGGCGAAAGACAGTCCCCCACGTGATCGCTCAACAGCAGTTCCAGCGCCGACCGCCGGAGCTCATGCACCTCCGCGGTCTCGCTCTCCACCACCATGCCGTCCACCGCCTTCATCGCGCACGAAGGCACCACCGAGGTCCGACCCTGGAACCGCAGCCGAACCACGCACACCAGGCAGGAGGTCATCGGCCCGCAGCGCTCCAGATAACAGAGCGTGGGCACATCGATCCCCAGCTTTCGCGCTCCGTCCAGAAGGGTCTGGCCGGCCTCGAGCTCGACGTCCTTGCCGTCAATGGTGATGCGCGTCATCGGACCTCCACCGCTCCGTAGGGACAAACCCGCCTGCAGGTGTCGCACTTCGTGCAAAGGTCCTGCCGGATCTCGTGCCGGGCGTACGGCGCGAAGGGAATGGCGTCCACCGGACATTGCTGCGCGCAAAGGGTGCAGCCGGTGCACCGGTCGGTGATCTGGTACCGCACCAGCGCCGCGCACTTGCCCGCCGGACACCGCCCCTGCAGGTGGGCCTCGTACTCCGACCGGAAATACCGGAGGGTGGTCACGATGGGGTTCGGAGCGGTCTTGCCCAGACCGCACAGACTCCCCTGGCCCACCGACACCGCCAGCCGCTCCAGCTCGTCGAGATGCTCCGGCCGCCCCTTCCCGGCACACAGCATCTCCAACAGATCCAGCATCCGCCGCGTCCCCACCCGGCAGAAGGTGCACTTGCCGCACGATTGATCCTGGGTGAACCGCAGGAAGAACCGCGCGATGTCCACCATGCAATCGGTGTCGTCCAACACCACCAGCCCGCCGGAACCCATGATCGCCCCGACCTCCCGCAGGGATTCGTAGTCCACCGGGGTGTCCGCCAGCCTCGCGGGCACACACCCGCCCGAGGGCCCCCCGATCTGCACCGCCTTGAATCGCCGTCCCTCCGGCACCCCACCCCCGATCTCGTCCACGATCTCCCGGATCGTCGTCCCCATCGGCACCTCGATCAGCCCGCCCCTGGCCACCTTCCCCGCCAAGGCGAACACCTTCGTCCCCTTGCTCGTCGCCGTCCCGATCGCCGCAAACGCACCGCCGCCCCGCCGCAGTATCCACGGCACACACGCCAGCGTCTCCACGTTGTTGATCAGCGTCGGACATCCCCACAGTCCGGACTCGGCCGGAAACGGCGGCCTCAGCCTCGGCATCCCGCGCCGACCCTCGATCGACGCGATCAACGCCGTCTCCTCCCCGCACACGAACGCCCCCGCCCCCTCCTTGATCCGCACCCGGAACGGATGCGCGGTCCCCAACAGCCTCTCCCCCACCCACCCCCGCTTCTCCAGCATGTCGATCGCCGCCTGAACCCGACGCACCGCGAGCGGATACTCCCGGCGGATGTAGAAAATCCCCTCGGTCGCGCCGGTCGCCACCGCCGAGATCGCCAGCCCCTCGATGATCCGGAACGGAAAGGACTCGAGCAGCATCCGGTCCATGAACGCCCCGGGATCCCCCTCGTCCCCGTTGCAGATGACGTACTTCGTCGCACCCCCGGCCGCCCGCACAACCGCCCACTTCGGTCCGGTCGGGTACCCCGCCCCGCCCCGCCCCCTCAAACCGCTCCGCGTGACCTCCTCCACGATCCGCTCCGGCACCCGCTCGATCAGGCACTTCCGCAACGCCGCAAACCCGTCGTGCCTCAGGTACTCCTCCAGATCCAGAGGATCGAGGTGCCCGAAATGCTCGGAGGCAATGTGAACCTGCCGGTCCAGGAACGCCCGGGCGGGTCCGGCCTTCATGTCCACGGCACACCGGTGCGTGGGATCGTCGTCCTGCTCGAGCAGCACCCGGTCCACCGCCCTCGCCGCGGTGCGCGCCAACCGCCGCCACAGACTGGGCGCCCGAAAACTCTCCAGCACGAGCTGCCGCGCCTCGTTGGGCTTCACCGCCGCGTAGAACCGCGAGGGGCGCCCGGGCTGAACCACCTCGACCAGCGGCGTCTTGTGGCACATGCCGACGCAACCCACCCGCTTCACGTTCACCGCCACCCCCACCAGCCGAGCAGCCTGGCTGAGCTCATGGAACAACCGGTCGCTCCCCTTCGCCATGCAGCACGACCCCAGCCCCACCCGGATCTCCGCGCCCCCGGCCCCCAACCCTTCCTCCACCCCATGCTCCGCCCCACCCCCGCCACCCTCACCCTGCCCGTCCTGATGCGCCTCCAAAAACTCCAGGATCACCGTCGGCACCTGCTCGGTCTCCACCATGCCCCGCGTGACCTGGTCCAGCTTCACCACCGGCGCCAGCGTGCAACACCCCAGACACGCCACCGGCTCAATGGTGAAACGACCCTCCGCATCCGTGTCCTCACCCCTCCCGATCCCAAGATGCCGCCGCAGCGCGTCCTCCACCCGGTCCGCACCAGTCACATGACAGGCCGTGCCATGACAGACATGGATCACATGCTTCCCAACCGGCTTGTGCCGGAATTGATCGTAGAAGGTCGCGATGCCCCAGATCTGGGCCGGGGTGATCTCGCTGATCTCGCACACCCTGCGCAACGCCGGCTCCGGCAGATAGCGATAGTGCTCCTGCAAGGCCTGCAGGATCGGAATGACCGCGTCCTTCGACCGCCCCAGCCGGCGCACGGTCTCCTCCACGTACCCCAATGGAATGCTCTCACCCGCCATGCGACGCCTCCACCTTCCCGGCCGCGGCCGGACTCCCACCCGCAGGCATCGCCGGACCCGGCGCCTTCGCGCCGCCGCCGCCGGATCGCCCGCCGATGCCGTACAGGTTCTTGTCGGTGCGAATCACCAGCAGATCCCCAGCCACCGCGGGTGTCGCATAGATGTCCTCGCCCATCTCGAAGTCGGCGAGCCCCACAAACGCCCTCCCGGCCTCGAACACCGCCACGTTACCGGGCTGACCGAACAGGTAGATCCGTCCGCCCACCGCCAAAGGCGAAGCCTGGATTTCCCACTCGAACGCGTGGTCCCAGAGCTTCTCCCCGGTCGCCGCATCCCGGCAGATCACCGTCCCGTCGGTGCCCGCGCTGAACAGCAATTCCCCGGAAACCGTCGGAGTCGGAACGTCCGGCACCTCCTCCTCGAGTTTCCAGACCACATGGGTTCCAGTGACATCCCCGCTCCCGTCCATCCGCACCGCGAGAAATGCATGCCCCGGGCTGGTCGCAATGATCCGCCCACGGTCATGGACCGGCGACGGCGCCAGTTCCCCGCCCAGAACCCGCGCCCTCCAGATCTCCGAACCGTCCGCGAGGTCATGCGCCATCAACCAGGGGTCCCCGGCGGTGACGACCTGCATCCGCCCCGCGTGGTCGGCGAGGATCGGCGTCGTCCACCCCGCCCCCACCGGACGCCCGGCGCGCCACAACTCCCTCCCCGTCCGCGCCTCCAACGCCAGAAGCACCGACTTCCCGTCCTCGGCCGTGGCCAGATCCACCTGGACGAGCAACCGATCCCCCCAGGCCACCAGCGACGCCGCGTACCCGTACCCGTTCTCACTCACATCCAACCGCCGGCTCCACACCAGGTCGCCCGCATGACTCAACGCCCCGAGCTCCCCGGTCGCAAACACCGCGTACACACGCTCGGCGTCCACCGCCGGCGTGCTCGCCGCCTGCCCGCTCAGGTCCGGCGGCGCAATCGCCTCCTCCACCGCGTTCGAGGCGGTCAGCGACCTCGCCCAAACCGCCTCGCCGCTCGATGCGTCGAAGGCGAACACCCGCCGTTGTTCCCGGTTGCCTCCGGTGACGAACACCCGGTTCTCCCACACCACCGGTGAACTGTATCCCTTCAAGGGAACCGACACCTTCCACCGAACACCCTCCCCGGTCTTCACATTCCAAGTCAGCGGAATCCCGGCCGCCTCCACCCGGGCCCCGCCGTCATGACCACGGAACCTCGGCCATTGCCGCGCCAGCAGCGACGGATCCGGCGCCACCACCTTGGGCGCCGCAACCTCCGCCTCCGGGGCTTCCCCCGCCACGGCCACGGCCACCGGCGCCGCCACGCGCGGCAGCCGAACGCCCGCGGCCAGACCCGCCGCCAGCATCAGCACAGCGCTCACCCCGGCAACCACCGCAAGCGTCCGGGCCGCCTTCCTCCGCGTCGCTTCCCGATCCGGCGCTTCCCAAAGGCCGCGAACCACTCCCCGCCCGGCCACGGCCGCCGCCCAACGGGCGCTCAACACCCACGCAATCCCGCCGCCCAGGAGCAGCCACGCCCCCCAGCGGTTCCGCTCGAGATTCCGGAAGTACCCCCGCCGCAGTTCCCGGTCGAGTTCCCGCACCGGCCCCTTCAACGCCTCGTTCTTCGGATCCGCATGCAACGCCTGCCGCGCCTGCGCGAGGTCCGCCGAGTACCAGGGCTCATCCGCCTTCTTCAGAATCCTCCCCGCCAGCATCACACCCGCCACCACCACCACGAAAACCGCGAACACCACCGACAACTGGCGCAGCACCACCAACAGCGCCAGGCCCGTTCCCGCACCCGCCGCGGACGGTTCCCCGTCGGGCACGCCCCGCACCGGCTTCACTGGCGTGACCCCGGCGGCGTTCATGCGTTCCCTCCCCCCGTTCCGCAACCGCACCCTCCGGACTTCGCCGAAGGCACGGGATGCGCCGCGCCCAGCGCCGGATGGGGCGTGACGGCCTCGGGAGCCAACACCCAGCCACGACGTATCCGCTCCTGCGGGCAGCTCTCGAAGCAGCGCGCGCAGGCGACACACGCGGTCCGGTCGGGCTCGAAGTCCTCACGCCGCCGCGCCATCCCCAGGCTCACCCACTTCACCGCCAATGCCACCCCGCACCAGATCCCGAACCACAGCCCAGCCTTCCGAAACCGGCCACGCAGGTCCTCCGCCCGCGGCAGGAGTTCCCGGGCCTGCCGCTCCACCCTCTCGTAGGCCACACGCTCCACCTGCCCCGGGGATTCCGGCATCCCGCGCTCCAGCACGATCCCGTAATCCTCCACCAGCGCGACGGTGGGATGCAGCCGCGCCGCCGCTCCCCCGAACACCCACCCCACGCCCGCGCCCATCGCAACCAGCACCGGCGACAACACCAGCGCCACGATCACCCGCCGTCGCGCCGCCGACACGTCCCGCGGCCGCACCAGGCCCGCGTCGGGTTCACGAATGATCCCGTAGGGACAGGCGTCCGGACACAACCGGCACTGGGTGCACACGTCCGGCGTCACCCGGACCCGCCACCGCGAGAGCGCCGACGCCACCTTCAGCAGGGCACCGTACGGACAGAGAAACCGACAGTAGGGACGCCCCACGAACATCCCCAGCGCCAGCAGCGCACCACCGGTCAACAACATGCCCGCGCTCCCGCTCATCCGGAAAATCGGCACGAACGGGTCGAACCGGCAGATCAGAAACGATGCCCCCGTCGCCGCAAAGGTGATCCCGGCACCAAGATAAAGGAACGGCAGCACCGCCAGCCCGCTCTCCAGCCATCGCGGAACCCGCACCGGCTTCACCAGCACCAGATCCTGCAACGCCCCGTGCGGACACACCCCCGCGCAAAAGGTCCTCCCGGCGAACAGGGCCACCAGCAGCGGCGCCGCGAAAAACACCCCGACCCCGATCGGCAGCGCGTACCCGCTCCCGAACACCGCCAGCGCCACGTTCTGAACCGAGCCGATCGCGCAGACGCAGCCCTCGCGATAGAACCCGAAGTACAGCAACGAAAAGATCGACAGCCCCACCACCGCCTTCCGCGAACGCTTCAGGTACACAATCGCCGTCGCCGCTCCGAGTGTCCCCAGCAACACCACCACGTCCAGCCACTCCAGCACCTGCGCCCGCGCCGCCGGATACTGCGTCGTGGGCATCACGTAACCACTCTCGAAATCCGGCGGCGGAAACCGAAGCTCCGCCGCCCCGGCCACGCCGCCGCCCAACACCCGGAACAGACACAGCCCAGCCAGAACCCAAGCCAGCATCCCCAGCCACCCCAAGCCCCGACCCCATCCCGATCCCCCTTCCCCGCTCCCCCACCCTGATGGATGTCGGTGGCTCATGGGTCAGGCGGTGAACCGATAGTGGGGCTCGCTCACCGGCGTCCGGTAGAACGCGTCCCCGGGGCAGACCTTGGCAATCGCACAGTCGTTGCAGTTCACGCAGCGGTCGTGCCGCACCTGCAGGTGGAACGAACCGTTCCCGAACAACCGGCAGCCCTCCACGCACTTCGCACACCCGATGCACAGGTCCTCGTCGATCAGGTACTCGAAATAGGGGTCCTCGATGAACTTCCTCAGAATCGCCGAGGTCGGACAGAGCTGATTCTCCGCCCCGGTGTCCAACCCGATGGGCTGAGGCTCGAAGTAACCGGTGCAGAGATCGCAGTACCCGCAGATGGGAAACCAGTTCACGCACTTCACCGCCGATTGCTCGAGCACGCAGTGCGTCGCGCAACGGCTGCAGGAGATGCACTTCCTGGGATCGATCTGCCAGACGGTGTCCTCACGGCTCGCCCCGGGCCCCAGCGCCCCGGCCGCAACCCCCGCCCCGGTGAGCCCGGCCACCCGGAGGCCGTTCCGAATGAACTCCCGCCGCGTCCCACGCCCCTCGCTGGAGCCCGCAGGGTTCATGCCCGGGTTCCCTCCGTGTCCGCCGCCTTCCGTCGAAAGAAATGCACCGCACGCCCGGGCAGATCCAGAACCGCCACCCGCCCATCCGGCCCCACCGCCACGTCCAACCCCTCGATGGCCGTGTCCGCCAGCGCCACGGGCCGCTCATCCGAACCGACCGGCGCAAACGCCGCCGGCCCTGCCACCACGGTCTCCATCACACCCGCCGGATCATACACTTTCACCCGCGGCAAACCCTTCTCCGCGGTGATCACACGCCCGTCGACCCCAAGGCTCAACGCCACCGGATTGCAGCAGCCGCAAAACGACTCCAACGCCACCCCGGGGCGCCCCCACGACCGCTCCAACTCACCGTCCCGCGAGTACACCTCCACCCGGTGCCGCCCGGGATTGTTCACCCACACCTTCCCTTCGCGGTCCAATTCGACGTCCAGATGCGGACTGGGAAGCACCAACCCCGGCACGCCCGCCCCAGGGTTCTTGTCGCCAATCCGCACCTGCACCTGCCCCGAAAAATCACACCGGTACACCACCCGATTGCCGGAATCCGCCACGAACACCGCGTCGTCGGCAACCGCCAGCCCGGTGAGGAACGGTCTCCCCCCGACGACCGGCCATCGGCCCGAAGGTTCCCCGCCGCGATCGAACACCGCCACGTGATCCCTCAACGCCACGAAACGCCGACCGTTCGCGCCCACCGCAATCGCCCGCACCACGCCCCCGGCTTCCCAACCTTCCACCGCCGCGCCACTCGCCCGATAGCCCCGTACACCCCTCCCCGTCCCGACCAGGATCCGATCCGCCCCGTCCCACACCAGACACCGTCCACCCTGCGTACCGAGATCGAATCCGCCCACCCGCTCGTACCCGATCCGCGCCGGATCCACCTGCCGCAGCCGGTCGACGTCGTACCGCCAGGGATTCTCGGCGGCGGGCGTCGCCCCAGCCGCCGCATCGGGCACCGCGGCTCCCAGGGCCGCACCCGCCGCAACGGCCGCGACGGTCGCACCGCTTCCGAGAAACCGCCGCCGGCTCAGACCGCCCCCCGCCTTGGATGCCTGTCGCTTCATGGGATCACCTGGCCTTCCTGGCCGGCGTTCGCGGACCGCCTCGTGGCCCGCACTTCCGGCCGCTCACAACCGTTCTCGAACACCGGGCACCCCTCGCACAGCCGCGCCCGCCGGCAGTCCCCGGCGAGCCCCTTCACCACCCCCCAGCCCGGCACCCCCACAATCACCCCCGCCGCGGCCCAGCGCCCGCCAGCCCGCAGGAAATCCCGGCGTCGCACGCCGCTCCTGGTTGATCCGTCTGATCTGTCGGTCATCAGATCCTCCGCTCCCGGGCCGGACGTCATTCGTTCGCCCGTTGTCAGATGAAGGCTCCCTGATGCAACCCCCGCCGGGCTCCGCGTATTTGGTCGAACCCTGACCCTTTCTTGGCTCGCGGTTCACTTCGCCAGATCGAGGCAGAGCATCCGGTTCATGTCCCGTGCCAGCAGCCGCCCGCCGGCAAGCGCCATCGGCGCCCAGACTTCGTGACCCTCGATGATCGGCGCACTGGCCAGCCGCCGGTACCCGCCCGGACTCGCCTCCACCGCGTCCAGCCGCCCCTGGTCGCTCAACGCAAGAATCAACCCGTCCGCCCACAGCAACGGCCCCAACCCGAGACCATCCCCGGCATCCCCGGCCCAAACCACCTGCCCGTCCTCCCCCAGACACACCAGCCGGCCATCCGCCCGAATCCCATAGAGATGGCGGCCATCCCAGATCGGAGTGTGCTGCGTCGCCCCGAACACCGACGCCTTCACCCGCCAGACCGGCGTTCCCTCCAGCCGCCCGTCCACCACCTTGAATTGAAGCAGCATCGCCCCCGCGTTGTAGCCGCCGGTCAGAAACACCCGCCCGCCACCGAGCACCACCGGAGTGGGAACGGTCGCAATGTTGATCTTCCAATCGACCGTGTCCCACGCCAGCGAACCGTCCCGCGCGTCGACCACCGCCACACCCCCGCTGGCGGGATACACGTACCACCGCCCGCCACCCCACTCCATCAGCGCCACCGACGCATGCGTCATCTTCCAACCCCTCGGATTCGGCGTCTTCCATTGAACCTTCCCCGTCCCCAGGTCCACCCCCATCAGCAGGGCCTCCGGCCCCCCGGGCGCCAACACCACCGTGGCCCCATCCACCCACGGACATTGCCCCGCATACCACGGCGGCACGGTCGTCCCATGGTCCCGCGCCAGATCCAATCCCCAGCCGAACTCCCCGGTCCGCCCATCCACCATCACCACATGGCACTTCGGCCCCATGGCCACCACCTTCCCCGACGCCACCACCGGGACGGTCCGCGTCAGTCCGTGGTTCCGCTTCACCGCCACCGGATACGAGTAACGCCAGATCTCCGCCCCATCAGCCAACGACAGACAACGCAGCGCGTCCCGCTGCTTCTCCCGGTCGTAATCCATCAGGTACACCCGCCCCTCATCCACCACCGGCCCGGCGTAACCCTCACCAACATCCACCGACCACAGCACCTTCGGACCGCCCGCAGGCCATTCGCGAGCCAGGGGCGCCCTCTCCAAACTCCGTCCCTCACCCCCCGCACCCCGGAACCGCGGCCAGGACCCTTCGAGGTCCGCCGCTTTCCCGGGCCCGAGCGTCCGCGTGCCCCGCGCAAAAACATCCACCGCTTCCTCGCCGCCTGCCTCCCCGGCCACCCGATCCTGACCCGGCACCCGCAACTCCACCGGGGCCCGCACGGGCGCCATCCACCAGGCCACCACCACCCCGGCGAGCAGCACCGCCGCAACCCACGGCGCTGACCCCGGTATCGACCCGGGCTGGGGCATCGTCCAAGCCATCCTGCATCGCAGCCTCCCCCCCAATGCCCGCCCACGGCTCACCCGATTCGGCCTTTTCCTCAACCTTCCTTGGCTCCAACCCCCCGCCCCGTCCCGGAGGTCCGCTTGCCCTCCCCCGCCCCCCTCGTCTTTACTCGCCCGTCGTAAACCCCACCGCCATGCCCCTCTCCCGACGTCGGTTCGCCCGCCATCTCCTCGCCGCCGGCACCACCCTGCTGGCCGCACCCGCCGCCTCCCCGTCCGCCCACGCCCAATCCCCCTCCTCACCCCCATCCCCGGGCGTGGGCATTCTCCACGGCAACCTCCCCAAGCTCCCGGACGGCATCGCCAGCGGCGATGTGACCGACGATTCCGCCATCATCTGGAGCCGTACCGACCGCCCCGCGCGAATGATCGTGGAATGGTCGGCCTCCGACCGCTTCACCGACGCACGCCGCGTGGTCGGCCCGGTCGCCACCCCCGAAACCGACTTCGCCACCAAGCTCCGCCTGCGCGGTCTGCCCCACGGCCAGCGCATCTTCTACCGCGTCCGCTTCGAAGGCCCCGGCGGCCCCGGCGATGTCGGCCACCCGGTCGCCGGCGAACTGCTCACCGCCCCCAGGAACCCCCAGGACGTCTTCTTCGCCTGGAGCGGAGACACCTGCGGCCAGGGCTACGGCATCAGCGAGGAGCACGGCGGCCTCCTCACCTACGAATCCATCCGCCGCCTGCGACCCGACTTCTTCGTCCACTCCGGCGACATGATCTACGCCGACAACCCGATCGTCGCCGAACTCAAGCTCCCCGACGGCGGCGTCTGGAGAAACCGGGTGACCGAGGGCAAGAGCAAGGTCGCCGAAACGCTGGCCGAGTTCCGCGCCAACTACCGCTACAACCTCCTCGATCCCCAGGTCCGCGATTTCCAGGCGTCCGTCCCCGTCTTCGCCCAATGGGACGACCACGAGGTGCGGAACAACTGGTATCCCGGTCAGAAACTGGCCGAGGACGACCGTTACTCCGAAAAGGACGTCGATGTCCTGGCCGCCCGGGCGCGCCAGGCCTTCTTCGAGAACACCCCGACACCCGCCGGCCGTGAGCCGCGCATCTACCGCCACGTCCCCCGCGGGCCGCTCTGCGACCTGTTCTTCCTCGACCTCCGCAGCTACCGCGGCCCCAACTCCGAAAACCGCCAGCCGTCGCCAGGGCCGGACACCGCCTTCCTCGGCGACACCCAGCTGGACTGGTTCGAATCGGCGCTGCGACGCAGCCGCGCCCGCTGGAAGGTCGTCTGCTCCGACATGCCCCTCGGCCTCGCCATCGGCGATGCCGGCGGCCGTTGGGAGGCTGCCTCCAACGGTGACCACGGCCAACCGCTGGGTCGTGAACTGGAAATCGCCCGCGTGCTCGCGTCCCTTCGCAAAAACCAGGTCCAGAACGTCCTCTGGCTCACCGCCGACGTCCATTACGCCGCCGCCCACTACTACGACCCCTCACGCGCGGCGTTCCACGACTTCCTGCCGTTCTGGGAGTTCGTCAGCGGCCCGCTCCACGCCGGAACCTTCGGCCCCGCCGCCCTCGACGGCACCTTCGGACCCACGGTCGCCTGGCATTCCCGCCCACCCGGCTCGGTCCAGAACGCTCCACCCTCGGCCAACCAGCAGTTCTTCGGAACCGTTCGCATCAACGCCCGAACCGGCGTCGCGAGCGTCGACCAGTTCAACCGCCTGGGCGAAAAACGGTGGGGCATCGAAATCCCGCCCGCCTGAACCCATTCCCCGTCATGAACCACGTCCCCGCATCCGGCATCTTCGACCCCCAGGTGAACGGTTACGCCGGCGTCGACTTCCAGGCCGACGGCCTGACCGCCAGCGACCTGCGGCAGGCCGCGTCCGCCTGGAAACGCGACGGCGGCCAGGCGTTCCTCCTCACCCTGGTCACCGACGCCTGGCCCGCGTTGCTCGCACGCCTGCGCCATCTCCGATCGATCGTCGCCGCTCACCCCGACCTTCGCGCCGTGATCCCAGGCTGGCACCTGGAGGGTCCGTTCCTTTCCGATCAACCCGGCTACCACGGCGCCCACGACCCCGCCCTCATGGCCGATCCGACCCCCGCCCACATGCGGCAGCTCCGCGATGCCGCCGGCGACGACCCCGTCATCCTCACCCTCGCCCCCGAACGGCCCGGCGCCGCACACGCCATCGACCTGGCCCGGCGCCTCGGGATCACCGTCAGCCTCGGCCACACCAACGCCACCGCCTCCCAGCTCCGCGATGCCGCCTCCGCCGGCGCCACCGGCTTCACCCACCTCGGCAACGCCTGCCCCCAACAGTTGGACCGCCACGACAACATCCTCTGGCGCGCCATCGACACCCCGGGCCTCACCTTCGGCCTCATCGCCGACACCCTTCACGTCGCCCCCGCCCTCTTCCGCCTCCTCCATCGCGCCCTGCCAACCAACCGCATCTACTACACCACCGACGCCATGGCCGCCGCCGGCGCTCCACCCGGCGAATACCGCCTCGGCCGCCTCCGCCTCCAGGTCGGCCCCGATCGCATCGTCCGCCAGCCGGGAAAAACCAACTTCGCCGGCTCCGCCCTCACCCCCGGCGAAATCCCCACCCGCGCCGCCGAAATGCTGGGTGTCTCGGAGCGCGACTGCCTGCCGCGGACGACCGAAACGGCGCGTCGCTGGCTCGGCCTGATCCGCTGAGCCCGCCGCACCGTCCGAACGGTTCAGACCCGAACGCGCAAACGCACGCGGCTGTCGGCCCCGCCCAGGATGATGTCGTTGTCGCCCCGCTTCAGCGGCGCGGTCATCCGCGGACTCGCCTCGCCGATGGCGATGCCGTTCACGATGGTCCCCAGCTTGCTCCCCCGGTCCTTGACCAGAAAACCCCTGCCCGTCCGCTCAATGGCGCAGTGGTTGCGCGACACCTGGTAGGGCGGTTCGTCGTCGATCGAAAAGTCGTTGGCGGCGAAAATGCTGGCCACGCCCGGCGGGAGCTTCCGGCCGATGCGAAACGGAAACGTCGAGACTTCGACGGTGACGAGTTGCCCGTTCTGGCCCCCGGTCAGCGTCACCCCGGCCTCCCCTTCCACACCGCCGCCGTCCGTCAACGCCCGCTCGGTCTCCCCCGCCTGCACCAACTCCTCCGAGAGCGCCACGTTGTTCCGCAACGCCTGCCTCAACCGCACTCCCATTCCCCGCAACCGCTCGAACAGCGTCCCGAGATAGGCCTTCAACCGCTCCGGATCATGGATTACGGCATCGATGAAGTTCTCCTCCGTGATCACTTCCACCACCGTCGCCGTCAGCGCCCGCGCCGTGGCGGCCCGGGGCTTGTCCTCGATCATCGCCATTTCACCCAGAATCTCCCCGGGATACAGAATCCCCAGGTTCGAGGTGCGCGCGCCCTCCGTGATGGTGATCTCCACGTGCCCGGAGACGATCCGGTACGCCTCGCGGCCCGCCTCGCCCTCCCGAAAGAGAATCTCTCCCCGCTCGAAGTGCTTCAGCTGCATGCCGCCGAGGACGTTCCCTTTCCCCGCCCCCCCGGGTCAAGCTAGCGGGGACACGGAAAATTCCGCCCAACCCCGAGGGCAACCGGCTCCCACGGCATCCCCAGGACCTATCGTCCCTCGCGCACCCGGTACCACCCTCCCCGCTCATTCCCCACGCCAGGCACCACCACCACTTCGTTCGTCACCGTCGCCCGCCGCGGAAACCCCGGCAGCTCCATCGAAGCAAAACCTCCCGGCAAACGGTCCGCCCGTTCCACGTCGTAAACCCGCCCGATCACCGCACGCCACCCGATCCTCAACCCTCCCCCCTCCCGCACCGCACTCAACCGCATCTGCCGCGTCGAATCCCGCGGATCCATCCCCGACCGATACTCCTCCAGGTTCGTGTACCCATCCCCATCCGCATCCCCATCCCCGCCATGCTCCCCCGTCCCATCCAGCGGATCCAGCCCATGCCCGACCTCCCAGCCGTCTGGCAGCCCGTCACCGTCGGTGTCGGGGTTCTCCGGGTCGGTGCCCAACAGGATCTCCTCGGCATCCTCCAACCCGTCACCATCAGCATCCGGCCTCACCCCCCCGCCAACCCTCACCTCCACGGGCTGCAGCACCCAACCCCCTTCCTCCCGCCTCAAACCACCCCCCAGAAACGCACCGTCGGGTTCCAATCGCACCTCGCCACCCTCCACCACCTGCCTCACAACCACCGCCCCAACCCGCAACACACCGCCCGTCCCCCCCAGTCCCAGAACCTCTCTCGGCCAGTCCAGGATCATGAAATCCGCGTTCGCCTCCCCCGCCACCGGCCCTACTTCCGGTGAACGATTGAACTGCCGGACCTTCACTCCCGCCTCCGCACTCCCCGCGGCATCCAGCCGAAACACGCCCTGCCCCAAAGCGACCACATCCCCCACCCTCCGGAACCCCGCGTCCACCCCGTCGGCAAACTCGTCCCCCAACAAGGCCACCCACCCCGGCGCGAACCCCGCGAAGCCAAGCGCCAACCCACCCAGAGGGTGCCCGCGGTCAGCCCCGAACCCGGAACACCCCGCCACCCCCACAACGCCAGGCGCTTCCACAAAAAGCGCCAGCGTCTGCCCGTCCCGAAGCATCGCATCCCGAATCCCCAGCCGGATCCGTCGGGCATCGTGATTCACCACCAGCCGACCCGGATTCGCCATCCGCCCCGACACCCCGACAACGCCGTCCCCAGTGAGATCGAACCGTTCCCCGGCCACGTTTCCATCGGCGTTGCGTTCCCCAACCGCTGGATCATCCGCCGGCGCTTCCCTCGATTCGATCACCTCCCCGCCGGGATCGTCCACGCCGCGTCGGATGGCAAAACGGTCCAGCACCTCCCCCGACACCCCCACCGCCTCCACCTCCATGACATCCCCGCGCACCGCAACCCGCGCGTGGTGGTTCGCCAGCACAAACTGCGCGCTGCCCGCTTCCCGCCGGTACATCGGATACAGCACCGCCCCCCCGCCGCCGGTCACCACCGCATGAACCCCGTCCAGCGGAGCAAGACGTTCCCAGGCATGGTCGTGCCCCATGAACACCAGATGAACCCCGTGCGCCGCCAGCGCCGGATGCAGCGCCCCGCGGAGTTCCTCCACGTCCGGCCGCCCGTTGGCGTCGTAGTCGTCCAGAATGTGCGGCCCCGAGGTGCGCACGGGTTGATGGAAGAACACCACCTTCCACGGCTTCGAGGTCCCGGCGAGATCGTTCGTCAGCCAACGATACGCCGCCGTCCGCCCACCGCCCTCCACCACCGCCCCGAGCTGCGACACCCCGTACCAGGGCACGAACAGCGACACGAAATGCACGTCCCCATGGTCGAACGAATAGTAGTGCGCCGTGCCGGTCACCGAGTTCGTCGGCAGCCTGAACGCCCGAAGATACGCCGCGTCGCCCTGGTAGAAATCGTGGTTCCCCACGGTGAAGAAAAAGGGCACCGACCGCATCATCCGCTCATAGGCACTGTGACAACGCAGGTCCACCTGGCCGTCCGCGAACACCGGGTACGATATGTCGCCGGTGTGCAACACGAGGTCCGCCCGCTCCCGCCCCATCGCCGCCGCCACCGCATGCTGCGCCGCACTCCCGCTCCCGCTGTCGCCCACCACCAGGAAGTCCACCGCGCCAGCTTCACGAAATGTCCTGAACCGCGCCGGCTCCGAGGCCACCACCCCCGACGTCCCATCCCATTCCACCCGGTACTCGTACTCGGTGTCCGGCTTCAGATCCGTCAACACCACCTCCAGATCCGTGCCCCGCCCCGCCGGAATCCGCACCCGCCCCCCGTCATCCGCACCACCGCCGACCTCCCCGATCACCAACCGCCCCTCCGCCGCCACCGCGGTCCGCCACATCACCGTCGCCCCACGCACGGACACGTTCTGCACCAGCGGTCCCCGGGTGAAGTTCGCCCGCAGCTCCGGCCAGGCCATCAGCGTGGGGCCCGCCGCCGACGCCTCGGTCACCACCAACGCCAGCACGTTCGTCCCCGCCCTCAATCGGTGCCTCTCCGAGGTCAGGTCGATCATCTCCACCTGCCCGGAAAGGCGGGGCGCCGGCAGGCCCCCCTCACTCCAATCGGCGCCCTCCGCATAACCGCGCCGAATCACTTCCTCCCCGTTCAACCACCCGATCAGCCCGTCCTCATAGTCGATCCGCAGGGTCAGGGTCTCCACCGCGGCGGGATCCTTCACCTCCCACGCATGCCGCAGCAGCAACCCCTTCACCATCCCCCCACCCACCATCACCGGAACCACTGTCGCCGCCTGGTCGTACCCGTACAACCCCACGCTGAACCCGGCCACGCCCTCCGCCCACCCCGCGTCGTCATGCTCCGACCCCATCCACTCCTCGGGCACCTCCTGCCCCGTCCACACCCAGTACCGCCACGCGGCCGATACCGGCACCAACACTCCCGCCTCCGCAACACCCCGACCCGCCAGACACAACAACAGCCACGACAAGACTCCCCAACGGATCATGGCGCGACCGTACCCACCGGGCCCGCCCAGTCAACGCACCCCGCCTCCACGTTCTCCCGTCATCCCTCCCACCATGCGGCCTGCCCCCCCGCCACAGTCCGGCCCCCGACCCGGCCTCCGCTTGCCCACCGCCCCCCTCGAGCCTACGCTGCCCGCAAGCTCATGCAAAAGCCGCGCATCCTCATCATCGAGGACGATGACCTCCAGGCGGAGATCTACGATGACGCCCTCGCCGATTTCGAGGTCTTCAGGGCGCGCAACGGCCGCGACGCCCTCGCCATGCTGGCCAAGGCCGCACCCCACGTCATCATCCTCGACCACATCCTCGACGACGGCGATCTCGGCCTCGATTACCTCCCCGAACTGAAGGAAGCCCTGCCCCACGTGCCCGTGGTCGTCATCAGCGGCGCCATGGACGTCCACGAACAGATGGAGGCCCTCCAGGGACCGCGCCGCGCCCACTACTGCCTCACCAAACCCGTCGACATCGAGGACCTCCGGAAAACCATCGCCACCGCACTCCACGAATGCGGCGAGGCCGAGATCGTCCGGTCCTTCGAATCCCTCGAACGCTCGCGGCGCGCCGACATCCAGGACCTGCTCAGCCGTTCCACCGACCGCCTCAGCCGCCAGAACGAGATCCTCCGCCTGGTCAAGGACGCCAGCGGCCGCCCGAACATCTCCGCCCTCGCCCGCCGCTTCAACGTCGCCCGCCGCACCATCATCCGCGACCTCCACGAACTGATCCGGCGCGGCCAGCTCCCCCCTTCCGTCTACCCGCCCTGGGAAGGCGAGGGCGAAGGGGAAGGCGATCCCGCCGAGGCTCCACCCCGCTGACACCCTCAGCCCCGCACGGTTTACACCGCCCCGACCTGCGGCTAGATGTAGGCCGTGCGGTTCATCCGAAACCTCGGCGTCGTTCTGTGGGCGGCCTTCTGGCTGCCTTCGGTCCTCCTCGCCGCCCACCGCACCTCCACCCTCGCGGGCACCCCACCATTCCCTCCCGGCACCCCGTCCAGCCCGACCACCCTCTCCGCCGCCCGCCCATCCCTCGCCTCCCCTTACCTCCACGTCCGCGCCGAATGGACCCAACCGGCGGACACAAGTCGGCAGGACGCCGGATCGTCCTCCTCCCCGGCTCCAACCTTCCCTCCGACGCCCCGGCCGAACGGCTCCGACGTCCTCCCCGACCTCCGTCATGACGCCCACAACCCGGGCTCGTGGCGCTTCCTTCATCGCACGGCAGGCCAGCCGCGCGCCCCGGACGCATCCCGCTGATCCCCCCGCAGGACCGTCCGCCCCGGCTCGGGTCATTCCATGCCCGGGTGCGGTACGGTGGACCGCTCACCGACCCTCGTCGGTGACGCATTACGTCCATCTCCACGCTTCATACCATGTCCGAGATCCCCCTGAACTACGTGCTCTGGGCGGTGATCGTCATCCTGGGCGCCGCCGTCTTCTGGTACTACGGCCGCAAACAGGACTGATCGCTGCCAGCGCCATGATGGAGGCCGCGGCAACCACCGCGGCCTCCATTCCTCGGTCCTTCCTCTCCCGCCGCACCGGATTCGAGACCGGTCCCAGAGGCCGCCGCGCCCCCCGGGCCGCACCACGACGCCGCACGGCCTCGACGATTTGAAATCGTCCGAGAACCTAGCCTTGACCACCGGGGGCCCCATGAGGTCATCTTTGCCCCTCGCTTCCGCCGTGGAGAGGTGGCCGAGTGGCTGAAGGCGGCGGTTTGCTAAACCGCTGTACGGTCAAAAGCCGTACCGGGGGTTCGAATCCCCCCCTCTCCGCCAACCCCGCGCCTTATCCACCCGACCGACCGTCCGTCCCAACGGTCCCGGTTTTCCCGCTCACTCGCTCCGCACGGCATCGTATCCTGCGCCCTGCGAACGCATCCCTCCTCCCTGCCACGCCCGCTCGTTGACCATCATGAGGTCGTGCCCGCCGAGGCACCCGTGGGCGTCCTCATGGAAGGTGGTGTGCCGGCGCACCTCGCAGGGAGTTCAAAGTTGACAGTTGTAGTCCATTGGCGCTCCCATCGGATTACATATGAAGGCTCCGAGACTCTTCGGCGCTTCGTCGCCCGATCCGCACCCGCACGACAAGGCCGATCACGCCTCCGACCACCCGGGTGCGCGGGGGACCCCGCCCGGGGTCGCGCCCGGCGGATTCCGGCCGGCAGGCGGTTCCCTTTCCCTGCTCAGGGGGCTGGCGGTCGTTGCGGTGATACTGGGGGCCGGCGGCCTGTTCCCCGGGGTTCCCTGGGTCTCCCCCGCGCCGGGCCAGGCGATGGGGGCGTCGAGCGCGGATGTCTCCAGGACCGATTCGTTCTCCGAGGTCGTGGCGATCAAATCCGAGCTGAACCGCCTGCGGCTGGCCTACATTCAACAACTCCGCAGGGATGGGCTGCTCGGCACGGGACGCCTGCCGGAGATCAGGCCGTGGATGCACCCGGATCTGGTCCCCCGGCTGGAGTTCCTGGCCGGTGAGTTCGCCGGAACCGACGAGTCGGCGACGCTGAACCAGATGCTGCTGATCGCCCTCCATCGTCAGCGGGAATGGGACCGTTGGCTCGAGCGCTACCTGGAACTGGCATACCGGCAGCCCATGAATCCGCTCGTCTGGAGGAAACGGGCGAGAGCCATCGAAATCGCGCGCAGTCTGGGACGCGAGGACGAGTTGAACCATGCGTTCCGCCACCTGGATGGGATTCCCGCCCGTTTCGCCATCCCCGAACCGGTGGTGGAACACCGCTCGGACGACGCCCGCGACCACAAGGGCTGAACCATGGCGCTTCCGTGGAGAGCACGACTTCGCGGGGGATGGATTGGCTTCCTCTCGGTCGCCTTGGTGCTGTTCCTCCTGGGCTGCCGTTACCGTTTGGTGATCGTCGACGGGGCAAGCATGCACCCGACGCTGGAATCCGGGGACCTGCTGGCGGTGGATCGGCTGGCCTACTCCGCCGAAGGGCCAAGGGAGGGCGACCTCGTGGTGGCGTGGGTGACCGGGGAGCAGGTGGTGAAGCGGATCGTGGGACTGCCCGGGATGATGATCGAGGTACGGGACGGAGTGCTGGTGATCGACGGGAGCCCTCGTCAACCGGGGCAAGGCCTTACCCCGGGCACCCTCAACATCAGGGCCGGAATGATCGGGCCGGGGAGGTTCGCCATCCTCGGCGACAACCGGATCGGAGGGACCGACCAGACGGCCCACGCCCTGGTCATGCGCTCGCAGATCGTCGGGAAGGTGGTGGGACGGCTGGCCTGCGGACGGTGGGTGCAGGGTTGGTTTCCCGGGCTGGTGGAGGCATCGACGACGGGCACCCACGAACCCGCTCCCGGGACCGGGGTCCGTTGACCATACCGGGTCTGGGCCGCGCCTCCGGGTGCATGGCGCCTTGTCGGGCGGAATCCCCACCCCAGCCCGGCGCCCACCGGCGGCCAACCCAGGGCGGCCAACCCAGGGTTGGCATCGGGGCCGTCCATCCCGCATTCTCCCAGCGTTTGGGTGACACCGGTACGCCCCCGCCGGTCCTCCCCCCCTGAATCCGTATGAAACCCTCCGCCAACCTCCCACGAGATCCCAGGCCGACAACCGACCGATCGCCGGCGCGGCATGCCTTCACCCTCATCGAACTCCTGGTGGTCATCGCGATCATCGCCATCCTGGCCAGCATGCTGTTGCCGGCGCTCTCCAGGGCGAAGGACAGGGCGCAGGTCACCCTCGATCTGAACAATGTGAAACAGACGGTGCTCGCCGGGCACCTTTACGCCGCGGACAACGACGACCGGATGCCGCATCCGACATGGGGCGGGGATCTGACCGGACCGGACGGCTGGGCGTACGCGACCCGCAACAACGGTCGTATTCCCGGCGGCCCGGCGGCTCCAGGATCCGCGGCCGGCCGTGACGTCAATTCCCAGCAGTTCAGCAACCAGGTCGCATTCTTCCGGATCGGCCAGGCCGGACCCTATCTCGGGGACTACAAGGTCCTCTGGTGTCCCAAGGACGTCGCAACCCGCGGGCGCGGGCGCCTCAAACAGCTCTGGCTCGCGCGTCCGGTGAAGATCACCTCCTACTGCTGGAACGGCACGATCGGCGGATACAACAACGTGGGACGGGCGCCGCTGAGCCCCGACGGCGCAACCTACCGCCTGGCGGACTTCCTGGGCACCGACTGGCTGATGTGGGAGATCAACGAACTCGACGCGCTCAACTTCAACGATGCGTCGAACGTTCCGCCGCCGGGCAACGTCGGAAACGGCATCTCCATCCGGCACGCCGGCGTCGCCGCCTGGGAGAACATCTCCAACCCCAACGCCCAATCCGCGATCCGCGGCCTGCCGGGCGGCGCGGTGGTCGGCACCTTCGGAGGAAGCGCCCAGATGGTGAAATGGATGAAGTCCTGGGAATTGGTCAACACCGCGACCATTCCCAACGAGATCTACTGCGGGCCGATCTACCGGCAGTAGCCGGTGCGGGGCGTGCGGCCGAATGCCGGCCTCCAGTCGTGTGAGGCCCGCTCCCTCCCTCCCGCAGCTCCCGTCCTCGCGGAGCGTGCCACCGGATCCGGAACGCCGGGCGGGCTCTCAGGGTTGTCGCGCCACCAGGGCGCGCACCGCGTTCTGTCCCTTGCGGCTGAAGTTGATGGATTCCCCGAGAATGCGGACGGACTCCTGGGGCGCATGGAATCCCATGGAGTTCTCGGCCTCGATGAAGTCGACGAAGAACTGGGCCTTGCGCTGGAAGTCCTGGCCCTGGAGGAGGGCGGGATCGTTGGTGGAGACACCCGCGGCCCTGGCGGCCTTGAGGTCGTCGAGCAGGTCCATGAGGGCGTCCATGGCCAGGTTTCGCATGTGGTGGGTGCGTTCCTGGATGGCGATGGCGCGGCCCTTGAGTTCCTCCTCGGGCCAGTGGTGGCAGGTCTGGCAGGCCTTCTGGATGTTGAGCAACGGGCTCCGGACGTGGTGGTCGCTGATCTTGTGCGCGCCCTCGCGTTTGTAGGGCATGTGGCAATCGGCGCAGGCGACCCCGGAGCGTGCGTGGATGCCCTGGCTCCAGAGCTCGAACTCGGGATGCTGGGCCTTCAGGGCGGGTGCGCCGGTCTCGGCGTGGGTCCAGTCCTTGTGACGGACCTCGTCGTAGTAGGCGAGGATCTCCTCGGCCTTGATGCCCTTGGCCCAGGGATAGACCAGGCGCTTCTCCGTGCCCTTGAAGTAGTACTCCACATGGCACTGGGCGCAGACGTAGGTGCGCATCTCCTGACGGCTGGCGTCCCGGTTCACGTCGTAGTTCTTGATCCCCTGATGCTCCTTGAGCGCGGCGATGCCCTCGAGGAACCCGGGGCGCGTGACCCTCAACTGCATGGTCTGGGAGTCATGGCAATCGATGCAGGCCACCGGATGGGTCACATGCGCGCGCGCCTCGGCGAAGGGCAGCGGGTTGAGCTTCTCGAAGCCCCGGATCAGGTCGCCGTCCCCGGCGTTCCGATACGCCACATAGACGGACGCATGACAATGCAGACAGGTGCCCGGCTGCTGCGCCGCATGCTGGCGGTCCGTGTAGGTCTGGTCCTCCAGCATGTACGCGTGGCCGCGGTCCTCGCGGAAATCCTTGGAAAAGGCGTACCCGGCCCACATGCGCACCAGGCGCTGGTCCTCCTCGAGCCGGGACTGGGCGACCACCGAACGAGGGTCGGCGTCCGACGGGGTCCTGGGCATCGCCTCGCTGCCCCCGAAACGGGTGCGCTGCTGGTCGGTGGTCCGCCGGTAATCGTCGTATTGCAGCGGGAAGTTCTTCCCCCAGATCGCCGGGTCCTCGGTGTCGTCGGTGAGTTCGACGACCTTGAAGAACGGGTTGCGGCTTTCGACCTTGCGCTCCATGACGCTCACGAGAAGCGCCAGACCGCCGATGGAGCACACGGCGGAGGCAATGGCGATGCCGATCATCAGGCCGAGGGATCGGCGTCGGCTTTCCTTGGCTGAATCGGCGTCGTGCCGCGGGTTGTCAGGGGACGAGGTCATGGCGAGTACGGATCGGGTCGTGATCGATGTCGCGTGGTTTCAGGAAAGCGCCCGCCGCGGACGCGCGGTTCCGCACCAGCGGGCGCGCGGAGAATCCGGGGGCGGATGGGGCAACCGCGTCGATCATGCGTCATCGGTTTGGATGGCCCACCTCCCGATGGCAGCGGATGCACGCCATCTCGCGTCCGTGGGCGGAATGGGTATCGATCTGATCGACGATCTCGGAATGGCAGCGGCGGCAGTTCTTTTCGGCGATGTTCACGCTCACCTCGCGGGCCCGGATGGGGTCCGGGTGGGTGCCGGTGGTGAAGTAGAAGGAATGCCAGAACCCGTTCTCGGCCTTGACCAGGTACTTGGGAATCAGGCTGTGCGGGGTGTGGCAGTCGTTGCAGGTGGCGACGGCGCGGTGGCTGCCCTTGTGCCAGGCGTCGTACTGCTCCTGCATGATGTGGCAGTTGGCGCAGGCGGCCGGGTTGTTGGTGAGGTAGGACCAGCCCTTGGCGTAGCCGAAGGTGTAGGCGCCGACACCCAGGGCGACCCCGATGGCGGCCCCGACCATGGCACCCTTGGCGACGCTGGCCTTCATGCGTGTTGTCCCTGGTGCTGTTGCGTCATGTCGGTGTTCGGGAGGACGGCCGGCCGATGGCTCGCGGCCCAATCAATGATCGTGCGAACCGCAGGTCTCAAAGCGCTCCGGGCTGGCCTGCGACCCCGGCTTGAACTCCACCTGCCAGGTGCCGTCCGGAAGCCGGGTCGTCTCATGCGAGAACCCGCACATCCCCAGTTTGGTGTAGAGCGGCACCGGTTCGAACGGGACGAGCACGAGCAGCGACTGCCCCGGGATGAGGCGCGAGACCGCCTCCTCGATGGGACCGCAGGGCGATCCGCCCTCCGCCAGGATGGCCCGGACGTCCAGAGTCAGCGGCTTCACGAATTCGATGGGCACGGCGGCCGGCGCGGGTTTGCAGGAGCCTCGGGCACCCCGCTCGGGGCGGAAACCGGGGTCGGGATAATCCCCACGCGAAATCCGCACGCGCCAGATCTCGGGACCGCGGTCGAGGTACTCCCAGCGGAACTCGCCATGGAATTCGGCGGCGAACTGGTAGTAGAGCGGAAGCGGATCATGATCGTTGACCAGCAGCAGGGAACCTCCCTCCGGAAGATCCTCCCAAAGCCCGAAGATCCGCGGGTGCCGTTCGCGCGGAGGCATGGGGCGGACATCGATGAGCGTAGGTTCCAAAGTCGTGTTCATGTCGGCGTACATACAACCGGGCATGCGCCGCGGGCACCTTGATCTGTATCAAGCCGCCGACCCGACGCGGTTCGACACAATATTGGTGCGCAGCCGCGCGGCTCGCGCGTTGGATAACGCGCGAACCCTAAACCGATCCCCCCCGCGATGACCACCCCGCAAATCAACCGGCGCCGCTTTCTTGCGCACACACCGGTCGCCGTCGCCGCCACCGCCGCCATCGTCGCCCGCACACCGGCCGACGCGCGCGCCGCCGACGTCACCCTGCCGGATCCGCGCCCTGAGAAGCTGCCCCGCTGGCGCGGATTCAACCTGCTGGAGAAATTCACCGCGCGCCGCGACGGCAGCCCGCCGTTCCGCGAACGCGACTTCGCCTGGATCCGGGAGTGGGGCTTCGACTTCGTCCGGCTCCCGATGTCCTACCAGTGCTGGGCGAAGGGGGACCCCGCCGAGTGGCTGAAGCTCGACGAAAGCCAGCTGGCGCATGTCGACGAGGCGGTGGAACTGGGGCGGAGACACCGGGTTCACGTGAACCTGAACCTGCACCGGGCCCCCGGGTATTGCGTGAACCCGCCGGAGGAACCCCTGGATCTGTTCAAGGACCCCGCGGCGCTGGACGCCTGCGCCTTCCACTGGGCCCATTTCGCCCGGCGCTATCGCGGCATTCCCAGCCGCCTCCTGAGCTTCGACCTGCTCAACGAACCGAAGGACATTCCCGAGGAGACCTATATTCCGGTGATCCGCCGGCTGGTCGAGGCCATCCGGGCCGAGGACCCCGGCCGGTTGATCATCGCCGACGGCCTACGCTGGGGCCGGAAACCGGTTCCCGGCCTGGCATCGCTCAAGGTCGGACAAAGCACGCGCGGTTACGATCCCATGCGCGTCAGCCATCACGGCGCAAGCTGGGTCAACGGCCAGAACTGGCCGGCGCCCACCTGGCCCCTCAACCCCGACGGCAAGGACCGCTGGGACCGGGAGCGCCTGCGCCGGGAGATCATCGACCCATGGAAGGACCTCGAGAACCTCGGCGTCGGGGTGCATGTCGGTGAATGGGGCGCCTTCCACAGGACGCCGCACGCGGTCGCGCTGGCCTGGATGAAGGACCTGCTGGATCTCTGGCGCGAAGTCGGCTGGGGCTGGGCCCTCTGGAACTTCCGCGGATCCTTCGGGATTCTCGACTCCGGCCGCGATGACGTGGCCTACGAGGACCGGGACGGCCACAAGCTGGACCTGGCGATGCTCCGCCTGCTCCAGGCCGGCTGATCGGCCCGGGTCGGCAAGCCTCTCAGCGCGAACGACACCTCCCGCGTAACACTGCGCTCGGCGTCACGACGCCAAGGCGCGGCGGTTCAGACCGACATGCCCGCCCGGGCCAGCACCCGGCGGGTGGTCCGTCGCAGCGGCCCCAGCGTGCCCAGCCGATAACCCAGCCCCAGCAACGGATTGCGGAACCGGATCAGGCTCGGCGGCATCAGAAGGCCCTGCCCGCCGAAGCCCAGGTTGAAGAAGTCCCGGCGCGATGGCAGATCCTCCGGCAGGGCCGTTCCATGAACCATCGCCTCGGCGGTGTCGCGATCCATCGCCCCGAAGTCCAGCCAGCGATACCCGTGCTCCGCGGCCCAGCGGATGATGTGGGCGGTGGTGAGCGTGTTGACGTGAAGCGGGTTGCCCGTCTGGTCCCAGCCCTTCTTCCAAAACGACACCCGGTTCCCGAAAACGAAGGCCAACCCGCCCGCGAGCCGGCGGCCTTCGTGAACCGCAAACCACAGGCGCGCCTTCCCACGCGAGGCGAACGCGGCAAACAACGCCTCCGCGTCCTTCAGCGTGCCCGGACTGGGTCGCGCGCCCTGCCGCTGGCAGGTGCTCTTCATCAGCGCGAAGAAGTCGGCGACATCCCCGGCCCCGCCGTCGACGATCTCCACGCCACGCTCGAACCCCTGACGAATCTCCCGTCGCGTGGTGCGCCGGAACTTCGCCTGGACCGCTTCCCAGCCACCGGACACGTCGATCAGCAGCGTGGCATCGGCGATCGCGGCGACCGTCTCGCGCAGGAACCCCTCCCGCATAAGCCCGGGCACCATGAAATCCCCGCCGTCCGGCGGCTGGACCATCAGCGCCAGGAATCCGGCCTCGGTCAGCACCCGCACCAGGGCCTTCCCGAGCGCGCGCTGCGCCTCGTCGTCGTCGGCGGCGACAACCGGCCCCTTGTTGATGAAGCCGATCCGGCCGAAGCGGGTTCGTTTCTCGAGGATCTGGGCGCCGGCCCCGATGCGATCATCGCGGGTGGCCGCCACCCATCGGGCCGACCAGCCTTCCGAGGCCTTGGCCTCGGCCCAGACCGAGGCCTGCTGGAACTGCCCGAGGCCATGGCCTTCCACAAACGCGTCCCAGCCCGGCACCGGATTGCCCACCGACTGAATGATGGTCATGTCTCGCGTGTTCCCGGGCTCCGCCGGGTTCGACCCTGCCGGGAACGGGGATTTCACCCGGATCCCTGGAGCGAAGGCGGCGTCTGGATAACAGCCGTCCAAGGCCCTGCCGAGAGGAAACCTTCACCGCCATCGCACGCGCCTGCGGGCCTCGACCAGACGTAATCCCCACGGGCTGATCCAGTAGCGGATTTTTGTATAGCGCGTCGGCGTCGCGCTCCTCAGTATCCCGGGGCTTTTTGCTGGGGTTGTCCCCATCCAACGACCCTCGCGACGCCATGTTCCGTTCCCTGTTCCGTTCCCTGAACCGCGGCGTCTCACCGCCAACGGTTGCCGGGCACTGTTGTCTGTCCCCAAACGGGCGGGTTCCGGTGACTGCCAGGCATGGTCACGACACGCACGGTTCACCGATGCTCGACGCGCCGGTGGCTGGCGTGGCGCGGCCGGCCTCACGCCCTCTCGGCCGGTGACGCCGCCCCCCCATGCCCAACCGCCCCGGCCACGGCCGTCCCCAACGGTCGCGGGCTGGCTTAAAGCGGACGAGTACCCGGAATGGGACCACTTCGTCGCCCGGCATCCCAAGGGTGTCCTGTTTCACCTCTCCTCCTGGAAGCAGGTCATCGAGGCCAGCTTTCCCCACATGCGCGGCCAGGTGGCGGTCGTGCGCGCCGCGGACCGCGGAGACATTCTCGCGGGCATCCCGGTCTACGACGTGCGCAGTTGGCTGCTGGGCAACCGCCTGGTGAGCATCCCCTTCGCGTCCCTCTGCGATCCGCTGGTTCAGGATCGGGCGCACTGGGACCAACTGATGCCGTTGATCGACGCCCACCGCACCGCCCAGGGCGGGGTGCCGTTCGAATGCCGGACCTGGCAGCAACCCGAGGCGCCGCCGGTGCGCGACGCCGCCTGCCCGTACGAGACCTCCCTGCACCACTGGCTCGACCTGTCGTCGGGCCTTGATGCCGCCTACAGCTCGTTTTCCCGGACCGCCATCCGCCGGATGATCTCCAGGAGCGTCAAGTCCGGGACCGTCGTACGCCATGCAACCACCGAGGCGGACGTCGAGGAGTTCTACCGACTCCTCATCATCTCACGTCGACGCAACGGGCTGCCGATCCTTCCCTACCCGTTCTTCCTCTCGATCTGGCGCATCCTGCCCGCCGCCCAGCGCTCCTTCATCCTCGCGTCCCGGGATGGCCGGACGGTGGCGGCGATCTTCAGTCTTGGCTTCGGCCGGACATTCACCATGGAACATTCCGGCGAGGAGGACGCCATCTACGGCTCGGGAATCGTCCAGCACCTGGTCTGGGAATCGATCCGGACGGCCTACGCGCAGGGATGCACCTGCGTCAGCTTCGGGCGCACGGCGGTCGAGAACACCTCGCTCGCCAGCTACAAGCTGCACTGGGGAACCGTCCAGGAAACCCTCCTCACCTACTGGCCGGGCTCCCCCCCGATCCAGCGCCAGGCGGTGGCGACCACCTCGCCGACGCGACGGGTCATCCGCTGGCTCTCCAGCTATTCCCCGGGGCCGATCTACCGGGCGATGAGCGCCTTCTGTTACAAACACTGGGGCTGATCACCCGCCTGGGATTCCGACGGGCCCTGTGACGGGACGCCGCGGCGACGGAGTTCGGCCGGGCCGGGGCGGCCACCGGCCGGGCGCTCGGATTCCGTGGCTCAGTGCATCTCGATCCCGCAGGAGCCCAGCGCGCCGACGTAGTAGTTGAACTGCACGTTGGGGTGGTCCGCGAGCAGGGACATCGGCACGGCGGTGTCGACGATGCGCTTCGAGATCATGTAGGCGGACAATCGTTGTCCAAAGGGGTTGTCGTGGCAGCCCGGGTGCCAGATCGAGACCTTGTCCGCCATCCAGGTCTCCCTGGGTCCCACGGTCACCGCACGCGTGGGCACGAGGGTGATGTTGCCGCCGGCGCTGGTGCGCGCGTTCTGCGCCAGGGTGAGGGGATGCAGGTCCACCACCCGGGTTTCGAGTTTGCGGTACTCCGCCGGGGTTGGCGGCTCGTTCTTCCATCGGCCCCGACGCGGCAGGGGATCGTTGAACGCCCAGTGCTTCACATCCCCCTGCCCTCCCTGCATCACCGCACACCGAACCCCCGCCTTCCAGGAGTCGCGGTAGGCGCGGGTGTCGGCCTTCGGAAAATGCAGGTGCGCGTCGGGCATGCAGAGCTTCCGTTCCATGCGCGAGAAGCACAGCTCCCGGTCGCACCGCTCGAAGCTCAGCGGATGAGTCACCGGCACCTCGACTCCGGTCCCGGCATCGACCCACTCGTCCATGCCCCAGAAATGGGCGGACCGGACGTCCAACCCCAGCGAGTTCACGATGCGCGCCACCAGGGGCAACTGTTCGGTGGGACCGATCGGACCGCAGACACCCACCGGGTTGTCGTCCGTCGATTGCCGCCAGGCCTCGACGTACTCGAGCGCCTCGGCGAGGTAGAACTCCTCCAGGGTCGGGTAAAGGACCACCCGGAACCCCGGGCGCGAAAGGCGCTGGACGTCCTTCGCGCTGAGTCGGGCCACGGCCTCGACCAACTCGGGGTCCAGGGTCGTGTAATCCCACCAATCCGGGGCGATGGTGCTGGGCTTGCGCGGCATGCCCCGCCTATGCCGTGAAAACGACCGCCGGGTCAACGACGCTTTGCGCGACGCTGTCCATGGCGGGCGGAGGACGCCGGACCAGCCCAGGCCCGGGCGCCGAGAGCGTCGCGGAGCGGGTCGGCGTCCGATGCGCAGAACCCGAGGGGATTGTGCCGCCGCCAGCCCTCGGCCTCGGCGAAGCGCCCGGACTGCGCGCCGACCTCACGGGCGAAGTCCTCCATCGCCACGAGGTAGGAGTCCATGCCCTGGCTCTGGTCCAGCCAGGCCCGCTGGGAATGATGCTCCGCCAGCGCCTCGCGCTTCGCATCGCGCACCGACGCGGTGTCGACCCAGAGGCTCGCCGTCACCGGCTGTCCCAGCGGATCGCGCAGCCCGTGCGGCAGGGCGTGGTACAGGGTGAGATCACCGGTGAACGGCGGCACGCGCGGCGTGGTCCGATAATTCGGCATGCCCCGCGCAAAGGCCGCGGTCACCGCCAGCCGGCTGGTGTTGACGTGGTCCTCCATGTAGTCCGCCGGCGCGTGGGTCAGGACCACCGTCGGCCGGACCTTGCGGATGACGGCGGCCACCTTCCGCAGCAGGCGGTCCTCGTAGAAGATCTCCAGGTCGTCGGCCACGGGCGGATGCCAGACGGCGCCGAGCCGGCGCGCGGCGCGCCGGGATTCCTGGCGGCGCAGCACGCGGAGACGGCCGGCCGGGATGGTGGCGGAACCGCAGTTGCCCGTGCTGAGGTTGAAGTAATGGATCTCCCACCCCGCCTCGCGGAGCAGGAGAAGCGTTCCCGCCATCAGGAACTCGATGTCGTCGGGATGCGCGGCGATCGCGATGGCGGACGGCATGTCAGGCGACGGGATGTTTCCGGTCGTGGACGGCGGCCGAATGATCGGCGGCGAAGATGATCTCGTGGGTGATGGCGGCGTCGGCGAGGCTGGTCAGGGGCATCTCCTGGCCGTGATCGAGGGCGTTGAAGAAGGCCTCGAACTGGGCCTGGTACGGATGGTCGTTCACATCGCCGGAATCGAGCAGGGGCACGCCGAGGCGGCTCCATTCCTTCTTGCTCAGCCCGCCGAGGCGGGTGCTGTAGAACTTGTCGTCGAGCAGCGTTCCCTCGCTGCCGACCAGGTGGATCCGGAAGTAATAGGGCTGGTGGCAGTCAATGACCGAGGCGCACTTGCCGACACGACCGTCCCGGAACCGCAGCAGGGTCACGCTGGTGGTGGGATACTCGTAGCTGGCGAAGTCCTGGGAGGAGGAATGGGTGCTGTAGCCGCTGACCACCTCGACGTCCGCCCCCATGAGATGAAGGAGGGCGTCCATGGCGTGGCAGCCCGCGGAGAGGAGGCTGCTGCCGCCGGAGGCCTTGCGGGTGTTCCAGCGGAACTGGCCGTACCAGGGTCCGATGCCGTGGAAGTAATCGACCTCGGCATAGTGAACCCGCCCGAGCAGCCCCTGGTCCACAAAGGCCTTGGCGGTGCGGACCTGCCCGGAGTACCGGCATTCGAAGCAGACGCAGGTTCGGACACCGGCTGCCTGGACCGCGTGCCGCACTTCGGCGAGTTCGTCGCGGTTCAGGGCGACGGGTTTCTCGAGGATCAGGTGCTTGCCGGCACGGGCGGCGGCGACGGCCTGGCGGGCGTGCTCCTGGGGGTAGGAACAGATCGAGACCACCTGCATGTCCGGCTGCGCAAGGAATGCCCCGAGGTCGCGGTAGACCCGGACCGGATGGCCGTACTGGGCCGAGAGCCGGGTTTCATCGAGCGGACGCGAGCTCAGGATGGAGGTGATGCGGGCCCGGCCGGTCGCCTGGAGGGCGGCGATGTGCGCCCCGGCGACCCATCCGTAACCGATGATGCCGACGTTGTAGGAATTCATGATCGTGCCAGCCGGGCCCTCCGACAGGCGGGGTCGCTCTTGCGGGAACGGGCCGAGGCGGACCGCAACGCTGAACGAATCCGGGATGGATTCAAGCACCCGTCATGGCCCGGGCTGCCTCATCGAGCTGGTCGCTCAGGGCCTGCGCAACCGGCGAGAGCTTTCCGGCCCAGATCAACCCGATCGCAAGCCGCGGAAAGCCGTCGAGCCGGATCACCCGGACATGTGCGGGCGGCTTCACACCCGGCACCTCCACACCCAGCCCGATGCCGAATCCCTCCGCGGCGTAGGTCATCACCAACTCCAGCGTGCCCGCCTCGATGGCGATCGGCCACGCGAGCCCGCGCCGGGCAAGCTCCTGCTGGAACAGCCGCGGCATCGCCTCGTCCCCGCGCATCGAGATCAGCGGCTCATCAATGCGATCCGCGCCCAGGATCTCCTCGGCTCCGCGGAACCTGGATCCCCGGGCGACATAGAACGCGAGCGGCAGCTCGATCAGCGTGCGCGCCTTGAGTCCCGACGCAATCGTCCGGTCGATGACGGTCACGGCGAGATCCACATCCCCGGCCACGAGCATCCGTTCCAGGTCCTGCTGGTACCCGGCCCGCAGCACGAGCTTCAGCCCGGGGAACCGTTCCCGCAGCCCGCGGAGCACCGACGGCAGGTGGTCCTTCAGCACCGTCTGGGAAGCCCCCACCCGCAGGCGCTCCGAGGCGCCCGCGCGAACCCGCGCCTCGAGGTCCCCGAGGCCGGCAAAGAACGGCTCGATGAACCCAAGGACCTCCCGGCCCTGGGCGGTGAGCTCGAAGGGTCGACGCCGGAACAGGGTCGCCCCGAGGTGATCCTCCAGCGCGATGATCTGCGCGCTGATCGCGGGTTGCTGGATGCCGTACGGCATGTTCCGCACGGCCTGCGCGATCCCGCCGTGACGGGCCACGTAGTAGAACAGCTCGAGGTGATGGATGTTCAGCATGGCGGTCCGGTCAGCGCCGGAAGGACTTCTCGAAATCATCGCCGCCGGGCGCCCGCACCTCCTTCACAAACCTGGACCCGGCGATGAGCTCCTGGAGCCTCGCCAGGTACGCCCCTCCGTCCAACGGCATCCGGACCGTCTGCTCGGTCAGCGAGGAGTACAGAATCGCGTTGGCGAGCTCGATCGAGTGCAGCCCCTCCTCCCCCGGCACCAGCAGGGGCTTGCCCTCGAGGATGGCATCCACGAACGCCTGCATGAGCTGGGCGTGCGGGAGCGAGGCGTTCGCAAAGGGGATCTCAACGCGCCAGGTGTCCGGCTTGGCAAACCCGCTGGTGCTGGTGCGGTTGAACTCGGCGGCGTCGACTTCGTTGCGGTCGAACACCATCCGCTCGTTCTCCATCACCAGACGCCCGCGGGTGCCCGCGATCTCCAGCCGGTTCGTCCCCGGCGCCTCCGCGGTGGTCGACATGAAGGTCCCCGTCGCGCCGTCCGCCCACTCCATGTACGCGGTCACGGTGTCCTCGACCTCGATGTTCCGATGGCGTCCAAGCTGGCAGAAGGCGCGGACGACCGACGGCATGCCCATGAGCCACTGGAGGGTGTCGAGATTGTGCAGGCACTGGTTGATCAGAACCCCGCCGCCCTCCCCCTTCCAGGTGGCCCGCCAGTCGCTGCTCGCGTAATAGGCGTCGGTCCGGAACCAGTCGGTGTTGATCCAGGTGAAGCGCAGCAGCCTGCCAAGCTCGCCGCCGGCGAGAAGCTGGCGGAGCTTCTGATAGCGGGGTTCGACCCGGAGCTGAAACATCGCCCCGAAGACCTGCCCCGGACGCGCCCGCGCCGCGGCGATGAGCCGCTCGGCGTCGGCCTTGTGCGCGGCGATCGGCTTCTCGACCATGATGTGCAGCCCGGCCTCCAGCGCCTCGATGCCCAGGCTGACGTGCTGGTAATGCGGCGTGGCGATCAGCACGGCATCCACCTCCCCGGATCGCAGCATCGCCGAGGGATCGTCGAAGAGATGCGGCACCCTGCCCCGATAGGGGTCGAGCCTTGCGCCGGTCCTGCTGCAAAGGGCTGTCAGTCGCGCGCGCCGAACCTTGCCCTCGAGCAGGTAATTGGCGTGATGCTTGCCGATGTTGCCCACCCCCAGAATGCCAAGCCGGATCTCGTTCATGCGGTGTGTTCCTGAACCGGAGGCTAATGACCGCGCCGACACCCGGCCAACCTTTGTTCCACCACACCGGTTCCACCGTCCTCCCCCCACGATCGATCCATCATTCCAGACGACGCCGCAGCCGGAGAAAACCCGCTGCCCCCGGCTCCGGCTGGAGCACCCCTTCCAGGACGCCATCCCCGGCAACCACCTCGCCCGCCTCCCGCCAGTCACCGAGTGCGCCCGCCGCCTCCAGGACATACCGCTGCCGCGGCCAACCCCGCGCCTCCCAACGCAGGCCCTCCGGCCGGCGCTCGATGCCCCCGAAGGACACGAGGGGCCAATTCCCCGGCAGCAGCACCGCCAACCCACCCCGGGGCAGCCCCATGCACTCGGTGAACATCCCCCCCAGCACCAAACCCCCGTCGCCCCGCTCCACCATCGAGGTCACCCGGTCGTTCACCCCAAGCCCGGGCTCAAACCCCGGATCCAGCCCGCCATCCTCCAGCAATCGCGCCACCCTCGCACGCGGCCAGCCGTCCACCCGGGTGAACCCGCCCCCGATCCAGATCGTCCCATCCGCCCTCGGCAGAATCGCCAACACCGGCCCGTCCAACCCCTGGCCAACCCCAGCCCGAAACCCGACATCCCGTGCCCCCGCCGCCGTCAGGCGCACGATCCGCCCGGCCGGTGCCCCGTCGAACCGATCGAAATCCCCTCCCACCAGGACGCCATCACGACCGTCCACGGCCACGACCCGCACCGCGCCGTTCGCGCCAAGTCCCCCGGCGAATGCCGCGTCCAGCCTTCCCGCGCCATCCAGCCGCGCCACTCCCCCGCGCACCCGCCCTTCCACCCGCCCGAACCTCCCCCCGATCACCGTCCTCCCCTCGCCATCCACCGCCAGCGTGTCCACCGGCCCATCCGCCGCGGACCACGTCTGAAACGAGGAATCCACGGTCCCGTCGGGCAGAATCCTCGCGACCCGCGCCGCCGACAAACCCTGGACGGAGGTGAACTCCCCGCCCACCACCAGGGTCCCACCCGGCCCGCGCGCCATGGCGAAGACCGGCAGGTCCGTGCCCGTCCCCACCCTGAACTCCGGGTCCAAGGCGCCATCGGCGGTCAACACGGCCAGATGGTTGATCGCAATGTCATTCACGGTGTTGAACAGGCCCCCCACCGCCACCCGCCCACCGCCCAACGCAAGCACCGCCCGGACCTCATACTTCACCTTGGCCCGGAAACCGGGCTCCGCCGAACCATCCGCCCGCACCCGGGCGATTCTCGGACGGTCCAGCCCGCCGAAGGTCGCGAAGGTGCCCCCGGCAATCACCCCGCCCCCCTCGGTCAAGGCGACCGCCCAGACCCCGTGGTCCGCTCCCGGCCGGGCAAGGAAGTGGGTGTCCAACCGCCCGCCCACCTCGCTTTCGTCGTCCCGCACCACCACGGTCACGCTCGATCCCGGCCCCAGGGTCCACCCGCCGGTGGGTTCGCTCATGCTCAGCGAGAACATCCGGTCGCCGTCGGCGATCCCATTGTCCCGGAGCACCACCTCGACCCACCCCTCCAAACCGTCGTCCCCGCCCCCCAGGCTCAATCTCTGGTTCCACCCCTCGTAATCGACCCCCGCACGCGCCGAGCCGTCCAGGGTCCGCACCCGCACGGTCCCGACGGTTCCCCCGCCGGCACCCGACCATGCAACGCGCACCCGGCCGTCCCGCTCGGACACCGAAACGCGATCGGTGGTGAATCCCACCCGGCTTCCCGGCTCGCGCACCGCCGCCATCCGAGGCGCCACCACGTTCAATGTGCCGGCGTTGTCCGACCGCCCACGCACTCCGGTCGCGACCCCGCGATACAGGACGTCCGGGTTCGAAAAGTGCGGCACCTGAACCCCCGGCCGGTAGGCCATGACCGTGCGGTGGACGACTCCATCGACCTCGAACCGCCCGCCATGCGACGAGGCGAAGAGCCCGCCCGCGGGCGAGGTCTCCCGGTCGTGATTGGCTCCCATCAAATGACCGATCTCGTGGACCAGGGTGTGGTTGCCCAGAAGATACGGCCGAAGGCAAACGGTGAACGCCCGCTCCAGGCCGGCGGCGTCCAATTCCCTCAACTGGTTCGCCATGCCCGCAAGCTGCTGGCTCGCCTCCCACTCGGTCACCAGACAAACCACGTCGGCGGCATGCTCGTTCCGCCACACCGCAACCTCGTCCAGCCACCCGTCCCCAATCCGCGTCAACCGATCCAGATCGGTTACCGTGTTGCCCGACTCCGCGTACCCGACCGCCAGGACCCGCGCCACCCGCAGACGGGCCCCCACGGCGCTGCGTTCAAGGGCGTCGTTCGACTCGGCGACGGCCAGATCCACGAGAACTGCGAATCCCGCCGCGCCACCCGCCCCTTCGATCGCCGCGGCGGTGCCGCAAAAAAGCACGTCGATCCAGTAAGGGTCGGCCGTCCCCGCATTCGCGCCATGCCGGGACGGCGCCCCCATCCAGGCCGGTCGCGCGCCATGCCCCTCGCCGGAATCCATGGCGTCGCCGTTTCCGCAGCGCCCAGGCCCCGCGTCCTCAGCCCGCCTCCACCGATGACCACCCCCGCGGACCGGCTCGACCACCCAGGTGACACCTTCGCCGTCACGCAACACCCCCGCCATCCTGTCCTCCCGGAACGCCAGCAGGACCGACGACCGTGGATCCCCCTCGGTCCGTCCACGCACGATCGCCCCCGCTGGGTCGAGGCGCCGGACCTCGCCAATCTGGAGAACGCGCCCTTCCCGACCGGCACCCGGCAGACGCCACCGATCGCCGCGGCGCCAACCCGCAGGGTCGCTCGCCTCGACCCGGCGAACGGCCCGGCCCCGGCTTCCATCAGAACCGCCGTCGGAATGCGGCGCCGGGGAACTTTCCGCGCCCGGGGAGACCTCCCATTCGAGCAACCAGGGCACCTCGGGGACGGGTCCGCCGGCCATCCTCCGAACCTCCGCGCCATCGCCCGTTCCCGGACCCGCCGCATTGGCAGGCGCCTCCGCCACAGCGGAACCCCCCGCGAACCGCACCGCCCCCAGCAACAGGCCGAGAAGCACAGGTCGCGGTAGCAACCGGCTCCAGGCACGGATGAGGTTCGGCATCATGCGGAACGGCGGCCTTGACCGGCGCCGGGGCCGGCCCCAAGCCGCTCGGACAGGGCGGACGCGGCCCGCGCGTATTCCTCCCGGACCCGGGCCAGCGGTTCCTTGGCCGACGCGGCGTCGCCGGAGCGCGCGATCTTTTCGAGGTCGCCGCACGCCTGCACCAACCGGGCGGCGCCCATGTAGCTGGAGCTTCCCTTCAGGCTGTGCGCTTCGGCAGCCAGGCGCGTCAGGTCGCCCGCAGCAAGCGCAGCGTCCAGGGCCTCGAGACGCCGGGGCGTTTCGGCCAGGTAATCACGGATGAATTCCCGCGCCGTGTCCGGGTCGTCGGGGGAAGCGATGGCTTCAAGCGGCGCCGGGTCGAGCACCGGCAGCTCCGAGTCCCTGGCCGCCCCCCCCCTGTCGGCGGGATCGGTCGCGGGCGCCGCAGGGGCGGATTTTGCTGCGGGAGCCGGTTCGGACGGTGGGTGCGGTGCGGGAATGGCGATCGCCGACCCCGGTTCGGGAAGGCCGCGATGGACCTCGACGGTTGCGTTCCGCAGAACGCGGACGAGGTCGGGTTGGCGCAGGGGTTTGGTGAGGTAATCGTCCATGCCCGCCTCCAGCCCGCGTTCGCGGTCGCCCTCCATGGCGTTCGCGGAAAGGGCGACGATGGGGATGCGCCGTAGGACCTCGCCCTGGCGCACCTGCTGGGTCTCGAGCCGCCGGAGCTGGCGGGTGGATTCATAGCCGTCCATGCCGGGCATCTGGCAGTCCATGAGCACCAGGTCGTACCGGTTGGCGCGCCAGGCCTCGATGGCCTCGGGTCCGCTGGACGCGGTGTCCGCCGCGGCGCCCATGCGCTCGAGCATGCCGCGCACGACGCGGCGGTTCATGCTGTTGTCATCCACCACCAGGACACGCAGGCCGTAACCGGGCTGGTCATCCCTGGTTTCGCCGCCGTTCTGATCCTTGCCCAGGGACTCACCACGGAGGACGGCGCTCAGGTCATCGGCCAGTTTGGAGGGCCGGAACGGCTTGAGCAGGGTCCCCCGGACACCGGCGGCGTCGAGTCCGCGGGCGTCGGCGAGGGTTCCCGGCGGGATGAGGGCGATCAGCTCCCCGACCGCACCGCCGAGGCGGAGCCGGCGGGCGGTGTGGATGGCGTCGCCTTCCGGGAGTTCGGAGTCGAAGAGCACCAGGTCGATGGGGAGCCCTTCGCGGGCGGTGTCGCGGACGATCTGGAGAGCCCCTTGGATGTCGCCGCAGCCATGGATGGCGGCGGGTGAGAGGCGGGCGAGGGCCTGTTCCATGGCAGCCCGCTGGGTGGCGCTGTCGTCGAGGAGCAGCACGCGGCGGCCGTTGAGAACGGGCTGCGCGGGATGGAGCGGGACGCCCGCAACCTGCTGGGCGCGCTTCACCCGCACGCTGAACCGGAAGGTCGTTCCCCGCCCGACCGTGCTTTCGAAGTCGATGTCGCCGCCCATGAGCTCGACGAGGCGCCGGGTGATGGCCAGCCCGAGCCCGGTGCCCCCATATCGGCGGCTCATGGAGCCGTCGGCCTGGGCGAAGGCCAGGAACACCCGCGGCTTCGCCGCCTCGGCGATCCCGATGCCGGTGTCGGACACCCGGAACCGGAGGACCACCTCGTCGCCAACGACCTCACCGGAGTCGAGGTGGACCACCACCTCGCCCTTCTCGGTGAACTTGATGGCGTTGCCGATGAGGTTGTTGAGCACCTGTTCCAGGCGTGAGGGATCGCCGCGAACGTGCCGGGGGGCGTCCGGGGCGATGATCCCGATGAGTTCGAGCCGCTTCTCATGGGCGCGGCCGGCGAAGAAGCTGACGGTGCGTTCCACGATGTCGTGCACGTCGAGGTCGATGCACTCCAGGTCCAGGGCCCCGGCCTCGCTCTTGGAGAAGTCGAGGATGTCGTTGACGATCTGCAGGAGCATGCGCGCTCCGTGGTCGATGTTCTCCACCAGGTACCGCTGCTGGCGGTCCATCCGCCCCTGAAGCAGCAGCTCGGTGGTCGGCAGAATGGCGTTGAGCGGGGTGCGGATCTCATGGCTCACGGTGGCGACGAACTCGGCCTTCATCCGCGCCGACTCCTCCGCCGCCTTCCGCGCCTTGTCCCGTTCCTCATCGATCTGCCGGCGGGCGCTGATGTCCTCGAGCGAGCCCTCGAAGTACAGCGGACGGCCGTCGCGGTCGCGCACCACGCGCGCGCTCTCCGACACCCAGGTCCGCGAGCCGTCCTTGCGGTAGATCTCCGATTCGAACCCGGTGATGCTGCCCCGCTGCAGGAGTTCCTGCACGAACTCCTCCCGCCGCCCGGGTTTCACGTACACCTGGGTGCGGACGTCGGTGACCGCGGCCATGACCTCCTCCGGACTGCCGTAGCCATAGATCCGGGCCAGGGACGGGTTGACGCGCAGGAAGCCGCCCTCCGGGAGGGTCTGGTAGATGCCCTCGACCGAGTTCTCGAAGATGCCGCGGTAGCGTTCCTCCGCCTCGCGCAGGGCCTGCTCGGTGAGCACCATCGGGGTGATGTCGCGGGCGATGCCCACCAGCCCGAGGGTCTCGCCCGCCCGGTTGTAGATGGGGATCTTCGTGACCGACGCCCAGGTGCTGGGACCGTCGCTGCGCCGGAGTTCCTCGACCTTGTTGATGATCGGACGTCCCGTGCGCAGCAGCTCCTGCTCCTCGTCGTGCAACGCCCGCGCCAGGTCCTCCGGCCAGAAGTCGAACACCGTCCTCCCCACCAGCGTGGTCTCGTCGGCCACGTTGTACCACCGGGCGGCCGAGCGGCCGACCTTGATGAACCTGGACTGAGGATCCTTGAAGAAGATGACGTCCGGGCTGTGGTCGAGGAGCGCCTGGAGAAGATCGCGCTCATAGGCCAGGTCGTCCTCGAGCCGCTTCCGCTCGGTCACATCCCAGAAGATGCCCTGGATGCCGGTGACCTCCCCGTTCGCATCCCGCAGCGGGGTCTTGATCACCTCCACCCAGTGCACCGTGCCGTCGGAGGTGACGTTCCGCTCCGTCTGCCGGATCGAGATCCCCTCGTTCATCACCCGCTGGTCGTCGGCCTGGTACTTTCTCGCCAGTTCGGGCGGAAACAGGTCGAAGTCCGTCTTCCCCAGGATCGTCTCGCTGGTGACCCCAGCGTTCTCGCAGAACCGGCTGTTGGCGAAGATGAACCTCTCGTTGCGATCCTTCCGGAAGATGTACTGGGGCAGCTCCTCCACGAGTGAGTGGTAGAGCATCTCCGAGGTGCGGACCTTCTCCTCCGCCTCCTTCCGGTCGGTGATGTCCTGGACCGTGCCCTCGTAGAACTTCACCGCCCCCTTCTCGTCCCGCACCACCCGCGCGGTCTCCGCGATCCAGAGTATCTGGCCGTCCTTGCGCCGGATCTGCGCCTCGAAGTTGGTGATCTGATCCTGGCGCCGCAGCGCGTCGACAAACCGGTCCCGCGCCGTGGGATCCACGTACACCTGGACCTGGATGTCCCCCACGGCGTTCCGCAGCTCCTCCGGTGAGTCGTACCCATAGATCCGCGCCAGCATCGGGTTGGCCGATATGTAGCCGCCCTCCGGCGAGGTCTGGTAGATCCCCAGCACCGTGTTCTCGACAATCCCACGGTACTTCGCCTCCGCCTCCCTGAGCGCTTCCTCGACCTTCTCGTGCTGCGCCTCGAGCTCCTCCAACTGCCGCTGCCGCCGCCCAAGATCCAACTGCCCCATCACCATCCGTCCCAGCGCTTCCAGCGACGCCGACTGGCTCGGCAGCAGGTCCCCCACCTCGTAATCCCACACCGACAGCACCCCCAGGGCGGATCCCTCCGGCGAAATCAGCGGCACCGCCGCATAAAACCGGATCCCACGAGCGTCACGCACCAGCCGGCGTTCCGAAAAACGCGGGTCCCGGCGCGCGTCCGGAACCACCACCACCGAGCGCTCACCCAGGAACGCCGGACACAAGGCCTCGCCCCGGTCGATCCGCCCGGCCTTCAGCCCCGCCGTCGCCACCAGCACCACCGTGTTCTCCAGCACAAACTCAACCGCCGCCATCGGACGATGACACAACAACGCGGCCAATCGACAAGCCTCCGACAACGCCACGTCCAGCCCGGGCTCGGTGACCGGGTACTTCCGGGTGGTCTCCAGCCGTCGCGCCTCGGATTCGAACTCAGCTTCAGTATTCACGTCTTCCTTGGTGCCTCCCCTTTCCGACCCGCCGACTCTACGACGCCACGCCCCCGAATCCAGACACCAGTTGCTTCCACGGGGAAGATCAGGGGTCGCGCACGGGTTGACACGGGACGCGGTTTGCCTCAGTACACGCCCCGCGCGCTGCCGCCCGCCGGATCGACGCCGATCCGCGCCACGATCCCGGGGGGGAAGACCTTGAGGCCGCCCTGGACGGCTCAACCCACGGCAACCCGCTCCCGGCCCCAGCTTCGGGGCCCGATCCGAACGCCGATCCATGAAGAACGAACCGTCGCCTCGCCGTTCCCTGGCCCTTTCCCTGGGCGCTCTGGGAGTGGTGTACGGGGACATCGGGACGTCGCCGCTCTACGCCCTGCGCGAGTGCTTCCACGGCGCCCACGCCATGCACCCTACCCGGCCTGCGGTGCTCGGGGTCCTGTCCCTGGTGATCTGGTCCCTCATTCTGATCGTTTGTGTGAAGTACCTGCTGGTCGCGATGCAGGCGAACAACCGGGGTGAGGGCGGTATCATGGCGCTGCTGGCACTCACCCTGAGCCGGCTCGGCGTCGATTCGGCACGCCTGCCGCTGATGGTGCTCGGCGCATGCGGCGCCGCCCTGCTCCTGGGCGAAGGCATGATCACCCCGGCCATCACCGTTCTCGGCGCCGTCGAAGGACTCCAGGTGGCCGCCCCCAGACTGGCGCCGCTGGTCGTGCCCATCACCGTCGTCATCCTCATCGGCCTGTTCACCGTCCAACGCATCGGCACCGGTGGCATCGGCCGCCTCTTCGGACCCGTCACTCTCATCTGGTTCCTCACCCTGGCGGCCCTCGGCGTCCACGGCATCCTCCTCGAACCCGGCGTGCTCGAGGCCTTCAACCCCTCCCACGCCATCCGCTTCCTCACCCAGAACGGAGGCCGCTCCTTCCTGGTCCTCGGCGCCGTCTTCCTGACACTGACCGGCGTGGAGGCGCTTTACGCGGACATGGGGCATTTCGGTGCGGGCCCGATCCGCCTGGCGTGGTTCACCATCGTGTTCCCCGCGCTGATCCTGAACTACCTCGGGCAGGGCGCCTGGCTGCTCACCCACGACGGTCCCGTGGAGAACCCGTTCTACGATCTCGCCCCCGACTGGGCCGTCTACCCGCTCACCGGACTCGCCACCGCGGCGGCGGTCATCGCCTCCCAGGCCCTCATCACCGGCTCCTTCTCCATGGCCCGCCAGGCGATGCAGCTCGGCTTCCTCCCACGCCTCAACATCCAGCACACCTCCTCCACCGAGCGCGGCCAGATCTACATCGGCGCCATCAACTGGCTGCTCATGGTCGCCTGCATCGGCCTGGTCCTCGGCTTCCGCACCTCCCGCGACCTGGCCGCCGCCTACGGCATCGGGGTCTCCCTCACCATCCTGATGACCACCCTCCTCCTCTTCGTCGCCACCCAGAAGGTCTGGGGCTGGCCCCGCTGGCGCGCCGCCCTCCTCTGCGGCGCCTTCTTCCTCATCGAACTGGTCTTCCTCGCCGCCAACCTCTCCAAGTTCGGAAGCGGCGGTTGGTTCCCCATCACCGCCGGAGCCCTCGTCTACCTGCTCATGGCCACCTGGTTCCGCGGCCGCCGCGCCGTCCACAAGGAACTGGTCGCCAGCTCCTTCCCCCTCGGCATGTTCCTCTCCGAAATCGAACGCAAACCCCCAACCCGCGTCTCCGGTACCGCCGTCTTCCTCACCGGCAACCCCGAAAGCACCCCAGGCGCCCTCCTCCACAACCTCAAACACAACAAAATCCTCCACGAACGCATCGTCATCCTCCGCTTCGCCGTCTCCGATACCCCCTTCGTCGAACCCGAGGACCGCCTCCAGATCGAACAGTTGCCCCTCGGCTTCTTCCGCGTCACCGCCTTCTTCGGCTTCATGGAATCCCCCACCATCCACGACGTCCTCCCCAACTGCGCCGACAAGGGCCTCGACCTCGACCCCATGCGCACCACCTACTTCCTCGGCCGCGAAACCATCATCGCCACCGGAAAACCCGGCATGGCCCGCTGGCGCAAACGCCTCTTCGCCCTCCTCTCCCGCAACGCCCAACAGGCCCCCGTCTACTTCCACCTCCCCCCCAACCGCGTCGTCGAACTGGGCATGCAGATCGAAATCTGATCCCCCCGCCCCACCCCCCCCCCCCCACGCCACCCCCGCGTCATGCCGGATGTCGTTCTCACCGAAAAACTGCTCGCCGGCCTCGCCGGCTGGGACGTCGTCAAACAGGCGCGCCTGATCGTCGCCGAAAAACGCGTGCTCAGCAGCTCCTGGCAACCGCCCGTCCTCCGCGGGGTCGTCCAGTGGGGCCATAATTCGTCCTACCGCGCCGGATTGGTCATCCGCCGCGATAACGACGCGGAAAACCTCTGCACCTGCCGCCAGTCCCGCGAATGGGGAACCCTCTGCGCCCACTCCATCGCCATCGGCATCCACGCCCTCAGACTCCCCGTCGCAATCCCCGAGGACGCCCCAGCCCCGTCTCGCCCATCCTCCACTTCCTCCCATCGCCCCACCCCATCGACCTCCACCAGCACCACCACCTCCCCCTTCACTTCCTCCCACTCCCCGACCTCGACGCCCCAGAGACCGACACCCCGCTCCCGGGACGTCCGCCGAATCCGCCGATCACCCGACGACGCCACCGCCACCCCCGGCTCCCACGAAGCCCTGGCCGTCCAGGTGGTCCTACCCCCGAACCTCCCGGATGCCCTCGCCCGAGGACGCCCCACGGTCTTCTTCGAGGGCCGCACCCAGCGCGGGACGGTTCCGCTCGCGACCCTCTCCGAAACCCGCGTCTTCCACATCGACGCCGCCGACGCCCGGCTCCTCGATGTCGCCGAGGACATCGCCGGCGGCGACACCCCGGCCATGCTCCAGGTCACGCCCGCCGACTTCGCCCGGCTGCTGGACGCCATGGTCGACCACCCCAGAGTCAGCTTCGGCAAGGCCCACGCGGCCCGCGTGCTCGCCGAGCCCTGGCGCCCGCCGGTCCGCGGCCAACTCCTCCCCACCGGCGAAATCGAACTCCGCCTCCAGCCCCTGCCCAAACCGCCGACGCTCATCCCCGGCGCCAACTGGTGGATCCTCGCGGCCAACGAATTCAGACCGATCCAACTGCCGGAGGTCTGTCGCGCCATTCTCTCCGCCCCCGTGCGAATCCCCAGGAAGGACATCCCGGCCTTCCTCGCGTCCTCCCTGCCCGCCCTCATGTCCGGAACCCGGTTTGAAGCCGACTTCGCCGCCGGGGACTTCGAACTGTCGCCGCAGGCCCCGAAATTCGTCCTCCACCTCGCCGGCGGCCTGGCGTCCCTCACCGCCAACCTCCACGCCACCTACGGCCCCCGCATCGTCACCGCCGGCGTCGCCGTCCCCGACGAACCGCCCTGGATGCCCGATCCCGACAACATCCGACGCTTCCAGGCGCGCGACCTCGATGCCGAACGCGCCGCGGTCCAGCGCCTTCGCCGTCAGGGATTCAGCGGACCCGACGCCCAGGGCCGGCTCCAGTTGAATGGCCAGAACCCGGTCCTGACCTTCTTCGCCCGGGACTTCCCGCGCCTCGAACGCGAGTGGTCCGTCACCCTCGAGGAACGGCTCGACCGCAGCACCCGCCAGAACTTCGAGCGCATCGAACCGCAGTTCTCCGTCACCAGCTCCGGCGAAGCCTGGTTCGACCTCCAGGTTCAGTTCACCACCTCCGGCGGCGAACGCCTCCCCGCCACCGAAATCCAACGCCTCCTCCGCGGCGGCCAGAACCACACCCGCCTCCGCAACGGACGCATCGCCCTCATCGACACCGGCGCCGTCGAGGAACTGGAGGAAATCCTCGTCGACGCCTCCCCCGAACAACACGGCGGCGGCTACCGCATCCGCCAGGAACAGGCGGGATTCATCCACGCATCCCTGGACCGCCAGGGCTGGCAGGCCTCCGCCCCGCCCGCGTGGCGCGATCGCGCCCTTCGCCAGACCGGCGCGCTCCAGATGGATTGCCCGCCGCTCGGCCCCCTCGGCGAAGTGCTCCGTCCCTACCAGAAACACGGCGTCGCCTGGCTCGCGTTCCTGCGTCAGCACGGCTTCGGCGGCATGCTCGCGGACGAAATGGGTCTGGGCAAAACCCTCCAGACCCTCGCCCTGCTCGCCACCACCCGCCCCGCGAATCCCCCCCCGGGAACCCCACGCCCCCCGCCCCACCTCGTCGTCTGCCCCACCTCCCTCGTCTTCAACTGGGCCGCCGAAGCCGCCCGCTTCACCCCCCACCTCCGCGTGCTCCCCCTCCACGGCCCCGGCCGCCTCGCACGCTTCGCCGAAATCCCCGACTCCGACCTGGTCATCACCAGCTACGCCCTCGTCCGCCGCGACCTCCAACGCTACCGCGGCACCGGGTTCGACACCGTCATCCTCGACGAGGCCCAGCACATCAAGAACCGCCAGACCCAGAACGCCCAGGCGGTCAAATCCATCCGCGCCAGCCACCGCCTCGTCCTCACCGGCACACCCCTCGAGAACTCCGTGCTCGACCTCTGGAGCATCTTCGACTTCCTCATGCCGGGCTACCTGGGCGCCGCCCAGGACTTCCGCGACCGCTACGAGGTGCCCATCGTCCGCGAAAAAAGCGCCGAAGCCCAAAGCCGCCTCGCCCGCCGCATCCAACCGTTCCTCCTCCGCCGCCTCAAACGCGACGTGGCCCCCGAACTGCCCGCACGCATCGACCAGGTGGTCTGGTGCGAGCTGTCCGAGGACCAGGCCAAGGTCTACGCCCAACTGCTCGAAGCCACCCGCCGCGATGTCCTCGCCGCGGTCGACGCCCAGGGACTCGCCCAGTCCCGCATGCTCGTCCTCACCGCCATCCTCCGCCTCCGCCAGGTGTGCTGCGACCTCCGCCTCCTCGGAGTCGGGGAGGAAACCCCTCGCGCCGACACCGATGCCGACACCGGCGCCGACTCCCCGGGCAGCCCGATCACATCCGCGCCGCCCGCCAGCCCGGCACCCCCGGCCAGACCCCGCAGGAACGCCGCCTCGGCGTCGCTCTCCGGAAAACTGGACGCCTTCGAGGAACTGCTCGAGGAGGTGCTCGACGGCGGCCATCGCGTGCTGGTCTTCAGCCAGTTCACCCGACTGCTCGGCCTGCTCCGTGAACGGCTGACCGAAACGCAGGTCCGCTTCTGCTACCTCGACGGCTCAACCCGCGACCGGCAGGCCGAGGTGGCGAAGTTCCAGAACTCCCCGGATGTCCCCGTCTTCCTCATCAGCCTCAAGGCCGGCGGCGTCGGCCTCAACCTCACCGCCGCCGATACCGTGGTCCACCTGGATCCCTGGTGGAACCCCGCGGTCGAGGACCAGGCCACCGACCGCGCCCACCGCATCGGCCAGCAGCGCGTGGTGACCAACTACAAGCTGATCACCCGCGGCACCATCGAGGAGAAGATCCTCGCCCTCCAGCAGCGCAAGCGCGACGTGCTCCAGGGCATCCTCACCGGCGAGGAACAGCTGTCGTCCTCCCTCACCTGGGAGGAGATTCAGGACCTGCTCGCCTAGGGGTTGTGGTCCCCACCGCCCTCGGTCATGCTCCGCGCATGAAGTCCCTGGTCCTCTGGGCATGCATCGCCGCGTCCACACTCGTCGCCTCCGCCGATCCCTGGGTCGTCTACACCCCGCCCGAGGGCTCCGCCAACGGCAAGCACATCGTCCTCCTCAGCGGTGACGAGGAGTACCGCTCCGAGGAGGTCCTGCCCGCGCTCGGCAAAATCCTCAGCCAACGCCACGGCTTCCGCTGCACCGTCCTCTTCAGCCAGGACGCCAACGGCGTCATCGACCCGAACAACCAGACCAACGTCCCCGGCATGCACCTCCTCGCCGGCGCCGATCTCGTGGTGAACCAGTTCCGGTTCCGCGAACTGCCCGACGCCGATATGAAGCACTTCGTCGATTACATGGAGTCGGGCCGTCCGATGATCGTCCTCCGCACCGCCACCCACGCCTTCCATTACACCCGGAACAACAAGAGCCCCTACGCCAAATACGGCTTCGCCGCCCCGGGCGGCGGCTTCGGAGGCATGACCATCGGCGAAACCTGGACCTACCACCACGGCGACCACGGCAAGGAAGCCACCCGCGGCATGGTCGACGGCAAGAACCAGAAGCACCCGATCCTGAAATCCGTCCGCGACGTCTTCGGCCCCTCGGATGTCTACGGTGTGAACCCCGATTTCCCCTCCGACGCCACGACCCTGCTCTGGGGCGTCACCCTCGTCGGCATGAAGCCCGATGACGCGCCAAACCTGCGCAAGTCCATCATGCCCCTGGCCTGGCTCCGCGACGTCCGCTTCGAGAACGGCAAGACCTCCCGCTTCCTGTGCTCCACCATCGGCGCCGCCATCGACTTCGAAAGCGAGGATCTCCGCCGCTTCGTGGTCAACGCCTGCCACCACCTCACCGGCCTGCCGGTGCCCGACAAGGCCGACGTCACCCCCATCGGCGAGTTCAAACCCACGATGTTCGGCTTCAACAAGTTCACCAAGGGCGTCAAGGTCTCCGACCACGCCCTGAAGTGAACCCGCCGGCTGCGGGACCGCCGATTCCGGCCCGGCCCGCCGCCGCACCTGAACCACCCTCCGCCCTGGCCCGTCCCCGGGCCCAGCGGAATCTCGTTCCGTCCCAAACTCCTCCCCAAAACCAGTCCCGGTCCCAAGCCCAGGCCCACCCCGGTCCCGGTCGACCCCGCCTTTTGCGTCGTGTCCCTACCCGACTTCGTGTTGGCTATCCGGCGGCCAATCCGGCCAGCCCTCGCCCTCTTGACCGGAAGGCCCGGTTTTCCTACTGAACAGCGCCCATGAGTCAGAAGCAGCATCACACCTTCCAGGCCGAGATCCAGCGGGTCCTGGATATCGTCATCCACAGCCTCTACACCGACCGGGAGATCTTCCTTCGGGAGCTTCTCTCCAACGCCGCCGACGCGCTGGAGAAACTCCGCTTCCTCCAGACGTCCGGACAACCGGTCCACCAGCCGGAACTGCCCCTGGAGATCCAGCTCACCGCCGACAACAAGGAGCACACCCTGGTCATCGCCGACGCCGGCATCGGAATGACCCGCGACGAGCTGGTCGAGAACCTGGGCACCATCGCCCACTCCGGGTCCAAGGCCTTCCTCCAGAAACTCGCCGAGGCGAAGGAAAAGCCCGCGGTCAACCTGATCGGCCAGTTCGGCGTCGGCTTCTATTCCGCGTTCATGGTCGCGTCCAAGGTCGAGGTCTTCACCCGCAGCCATCAGCCCGATGAACCGGGCTGGCTCTGGACCTCCGACGGCGCCGGCGGCTACGAGATCGAACCCGCCGCCGACGTGCCCCGCGGCACCCGCATCGTCCTGCACCTCAAGGAGGACGCCAGGGACTTCGCCGAGAACTGGCAGGTCGAACACATCGTCAAGCGCTACTCCAACTTCGTTCCGTTCCCCATCAAGCTGAACGGCGCCGCCATCAACACCGTCCAGGCCCTCTGGACCCGTTCCAAATCCGAGATCAAGGAGGAGGAGTACAAGGAGTTCTACGAGTTCATCGGCCACGACCCCGAACCCCCGCTGGCCCGCCTCCACTTCACCGCCGACGCCCCCCTCGCCCTCCAGGCCCTCCTCTTCGTCCCGTCCCGCAACCTCGAGACCATGGGCATCGGCAAGGCCGAGTCCGAGGTCAACCTCCACTGCCGCAAGGTCCTCATCCAGGCCAAGGCCAAGGAGCTCTTCCCCGAATGGCTCCGCTTCCTCAAGGGCGTCGTCGATTCCGAGGACCTCCCCCTCAACATCTCCCGCGAGTCCATGCAGGACTCCGCCCTCATGCGGAAACTCAACCGCGTCCTCACCGGCCGGTTCATCAGGTTCCTCGGCGAACTGGCCGAAAAGGAACCGGAAACCTACGCCAGGATCTACGCCGCCCACGGACGCTTCCTCAAGGAAGGCGCCATCACCGACTTCGAACACCGCGAGGGCCTCGCCAAACTGCTCCGCTTCGAGTCCTCCCTCACCCCCCGCGGCCAGACGACCTCCCTCGCCGACTACCTCACCCGCATGAAGGACGGCCAGAAGGAGATCTACCACCTCGGCGCCCCCAACCGCGACGCCGCCGAGGCCAGCCCCTACTTCGAAGCCTGCCGCGAACTGGGCTACGAGGTCCTCTTCTCCTACGAACCGGTCGACGAGTTCGTCTTCGAACACCTCCGCGAGTTCCAGGGCAAACCCCTCAAACCCGCCGAAAAAGCCGACGTCCAGCTCGAAGCCCAGGCCGGCGGCCTTTCCGAGGACGAAGCCCGCCTCCTCGGCAACTTCGTCAAGGAATCCCTCGGCGACCGCGTCGACGAGGTCCGCTCCTCCAAACGCCTCGTCGGCAGCCCCGCGGTCGTGGTCGATGCCGACCAGCACACCACCGCCTCCATGCGCCGCATCCTCAAGGCCATGAAACAGGACGACGAAACCAAGGGCTCCAAGGTCCACCTCGAGCTCAACCCCCGACACCCCGTCATCACCGGCCTCGAAAAACTGCGGCACTCCGACGCCACCCTCGCCGCCAAGGTCGCCGAACAGCTCTTCGACAACGCCCGCCTGGCCGCCGGCCTGCTCGACAACCCCCAGTCCCTCCTGCGCCGGATGAACGAACTGCTCGAACGTCTGGTCGCCCCGCGTACCTGACCGGATCCGCCCCCCCGCGGATCCTCCCGCATGCCCGATCCCGCAACCCCCATGGCCGGCGGCCAACCGCCGGCCATCTCCGCCTTCCTCGACCACCTCGACCAGGCCCTCGCATCCTCGTCCTTCATCCGCCTCGTCCTGTCCCACCCCACCGCGACCGCCCAACCCCTGCTCCGCATCCAAGGCCGCCTCATCCAGTTGCGCGACCAGCCCGCCCTCAGCCTCTCCCTCCAGGAACCCCGCCGCACCACCACCCGCAACCTCACCCCGGACGAAGTCCGCCCCTGGCTCACATCCGAGCTGGGCCTCCGCTTCGCCTCCGCCCTGCTCGAAACCACCGCCCGCGATTGGCAATTGTCCGCTCCCGCCAGCCGCACCCCCCGGCTCGTGCCCCATCCCCCACGATCAAAAACCCCGCCGCCACGCACCCACGACCACCCCAGACAGGGCCCCTTCGACGCCTCCGCCCAGGATTGGCTCCAGGCCCTCGGCCTCGTCGACAACCAGGGCCGCCCCTTCCCCAAACGTTCCGACAAACACCGCCAGATCCTCCGCTACGCCGAAATCCTCGGCCACCTCCTGAACGACGCCGGGTTCACACCCGACTCCAACACCCCCCTCCGCCTCGTCGACATGGGCTGCGGCCGCGGCTACCTCACCTTCGCCGCCTGGCAGTGCCTCCACCGCCAAACCAACGCCCACGCCGAAATCGTCGGCCTCGAGGCACGCCACGACCTCGTCGCCCAATCCCAGTCCGTCGTCGATGCCCTCCGCCTCCAGGGCATCCGCTTCCTCCAGGGTTCCATCGCCGAAACCGACCCCGGTCCCATCGACGTCCTCATCGCGCTCCACGCCTGCAATACCGCCACCGACGACGCCCTCTGCCGCGGGGTGGCCGCCGGCGCCCGCCTCCTGCTGGTCGCCCCCTGCTGCCACCAGGAACTGCGCCCCAGACTCCACCACCCCGACCTCCTCGCGCCCCTCCTCGCCCACGGAATCCTGAAGGAACGATTCTCGGAATGGCTCACCGACGGCCTCCGCACCCTGGCCCTCGAAGCCTCCGGCTACCGCACCAAGCTCATCGAGTTCGTCGCCTCCGAACACACCCCCAAAAACCTCCTGCTCGCCGCCTTCCGCCCCGCAAGACCCACCCCTTCGACCGATCGCCGCCTCGCCCGGGACCGCTTCGACGCCCTGCTCGCACACTTCGGACTCCACGGACTGGCCATCGAGGCAATCCTTCCCCCGGCCGACGCCCCACCCCTCCCGCCGCCATGAACCCCGCCCCCACCGACTGGGCCACCCTCGAACGCCTCAGGCGTGCCTTCCTGGACGGCACCGCCGGGGAACGGGACTACTGGCAGCGCCCCGGCGACCTGGCGGCCTACGACGCCACCTTCGCCCAGCGCATCGGCTGGAAATGGGATTTCGTCCTCGCCGACCTGGCCGCACTCGGCTGGGCGCCCCCGGCTGGTCCGCTCCTGGACTGGGGCTGCGGCTCCGGCATCGCCGCCCGCGCGTTCCTCGACCATTTCCCCTCGGCGCCCGTCACGCCCGTCCACTTCTGGGACCGCTCCCCGCTGGCCATGGAGTTCGCCGTCCGACGCGCCAGGGAACGCTTTCCGGAACGGACCATCCAACCGGGCACCCCCGACCGCCCCGCAACGGTCCTGCTCAGCCATGTGCTCACCGAACTGAAACCCGACCAGGTCGAAACCCTGGTCACCCGCCTCACCGACGCCGAATCGGTGGTGTGGGTCGAGCCCGGTACCTACGAGGCCAGCCTTGCCCTCATTGCCATCCGGGAACGCCTCCGCCAAACCTTCCAACCCATCGCCCCCTGCCCCCACCAAGGCCCCTGCGGCATCCTCGCCCCCGGCAATGAATCCCACTGGTGCCACCACTTCGCCGGGGTGCCCTCCGCCGTCTTCCGCGACCCGTTCTGGGGCCGCTTCGCCCACATGCTGGGCATCGACCTCCGCAGCCTGCCCGTGAGTTACCTGGTCCTCGACCGACGCCCCCTTCCCGCACCCGCACCCGGCCCCCACCCCGCCCCCATCCGCATGCTGGGCCGACCCCGGGTCAACAAGGTCGACGCCCGTTTCATCGGTTGCTCCAACACCGGCGTCCGCGAGGTCCGCCTGCCCCGCCGAACCTTCCCCGACCTCTGGCAGGCCGCCCGCAAGGACCGCCTCCCCTCCATCATCCCCGGCGACATCCAAACCAACCCCTGATCCCGAATCCCCGCTCCATTTCGATAAGCGTGCCCTGGATGCCGATTGCGGCACCCTACCGGACCTGCACCCCGCCCGAGACGCCGGCTCCCCGCCTGCTCCTGCTGCTGTTCCGGCCGCCTCCACCTTCCGGACGACTCTCCCAGGATTGCTTCCGGACCCACTCCTATCCGCGCCCCGGAGGGGCTTCAAACCAAGCCGCGGAGCGGCGCCAGAACCGTTCGAACTCCAAGCCCACCCGGTAAACGTCCCGTCTTTCGTGATCGAACATGTCGATTCCCTTTCGAGTACGAGTACCGCCCTTCGGGCTGAGTACGAGTGCGAGTACGATAGAATGGCGAACGACCAAACTCATCCACCGCCGGACCCAGAGCCGACTTCCAAACCGGCGGGCCCCCGGCGGTTGGATGCAGTCGATGGTTCGGCAGGTTCATGCCGCGACCGGCGCGTAGTGGAGTACCATCAACTCCCCTGACGGCACCGAGAGCATCGCGTACGGTCGACCGTCGTCCCCGCTGAACTCCACCTCGAAATGGTCGCCGGCCAAAGTCTGGACCACCGTGCCGACCTGGCCAGCGACCAAGCCGCACTCCGGTCGGTCGGCGAGCAGCGCAACGACATCGAGCTCATGGATTTCGGCCTTCATAACCTTATGATTGAGATCACGTAGCAGGAAGTCAACCGCGGGAAATCCTCGCCCGTGCGGACGATCCACGTGGTTCGGATCACGGCACTCCTACCCTCCCGTTCCCACCGGAAATCCATGGTATATCGGCGCCCGAATCTGTCCTTCTGTCCTTCAGTGCAGGGTTCGACTTCGAGCGCCTCCCTGATCCGCAATTCGAACTCGGCGGCACTCTCGGCCGTGATGCCGAGGGCGGAATGGAAGACCCGGGCCTTATGCCTACCGCGAGGGTGGTCGAACGACAGGCAATACTCCTCGAGCTTCCGTCGCTCGATAACCGCTACTGAGGCGCCTGGAAGTCTCATGCGTCAATCGCCGCCGAACGCTCCGGGTCTGCGACGGCGGCGTCTGAAGGCTGGTTTGCAGGCAGCGCTCAACCGCCGTTCGCAGCACCCGATGGTTCGTCGTCCCTGAACCTGCGCTCAGCCGCCGACAGTAGGACTCGGCGTGCCCAGTCAGCAACTCCTGCGCCTCCTACTGCCTCCAAGATACGTCGCTTGTCGTCCCTCCGAAGTCTGATGTAAAGCGCTTCGGTGTGCCTCTCGGTGCGGGGCTTGGCCGCGTATCTATTTCTCTTTGGCGCTGGCATCGGTAATGGTGGTCTGAAGACCCGTCATTGTCAGCAAGCCTCGTCAGCAGAATTCGTGGGTAGTCGGAGGATCGGGTAACCGTCCAAGATTG